>Ga0190363_1001880_pt1 | contig 12321 bp, 10 predicted proteins | sample 48721867_MG_FD_161272 | JGI IMG/M metagenome (GOLD analysis project Ga0190363, IMG submission 161272) | Hydrothermal vent microbial mat bacterial communities from Southern Trench, Guaymas Basin, Mexico - 4872-18-6-7_MG | ecosystem: Environmental > Aquatic > Marine > Hydrothermal vents >...
TTCTCGTTCAAGGTTTTCGATAACGTTTCGGGCTATTGCTCTTTGATCTTCTATCTCCTCCGTTGTACGTGGGCTCATCCACTTGGAGCCTTGGAGGTATTGCGGTTCGTAAGGTGTGATTGCGTAACCTTTGAGTTCTACCTTTAACCTGTTTTTTCTAAACGCCTCTTCATTTACGTCCATAACTTCCGCTTCTCTAACTGGGAGTTCACCCCACAAGAAGCGTAACGTAATCAACCCTGCGGATTTAGGGGTTGTGGCAAATGTAGCTGACCATATTTTCACTCCTGACGGAATTCCCAAAATCGGAACCTCTTGGTCAATAGCTTCAAGAATATCAACAGTGGTACCGTCACCCCCTGCATAAAGAATCAACATCGCCCCCATTTCTACCATTAGCTTTGCAGCTCTCTTGGTATCCTCTGCTGTGGTTTTTGAAGAAGAAAGTTTGCCAATGACTTCTGGTTTAAATCCGCTTTCCCTCGCCACATTTTCCCCCATTATGTCTGGAAAAGTTAGGAGTCTTAAAACATTCTTTACTGGTTTAAGCACGGTTAATGCTTCTTTTGCTCTTCCCGGTGAAACTGGTTTCGCACCAAGCTCGATTGCTCTTTGAACTAACTCCGGGTTGTCTGAACCTTTAAATGCGTATTTACCCGCTATTCCTGCTACTGGGTTTACAATTAGTCCCAGTGTTTTGTCTTTATTCGAATATTTCTGTTCATCACGCAATTGTTCATATCCCGCCATGAAGTTGTAATTTATAAAAAGTTATTGCCCATCTGCCAACGAGTTGTACAGTGTGTTAGTGTAATTTCCTCACTTCTATGTTTCTCGTTGAGTTCAACTGTTTACTCCGTACTCAATCGGCTTATGAGCTATAGTTTTATCCAAACAATTTACTAAAAATTAAATTTAATGTCTGGAAAAATTTGGGGTTGACTCCTAGAGTCTAGTGATTGCTCCAGGTTGCGGAGGATATCCAGTTGAGATATTTGATGCTACACTAAATGTCTACTGATTTGTGATTTTTCTGATGTGTTTCCAGAATTATTAATTTTTGGTATTGTACTTTTTTGATTGGAAATATAAAAATAACATGGATGAGGGCGTTCAGCTCTTGGGAACTATCTCCTTAACTATACCCACTGCTACAGTCGCACCGGAATCCCTTACGGCAAATCTACCTAGTTGTGGTATCTCTTTGTACAGCTCTACGCACATTGGCCTTGTTGGTTCTAATTTTACTAATGCTGCGTCGCCTCTCTTAATGTAGTTTGGATTATCTTCCACCACTTGTCCTGTGCGTCTGTCGATTTTTGCTATTAGCTGTGTAAATCTACAGGCAACTTGTGCGGTATGCGCATGAACCACCGGGCAGTATCCTACTGATATTGCTGATGGAAACTGAATAACTACCATTTGGCCGGTAAATTCCTTTGCCACTGTTGGTGGATTGGTTTTGTGCCCTGCGACATCTCCTCTTCTGAGATCTTTTTTGGCTATTCCCCTTACGTTGAATCCTATGTTATCCCCAGGAATGGCCTCTGGAATGCTCTCATGGTGCATTTCAATAGATTTAACTTCGCCCTCTTTGTTTGCTGGCTGGAAAACTACGGTGTCCCCTACCTTTAGGACTCCTGTTTCTACTCTTCCGACTGGGACTGTACCAACACCAGTGATCGTGTAGACATCTTGTATGGGTATCCTAAGTGGTTTATCAAGTGGCTTAGGTGGAACAACGAACTTGTCCAAGGCTTCGACTATTGTGGGTCCTTTGTACCAAGGCATTTTATCGCTGGACTTTGTGATATTATCACCGGTCCATGCTGAAACCGGAACAAAGTCAACGTTTTCGATTTTGAAGCCCACACTCTTAAGCAAATCGCTTACTTCGTTCTTGACTTCGTTGTATCTATCTTCGCTCCAATTAACTGAGACATCGTCCATTTTGTTAATTGCAACGACGATTTGGTTGACTCCTAGGGTAAACGCGAGATAGGCGTGTTCTCTGGTCTGCCCTCCGACGCCAATGCCTGCTTCGAATTCTCCCTTTCTCGCTGAAACCACAAGAATCGCTGCGTCTGCCTGGCTTGTGCCTGTGATCATATTCTTTATGAAATCGCGATGCCCGGGTGCGTCAATAATTGTGAAGTAGTACTTGTTGGTTTCAAATTTCCAGAAGGCAATGTCGATTGTTAACCCTCGTTCTCTTTCTTCCTTTAGTTTGTCTAAGACCCATGCAAATTTGAAACTTCCCTTTCCAATCTTGTCTGCTTCCTCTTCGAACTGTCTTATTGTTCTTTCATCTACAGCGCCCGTTAGATATAGCAGATGCCCTACCAATGTGCTCTTTCCATGGTCTACGTGTCCGATGATGACCAGATTTAGGTGTGGTTTTTTTTCTGACATTTTTTTCTTCCACTTCCTCTATTTTTCACTTTCTTGTTCTGTTTATCCATGTTCTGTTGTATTTAAATTTTTTTTGGGAATTTATATTATCTACATAAAAGTTTCGATTATTCTTTCCTTTTCACACTCCTTTCTAAGGTGCTACTTTTCACTCACATTGAAAAATCTTTAACGCTTACTTCTCATATAGATTTTTTGGATATTTTGGTGACTGTTAATTTCTTTGCGGTGCTCTTTTTCAGTTTCAATGTTTCTCCAGACTTCAAATAATCTTTTAATGGCTTGTGCCTTTATATTTTCTGTTCTGAATCTAAATATCCTTATTCTACCAAATATTTTCTCTTGAACTAATCCTACCTTTTTTAGAAAATCCAAGTGTTGATTAGTTGTAGAATAGTTAAGGTTTGCACGTTTTGCTATCTCTGATATGTTTAATTCTTCTTCCTCAACGAGAACTTTAACTATCTTTATACGTCCTCTGGAAGAAAAAATTCTTTCTAAGGAACCTTTCTCTGTCATTTAATTCCTCCTAGCAAATTTAGAATCTCTTGCTCTAGAATCGAAGTGGGAATATCCTGTAGACTAATAAGCGTTGTTTTTCCCTTCATCCCTACTCCAGAAATCTTTGTGGTAATGATCCCTTGTTTTTCTAATTCCTTAAGGTACTCCCAAAATTGGGTATGTTTCCTAGGTCTGATATTGTACTCTTCGCATACCACCCTGTACGTTTTCTCTGTTTCACTTGTTGTTACATACGCTCTATCCTCGGTGAGTGTTCTTGAAATCGCTAATAGTAGCACCTTATGCTGAAATGGCAATTCTTGTAGAACCTCTCTCCGAACAACCGGATAGATACCTGCCTTAGCCTCCCTTATATGTTCTGGCGAAACTCGCGTCTTGTTTTGTGCATCGGCAATTTTACCTGCTCGCCATAAAATCTCTAAAGCGTATCTTGCATCCCCTTTCATTGCCGCGATCTCTGCGATAAATCTTATTTCTTCAATTGTTATAGTGCCCATATGAAATGCTTCTTTAGCTCTCTCGCTCAGAATGGTTTCCAGCTGGGCGGCAGAATATTCCTTCAAACGAATAATATTCTGTTGTAAACTGCTAATAACACTTGGATCCAGATGTCTAAATAATATTTCATTCCTCATTATCCCTATAAGCGAGAGCCGCTGGGCTACGTTTAGTTGCTCGTCAAAAAGTCTTATGAGCGAATATAATAGCTGCTCTCCCTCTCTTTTTAATAAGAAGTCTAGTTCATCAAGGGTGAGAATAACATGTATATTCCTTTCTTCTAAAATTTCTTTCAGAATTTGAAGTAATTCCTCAGTGGAGAAACCCCGCCGAGGTATTTTCGGATTTAATGTTTTAACCACTCTGTTGAGAATGGTGAAGCTGGTTCTCTCCCTCCTGCAGTTTATATGTATGTATGAAAGGTTAATCCCTTTTTTATTTGCTATAGCTGATATTTGGTTTCCGAAATTTTTGGCTAGTGCTGTTTTTCCCGTGCCCACATTTCCAATGATGATAACTCTTTGGCTGCTTCCAGGTTTCTCCAAGACCACCCTAAACGTACGGGCTAGCTGTTTTAACTCCCTCTCTCGGTGTGGAAGATTCTCTGGAACGTAATCAATGGACAGTTTAGACTCGTCCTTGAATACTGAGGGGCGGCTTAGCTCATCTTCCACTATATTGGACATCGTATGCCCTTCCCTTAGGGAGTACTTTTTTTACTTTCTCTTATCTTAAGAATAATCTTAATCGTATAAAATGTCATGTGTATGTCTCATTTCCAATATTTCCTCTGTCTTCTTGTTTTGAACCTCTGTTTCCGGAATTCTATGAGTTTTATTTGTATAATCGAATTCCTCCTTTACCGTATACGACAGCTAATTGTGGTTTTCTGATTATTTAATACCGTCAATAAGAAGCGGATGGGGTGATCTTACCCCTCGTAACTTGCTAAAAGCGCCTCTCTCGTAAAGTAGTTTTCAAAAAGGTTAATACGAAAGGGAACCTTTGAAAACCTTTATTTTTTGTTCGGTCTTTACTGTTAACTATGCTTAAATCCTCAGTGTTTAAGGATGAAAGTACATTATTTCCCGAATACGTTCCTCCCAAACTCCCCCACAGGGAGAAACAATTGGACCAGTTAATGCGTGTTTATCGTCCCTTATTCTCAGATAAATTAGTAAGTGTAAACAGTGCTTTGGTTGGACAGGCTGGTCTCGGGAAGACCGCCACATCAAAATTGTTCGGACAGAAAATACAGGAAATGTCAAAAAAGTTCGGCTCAAAAATACTCTTTGAATACATGTACTGTAGTACTGTGCGCACCTTACCCGCCGTCCTACGACAGATAATAATGAAAAATTGGAAAAAAATACCTGTTATGGGAATCACAGGAAACGAATTAATCATAGAACTAAACGATATACTACGAAGGGAAAACACTCGTCTTATAATCGCCCTAGACGATGCAAAACTCCTGGGCGGGGAAGCAATACATGGCTTAATTCGTAGCGCTGAGTACTTTGGGTATGGAAATGCGTGGGTGAGCACTATGATTATAAGTAGACCCGAAGATTGGGCTGCTCACCTGTACCCCCACCTAATAGAAGATGTTCACTCTGTAATAGAATTTTTAAGGTATACTGAGTCAGAATTACAGGAAATACTCGCATATCGGGCGAGCCTAAGCTTCTACGAAGGCGTACTCTCACAAGAAAACTGTAACTTGGTTGCGAAGATAGCCAGCGAAACGGGAAACGCGCGTCACGGAATCGAAATCCTGCGCCATGCAGGATACTTGGCCGAAAAAAGCGAAGAAAAGAGAATAACCCCAGAAATGATTAGAATCGCAAAAAACGAAGTATACCCTGAAACTGCCCCCGAAATACTTCGCGGTCTACATGTCCATGAACTGCTTGCCGCCCTATCCACCGCCACCACCCTAAAACAGGAGGTCGCCGTGCCCATCCACAAAGCCTATGAACAATACTGCATTATTTGTGAAGAATACCAAACCAAACCACGGTCTACAAGAAATTTTAGAAACTATATACGCGTTCTAGCAGATATAGGATTAATTAACGCCGTGGTAAAGAATCTTAAACGCGGTAGAAGAACCGTTATCACACTAACCGAAATTCCCGCATCTGTCCTAGAAGAAAGGGCAAGAAAACTATTAGAACAGAAAGGAAAAGAAAGTTTTGATTAAAGACGCGTCTCAACAGATTCATACTCCCCTCCCCTAAATTGACTAGCCCTCGTCCGATGTTTAAGCTACTACTCCTTGCCGTGTAAAATGAGTTTACGTAAATAGTTTACAAACTCCTTGCTTATGAAATTTTCCTTTCTTATTGTTTAACAAAAATCAAGTTTAGTATGCTAAAAAGGTAGATAACTTTGAAGGTTTACAGAGACAAATTGGACAAAGGTGAAATAAAATTAATCCCTGAATCACTTACGGATCTCTGGCATTTGTACAACATTATAGACTCGGGCGATATAGTTTACGCAAAAACGTTTAGACGCATACGAAGACCCGATGAACCCTCTAGAGCCGACAAAGGAGAAAAAATTCCGGTATATCTTGGCATCACTGTCGAGGATACCTCCCTCCACAAGTATTCTAACAGATTGAGAGTAAAGGGAATCATCACCAGTGCTCCAGAGAATGTTCCCAGAGGGGCTCACCATACAATCAATATTGAGGTTGGGACTCCGATCAAAATAATCAAAAGTAAATGGCCAAAATATATCTTGGCACGCATAGATGAATCTGAGAGAGTTAAAACAAAAGCAAAATTGATCATAGTGTCAATTGAGGAGGGCGAAGCAAACATTGCAGTAGTTGATAACTACAGTATTGATATCGTTGACAGCATTAGTATGAATATCCCTGGGAAAAGATTCGTGGCTCAGCACGATGAAGCAATTAAAAACTTCTTTAGCGAGGTATCAAAAACCCTTAACCAGGTACAAAATGGTGAAGTAAGTAAAATAATAATTGCTGGGCCCGGTTTTACGAAAAACAATTTCCAAAAGTATTTAGTTAATAAATTTCCCGACTTGAAAGATAAGTTAATAATCGAAAACGCGAGCTACGGAGGGGTGAACGGAATTTATGAAGTCATACACCGAGGGGCAATAGAAAAAATTTTGGAAGAAAACAAGGTAATTGAAGACCTACATCTCGTGGAAGAATTTCTAACACGCCTAGCTAAAGATAATAAAAGAGTAACGTACGGCTATGACTCCGTCAAAAAGGCTATCCAATACGGAGCTGTAGACAAATTACTAATAACTGACGAAAAATTAAAAAGCGCTAATCTCGAGGAAAGAGAAAAAAACGATGAACTCCTGCGTCAAGTAGAAGAAATGGGTGGCGAAATCCACATAATAAGCACGTTACACAACGCTGGAGAACGCCTCCAAGCATTCGGAGGAATCGCCGCCCTCTTAAGATTTCCCCTAAACGAATAAAAAGCTAAACACAAACCCTGAATAAAATAAAAATTAAAACTCTATAGAACGCAAATTTAGTTTAAATCAAAGGGGTGTATACTCCGTCTCCAATCTTGGTTCGTCCGTAGGGTACTCCTCCAAAATTCCCACTTTAAATCCCTTCTTCTTTGCTTCTCGAGCAATTCTCTTAGCAATTCTTACTGATGTTTCAACTCTCAACTTCTTGGGATTAAAATAAATCAGCTCCCCAGAAACCTTATACTTCCTGAAGATTGAATAAAGCTGGTTTACTCTCCCTGCGTCCTCAAAAGTAATTACTCCCTTTAAAAGAAGCCCCTCTCTGGTGATTTGTTCATAAGGTTTGGCAATGTTTTTAGCCCTTCTTAAGAGTCTATTTTTGAGCTGCACTTCATCTTTTAGACTCAAGGGGCAGTAATGGATGTTTAATTCTGTATTGTCTACCGCCCATTCAAGTAACTTTTTAGCCGTGCTTTCGCTTCCTTCCACCGCTGCCACGGTATTCCTCTTGAGTCTGTACCCCCGCTTTTTCAATTCATCTGCGTTTGTCTCGGTGAATTCGAGTTCGTTGATATTTAGAAAGTCTACTCTATGCTTTTCAAATGACTTAATTAGCCTCTTTAGAGGCTCCAAGTTGCCGGGTATCGCCGGTATCTCAACCCCTACACTCAGGGAATCATCAACCGAGGCCAAAACTTCACTCTCTTTCTCTGTTGAAATGTGGAAACGTATTTCATCAAGTCCGACTCTAGCTAGTTTTTCAATACTCTTCTTATTTATTCGTCTCTTACCTGTGTAGAGATGGATATGGTGGGCCTCTCCAAAATTGTCTTTCAGTAACTCAATATAGTGAATGGTTCGGTCTAAAACTAAAAGTGGTTCACCACCAGTAATCCCCGTCCCCTCCGCACCGCTCAGTGCCGCCTCATTAATTATGTCTTTATCGCTACGAACCAGTCGTTCATTGGCGTAAATAACATCTCTCCCTTTTCGTTCAAAAGAAATTGGGCAGTACCACGAGCAACCAATAGGATTCGTACATAGTCCGGTCACAAATAAAACCAGTTTACCTCCCCGCATACACAACTGACAACCCTTAGAAAGCTCCCCGATAAACATCGATCCGCCCATAGATTTAGAAATCCTGCGCAAAAACATCACCTTCTTCTATTTTGCATACGATTACGTACAATAGAGTCCTTATCCGCTATTCTTTTTAACACGTGTTCAAAGCTTTCATTTTCCTTCAGTTTTCTTTTTAGATAAACCCCTGTTCGTCCGATTTTATCACGCTTCATAAGAACCCTCACTCTCTGATTAACTATATCCACGCTGACACCCAAAATCTTGGCTGTGATCGCTTCGTTTCCTATAACCGGACTTTCTATGTGCCCATATTTAGTAGGTTCTATTAACATTAACCTTTTGTCAACTCCCGGCACCCGTTTCTCCCGTTTCAAATCCTCTAAAGATAGTGCTCCTCCAAAATAATAAAATTCTGTTTCCAAGCGACTAAGACTCACCAACGGAAAAGATACGCTAATATTATCCTCAAGATATATGTACGCCTTAACCGCGTATTGGGGAGTGGCTTGAATAATCTCCCGAGAAAAAAAGTCTGCCTTAATTTTCCTAAGAGCATGCTCAACCAGAAAAGACGAAACAACATACGGTACAAAAATGTCAACATCACTGCTTTCTTTAACATCCCCCCTAGCCAAACTGCCATGAACTATCGCCAAAATACTACACTCAGATAGAATCTCCATAATGGAAATGGCCTTCTTCCTCAATTCTCTCAAAAGCCTCCATCTCTCAGCGCTATACCTTACCTCGACTTTGTCGCCAACCGCCACCGGCTTTTCACTCAACACAACCACCAAAAAATCTCTTAATTTCAAAACGCTTACATCAAAACATTACACACCACATTATTTAAACGCGCTTTTACTCCCCTCCTTTCCCACCGTTAATCCCCCCATTTTTACTTCTTTCTTTTCCAATACCCCTTTGTTCTTCTTAATTTTCTTCTCTCCACGGTTCAGATTCTCCTCTAATAAGTACTTCATTTAGCTTTCAATATTAACAATCAACTTTCAACTAAAACATCCATGCTCTCCGACAACATTCAGAAAAGTATCCTCTAAACTCTTCCAAAGTACAAACACCGGCTTACGATGAAGTAAAACAAACGCGTACACTCTCTCGAATATTCATGCGGTTCGAATAACTAAAAAGCCTTTTCCCTTCACGGATAGTTTTTTAAGCAGTTCTTAATTTGGTTTATTCCGAGTACAATTGAGGTTAACGAATTATCACACAAACAGAATGCCAATTCCCTCCTGAGTTTCTTTACCCCTACGAGATAAATAAGGAAGGCGTTATCAGTGAACGATGCATACCTTATTCTGATAATTCTCTTTATTTTCTGGATAGCGGTGTTTCTCCTTACGAAGTATCTAAATTTAGAGAAATACGGTTTCACCGTAGCTCCTTTCCTCCTAATGTACCGAACTAAGCGTTTTAATAATATCATTTCAAGAATTGCGCGAAAATCCCCAAAAATCTGGAGCGCCATTGGGACCGTTGGTGTAGCGTTGAGCTACTCCGCTTTAGGTTATGGAATCGTTGTATTACTAAGAAATCTTATCAACGTGTTTGTTCAGCCTCAAAACACCTCTCCACTCGTACCCGTAATTCCAGGAATCACAATAACCGGCACCTCAATAATCTACGTACTAATAGCTTTGATTTTAACACTAGTAACCCATGAATTGGCACACGGAATTGCCGCAATTGCGGAGGGCCTACCCATAAAGTCCGCGGGTCTACTATTTCTCATTTTTCTACCGGGTGGTTTTGTAGAACTAGATGAGCTTGCGTTAGCGAAAGCCCCATCGCGTTCACGATTTAGAATATTCAGTGCGGGTTCTGCGGCGAATATTGTAACCGCCCTACTCGCGTTCCTACTTATTAGCAACTTCGCACTAGTAATATCTCCTTGGTATGGGCCCTCAGTAGGTGTTTTTGTTACCGGTGTAGATCCTAACTCTCCCGCATACTATAAGCTTCCCCCCTCCACAGTGATATTTGCAATAAATGGCACTCCTGTAATCTCTGACTACGGACTGAGCTTATACCTTTCACACGTTAAACCATTCGAAACCTTAGTGCTAGACACAAGCATAGGCAGAGTCACCCTCATGACAAGCATAAATCCTAGAATTCCCACCCGTGGGTATATCGGAATAACCTACCCGCGTCCCTTTTACCTTCCATACCCTTCAGTGTGGTGGTTGGGAGTAGGTTTTTCCACCCACTTATATCTGACACTCTACTGGATTTTTATCGTCACCTTCAGCGTAGCCATGTTTAACATGTTTCCAATCTACGCCTTTGACGGAGACAAGCTGTTTGAAGAAGTAATAAGAAATACAATATCAAAAGAGAAGAAAATAAAAATCGGAAAAAAATCATTCTCAAAAAGAAGCCTCTTTGTAAACAGCGCACGCATCATAGCTATTTTTATGCTTGTCGCAAATTTTGTTCTTCCCCTACTAACTGTAGGCTTTACACCTTTCTAACTGGAGGATAGTTTTTGTTGAACCAGTGTAAAAAATGTTCAAAAACCGCGGTGGTTTTCCTACCCTATTCAGGAGAAAAGCTCTGCCGTAAATGCTTCCTCAACTCCGTCGAAAGGAGAGTCCATAAAGAAATCGCCCGAACAAAAATGCTAAAAAGATCAGACCACATAGGAGTCGCCGTATCAGGCGGAAAAGACAGCGTGGTACTTCTACACATTCTACACAAAATCGAAAGCAAATTCCCCGAGAGCAAACTTCTCATAATTCACATAGATGAAGGCATCTCTCAATATAGTGAGCACAACCTAAAAATCGTCAAAAAACACGCCAAAGAATTGAACATCCCACTCATTCAAACATCCTACAAGGAAATTTACGGAAAGACACTTGACGAGATTATCAAAATTGCTGAAAAAAGTGAAAACAGGCGGTTAGGTGCGTGCTCGTACTGCGGCGTCTTAAGAAGAAAAGCTCTCAACAAAATGGCTCGTGAAGCAAACGTAGACTGCCTAACAACCGCCCACAACCTAGACGATGAAACCCAAACAATACTCCTAAACATCCTAAAAGGAGACCTAAACAGGCTCAAACGAAACTACCCCTCCCCCCAAAAAATACACCCAAAACTCGTGCCACGCATAAAACCCCTGAGAACAATCCCCGAAAAAGAAACCACCCTATACGCATATTACCGAAACCTAAGCCACAACTCAAAACCATGCCCTTACACCACTGAAGGATACAGAGACGATATACGCGTCTTCCTCAACCAAATGGAAAGAAAAAGACCCGGCACAAAATATAACATACTACGCCTCTACGATAAACTAGCCCCTCAACTCACAATCAACAAAAAGCCAGTCCAGGAATGCTTAACGTGCGGCGAACCCTGCGCAGAAAAAGTATGCAAAGCATGCCAACTCTTAAACAGACTAAACAAAAATAAACCAATCTGAAGATCTTCTAAGCAGTTTATTTTAGGTGGCGAGTCCTGATGCTCGACACACCTCCCCGCCAGCGTATCTGCCACCTGGTCTCTGACCCGGGATTCTGGAAGCATCGAACGTCCAGAGTTAGGCTGCTCCTTCAAGGCATCGGGCCGACTAACCCAACACTCTCCCGGGCCTAACCGGTTTCCCTGGCAAAGGGTGAACACGCTTTCCCTACGGAAAGCAGTCACCCACCGCCGATCCTCCAGTGCGGATCTTCACCGCCTTGGTGACAGACCGTTTTAGCGGGTTGGACGTGCCTCACATCAGCTTTCGGCCCGCCCTAAAGAGGATTTGCGGTCGAGAGGAAACCCTCTCTCAGGCAACCCCTAGCTGCCCGCCTAGACTCGCCACCACCTAATGAACCCCCTTACAAAAATATAAACATTTCTTTCAAGTCTCCCAACCAATATTCCTTTTCTTAAAATAAGTAGTGACTGCTATCCACTCTCTGTATTCGCTCTCTCATTAAGAAAAGTAAAGTGGGAATGGCGCAGAGGACGGGAGTTTCCTGACCAAAAGATTCTTTTGGTCATTTCGAACCCGCGCTCTCCAATGGAGAACTGGCTTAGCAGGCGTACACTCAGAGAATTACCCTTTCTCTGATCAGCGCCTTACCGCTTGGCTACCTCTGCGCCTTTTATGTGGGATGTTATCCACTTCATTAGTTAAGAAATATTCATTTTTAACTTTTTTTACTTTCTTCAATTCAGAACCCAGGCTTTTTTGGACCCTTTTTAGAAAGGCGGGACGCACTTATGTTCTTATACAACTATGCCGAATAGAAAAAGTTAAGTGTGATATTGGATTATCGTATTACACCTCAGCGTGCCAATCAGTGG
>Ga0190363_1001881_pt1 | contig 12320 bp, 15 predicted proteins | sample 48721867_MG_FD_161272 | JGI IMG/M metagenome (GOLD analysis project Ga0190363, IMG submission 161272) | Hydrothermal vent microbial mat bacterial communities from Southern Trench, Guaymas Basin, Mexico - 4872-18-6-7_MG | ecosystem: Environmental > Aquatic > Marine > Hydrothermal vents >...
ATGCGGATATTATGGGTAAATAGTACAGACTTCACTTACTTTATTATCCGAATCATCTGATCATAAAGCTCTATGAATTCCCTACCCTTCTTAGTTAACCGATATCTGACAGAGTTTCTATTATTTCCCCCATCCCTTATTTCATGAACTAACCCCTTTGCTACAGCATATTGTATGTATCTTCGAAGTTGTAACGTATTAAGGTTAGATCTATACATTATGTGAGTCTTCTTAGACCCGCCTCGGGATATCACCTTAAGCATATCGACAATTATTTCAATACTACTTCTATTTCGAGTATTCTTTCCGAAAATACTACTCATTAGCCTAGCCTCTATCCCTTATTTTTACATTGAGATACTAATATATTTTATGTACATGCCATACATAGTTGAATACTATATTTCAATATTTATAATAAAATGATTCATTTTATCCACTATCATGACGTACTACTGGCGACGTATTAGGAGTTCATGTTTAAATTTCAACAGATAGAATTAATTTTGATAGTGGTATGCAAAGAGGAATCGTTAGGATAAAACCGGTTTATATTGGGATATACCATTACCAGTATGTCTATGGTAGTGTATGTTCCCCCGACGTGAAGGGAACTCCTCCGGTAAAGAAGACGTCACTAGATGAGCTGAGAAGTAGAGCTCAAAGGATGATAGAGAGTTTTAAAAGACGTGTAAAAGTGGACTTTGTAAAGATCGAAGAACCATTTATAATTAAAGAGCACAGGGATTTTAGAAGGTTACCTATGAGCATAGACTATGGTATAGATGCGTTGCTTGTGGGATCAATAGGAAGTACTCCTTTAGAATATAGGACGTTAGTTGCGTATGGACTACCTATTATAAATGAATCAGTTACTGAGAATTTCCTTAGGGCGTTAAGAGTTAAGAAATTCCTTAAGGAGAGCAAGTTTCTCTATATAGGGGAGATCCCTTCATTTTCAGCCCCAAATGGGCCTTGGGATTTCTTCAAGATTCAAGAGCGGTTTGGTATTCGCTTTCGCCATATAGAGACGAATGAGTTTTTCAGAATATTTGATAGTATACCTGAAGATAGAGCTAGAAAAGTACTCGATAAGTGGAAAGAGGATTTCAAGGAGGTAGTCGAGCCCACGGAAGAAGATCTACTAGACGTAGCTCGTGTTTACCTTACATTACGATACCTATGTGAAAGAGAGGACGCAAATGCAGTAACCATAAATTGTGGGCGTTTCACTGAAGAAAGACCCATAGTACCATGTTTGGCGTTCAGCAAATTGATAGATGAAGGGATAGTATGTGGATGTGAGGGGGATATAACTGCCCTCCTTTCGGCTCTCATACTCCATGCTGTTAGTGGGCAACCAGTTCTGATGGGTAACTTTGGATATAGACCGGGCATGTTTGAGGCTAAGGAAGGAGAGCTCACTATTGAGCATGATGTGCTACCGCTTTCAATGGCATCTACAAAGTATATAGTAAGGGATTATCATGGAAGGAGATTTGGCGTTACGGCGTATGCAGATATAAAGAAAGGGGAGCCTATGACACTTCTCAATATGAGTAGTAACTTAAACGAGATTACAGTAATAGAGGGAGTTATAAAAGGTAGTGAAGATGGAGGTCATTGCCGTATCATAATTCGTATGAAAGCCAATGGGGATGTCAAACGAGTACCTGAAATACTTGTAGGATCGCAGCATATCTCAATGACATTTGGACATTGGCTTAATCCATTACTTGAGCTAGGTGAGCTACTCAACTTAAAGATACATCACTTATAGTGCTTCTAACGGGTCAAGTCAAGTCTCCCTTCGAGAACAGCTTTAGTTTCGTTAGGAGTTAATGTTATCCTTATACCAGTTTTATAGTGCCAGTCGAAGCAACACCATCGCACTATTCTAACTTTTTCATTTTTTAATCTTGCAGGCAATTCCTCATTTGGTGTGCGTTTACTAAATCTGTCAAGTTTTACTATGAAAATACATTTATACCATTTGTTGCCATCTTCGTCTTCTTTAAACTCATCAGTCCTAATGATTTCTTGGACTATCCCCTGGATTCTCCTAACACATACCATGAGCATCACCTAAGGGGATATCTACCATATTTCTTTCCTATTTCGAGCATTACAAGGTAGTTCTCTAGCTTTATATAGTTAGCAACACTATTGCCACATCCTAAAGCATAACCACCTCCAGGAGCGCATTTTCGAATGATCCCCTTGACGTAATCCTTAAATTGATCTATAGGCATTCGGGATAGTTTATCCATATCAACACCGCCTAATATCGCTATCCTATCACCAAATAGCTCTTTGTACTCCGTAACTGGGTATGCTACATCCTCAAATGAGTGCTTTGCATCTATTCCGACGTAATTTATAAGATCATTCATTACGATCTTTAGATTTCCACAACTATGGAGGATGAACGGTTTTCCGTGTTTATGAACGTTTTCTACACATCTCTTCTGCCATGGGAATACGTATTCTCTAAGCTTCTCAGGGGATAGCATTGGGCCGCTTCTGAAACCCATATCATCGCCCATGGTCATAGCGCCTACCATTTCACATTCAGCACAGACCTTACAATAGAACGATAAGGTTTCCCCTACTTTTTCGAACATCTTCCTTATCAATATCGGATCTCTATAGAGCGCTTTAGCAAAGGGAACAGTGCCCATAAGCCACATGACGTTTTCTAAAACACCTCCAGGAGTAAGGGGAATTATCATCATGCCTTTAGGCAACTCCTTCACTGCAACATCATACAAGAAAAGGAAGACTTCTTGAATATCCATTGGATCGGGCCATTGATAATTCTCGAAATCTTCACGCGTTTCTATCATACCTTTATATTCATTTTGCCATGCTCGTTTAGACCTACGTAAGAGCGCAGTATCATCAGCTAACAGTATGTTAGTTCTAGGAAACGGAGTCGGAATAGAGAGGGGGACATAATCGTAGCCTAGCTTATAGTAAAACTTTATCTGAACACCTATGTCATGTCTAATTGCTCTAATAGCTTTTTGATCCCCCTTTAGGGCAACTTTAGCACTATGAATACTCCCAAGATAGGGGCCAGCGATTAAGTGCTCACCAGTAATTGCTTCTACAACTTCAGGGTCGGCGAAGAGATCGTAAAAGGGAACTCTATCTGGAGGTTCCTCTAAAAATAACACCGCACTTAGTCGTTCGAAATTGGGCCTCATAGTTCTCTGAAATAAATAATACCTAGCTATAGCTAAATATAATTTAACTATTGAACGCTTTGTTATATAGAAAAAGCTTAAGATTCACTCGCTTATTATATCCCGAATCGTGATGATACGACTGTGAACTCTGATTTTATGATGAGCGCGACCCTGTCTGATATTGTAAAGTCTATTAACCATTAACTGTCCTGGTAACATATGAAATTCAACAGTGAATAATAATTGTAAAGAACTGAAGCTCATTAATAGGAATAAAAGGTGAGAAGCTGAGAAAGAGCATGGTGCTAAGGTTTAGAGCACCTTTTGAAGAGCATAGAACTTACAATAGTTCCTAAGAGCCCAAAAACGATGTAGATGAATAGCAGGATTAAGTATAGGAGTACGGGATCAAGATCACTATAACCATGAATTAATGGAAAAGCTGTAGTTAACGATGTTATTGCCAAAATCACGATTACGAGAATGCGCTTATGCTTATGTATACTATCATTGCCCATAATACCTTCAAGAAGCCCTGCTATGAAGGAACCTGATAGTAATAATGGATAGAAGAAAGTATTATCTAAATGAAAGGAGGTTATCAAAGACGACGACATCATTACAAATAAGATTAAGTATCGTAATACAGCTATCTTCATTGTATCATTCTCAAGAATTTACGTTCACATAATTATAAGTATAGCATTTGCCTTTAAACAAGTTGCAGCATGATATAGATCAGCTAGTTCATCCTTACGAATATATGGCTTGCACTTTTCTAGATGCTCTTTGCTGGGCTCTACTAAGGTTATTTTATTCATTATTAAGATATACAGGAGCTTTGCCCTTTCCCTTAAATTAGGTAGCTGCTTCGATAATTTATCTAACCATCGTCTATACTCTTGAAGGAGCACAGTATTAGCAATTAGTTCGTACTCAGGATTACTCAGTAATTCGATGAGTAGTTCAGTTGTCTTTGTAATGCCAGATTTAAACGCGGCTATGAATACGTTAGTATCGAGAAGAAATTTCCTCGATCTTTTTCTTCGCAATTATATTAGCCTCCCTCTCTACTTCATTTAAAATAGCGTCTAGATCGATACAGCTTTTGGTTATTTCTTCAACTATGCTCTTGACTAATTCCCGTATGTCAATCTTCTTAAGTACGATCATGTCATCCCTTACGTTTACCACTAGAAAGTGGTCTCCTTCCTTAATTTTTAGCTTTCTCCTGACCCTACTAGGAATTACTATTCTCCCCCTTTTATCAATAACAGTTATGCTCAAATGAAATCACCCACATATCCCAAACTTATAAGCATTACTTTAAAACGAAACGGAAATCAATACAATATTAGTATTTATTTCTCACTCGGGTTCGCCTCTGCATAAAAATTCTATGATGAGTTATGGACTCCTATTAAGACGCATGTTAAATCAGGTAAGTGTAGGTATAGGAGTGTAGCAATAGAGTTGTGGGGGAATAATGCCATATTAATTTTATGAGGATATGCCAAAAACCTTAGAAGGCTTGTTTATTGTTTAGGCATGGTTTGGTGGGCCCGCCGGGCTTTGAACCCGGGACCTCCGGCTCGTAAGGCCGGCGTCCTAGACCAGGCTAGACCACGGGCCCCAGACCTATAAGATATAGCTTCGCGTTATAACTTTTTCTCTTCATATTTTTAAACGTTAATTCCAACTTACTTCTTTTCAGTATATATGGAATCTACGTAGAGCATTCCTCCACAAGAGCATCTTCCTAAGGTTTTGAGCACGTAATCGCCCTCTCTAAATGGTCTTTCTAACTTATAACCACAGTTAGTGCATTCTATCAAAGTTATTTTTCGCTCCTCCTTTTTTGCTAGTCTTAGTGCTCTATGCTGTAGGGTTATAGAGAATATTGCCGCTATAAGTGTTAATAACGTTACTATTCGTATTACTTTTGAGGGGATTTCTTTAGGGAATGTAGCATAGAGTAAGAGGAGGATAACCAGCAATGAGACTAAGACGCTAAAGATAGCTGTAGCGATCAGATAGGCCTTCAAGTTCCCACCTATTGTGCTATACCTATAGTATTGCCTATACCAGCTACAATTACAATATCGCCTTCCTTAGTGCGGGTTTTTATTATATCATATATCCTGTTTACAACATTATTTGCAGCATCGGCTATCTCTTTAGTCATGGGTGATATTGCCTCTTCGAAACTTTCCTTAACTATTATCGCGTCTATTGGTATGCCGTATCTCGTAGCTACTTCCTCTATCCTTATCTTTTCAGGACCTTGATCACCTATAGCAGCACCAACTCCCTCTACTATTTCACCGCTTTTCTCGCCTTCCAGCTTTTGCGCAGCATCGATCATTATTATTCGTGCGACATGTTGATCATGACGAGCGTGATTATCAACGAGTTCCTCTATCACTTTACCTGGCTTTCCTACTTCTCCACCAGGTCCTAATGCCTTTATCAAGAATACCTTTCTATTAAAGATATTGGCCTCAGCGATAACAGTATTATCTTTAACGCTCCTTATTATAGCCTTATTCCTCCTTATGAGCTTACCTACTACAAGAGCTCCTACGCCATCACCAATAGGCAATCCATCTTTGAAGGAGACTATAGCATTATAGTATGCTTCCGCGAAGCGTGTTATTTGAGGTAACATCATTTCGAGCTGCATTATCATGAATACGCTCTTCGTCTTTTTCCCTAACAAAGCGTAATGCCTCGTCAATTTATATAATGAATTAAGGGCAATAGCAGCCTCTATCATGTTTTCAATATTGCGAATCCTTATACCATCTATTCTCGGAACTAGACCTCTTATAATTTCATGTAGTCTCTGCCTCTCAGTATCTAGCAAGTGCTCTAAACGCCTTAAAACACCGAAGGGATCTCTTTCAACGGGAGATATTACGAAAAATTCTAAAAGCTCACTTATTTTATGTGAGAGATTAGGAGATGAGATCCCATAGGATTTTAGCTGAGAGATGAGGATATCTTTAGATTTTTTGACCATATTTTCTAAGCGTCTTAACACTTGATTTATCTCTTGAAGCCATAGAAAGACCTGTATCCTTTGATTGAATAGGATAAATATGATGAAGAGTATGGTACTGATCAGGTACCAAAGGGAATCCCATGAACTTATCAACATATCACCCTACTATACTATACATCATTCAAATATTATATAGGAGTAGAAAAGCATTTCCTGTATTTAGCAAATTCCTTAAAGTATTTCTCTAATATCATCCGCTCCCACGATCTAAACGCAGGACATATGTAGCAGCCGAGTCTATAAAAACCTAGTTCATAGAGAGGATTTAGCCTAACGCCTTGCTTAAATAAGTAGAGCTGGACTAGAGCGGAAGACCATATCTTGATTGGTGCTACTTGGAGCATACCTTCATGCCATCTAATAAATGGCCTTTTTAGCCTTAAGAGAGATTCGCTGTCCCTATCACCAATTATTATGATTGGTTCGTCACTTACCTTTTGTATTGCATCATATAATGCGTTTAATTTAACTCGAGTGCACCATCTGTTGTCTTTAGTTGGAAGTACACCTCTATGTTTAAGCTCTGTGGCAAGATCCGCTTTAACATACATATAATCTATGTTAAGCTGTTCTGCAATCTCATCAACATATGATTTATTTTGAGGAAAGTCGAGGAGAGTATCTACGAATATTGGAACTATATCGTCTTTTTTGAAGTACTTTAATGCAAGAATAAGAGAGGCAGTACTATCTTTCCCGCCACTCCACGGCACTATAATCCTATCATAGTTAGTCATAGTACGAGCTAGTTCAAAAATTTTAAAAGCGAAATCCTCTAAAAATTTCAGATAGACGTTATTTAAATCCACACAAGTATCTATGTCTGTATCAATAGGGATGTATTCCCCTTTGCCGACTAGCTTTACTTCATCGGTATATTCATAGGGTATCAAGATCCGCATAGCTAAAACATCACCTTGATATACCTCATGGACACCTTGATCATATTTAATAACAAGCGGATTATTCCCTATTTCGCTATGAGAGATTTCTTGAAACATTTCTTTATGTTTTTTACCTACTGCATAGTAGATATCATATGTGGGCTTACACGAGATCTTAATTGGACTTCCTAAATTGCTGAAGTGTACGTACGCATGTTCATCGGGAAGCCATCGCGCATGTAGTCTGAAGAGAGCTTTGCCTTTTTCTATTGCCCAATATATCTCAGAAATTCGGGCATTTCTGATTTTAGCCTTATCTACCTTAGAGAGCCTTACATTTATGGGGTAGTCCTTATAGTCCTTGAGTCTATTTAGCTCTCTAGCGTAAAGAACTACCACTATCCCCTCAAAATTATGTGCCTCATTCTCTATTCTATTGACTACATCATCATATTTCCTTGCGCCTCCCATCGTAACTACTTCTATTTGATTATTCCAATCTTTGTAGAACGTCCTTATAGTCGCCTCTACGGCGTCTCTATCCTTCTTGGCTCTAACCATTATTTTAATTAACGGATTTGCCATATGGAAGCCCCAGGGAGACATGAATAGTGATTTCTACTGCCTTAACTAGTACGGTAAAGGGCAAGGATGGGACATTAGCTTTAGATACAACATATTCAGAAGCTTGTGGTATATGTATGAAACCAAACATGGCATTATTCCTCTTGCTAAGAAGGTATGAAGCTATATAGTAAGCGTAATTACACAAGTAGGTTCCTGCTGAGAATGAAAGAACAGACGGTATCCCATGCCTCCTTAATTCGCCTACTATACGTTTAAGGGGAATATTAGCCATGTATGCAAGTTCTCCATCATCATATATAGGGGTTATCTCCTTTATGATGGTGCCATCAACATCAGGCTTTTCTGAATAGGCTATGTTCAGAGCTATTGCTTCTACTCTAATGCATGTAGAGTTAGGCGCTAGACCGATCCCTAGGAATAAAGAGGGATTTGCATCAGCTATGAGACGTTCTAGTGTCACCTTCACTTTTATGTAAGAGACTGGCAACACTCTACCCAAAACAATATCATTGCCAATACGCTTACCATTGAGTAACTTTGCTATTTCTCCAGATGGATTATGTCTTATGTTACCGAAAGGACCAAATCCAACTAAGAGGATCGTCACTACTTAATTCGTAATGATTGAAATATATAAACATCATCCCATTTTGAAACGACAAACTTTTAAATGCATTAGTTATCAATATTACGGGATGAGGGCGGACGGCCATAGGAGGGGGGGCCACACCCGGTCTCATACCGAACCCGGAAGTTAAGCCCCTCTCCGCCGTCGCGAGTACTGAGGTCCGAGAGGCCTCGGGAAAGCGCGGTGCTGTCCGCCCAACCACTTTGTATTTTATCTTTAGCAAGATCTATAATAACATTCTAGTAAGAATTCTGATCCTCGGCATTAATGACGATAATTTAGCTTATAAAAATTGGTGGGCCCGCGGGGATTTGAACCCCGGCCAGCGGGTGTCTTCTAGCCCCCTATTAGAGAGGCAGATCTGGAGTGCGGGGTTATTAGCCCTGCCCGCCATCCTGCCTGGCTAGACTACGGGCCCTTAATCCCAAATATTCTATTCCTATGGGGGGTTTTAACTTTTCCTTCCTTAATAGATTATTAAGAATTAGACTTAAATTCCGCTTAATCGTTTCTCGTACAGGATAAATGGTGTAGAATAAATGTCATTTATTGAACTGCCCCTTCATGGTGGTCGTGCACCTAAGTGGTTATTCAATAGGATGGTTCGTATTGGAACTAAAATAGTCGACATAATAGTTGACGAATATGGAGAGGAGGAGTTAATAAGGAGAATAGGACATCCGCTATGGTTTCATGCGCTTGCTCTCGTCCTTGGTTATGATTGGGATAGTAGTGGTGTAACTACTGTCACTACAGCAGTGCTTAAGAAATGCATTAAAGAACTTAATCTTGATATAGTTGTAGCAGGCGGTAAAGGGAAAGCAGCCCTTAACGTACCATTGGAACTCGAAGAGGAAGGAGATAAATTAAACTTCGCTACAAATACAATTGAGGCTCTTAAGAAACTCAGCAGGATAGCGGCTAAAGTCGATACTACGCTGATACAGGCGGGCTATCCGCTATATCATCAGGCAGTTTTCTGTACTAGGAAAGGAGAATGGTGCATAGTCCAACAGGGGATGAACGTAAATACTAAGCTTGCAAGAAGATATCATTGGACGTGGGCTTCGCTAAATACAATAGAGGAAAATCCCCACAGCGGACTATTAGGTTATAGAGTTCATGAAAACGTGTTAAACTTGGTCAGTCCTATTTCAAGGAATGCAAGAAAGACGATATTAGATTTGGTAAGAGAAAATCCGAGGAGAATAAAACGCATGTTATATGAAGCATGTACTCCTACTAGGGGAACAATATTAGAATGGCTAGGGATTAAGAGCCAAGGGAAGTTTAAAGAAGCAGGAGAAAGATATAGATTAGATCCGCGAAAGGTTAACTGGAAGATCCTTGAGAAGACCTACCAATTACAACCAAGAGATTATGAGGAGCTGTTAATGATAAGGGGACTTGGGCCGACAACAGTTAGAGCATTAGCGCTAATAGCGGAGATAATCTATGGGGATGAAATTGATTGGAAGGATCCATTACGTTACAGCTATGCATTTGGAGGTAAGGATGGCATACCATATCCTGTTGACGTGAAATTAATGGACGAAATAGACGAAATGCTAAGCAAAGCAGTGTTCGATAAGAAGAAAAGGGAGCAACTACTGAAGAAGATTAAAGGAGTCCTAAGGAGGGGCAATAAAGTATATTATCTCGTGAAGTTTTATTAAGTGGGCAAAATTTAAGTTCTGATAAAAATAATAGTAAACTCACAGGAAGCCCCGGTAGCTCAGCTAGGTAGAGCGCGGGCCTCGTAAGGCTAGGAGTTTCCGTGAAAGCCCGTGGTCCCGGGTTCGAATCCCGGCCGGGGCTCCACTTTTCTTAATTATCCTTTTTATTAGAGTCCAGTAAACGGACGATTATCAAAAGAACTATCTTAATGACATAGAATACGTATAGAACATGGTGGGGCCGCCGGGATTTGAACCCGGGATCACGGGGACCCAAACCCCGCAGCCATCTGAGGCTACACGTCCTTCCAGGCTAGCCGACGGCCCCCTAATGTTCATATTGACTACTAAGGTATATAAACTTACACTTGATATACTAGGATAAGATGCTTATAATAATTAACGCCTTGTAGGCTTAATAAATGTAGATGTGGTGGTGTTAACAATGGCTTTCATATTCGATCTAAGGTTTTATTCTGCATTACTAGCGAAGGTTAGAAGAAGGCCTTTATGCTTATCACATTCGCAGGATGTAGACGGGATAGTATCAGCAGTTCTTTATTTAATTAAGAAGCCAAATGCAGTAGTCGTGTTAGCCAGACCGCATGAAGTCACTAAAGGATGGTTCTCTTGGTTTACATGGGATTTCGTAGCAGATCTTCCGTGTCCTAGAAGAGCTAAGATCAGAGTTGATCATCACAAGAGTAATCCACCTTGTGCTGATACGGAATATTACGATCCTAATGCTCCATGTGCGGCTATATTAGCGTTAAAGGCATTAGGACTTAAAGGAAATCGGCTAGCAGAGAAATTAGTTAAGATGGCTATTGAAGCGGATACAGCAAATATAGTCAGCACTGAAACTTGGGATCTAAACGATGCTATAAAAGCAGCCTCATATAGAGAAAGGGTAAGGCTTGTTCGAGAATTAGCAATTAAAGGTATAGAAGTGCTAAATGAGGAATGGATTAGAAAGCTTATTGAGAAGAACAGGCGTATAAGGGAAATAACTCTTAAGATCTGCGATATGTTAAAGATAACTGATGAGATGGTAATATTGATAACTAAAGGCGTGAGATTGTCATATAGAGGGTTATGTATAGAACTGGAGAAGAGGGGAGCAAAATTCACGTGTGTTTTAGTTCCTTTAAGATTAGGAAGATACAGGCTCTATCTTGGTGCCTCTAAGGAAAGTAATTACGATGCATCAAAGATAGCAAAAGCTTTAGGAGGTGGTGGTCATAAGTTTGCAGCAGGAGCTATTGCCAATAACTTGGAAGAGGCAATTAAGACAATAGCGACTTACCTAAATAAGGACGTTCTAACCGTGGTAGTAATTGGCAAAGATCTCTCTGTAAGATATGAGACGTTGAATGTACAAAATCACACTAGGTAAAGTATAAAAATTATGTTCTTTAGGATAGGGATAAGGGGATAACTTTAAGTATTGCTTACATTCCTAGTGGAATGATGCCAAAGAAGGATATATTTGCGGAATTCGAGAAAAAGTTCAAAGAGGTTGTTGGAAGGGATCTCAACAGTAAAAGTGATGCCAGGATGCTAATAATGTCGATAATGCGTGCTAGAGAGAATACTATAGAGTCGAGGAAGAGAGCTTTAATAGACTACTTAATAACATACGAGGGATTAACAGAGGATAAAGCTAAGGTAATAGCAGACTATACAGCTAGCTTACTACAGTAGGTTAAGCACAAAGACTACTAGAATTGTTATTTTTAAGATGAGTTTTTATTTAGCGCTTTTAGCACTTCATATAAACATATGCTCAATTGACCTAGACTTCCTATATCATCAGCCAATTCAATGTAGATAGGCGTTCCCTTTTCGATATCCTTTTTAGTAAGACCAGGCTCTGCGCCACCAAATATAAGCGCTACTTTTTTACCATTTATAAGCTCTTTAGCAATATCATGAGGATTGAATTGAATATCCGCTCGTTCCTTCTTAACGATTACATACGTGTGGTCAGGTTTTAAAATCGTTATTACATCATCTAAATCTGCCAAGTAGAGAAGATTCCTATTCATTCTTAATGCCAACTTCTGGACTTCAGGAACACCTTCCTGTGCGGCAGATCCTACAGCCTTTGATATAATGAATGTCTTCACACCAAAACCGTAACTTATCCGTGCAGCCTCATATAGTTTGGCTATAGAGTAGATGTTGTGGATTACTACGTAGAGGTTATCTAAAGGATCCATTAAAACCGCCTCTTAATTATTTGGAGGCCCGGGCCGGGATTTGAACCCGGGACCACGGGGTCCACAG
>Ga0190363_1001884_pt1 | contig 12317 bp, 13 predicted proteins | sample 48721867_MG_FD_161272 | JGI IMG/M metagenome (GOLD analysis project Ga0190363, IMG submission 161272) | Hydrothermal vent microbial mat bacterial communities from Southern Trench, Guaymas Basin, Mexico - 4872-18-6-7_MG | ecosystem: Environmental > Aquatic > Marine > Hydrothermal vents >...
TTGGAGCTCATGAGAAATGGAACAACGTCTTATGAGAAAGAACAAATAGTTAACTTATTGTTCCAAGCAGCTAAATATGAAGAAGAAGCCGGGAAACTTCTACTTAAGGCATATCAAAGAGCATAGAGTGAAGGATGGAAAAAATTACTAATACTGAGTTGCCACCATTGCTCCTACATTACCTTAAATACTTTCCTTTTAACAATGGACTTATATGTATAATATACTATCCATGCAGTTGATAAAGGCAGCACTACCATTAGCCATAACGTAAAGTTCGATATGGCCGCTATTGTGTTAAACACTATGTACGCTGCTAAGTTGATGAAGTACGCTCTTTTCTGCCAACCGAACTTCTTAATCGTGTATATAGCCTGCAGCGCCGCATACCCTTCCTTCGTTAAAACATATCTCCCAGTCTCATCCGCGGCTACTAAGCTCCCTAGTTTCTTTAAGTGAAAATCTAGCTTGCCGCTGCTCTCTATTCCTAGTTCTCTTTTTAACTCAGAAAAGCTCCTAGGTTTCTTAGCTAGTAACTTTAGTATTTTTATCCTTAAGGGATGGGATATTGATTCGAATACCTCATTAGACATTGTATCACCGCTTAACACTTTACTGTAATATTAAATTTAATTCTAGGCTTGTTGACCAGGTGGTCTATAGTACTTGACTACGTATTTTTCTCATGTTTTAGCACGTATTATTTCAAGTATTCTTGGTAGAAGCTCCCACCCATGCTCTATAACTCCTAGTTTACCTTTAGTACACTCTTTCTCAGTAAATTTCTTAACACTATCTGGTTCTAGGCTAGAACACATTATAGCTACTGGTACAGGGTCTCCAGTATGTGCTTTAGCTGATGGTGGTGTTGCATGATCTGCTGTAATCATTACCGCTATTTCCTTGCTAATATTCTTTAGAAACGGCCTTACAAAGTATTTGTCTATTTCCTCTATTTTCCTTTTCTTAAGTTCAAGGTTACCATCATGTCCTGGTTCATCAGGTCCTTTAAGGTGAACGTAGACTATGTTGAAGTTTCGGAGAAGTTTTAAAGTTTTTTCTAACCTTACTTCATAGTCTTTTTTCGGGTTTCCAGTTGGTAGAGGTACTTCTTCTACATGTGCTCCAAAGGCTCTTCCTATACCTAGTTCTACAGGCATTTCAGCTAGTAAAGCAAATTTTATGTTAAACTTTTCCGGTAAAGGTGTTGCTTTAGGTAATTTGTTTCCAGCATCCCTTAGCAAAATAACGTTCGCAGGAAGTAGTCCTCTTTTTCTACGCTCAATATTGACCGGGTGTTTGTCAAGTATTTCCACAGTTTTCCTTGTGAATTCATTAACTATTTCAGCTGTTATTTTTGCTTCTAAGGTTTCTTCTAGAGGTTTCACCTGTTTAATGTAAGGTGAGTAATACTTTACAGCTACGCTTATGAGTCCTTTCCTTCCATAAGCTGGATCAGTGTTATCAACCATTGGTGATAGTTTATAGGATTCGCTACCTATTATTACTACTGCGCGATGACCTACTGTTGCTTCAACTTTAGCGTAGCTGTTATATTTCAACTCTAAACCGTCAATAGCCTTGGCTAGTTCCTTTGCCTCTTCTGTTTTAAGACCTCTACCAGCTCTTCTATCTATGATTTTTAGGGTTTGAGGGTCTACTGTTGCAAAGTTAGCTCTAAAAGCGACCTCGATTTCTTCCTTAAAACGCATATTAGCACCTAAAGCTTCTAACGGTCCTCTACCAGTATAGTACCTATGAGGATCATAGCTTAGAATAGAGATTACAGCTGCATCGCTTTCAGGAGCTACTCCTCTACTTATAGGATACATCAGCCCGCAAATACCATGTTCAGCAACATAATCTAACCCCGGTTTATAAGCTATTTCCAAAGATGTTTTCTTATCCGCTATGCTATCCGCCATACCGTCAAGAACAAGGTACAAAAGTTTAGCCATAATACATCATCTACTATTTACTGTAAATTACACTACGTACATATCTTTTAAGCACTGTTTTTAAGCTTACTAAATATTAGTAATGAGTTATAAAGAACATGTAAATTATTAAATGAGCACTACCGTAAAATTACCTTAAGTGCTAACAGTGAGTGTTAAAGAAAATTATTTCATTAAAATACGTAACTTATACTTAAAAAGAGAGTACGAGAAGTTATTTCAAACAATTTTAGAAGCCTCAAAGACTGTAGGGCTAGAAGAAGCCTTAAAATACCTTGAGAAATGCGTTATAGAGAAAAGACTACAGTGGCTTCATGGAAACCTATGTAAGATAGAAAAAGATAGGAATCTACTAGATTATGGGTTCGGGTCTGAATGATACTTTTAATTATTTCTAAATACTTTTAATTACTTTCCTCTACTACTATGACTTTTACTTTTCTTCCATGAAGTTTCTTTAGTTTTTCTTGATATGCTTTGGGTGGATATATTAGGTACTTTCCACTTGTCTTGACAACTCTCGCTTCAAACACATATACTGAAACCATCTACAGACACCATATATTTAGATTTAAGTACTTAACTTTATAAATTTGTACTCTAATAATAACTACTGGTGAGTGCCCGATGAAGGCGTATATCTCCCTTGCTAGGGAGATGCCTGAGGGAGTGTGTAGAAGGGCTTTGAAAGCTAGGGCAGAGGTTATTGAGGGTAGTGTTAACGACTTATTATGGGATTTAGCAGTACATAGATACACTCTCCAGAAGGTTATCAACGCTCTATGGGAGCTAGATAAACTTCCTAAGAAGAGTCAGGTTCATCAACTATTCTACCCAGTACTGAGGAGCTATGGTTTTAGAGCACATGTAGCTAGGAATATTTACAGTACAGCACTTGCATTAGTGAAATCAGCTAGAGAAAATAAAGGGTCAAAACCTTTAATCAGAAAGATGAGTGCTAGAGTTGACCACCAAGACGCTAGAGTTGACTTGGAAAATGGAGCTGTCAGGATAATTTTCAGAGATAGATGGTATTCTCTGAGGCTCATGCATAGAAGAGAGTACGTGGAGAGGTTTAGAAGTTTTAAGTGGAAGGAAGTTCATGTGAAGTACCATGATGGAGAGCTATACGTGAGTATAGTGTTTGAGGTAAGGTATGCTCCCTACACTCCTAGAGGTCTCCTAGCACTCGATGTTAATTTAAAGCATATTGTAATCTACGATGGGTCTAGCGTTAGGAGGTATAAAGCGAAGTTCGTTGATGCACTAAGTAAGAGGGCTAGAGCTGAGGAGCTTCAAAGAAAGTATCCTAAAAGATGGAGATATAATAAAAGAATTCTAAACCAGGTAAAGACTCTTCATAAGAGAGCAAGGAATATTGTAGTTGATTGGTGTAGAAAGTTTGCAAAAGAAATAGTTTTGGAAGCAAAGAAACACAACTATGCTATTGCTCTAGAAGACTTAGCACACCTACGTGAAAATATGAGTAAGAATAAAAATATTATTGTCTGGAAATTAACCATGTTCGCTTATAGGAAGCTACAGGAGTCAATAGTAAGTAAAGCTATTGAATATAGTGTTCCAGTAGTATTCATTAATCCAAAAAGTACGTCATTAACTTGCCCTAGGTGCAGTACTAAGCTGATCTATAACCATAGATTAGCAGTTTGCTCTAAATGCGGTTTCATAGGCGATAGGGATAAGGTTGGAGCTACGAACATCTGGTTCAAAGTCTTAGATGCATATGCAGGGGAGTGTGGGTCTCCCCAAAGTGCTCCCGCAGTGAAGGATGAAACCCGACAAAGCGGGAGAACAAGAAATGAGGGGATGAGGAAAGTAATCAAAAATATTCAAATGTGATTAAAAGTATCATTCAGACCCGAACCCGTTGAAATAGCTAAGTCTGAAAACTGTAAAACAGCTAGTGTTTGGCCTGCGAAGAATGCTATAAGATTTTATGAAAAATGCGGCTTTAAGAAATTATTTAGCATAAATAAAGCTATTATCGATGTAGAAGAACTAAGTGTGATAAGAAAGGGAAATGAAGCTAAATATGTGAAGAAAGGTTTTCCACAAAACTATGATGTCTTAAAAAACATGATACTTGTATCTCCTAGAATAGGATCCTCGTATACTGTATGGTTAAAAAATAAATGGGCTTATGCTGTAGAAGAAGCTAAAGCTATATGTGATGAAGGGTACATTGAAAATCTCAATGCAGCATACATTATTGAAAACATATGGCGTAGTAGAGAAGAAGCCAAATTAACTTTATGGATAGGCAGCAGAGAGAACATATTGAGAGCTTTGAAATTTATAGCTTTAAGTAGTTTAAACCTAGGTTTTAAAAAGCTAATAATGTTTGTTGAGAATAACTTATATAAGTCATATATTGAAAAACAAGTGCCATGCATGATTAAAGATAAGGAATTTTTAATGATAGTAAATATTTAAGCAGTTATTCTTCTAAAGCAAATTCTCTGATGAGCTCCATGTATCCTCTAGTAGCTCTTCTAATATCCTCTATACTTATGTATTCGTTAGGTTGATGAGCTAGCTTTTCATTTCCAGGTCCGAAACCTATTGTTAGTATATTTCTTTTACCTGCAGAATATACTCCATCAGTACTGAAGTTCCATATTTTAAATTCCGCATTTGGGTTTACTTTGCTACGTATCACGTTTAGGCTTTTGACTGCAAGGGAGCTTTTCTTACTAATTAGCCATGATGGGAAGAAGTACTTAACATCTACTTTGGCTCCTGTCCAACATTTAATAGTTTCAGTGAATATCCCTATTTCTACTTTATACCCTTCGGATGCTAGTTTCTCATGAACTATAGTAAATGATTTTAATATGTCTCTTTCATCTTCCCCCAATATTGTTCTTCTATCTAAAATTATTTCACATAGGTCGGGTACTTGTGAGCTACACTTTGGTGAACAGTTAATTATCGTCGGAGCTATAGTTGCTTTACCTAAAATACCGTGTTCTGGCAATTCTATTTTCTCAATATATTTTATCATTTTAGACAAAGCTATTATTGGGTTTAAACCTAAATGGGGCATGCTTGCATGTGCTGTTTTACCCTTAATTACTGTTTTTATTAGTGCTCGTCCTCTATGACCTAAATTTACATTTAGCGATGTTGCTTCACCTAGAACAACTAAGAACGGTTTTTCCTTAACTGTTTCTTCGATAGCTATTTTAAATCCTACTCCTTCAGCTGGTTCTTCAAGAACAGTGAATACTAGAGCAAGTGTTCTTTTAAAACTATGTTTCAACATATATTCTGTTGCAGCAACCATGGATGCTAATGCAGCCTTCATGTCTACTGTTCCTCTACCATAAACTTTGTTTTCAACAATTTTTGCTGAAAAAGGTTTGTAATGCCATAGTTCTAAATTTCCAGGATCAACGTGGTCCATGTGGCCTTCTAAAATTAATGGTTCATTCCATGTGGTTCCTTTTACTATAGCTATGACATTGCCTACTCTATCTATAATCACTTTGTCAAATCCTTGGTCTCTAAGTAGGTCTCTTATATGTAAAGCTAGTTCTTTCTCTTCACCTGAGAAACTAGGTATACTTACAAAGTCTATAGTATATTTTATTGCTTTATCTTCTGGTGAAGCGTTTATCAATTCTATTTACACCTCATATTTTTCAAATTTTAAGCCTAGTATTTTAGCTGCTATTCTGAGTTTATTTATTAGGTTCCCCGGTGCGATTACATGATGATTGCCCTTAGCTATTTCAAGAAATTCTTTTGGTTTTATTTTCTCTAGTTTTAGGTATGCCTGCGTTCTACACATGTTCACGCTTATTAGTCCTGTTTTAGCAACGTTTGCTGTAGTTGCTACTAAGCTTTTGTAATCGTACGTTAGCCTCATAACTGTGTATTTGATATTTCTCTTTAGCCCTCCACTAATGCTTACTGGGTATTTGGTTTCAAAATGTTCAATGATACTTATTTTCTCTGTTAATTTTGGTGCTATGGTGCAGTGTGCAAAAACTATGTAATTATTGCTAATTGCTGAAGGATTAGCTATCCACCCGGCAGAATTTAACTTATTAGTTAAGGTTAGCAGCATTAAGCTATGATAGTCTTCTTCGCAAGCAAAAGGTATTCCCTCATTATTTAGGAGAGCTACAGCTATGCATGGTGTGATTTTCTCTTTAAGAATGAAATTAAAACAATTTATGGTTGCAGCATTTGCATTTAATTCTCTTACTATATTTCTGATTGCTACATATAGTCTTATAGGTTTGTAAAGCATTTCTTTGTTTACGAGAAATTCCGTTTTACTAAAATTTCTCTTTAATACCTCCTTTATCTCCGTATTGTGAACTTTTTTCATTTCCTCACGTACTTTAAAGGAGCTTACTGGAATCACTTTGGCGCCTGTTTTTCTCTCAAACTCTTCAGCCTCTACTGTTTTCTCAGTACTATATATTAATGCGACCTTTAGCTCTCTAATACTATGTACGGCGCTTATTACATCTAAAAGTTCTTTAAAACTTTGTACAATGTCCTTTGGCTTCATAGAGAATAGTACATGAACGGTAACGCCTATTAGCTCTAACCTGCCTTTACAAGACAATGCGGAAGGCAAGCTATTGTTTGCACCATATGCTATAAGTATTACAAATTTCTTCTTTAAACTTCGCACTATGTACCTAGCAGTACTCGATGTTCCTCCAGTTAAAAATATTAGCACCAAATATCCGACAGGTTTCTTCTTTAGCTTTTTAGCTTCATCTATGCTGGTTATTATATTTAGAAATTTAATGTTAGAGAATATACTAAGTGCTTCCATATACTCATTAAGTACATTACGATATACGTGTTCAGGATGGCTCTTAGATGCCAATGGAATTAAAGTTAACATAGGCTTCAATCATTGTCACCTTCAAAAAAGCTTGGCAGTAACACTTTGTACTTATACTTTTTATACCTTAAATGTTCTTTAATAGTACTTACCACTTCACCTAGCGTAATGCTAAAGAACATTAAGTGGCTAGGACATTTACAGTCTGAGGACCCGAAACCCTTTACAATACCGTCAGCTACTTTTGATAATGTTGTTGCTAAGTCATGTTCTACTCTTAAACAGGGTATAACTATAATTGCCTCTATGCGGCATTTGTTTTCTGAGGCAAGTAAGTAGTCTATATGCCAGAATTTTTTCTTACACCGAGTTAAATGCCTTTTAATCCTGCTCCATAATCCCCCAGGGCCAAATGCGGAACCTACATACACATACGTTTTATCAGGGTTAAAGGACAATATACCTAAACTTCCGACGTTAATTCTTACTTCGTTAGGGCATTTTATTATAAGCATATATGTTCCTTTATCCTTTAGCATAATTATCACGTTGATCTCAATGTTTTTTACGCAGATAACCGTTTTATATTAGTTTGGACAAAATGTTAGCCAATGTAGAGAGGGTTCGCTTTGAACCTATTGAACATGTCTGAAAATGATATTAAAGAAGTTTTAAAGAAAGGTAAATTAACAGCTGCAATATACGGTATTGGCAGAATAGGCTTACCTCTAGCTTGTACTTTTCTTAAGGCAGGATTTAATGTAATATGTGTAGATAAAAATTATAATAAGGTTTTGAAAATAAACCAAGGCTTGCCGCCTGCCAGTCAATATTCAAGATTTGGACCTTTAATAAGCAAATACGTAACTGAAGGTAAATTAAGAGCTACAGCTAATGGTGTTTATGCTGCTGAGAACAGCAATGTAATAATAGTCACTGTTCCGGTAGATGTAAAGATTTCTAAGAAAAAAGTGGAGGTAGTAAACAAAGACCTTATAAATACAGTGAAAGATGTAGGTAAGGGATTAGGCGTAGGAAATCTCGTTATTATAGAAACATTAGTTCCACCGAAAACTACTGTTGATGTGATTAAACCTATTTTAGAACATTTAAGCGGTTTAAGAGTAGAGTACGAATTCGGTTTAGCATATGCTGTTGAGAGACTCGACAAACCATGCACCGAAAAAGAAGAGTGTGTACAAGTAGTTGGAGGATATGGTCCAAACAGTTCTCGCTTAACTAAAACAATATATGAGTCTGTATTTGGAGGTAGAGTAGTTACATTACCCTCACCTACTCTTGCCGAATTTGTATATCTTGCTGAATCCCTTTACTATGACGTTAACATGGCTATGGCTAATGAGCTTGCACAATTATTTTCAGAGTTTAACATGAATGTTAGAGATCTTGTAAGTATTTTAAGAAACGTTATTAAGATAGATATGCCGCTACCTAAAGCCGGATTAGGCGGACCCAAGATACCGAAAAGCACATGTATTTTGATAAGTGAAGCAGAAAAACATGGTTTAGTTATGGATCTAGCTTTAACATCCCGTGTTATTAATGATGCTATGTTAGATTACCTATTATTTCTAGTTAAGGAGGCAGCTGAAAAACTGGGAATAAGCCTTAGAGAGGCTAGAATAGCTATTCTCGGAGTAGCATATAGGGAAGATGTACCTAGCCCTGAAGATTCACTTACACACAAATTTATTGGATTATTATTGAAAGAGCATGTAAAGAAAGGAAATATTATAGTACATGATCCCCATGTAGCTGAGGATCCGGAGTTAAAAGTAGAATTAACTATGAATTTAGCTATGGCTCTTAAGAACTCAGACATAGTTGTGGTTATGATAGGCCATAGTGTTTATAGAGATGTTTCTCTAAGCGCTATTAAGGCATTGTCCGGGAAGAGAAGATTGGCTATAGTTGATGGTGCTAACGTTTTACGTAAAGAAACATTAACTCATGGAGTATTATATGTAGGTCTGGGAACGCCATGGTATGAAATGTAGTTATTTTGTCTAAATAAGTATTTGAAAAGCTACTTCTCTTTCTTTTCCTCAGTTTTTTCTTCAGTAGCTTTCTTTTCTTCCTTCTTTACTTCACTTTCTAAAGCCTTTAGCTCCTTTTCAAGTTCCTTTTCAATTTCCTCAATGGGTTTAGGCGGAGGTGTTGTAGCTAATGTATATCCTATCCAGGCTAATATACCTAATACACCAACGACAGCAACTAATGCTGTTATTTTCATCAATAATACTGCCCATATTTCCGTTGTAAAGAATAGAATCCACGTATAAATGATTATGCCGATTACTGAGCCTATAAGTATTAAAACTCCTATAAGCTGATCTCTGCTCAATTATATAAACCCCCGTTATGTTTAAAGATGTTCGTATTATTATTGTTTTTGCCCTCATGTTTAAATGTTTCTGTAAAGAAAACTAATAAGATAGTAGAATACCTCTAGGAGAGCATCTTGGTAAGTAATAGAAACATGTCCGCTGAAGAGGTTAGCATAGATCCTGTACTGAAGAAGTTTTTATTAAGTAAAGGTATAACGTCTCTTTATCCTCCACAAGTAGAAGCATTAAATAAAGGTGTTTTAAACGGTAAGAACATTGTCTTAGCTTCACATACAGCATCAGGTAAGACTTTGGTAGCTGAATTAGTGATTTTAAAAAGGTTTATTGAAGGAAGCTTAAACAAGGCTGTTTACATGGTTCCTTTAAAAGCTATAGCTTCTGAAAAGTATGAGGAGTTTAAAGAACTTAGTACATATGGTTTAAAAATTGCTCTCTCTACAGGCGATTACGATTCTGAAGATGAATTTCTTAGAGAGTATGATGTTATTATTACTACAAATGAGAAGTTCGATTCGCTTCTAAGACATAGACCTAGCTGGCTCAAGGATATATCTGTGTTAGTTGTTGATGAAATACACTATATCGACGATGTTAAACGTGGACCTGTGATTGAAGGAGTAATCTCTAAGGTGAAGTCTTTAGGCGAAGTTCAAATTATTGCTCTTAGTGCTACCATATCTAATGCTGACGAAATTGCTAAGTGGTTAGATGCAGAATGCGTTGTTAGCGATTGGAGACCCGTACCTTTGCGTGAAGGAATATACTATAATGGAACAATAATGTTTAACGATGGAGCTAAAGTACGCATAAAAACGGTTTTTAATAACCCCATTTTAGACTTGGTATATGATACCATGGTTAAAGGAGGTCAAGCCTTAATATTCACAAATACTCGTAGACTTGCTGTGCAATTAGCAATGAAAATAGCAAGTAAATTAGGTGTAAAAGGACTTGACTTTTTACTGTATAAGGATGTTAGAAACGTTATGGAGGAACTTGAAAAATCAAGTAACGTTAGCACTTTAAATAAACAGCTTTCATCTTTAGCTGCATGCGGTGTTTCATTTCACCACGCAGGATTAACCTATATGCAAAGAAAAATTATTGAGAGATACTTTAGAAGAGGCGTAATTAAGGTTATAGTTGCAACACCCACCTTAGCTGCTGGAGTAAATTTGCCTGCTAGAAGGGTTATTATACATTCACATGTGAGATACGAACCCGGTTTAGGAAGTGTCCCTATTAAAACCATGGAATATAAGCAAATGTGCGGCAGAGCAGGTAGACCGGGTTACGATGAAATAGGTGAAGCAATAATTATTGCTCGCTCAGAGTTTGATATCGATAAGTTATGGAAAATGTATGTTCTTTCAAAACCTGAGACCTTATTTTCCAAGCTTGGAAGAGAACATGCACTAAGAACCTATATTTTAGCTTTAATTGCCTCTAGATACGCTAAGGACCTAAAAGATATTATGCACTGCGTTAAACACACTCTTTACTATAAACAGTTTGGAAGCAGCGATATAGAAGTAAAGTTACATGAAATAATAGATTTCCTCCGTGAAAACCACTTTATAGTTAAAACCCCCACATTAAAACCTACGATTCTTGGTAAAAGAGTTTCTGAACTTTACATAGACCCCTTATCTGCTATAGTATTTGTTAAAGGCTTAAAAGATGTAAGTAAAGTATATGATGTAGGTGTCTTAGTTCTAATAACCTTAACCCCCGATATGCCTAAGCTTAGCGTTAGGAGAACAGACTTCAAAGTTATTGACATGTTTCTTGAAGAAAACTATCCTTACTTACCGTTAGATCCCTATGAAATAAGCTTTATTACCGAGTACACTATTGCTTCCGCTATTAAAACAGCCATGTTCCTTCACGACTGGATTAATGAGCGTGATGAAGAATTCTTAGTTAAGAACTATGGCTTAGGGCCTGGGGACATATACAGTCTTGTCGAGTCTGCTGAATGGCTAGCTTATTCGCTAAGGGAATTAGCTAAGTTACTGGTAAGAGATTATGGAGTTATCCAGAAAATAAATACCATGTATAGGCGTGTAAAGGCAGGTGTAAAAGAAGAACTTTTGGAATTCATTAAACTTGAAGGCATAGGTAGGATAAGAGCTCGGTCACTATATAATTCAGGGTATAGGACTTTAAACGATATTGCAAAAGCTTCTGTGGGAGAACTCGTAAATGTAAGAGGTTTAGGTGTAGAACTTGCGAGAAAAATAATTAGACAAGCTAAAGAAATTATTAAGGGGCATGATTAGAAGTGTTTGCGTATTTGCAGCTTATGAGGCCCATTAACTCACTAATGATGGGATTTGCAGTTATAGTAGGATACATTGTAGCTAGTAAAGGTGTTCTTAATATTTCTCCAAGCTTACTGGTTTTAGGGTTTCTTACAGCGTTTTTTCTCACATCTTCATCTATGGTACTTAACGATTATTTTGATAGAGAAGTAGATGCTATAAATAATCCGTTAAAACCTATACCTAGCGGTAAAGTAAGTCCTAAAAATGCCATATATTTCGCAGTGTTCCTAGCATTTTTAGGCATTTTTTCTGCATACTTAATAAATGTTCTTTGCTTAGCAATAGCCTTAGTTTCGGGTATCGTTTCAACAGCCTATAATGGTTATTTTAAGAAAACAGGTTTCTTAGGCAATTTAATGGTTAGCCTATGTGTTGCAATACCTTTCATTTTTGGTGCTGCTATGCTCGGTGAGATACCATTACATGTCTTAATATTTTTCACCATGGTATTTCTAGCAAATACAGGTAGGGAGATAACTAAAGGCATTGTTGATGTTATTGGTGATAAGAGCAAAGGTATTATGACTGTAGCCGTTAAGTATGGTGAGTTTTTTGCATCTAAGCTGGCCGTAGCATTTTACATATTAGCTGTATTTTTAAGTCCATTACCGTGGCTGCTCGGCTTACTATCAATATATTACTTGATATTAGTTGCCATAGCTGATGCAGGTTTCTTATATTCTTCAATAGTTCTTCTGAAGAATGTTTCAAGAAATACGGCTTTAAAAGTTAAAAAAGATGTACTTTTATGGATGTTTATTGGTTTAGTTGCTTTTCTTATAGGTTCTTTATTCTAGCAACGGTAGTGCTTCAAGTTTTAGGAGTTTACGTA
>Ga0190363_1001886_pt1 | contig 12311 bp, 8 predicted proteins | sample 48721867_MG_FD_161272 | JGI IMG/M metagenome (GOLD analysis project Ga0190363, IMG submission 161272) | Hydrothermal vent microbial mat bacterial communities from Southern Trench, Guaymas Basin, Mexico - 4872-18-6-7_MG | ecosystem: Environmental > Aquatic > Marine > Hydrothermal vents > Microbial...
CAAGGCCTTCTCGCTCCAGGTGATCAGCGATCGCCTCCGCTGCCTCTCTGTTTCCCATCCCGTTGAAGGGACCGGAGTTGACCATCACCCCGTCACCGGTATAGGCTTCGGTCATCGTGGCGGGGTTGAGCTCCTCCCCAGGGGGATTGACCACCACGACGATGGGTATCCCGTATTTTCTGGCGAATTCAAAATCCCTCTGATCGTGGGCCGGAACGGCCATTATCGCCCCCGTACCGTACTCCATCAGCACGAAGTTGGCCGTCCAGATGGGAATCCTCTCCTCGGTCATGGGGTTTAAACAGTATGCCCCCAGGAAGATCCCCTCCTTTTCCACCTCTTCGGAGCCCCTCCTGATCAGATCCTCCTTCTTCATCCTCTCCACGAACTCCCTTACCTCCCCTTCCTGAGGTTTCCCCTTGACCAGCTCCATCACCATGGGGTGCTCAGGGGCAAGGACCATGAAGGTGGCCCCGAAGACCGTATCCACCCGGGTGGTGAAGACGGTTATCGTCCCACCCCCATCGGCCAATGGAAACTCTATCTCCACCCCTTCGCTTTTTCCTATCCAGTTCTTCTGCATCGTGATGACCCGCTCAGGCCACCCCTCAAGTTTATCACACCAGGAAAGAAGCTCCTCCGCATAATCCGTTATCCGGAAGAACCACCCTTCCAGCTCCTTCTTTTCCACCTCGCTGTGGCACCTCCAGCACCTTCCTGCCTCCACCTGCTCGTTGGCGAGCACCGTCTGGCACCCAGGGCACCAGTTCACAAGGGCCTTTCTTTTATAGGCCAGCCCTCGCTCGTACATCCTGATGAAGAAGAGCTGCTCCCACCGGTAGTAGGAGGAATCGCAGGTGGCGAATTCCCTCGTCCAGTCGTAGCTGAAGCCCATCCTCTTAAGCTGGGAACGCATATATGCGATGTTCTCATAGGTCCACTTGGCGGGATGGATCCCGTGCTCTATGGCGGCATTCTCAGCAGGTAGTCCAAAGGCATCCCACCCCATCGGGTGAAGGACGTTGAACCCCTGCATGTGCTTGTAGCGGGCCACCACATCCCCTATCGAGTAATTCCGTATATGACCCATATGGAGCTTGCCAGAGGGATAAGGAAACATCTCTAAAAGATAATACTTGGGTTTGTTGGGGTCTTCCGTCACCCTGAAAAGGTCCTTCTCCTCCCAGTATCTCTGCCATTTCAGCTCTATCCCTTGAGGGTCGTACCTCTCCTTCATATCCCCAGCATCCTCCTTATCCTTATTCTCAGGGCGTTCAAGCGGATGAACCCTTCGGCCTCTGCTTGGCGATAGACCCGATCCTCCTCAAAGGTGGCAAATTCAGGGTGATAGAGGGATCGGGGGGATTTCCTTCCCACCACCGTGCAGTTTCCCTTATAGAGCTTGAGGCGGACAGTGCCTGTGACCCCCCTCTGGGTGGCGTTTACAAACTCCATTAGGGTCTCCATCTCGGGGGAGAACCAGTAACCGTAGTAGATGAGCTCTGAGATCTTGGGCACGAGTCCATCCCTTATGCGCATCACCTCCCGGTCCATGGTGATCGACTCTATGGCCCGGTGGGCTATATGGAGGATTGTCCCCCCGGGGGTTTCGTACACCCCCCTCGATTTCATCCCCACATATCGGTTCTCCACTATGTCGATGCGGCCGATCCCGTTGGAGCCTCCGAGGGCATTGAGGTGGGAGAGAAGCTTCGCTGGAGAAAGCTCCTTCCCATCCACCTTTACCGGGACCCCATCCTCGAAGTCTATCTCCAGGTAGGTGGGACGGTCAGGAGCCCTCTCAGGAGCCACAGTCATGGTGAACATCCCCTCATCGGGTTCCCGCCAGGGGTCCTCTAAGATGCCGCCCTCGTAGCTTATGTGGAAGAGGTTGCGATCACAGCTATAAGGCCTCTCTGGGGTGACAGGTACAGGGATCCCCCGGCTTTTGGCATAAGCTACGAGGTCGCTTCTGGATCTAAACTCCCATTCCCTCCAGGGGGCAATCACCTTTATATCGGGGTCGAAGTAGTAATAGGTCAGCTCGAAACGGACCTGGTCGTTCCCCTTGCCCGTTGCCCCGTGGGCGACGGCGTCCGCTCCTTCATTCTTAGCCACCCTCATCTGGCCCTTGGCGATAAGGGGCCTGGCGATAGAGGTTCCCAAAAGATATCCACCTTCGTAAACGGCGTTGGCCTTTAAGGCCTGAAAGACGAAGTCCCTGGCGAACTCCTCCCGCAGATCGTCTATGTAGACCTTAGAGGCCCCAGTGGCTAAGGCCTTCTGCTTTATCTCCTCGAGATCCTCGGCCTGGCCGATGTCGGCGCAGTAGGCGATCACCTCACATCCATATCGTTCTTGGAGCCACTTGAGGATCACTGAGGTATCGAGCCCTCCTGAGTAGGCCAAAACGACCTTCTTTATCCCTGCCATTGTATCAACTCCTTAATCTAATCTCCCAGCAGCGCCTCCAAGATCGCCTTCTGCACATGGAGGCGATTTTCAGCCTGATCAAAGACCACCGATTGGGGCCCATCCATCACCTCATCGGTTATTTCCTCACCCCTGTGAGCGGGAAGGCAGTGCATAACCAGGGCCCCTTCCTCTGCGAGGTCCACCAGCTCCCGATTCAGTTGATAAGGGCGGAAGGCCTCCCTCCGTCTCTCCTGCTCCTCCTCCTGACCCATCGAGGTCCACACATCGGTGTAGAGGACTTGGGCGCCTCTGGCCGCCTCCCGGGGATCATGGGTCAGGTGGACAGATTGAGGGTTCTCATCCTTTGCCCTCCTGAGTATTTCCCCATCCGGCTCATAATCAGGGGGGGAGGCCACCCAGAGCTCCATCCCCATCCTCAGGGCCCCATTTATCCAGGAATTGGCCACATTATTGCCATCGCCGATATAGGCGACCTTCACTCCCTCGTACCGCCCCAGTTTTTCCCAGATGGTAAATATGTCTGAGAGGATCTGGCAGGGATGAAGAAGGTCGCTCAAGCCGTTTATCACGGGCACGGTGGCGAAGCGAGCCATCTCTTCCACGTTCCTGTGGGAAAAGGTGCGGATCATGATCCCGTCCACATACCGGGAGAGGATCCGGGCGGTATCGGCCACCGTTTCCCCCCTCCCTAATTGCATCTCCTGAGAACTGAGGAAGAGGGCGTGTCCTCCCAACTGATACATCCCTACTTCAAAGGAGACCCGGGTCCGGGTAGAAGGCTTCTCGAAGACCATCCCCAAGGTCTTCCCCTCGAGGGGCCTGTAATTTTCGCCCCTCTTTTGCATCTCCTTCAGCTCCTTGGCCCTTCTCAAGAGGGCCAGAAGCTCCTCCTTGCTGAAGTCATAAAGGCTCACAAAATCCCTTTTCATGGCCTATAAGCCTTTGGAATTGAAAGTAGAATTTTACTTTGTAAAGTCCCGAAAAGCAAGGAGCGTCATTCCGACACTGTCACCCTGCTGCCTGATTGCTCAACCCTGCATAAAAACTTGACATGTGAAAATTAAATGCCGATAATAACAAAATGTAATGCCCTTTATAAAGAGGAGAGAGGTATGTCTGAACGATTGGGGCAGTTGTTGTTGAAGGCAAACATGGTGACGGAGGATCAGTTACGCAGGGCCCTCGCAGAGCAGCGGGTGAAAGGAGGAAGCCTCAGCTCCATCTTGATTGATCTCGGCTTTATCAAAGAGGAAGACCTCCACAAGTTTTTACATCAGCGGTACGGAGTTCCGTCCATCAACGTCGTCAACTTGGAAATAGATCCGAAGCTTGCTGAACTCATAGGGACCGACTTTATGCGAAAGCACCTGGTGATCCCTGTAAAGCGAAGCGGCTCTACGTTGTACGTGGCCATGGCCGACCCCTTCGACTTCTCCGTGATAGACGATCTCAAGTTTCACACCGGCTATCACGTTGAGGCCCTTGTGGCCCCGGAGTCGGACATAAGAAGGGCCATAGACCGGTTCCTCAATCCCACCGCAGCCCTGACGGATACCCTGGAGAGGATCGAGGATGATACGGTGGAGGTGGTGGAGCGAGAGGAGAGCTTTGATCTCTCGGAGCTGGAGAAGACCGCTGAAGAGGCGCCGGTCGTAAAGCTCGTCAACCTCATCCTGGCCGATGCGATAAGTAAGGGGGCAAGTGATATCCACCTGGAGCCCTATGAGAAGTATTTCCGCGTCAGATATCGGATTGATGGAGTCCTTTACGAGGTTATGAGGCCACCTCTGCGGATGAAGAACGCCATCATCTCCCGAATAAAGATCATGTCCCAGTTGGACATAGCCGAGAGGAGGCTCCCCCAGGATGGCCGATTCCTCATCAGGATGGGAGACAGGGAGATAGACTTTCGTGTCTCCGTGATGCCTACCTCCTTTGGAGAGAAAGTAGTCCTGAGGCTCCTCGATAAGGCGAGCCTTCAGCTCGATATGACCAGGTTGGGATTTGAGGAGGACGAACTCGCCAAGTTCCAGAAGGCGATTTATAAGCCTTACGGCATGATCTTAGTAACAGGGCCCACGGGGAGCGGGAAGACCACCACCCTCTATTCGGCCTTATCAGATCTGAACAAGATAGCCGTCAATATTTCCACCATTGAGGACCCCATCGAATTCAGCATCCCAGGGGTAAATCAGGTCCAGGTTCACGAATCGATAGGGCTCACCTTTTCCCACGCCCTGAGGGCCTTTCTGCGCCAGGACCCGGACATCATCATGGTGGGAGAGATCAGGGATCTGGAGACGGCGGAGATAGCGGTAAGGGCAGCCCTGACAGGACACCTGGTCCTCTCCACCCTCCATACCAACGACGCACCGAGCACGATGACGAGGTTACTCGACATGGGGGTAGAACCGTTCCTCGTCTCCTCAGCGGTGGTGATGGTGGTTGCCCAGCGACTGGTCAGGAGGATTTGCCCGGACTGCAAGGAGCCGGTCGAAGTTCCGCAAGAAGCCCTGTTAGAACTCGGGATCCCCCGGGAGGAGATAGAGAACGGCTTTAGGTGCTGGAGGGGAAAGGGATGTCCCCGTTGCAGCAACATAGGATACCGGGGGAGGATCGCCCTCTTCGAGGTAATGCCGGTGGATGAGGAAATAAAGGAACTGGTTTTAAGGAGGGCCCCTGCTACGGAGATTCGGGAAGTAGCCATAGCGAACGGCATGAGGACCCTGCGGGAGAGCGGCATCGCGAAGGTAAAGAAGGGCATCACTACTGTCGAAGAAGTACTTAGGGTCACAGCGGATTGATCATCGAAGGAGGTGAGAGAAGATGGTCGAGCTCCAGGAACTTCTGAGGATAATGATAGAGAGGGGAGCAACGGATTTGCATATAACTACAGGCTCTCCTCCGCAGATAAGGGTCAGCAGCAGGCTCGTCCCCCTCGATTATCCGCCGTTGACACCTGCGGATACCAAGAAGCTCTGCTATAGCGTCCTCACCGAGGCCCAGAAGAAGAAGTTCGAGGAAGAACACGAGCTCGATTTCTCCTTCGGCATAAAGGGGCTCTCTCGTTTCCGTGGCAATCTCTTCATCCAGAGAGGAGCGGTGGCGGCCGCCATCCGTACGATCCCCTTCAAGATCAGGAGTTTCCAGGAACTGGGGTTGCCTCCCATCGTGGAGGACCTGGTCAAAAAACCGAAGGGTCTCATCCTGGTAACCGGCCCTACTGGTTCGGGGAAGTCCACCACGCTGGCAGCCATGATAGACAGGATCAACGAGGAGCGTCGGGGGCATATCATAACCATTGAGGATCCGATCGAATACCTACACACCCACAAAAACTGTATAGTGAACCAGCGGGAGGTCTACTCCGACACCTTCAGCTTCAAGGACGCACTGAAACACATCCTCCGTCAGGATCCGGACGTGGTACTCATCGGAGAGATGAGGGACCTGGAGACGATCGAGTCGGCCCTTACCATCGCCGAAACGGGCCATCTCACCTTAGCCACCCTCCACACCAACTCCTGCGCAGAGACGATAAACCGTATCATAGACGTCTTCCCACCCCATCAGCAGCAGCAGATAAGGACCATGCTCTCCTTCGTCTTGGAGGGGGTGCTCACCCAGCAGCTCCTCCCCCGGGCGGACGGGAAGGGCTTGGTGCTTGCGTTGGAGATCATGATCCCCACTCCGGCCATCCGCAACCTCATCCGGGAGAACAAGATCCACCAGATCTACGGCCAGATGCAGATGGGGCAACTGGAGACGGGGATGCAGACCATGAATCAGTCCCTCCTCTCCCTGTATGAAAGGGGCCTTATTACCTTACGGGATGCGATGGAGCGGTCGCCGAACCTGGAGGAGTTCAGACAGATGTTGAGTACGAAGGCCTCCAGAGAGGAAAAGGGAAGAAAGGCGAGGGGGGCAAGATATGCCTAAGTATGTCTGGGAAGGCAGAACGATCGGTGGGGTTATAAGAAGGGGCGAGCTGGAGGGCCCAAACGAGACGGCGGTGAGGGCCTTTTTGCGCCAGCAGGGGATCATCCCCGTAAAGGTAGCAGCCAAGGGGAGAGAGATCCAGATAACCCTTCCCTTCTTCAAGAAGAAGGTAAAGAGGAAAAACGTCGCCGTCTTCACCCGACAGTTAGCGGCCATGATCGACGCTGGCCTCCCTCTGGTGCAGGCCTTGGAAATCCTGGCTACCCAGGAGGAGAATCCCCAGTTCAAGGAGATCATCTCCAGGATAAAGACGGAGGTCGAGGGGGGATCAACCTTTGCCGAGGCCTTGAAGAAACACCCTCAGGTGTTCGACCGTCTCTACGTCAACCTGGTGGTGGCTGGGGAGGAATCGGGAAACCTCGATACCATCCTCAACCGTCTGGCCACCCACATCGAAAAGATGGAGAGCCTGAAGCGGAAGATTCGCTCAGCCATGGTTTATCCCTCCATAATCGTCTCGGTGGCGATAATCGTCACTGCGGTCCTGCTCGTGTTCGTGATACCTGTATTTGAGAAACTCTTCTCCGGGGTGGGGATGAGCCTTCCCATGCCCACCCAGATCGTCATAAACGTGAGCAAGTTCACCAAGGCCAACATTCCCTTTGTCCTCCTCGGCCTCATCATCGCGGCCTTTCTCATAAGGAGGTACTACAAGACGGAAAGGGGACGAATGCAGATCGACACCTTCCTGCTGAAGATGCCCATCTTTGGGGTGCTGATCAGCAAGGTCTCCATCGCCCGATTTGCCCGGACCCTCGCCACCCTCATCGTCAGCGGTGTCCCCATCCTTGACGCCCTCGACATAGTCGCCGCGACGGCGGGTAACCGGGTGGTGGAGAAGGCGATAAGGGAGGGGCGGATGCAGATCAGCGAGGGACAGACCATCGCCGAGCCCTTGGCCAGAAGCGGGGTCTTCCCCCTGATGGTGACCCACATGATCTCCGTCGGGGAGAGGACAGGGGCCCTTGACCAGATGTTGAACAAGGTGGCAGATTTCTATGAAGAGGAGGTCGACGTAGCCGTAGCAAACCTGAGTTCCATGATAGAACCCATCCTCATCATCTTCTTGGGAGTGGTGATAGGGGGGTTGGTAATCTCCATGTACCTCCCCATCTTCAAGATGGCTGCTGCCTTTTAAACGTTCAAGGGCATGCCCAGAAGACTTCAGAGGCTGCTCTTCTACCGTCTCGTCCTCATCACCCTTTTTCTGATAGGCGGGTTCTACATCGAAGAAACGGGCGTTGTCATCCCCCCAGAGATCCCGTGGTATGCCTTCTACCTACTGGTCACCCTCCTCTACGCCACGACTCTCCTCTTCTTCGGTTCCCTTTACTTTAAGGAGATCCCTGAGAAGGACATCACGCGCCTCCTTTACTTCCTCATCGCCACGGATATCTTGATCATAACGGGAATGATCTACCTGACGGGAGGAGGAACCAGTCCCTTCTCTCCCCTCTACTTCCTCGCCGTGCTGGAGGGAGGAGCGATCCTGGGGAGAAGAGGGGGGATAATGGCCGCATCGATGAGCAGCATAAGCTACGGCATCCTGATCAACCTGGAATATTACCTGATCATTCCTCCCCTTTACCCCCAATACCTTTACGAAAGCCTCTACCTCTTCTACAAGCTCTTTTTGACCATCCTGAGCCTCTTCCTCGCGGGGTACCTGACGGGCTTCTTAGCCGAGGAGGTGACGAAGAGGTCCCGCCAACTTTCCAGGACGAGGGAGGAATACAGCCGCCTTGAGGCCTTCAGCAAAAATGTGCTGCAGAGCCTGCAGAGCGGCCTCATCACCGTTGACTTAACGGGTCGTATCACCTTTATAAATGCTGCGGGGGAACGGATCCTGGGGCTCAAGAGGACCTCCTTGAGGAACCTCTTCCTTTCAGATGTCTTCCCCGAGCTCGAGGCCTATCTCAGCGAGGATAGGGCTCACCGGGTAGAAGTCAATTATACAAAGGATCCCTTTACCAAGCTTCGGCTTGGCCTCTCCTTCTACCCCTTGCGGGACCACAGAGGGGAGTTGAGCGGGAAGGTGGTCATCTTCCAGGACCTGACCAAGATGAAGGACATGGAGGAGTCGGTAAAGAGGAGCGAGCGGCTGGCCTCTGTGGGACAGCTTGCCGCCGGTATAGCCCATGAGATCAGAAATCCCCTGGCATCCATCAGCGGCGCGATACAGCTTCTCCGGGAGGAGGAGTTCTCCAACCCTCATGCCCAGAGGCTCATGGAGATCATCGTCACCGAATCCAACAGGCTCAACCGCCTGATAAACGAGTTCCTCCTCTACGCCCAACCGCCCAAGGCGACCAAGAAGAAGGTGGAGCTGGACAAGGTGGTGGAGGATACCCTGGAGATCTTCTTCCGCACCCCCCAGTGGAACTACGGCATAAGGCTGATCAAGGAGATAGAGAAGGGAGTTGTGGTAGAATGTGACCCTCAACAGATGCAGCAGGTCCTCTGGAACCTCCTGATAAATGCGGTGGAAGCCATGGAGGGGAAAGGGGTCCTGAAGGTGGGCCTGAGGAGGGAACCGGCGGATAACAAGGTGATCCTGAGAGTTACCGATACGGGGAAGGGGATATCACCGGATAAGGTGGAGAGGATCTTTGATCCCTTTTTTACCACCAAGGAGAGGGGTACAGGGCTTGGCCTCTCCATCGTCCACAAGATAATCGAACAGCATCGAGGGACAATAACGGTCCTGAGCAAGGTGGGGGAGGGGACCACCTTCAACATAACCATGCCGTTGAAAGCTGAGAAGAGAGGAGGGTCAAGATAATGGAGGCGAGGATCCTGGTAGTGGATGACGAGAAGAGCATGTGCGATTTTTTGGAGATAATGTTGAAAAAAGAAGGTTACAAAGTGACTGCCACTACAGACCCAAAGGAGGCCCTGACGGCGCTGGAGAAGGATTTCTTTCACATGGTCCTTACCGATATCCGGATGCCGGAGGTGGATGGGTTTGAGATCCTCAGGCGAGCCAAGGAACTGAACCCTGACACCCTGGTGATAATGATCACCGCCTATGGATCCCCAGAGGGGGCTGTCGAGGCGATGAAAGAGGGGGCATACGATTACATAACGAAGCCCTTTCAGGTAGACGAGGTGAAGCTCACCATCAGAAAGGCCTTGGAACGCTATCTCCTGTGGGAGGAAAACTTGAGGCTCCGCCAACTGGTGGAGCAGCGATATCAATTCTGGAACATCGTGGGGAAAAGCCCCCGAATGTTGAAGGTCTTCGATCTGATCGAGAAGGTCTCCCAGGCGAAGGTCAACGTCCTCATCCTCGGGGAGAGCGGCACGGGAAAGGAACTGGTGGCCAAGGCGATCCACTACAACAGTCCTCGCAAAAACGGCCCCTTTGTGCCTATAAACTGTGGGGCTATTCCGGAAACGCTCCTCGAGAGCGAGCTCTTCGGTTATGTGCGCGGGGCCTTCACGGGAGCGGTGACCAGCAAAAGGGGCCTCCTCGAGATAGCCAGCGGCGGAACCCTCTTCCTCGATGAGATAGGAGACCTCCCCTTATCCCTTCAGGTGAAGTTGCTCCGAGTCATTCAGGAAAGGGAGTTCAAGAGGGTAGGTGGAACGGAGGATATCAAGGTGGACCTCCGGATCATCGCCGCCAGCAATCAGGATCTGGCCGAAAAGATCCATAAGAAGGAGTTCCGGGAGGACCTCTATTACAGGCTAAACGTGATCCAGATAAATCTTCCCCCCTTGAGGGAACGGAGGGAGGACATTCCCCTTCTGGTTCAGCATTTCGTCGAGAAATACAGTAGAGAAATGGGGAAGGAGGTAAAGGGGGTTACCCCTGAGGCGATGGAATTGCTGGTGAACTACGATTATCCAGGGAACGTGAGGGAACTCGAGAACATCATTGAGAGGAGCGTGACCCTGGAGACGGAGCCCTATATCACTGACAAACACATCCGCTCGTACATGAGTGAACGTCTCCTCGCCAGGGACTTCCCCATAAAGGTGGAGATACCGGAGGAGGGGATTGACCTGAACCGGGTGATCGAGGAGATCGAGAAGGCCTTTTTGCTGAAGGCACTGGAACGGACCGGGGGGATGAAGAAAAAGGCGGCAGAACTCCTCGGAATGAACTTCAGGGCCATCCGTTACAAGCTTGCCAAATATGGGCTTTAGCGGCCGAAGCGGCGCTCCAGTTCCTTTCGGTCCAATTCGATGAAAACGGGGCGCCCATGGGGGCAGGTGTAGGGATGGGGAATAGAGGCAAGATCTCGAAGGAGCCTCTCCATCTCCTCTCGGCTAAGGGGGGTATTGGCCTTAACCGCCCCCTTACATGCCATGAGGGCCCAGATCTTCTCCCTGATCTCCCCCTTTCCCTTTGACCCCTCGCTCAAATCCTGTGCCAGCTCCTGTAGAAACCCCTTCACTTCGTGGGGGCGCAGAAAGGAGGGGATGGCCTTAACCGCCAGGGTCTGCTCGCCAAAGGGCTCCAGATGGAGACCCGAGGCGGCCAACTCTTCGGTCTGCTCCATAAGTAGCCGGAGTTCATCCTTCCGCAACTCTATCAGTAAGGGAACGAGGAGGCGCTGAGCGTCCTGATCCCCCTCTCTTTTTCTCAACCTTTCATAGATGATCCTCTCATGAGCCGCATGCTGATCTACGATGAGCACCCCGCCATTTCCCTCGGCCACGATATAAGTCCCCAGGACCTGGCCCAAGGGACGCCACTTGGGCCCTACAAAACCCAGTTCTCCGCTTTCCGGGGCCGGCGCCCCCCGGGCGTACCCGCTGACCTCCTCCTTGACCTCAGGGGGAGGAACGGGTCCTAAGGGGGTTTGCTCCGAGAGGGGACGGGAAAGGGCCTTACTTAAAGTATCCTCGAACAACCTCCAGATCAGATCCGCCTTACGGAACCTTATTTCCGTCTTCGTAGGGTGGACGTTCACGTCCACCTCCTCTGGAGGAACCTTGAGGAAGAGGACAGCGACGGGATAGCTACCCTTCGGGATCGTGCCCCTGTATGCCTCCAGCAAGGCGTGCGATAAGAGGCGATCACGCACGTAACGGCCGTTCACATAAAAGTAGATCCCCTTAGGATTTCCGCGGACAAAGGATGGCTTACTGATCCATCCTTCCACGACCCTCCCTTCCTCTTCCCCCCTCACCTCGATGAGGAAGGGAAGCGCCTCCTTCCCCATCACCGACCCCAGTCTGACCCTCAGATCCTTCACCGGAGGAAGGCGCAGAAGGGGACGGCCGTTATGCTTTAGGTAAAGGCCCACCTCGGGGTAAGCGAGGGCCATGCGCATTACCACTTCCATGCAATGGGCGAGTTCGGTCTGAACCCCCTTCAGGAACTTCTTCCTCGCCGGGAGATTGAAAAAGAGGTCCTGTACCTCTACCCGCGTCCCCTGAGGGGCCCCGACCTGGAACAACTCCTTTATCTCGCCCCCTTCGGCTAATACCCTTGTACCTGGCCCCCCCTTTGTCTTGGTGGTGAGGGTGAGGTGAGAAACGGCGCTTATCGCCGCCAAGGCCTCCCCTCGGAAACCGAGGGTCTTGATGGCGAAGAGGTCTTCTTCAGCGGAGATCTTGCTCGTGGCATGCCTCAGGAGGGCCAGCTTCGCATCCTCTGGTTCCATCCCCTCCCCGTCATCGGTCACCACTATCCTCCTCTTGCCCCCATCCCACAGATCCACCCATACGTAATGAGAGGCCGCATCCAAGGAGTTCTCCACCAGTTCCTTCACCACTGAGGCAGGTCTCTCGATAACCTCTCCTGCGGCTATCTTCCGGGCGACTTCAGGAGGAAGGACCCTTATCCTGGCCAACGCCACGACCTCCTACCTTTCCACCAGCTCTCCCACTCCTCCCTCTTTTCCCTCATATCTCCCTTTCCC
>Ga0190363_1001889_pt1 | contig 12309 bp, 19 predicted proteins | sample 48721867_MG_FD_161272 | JGI IMG/M metagenome (GOLD analysis project Ga0190363, IMG submission 161272) | Hydrothermal vent microbial mat bacterial communities from Southern Trench, Guaymas Basin, Mexico - 4872-18-6-7_MG | ecosystem: Environmental > Aquatic > Marine > Hydrothermal vents >...
GAGCAGGTGACTAACAGATTCGCTGATCTTGTATCAGCAGAGCAAGCAACTAAGAACCTGCTGGTTGGCTGGGGTGTTCCTACGGTGCAAGTGCCTTTCTATCTGTCTTTCGCTAGGCAGTGTTACAAAATAACCCAGAAGCATGCTGGTGACATCGCAAAAGACGAAATCTGCATAAGATATAACTCATGGGTCAGCAGAGGTCTAGAACCTTACTACCTGCAGAGAATCGCTCTCGATGTCTTTTCTGTGGACATCAGCAGCTGCACATAAGCTAGTCCTGTTTAACGGGCTGAATTTGCTGGTTGCTGTCTGTAGCAATCAGCTTATCTATTGCTTTTTTTCTTTTTTCGCAAAGCTCAGCGTAATGTCTAAAAAATAATCTCATCGCCAGCTTTTCTCTCAGCTCGTTTATTTTACTTTCCTGATCAACTTCCTTTCTAAGGTTCTCGTCCATTTTATCACTACTCCTTGCGCATATGTTTTATATTCCGGTAACCACACATCAAGCATGGGAACGGCTTTTGATTTATCCCAGAAAAGGATCTTTCCGCAGTCAAGATCCATGTGCTTACACCATAAGCTAAAATCTGCTATTATGTCATAACCCATTTGTTTTATGTTGTTTGTATGAAGGTTATCCATTCCAAATCTGGGGATGTCTTTGAAATATTTTTTCATGTCCAATAAGCTTTTTTTCCATAAATCCCTATAACTTGCCGTGCAATACCAACCGCAACCATCTACTAAGATCTTTCCCTTTAAATTTGGCGGCAAGCTCAGGCGCTCTATTATCCTGTTTCCCTGCCTCTTAATTATGTGAACTCCTAACCTTGTCGGTCTGTTTATGTTTGTCCCTCTTCCTGTCTCAATCGCGCATGCAACTCCACATCTCGGGTATTTGTCTAATGTTTTTAAAAGCTTCTCTACTGCATATTTTGGCACTAAAGTGTCATCTTCCATTATGATAAACCGCTGGGTTGGAATGATGTCAACAATATCTAAATGCATCTGGTAAATTACCGGCAGCTTGCTTTTTGTTATGTCTACTTGACCTTTCCAGATTTCATCTAAAGCGCTTACAACATTTGGCCGTCTGTAACTTTTCCAATAACTGAGCGATCTAAAAATATCTTTGTAGATCATTATCCTCTCTATCAACATTTTTTTCAGTTGCTCGTCATCCGTGTTGTCATAAATGATTAAGTGGCAGTTGTCTATCGGCATTCTAAGCTTGTTAAAAAATACAAAAAAGTTGTGAACGCACCATTTCCTGCTGAAACATAAAACTAAGCTGAAATCTCCTTCATGCTCTATGGGTTTGCCTTCGCTATATATTAATCTCAGTCCTGGTTTTCTTCGCATACTTAACCGCATAAAGTGTTAAATCTTCTTTCCAGACAACAGCATTATAGGGTTTCACCAATTTATATAATGTGTCTATATCAATAAACAGGCGATGATCCGGCTCAGTATTCCATCTGTCGCGCTTTCCAAATTCAGAAGCTGCAGGCGTGGTTATAAGCCAGGTTATGGCTACTCTATCAAGCTCAGAAATGGTTTTTTTAACATGGTCAAGGGTTGGCAGATGTTCGATTACTTCTGTGCAATAAGCAAAATCGAAATATTTATCTGGGTATGGGATAGCCGTGCAGTCTGCAACCTTAAACTCTCCTTTCCATCCGATTCTTGCCAGGAGATCACCAGCCAGGGGGCTTATGTCTATCGCATAATTAGCGCCTGTGATAAATGGTAGGTAACCGCCTGATCCAACATCTAAAATCTTTCTTGCATTTTTGCACATTTTAATTATATATGCTATTCGCTTGACATTTATCGCGTTGTTTAATCCTCTTATGAAGTTCTCAAAATTCCTTTTTACTACATCATCTTGCTTTTCTATATAGTCATTTGGATAGTCCATTATTTTATATATTAGTGTCAATTAATAAATATGAAGCTTGAAAAACCTGCAGGAGAACCATATCAACCTGATTATGAAGTGATTAAAAGAGAAGATTTAGAAGCAGCTTTTAGAGAAGCGCTTGAAAAGGCGCTTTCTGTCATAACTTCAAAGCTTGATCATTTAATAGAAACCTGGGCTGCTAGCATTCCATCTTCAATGTGGACATGGGATTACACCAGTCGGTGGGATCTAGATATGTGGTGGTGATCATGCTATGGTAGATATAGAACTCGAGAGGGCTATAGAAGAAGCGGAAAAGGCAGTAGAGGAAGCAAAAAGGCGATTAGAGGCAGCTAAAGCTGCTGGTCTCGATGTTAGCGAACTCGAGGCTCAGCTTAAAGCAGCAGAGGAAGAACTTGAGAAACTTAAAAAGCTTGCTGAGATGGCTTAAAGCCCCGGTTAGGATATGGTATTGGGATGGATCTGGTCAGGGCTAACTCATGCGGTTAATACAGCTGTTTCTGCAGTTAAAAAAGCGGTTTCTGCTGCTACTAATTGGGTTGCTAAAAGCATTTATGCGGCTCATGTAGTTCAGAAAAAAGCTTATAGTACAGCTTTAAAGTCAGTTTCAAAAGCCGTTTCTAGCGCTGTAAGTGCTGTTACTCGAACAACAGAAACCAAAAGAAGACCACCTAAAAAACCCGTTTATACTCCACCACCCAAAGAACCACCTAAACCACCTAAACCGCCCACTCCTAAAGCTCCAACAACTACCAGGAGACGCAAACCGCCAAGCATTGAAAAGCCATCAGAAGCAAACATAACCATAAAGGTTTATGATAGTGTTTCCGGTGAACCTGTAGAGGGTGCAGCTGTAAGCATTTACGATCATAGATCTTCTCGCGCTTTAACTGATTCGCATGGAAAGCTTATCTTTAAATCCTATCCCTTTGGCAGGTATACTATAGCCGTCCAACATTCAGATTATGAGACATATAGAACCTCTCTAAGCCATTTCTCTGAAAGCTCCTTAACCGTTAAACTGAAAAGAAAACCAGAAACCAAAACCGCGCTTCAGAAGCAGTGGGAAGATTTCTTTAAGCATCCTGATGTTATAAAAGCTTTTGGCTTGATCCCTTCAGCCGTTCAAAATAGCTTTGCTAAAGTTTTCGGTGGGTATGATATCATTCAAGGTAAACCTGCTAAACCTGAGCTTGGAGATTACCTTTCGGTTGCTTCTATACTTGCTGGTGTTGGTGTCGGCGCTTTAGCTGGCATATTATCGCTTATTCCTGGGGGTGCTACTGCTGCCGTTACTACAGGTTTAACCGGTGTTACTGAATTATATGAAGCTGGCAAAACATCGGAAGCTTTATCATTAGCTGAAAAAAGCTTTGGATCTTTCATAAGACAGAATCCAGGCGCTACTTATACATTATTTAGCAGGATCAGAGAAACATTTTTAGGCCCTGGCTTCCTTCGTGCTTTGCTTTTACTTATGGCTATTCAGCAGCTCGATGTTATTGGCTGGGGATTTGGTTTAATGCCCGAACCTATCCACAGGAAAATAAAGGATTCTCTTTCTTATGCCAGAAGTTATCTTATTAGCTTAGAAAATGCTTTAAAGAGAGGAGATTATGAAACTGCTAGAACGATGGTTGCTAGCATAAAGGAACAGCTTCGTATAGCTAAAGAACAAATTTCCAGCTTACCGGCTGATTTTTATAAGAAATTTGGCTTTACCATGCATGATCTTCAAGCTCAGATTGATACAATTGAAAATGCTGTTGATGAATATATTAAACGCTATCCTGCTTTAGCTGCTCCTGTTGTTAGTTATCCTGAGGTCTTTAGTGAAAAGGTTGCTGAAATTATAGATGGGGATACCATTAAAACAGAAACCGGCAAAATAATAAGGATTGTCGGTATAGATGCCCATGAAAAGGGAACACCTGCCGGCAAAGAAGAAGCTGAATATTTAGAATCCCTGATAGATCGCTCAGTTTTAACCTTTAAAACCGATCCTCATAATCAGGTTGATCAATACGGCAGGATCTTAGCTGTGCCTTTCTTAAATGGTCGTGATATTACCCTAGACATGCTTAAAAGGTTCGGTAAAGAGATCTTAATTTCAAAGCGATACAGGAAAAAGCATAAATATGTCGATTGGGACGCATACGAAAGAGCTGCCAGGGGCTTCATTGGGCCAACAGGCAAGATAAAGATATATAGCAAACCTGCTTATGCTTCCATCTGGGTTGATGGTAAGGATACCGGCAAGATTACAATTGAAACCCTTGAGCTTCCTGTCGGCAAGCATGAAATAACCATTAAAAAACCCGGTTATCTTGATTATACCGAAGTAGTAGAGATTAAAGAAGGCGAGTTAATAGAAAGGCGCTATGAGCTTGAACCTGCTCCAGTTGGTGCTGCTCCTGGCGCAGCTCCAGGCGCTGAGAAATTCACCATTTATATAGATTCCGTTCCTACTAGGGCCAGGTTGTATATAGATGGCATTTATACCCATCACTTAACTCCTTCAAACGAAAAGGAGCTTTCCGATGTTAAATATTTGCTCACTCCAGGCAAGCATAAGATCAAGGTTGCTAAAAAGATATATGGCCGTCTGGTAGAGGTTGAAAAAGAGGTTGATATCAAGCCAGGCGCTAACCCGCCGATAATATTAAACCTTCTTGAAGCTGCTGCACCATCTGCAGGAACACCAGGAGAGGAAAGGGCTGAAGCTGGTTTTAAGATCTTCATTGATTCCGTTCCTACTAGGGCCAGGTTATGGATTGATGGCATTTATACCCATCACCTTACACCATCTGATGAAAAAGAGCTTTCTGATGTTATGTATTTGCTTACTCCTGGTAAGCACATAATTAAATGTACTAAGAAAGTAGGTCGCTATCTTCATATGGGCATGAAAGAGGTCGAGATTAAAGAGGGGGATAATGGAAAGATATTAATAGAGCTTAAACCAGTAATTTAATATGGTAACATTAGAGGATGTAAAAAACTATATAAAATCCCGGCTTGACCTTCTAGAGACAAACCCAGCTCTTTCATGGAAAGCAATTAGAGAGCTTAAAGGAGTCCTGCAGTTTATGGGAGAGGAGTCACAGGAAAGCGAGCAGCAGGGCAGCATTATAGAACAGACCTTCCAGGAGCAGGAAGAAAAGGCAGAGGATCAAACTCAAGAAGGATCTGGAGAGTGACAGAAGATGATTAGGCATAAGGCAGTTAAGGCAACTCTGGATAAAGGTTACGCCACGGAATGGAACGACGATCACGATCTGAATCCTGCTCAGGTTATAGTAACCTGGACTACATTTATAGAAGAACCTTTTTCCAATCGCTGGGATACTGCGCAATCTACAGGCGGCGGATCTGCTTCTGTTGTGATAGCTGATCAGCATGCATGGGTAGAGGTAAACTCTGGCTCTAGTGTTGGAGACATAGCGAGCATAAGGCACATGCTGGCTGGATCTGTTGAAAATATCACACATCCAGATGATCAACCAGAGGTCACTATGGCGATCAGGTTAATAAATCCTGCAACTACAGGTTTAACGCATGAATTCGGCTTTTTCAGGCAGGATATCGCTCCTTTCACTTCTAACCAGCCAGGCGCATATTTCCGAATAGAAGATAATAAGGTTTATGCCGTGACAGGTGACGGAACGAGTGAAACCGTGACTGAAATAGGCGGGACAAGCGAATATGCGGTTTATAGGGTTAGATTCCTAGGATCTCAGGTAAGGTTTTACATTGATGACATGACTAGCCCGGTCGCTGTTCATGAAGCGAATATTCCTGATGATCACCTTACCGTGAAGCTTTCTACTATTGCGGTGTCAGAAGGCGCTCAAGTGCTGAGATCCGATTTTGTTGGAATAGTGAGGTTAAGGAAAAAGTAAACATGCCGGATAAAGACGGAAAAGGGCCGAGACCTGGGTCATATATTTGGAATGTCGGCAGGCGAGGCCCTAAAGCCGGGTATAAACAGGGTAACTGCAAATAAATAAATTATGGGAATAAGACACAAAACTATTAAGGATAAAGGAGAGAAGGGATATCATCATGAGTGGAATGAAGATCATGTTATAGATGGCGATGTCGATTTTGTTCAGCACATGCTTCTTAATATGGTTGTTCATTCTGGTAGTGAGTTTCCTTCTTCTCCTGTTGCTGGTCAGCTTTTCTATAGGAGTGATTTAAACACATTATATATCTATACAGGCGCTGAGTGGCTCGCTGTTCAAGCTGTTGGCGGTAATTTTCTCAGGTATATATATCATGATTCTTCAGAAGCAACATCAAAACAATACACCATCCCAGGCGGCACATTAGGAAGTGAGCTTATAGTTTTGTTCAATGTTCGGGTTTATGGATACCATAAGCTATATGGTGGAAATTTATCAAGTCAAACAGGTTATGGCAGAATTTTAATAAATGGATCTGAAAAATACAGAGTTCAAACTAAAGAGCTTAAGGGCATGAATTGGCTCAATCCTTCGACAGGCATAGAGGGACATTATGACTTTTCAGCATGCGATGCTATAACTGCATGCTATAGATCTACAGATTTAGATTTTTCTTCAGATATTACCGTAAAGGTTGAAGTTTGGGAATCCCACTCTGGGGCTGTATATGACGCAGCATGCAGAAACAACCTTTTTTTAATACTCGGCAGATAATTCTTTTATTTCCTTCCTGCCGGAAAATATCTTTTAAACATTTCATCAAACTTTTCCGGGTGTTTCAACAGATATTCTCTTTCGCTTAAACCTAGCGATCTTATGAAAATTTTTCTTCTATGCTCCAGGGGCAGCATGTTCCATTGATGATGAACCTTAAAATGGCACAAGTGACAGAGATTAATCGTTACCTCTGGTTTATATTTGATGTGGTGGCGCTCTAAAAAATCGGTATGCTTTCCACACAACTCGCAGAATCCGGCCATTTTTTTCTTATTCAGCCATCGGTTGGCTCGATAATTAGCAGCCATATAAATATTATTGCACACTGAAATTTAAAATGATAAATCCCGAAACAGTGGCTCTTTTCGTAACTACCTGGGCGCAGATAGCTATACTTTATTACAAACTCGGTCGTGTTGAACAACATGTAAAAGATTTAAATCACAAATCCAAGATTTTATCATGAAAAAAGAGCCGCAAAAATCCGTTACCATCTGGGCCGCAACATTGCTTTTTATCCTGGCCCTGCTGAGCATGGCGGTAAAGGGACAAATAGATCTATCAGACCTAGAGGCGCTTTTTGCTGCTATCGGCCTGGGTGGGTTAAGAAGAGCGCTGCCATAAAAAAAGAAAATTCGAGGATCAAGGCCCTAGATCCTCGGCCCGATCCTCGTTTAGCGCAAGCCAGACCTTCAGGGCTGTTATGAAGCCCTTGCTTACTTTTTTTCTTCGCTGCAGCTGCGTTATGATCCAATGCTCGCCCTTGTATAATTTTACAGTAGTTTCTGGATCATAACAGATATGATGCTGCTGGATTACCTGCTTCCTAGGCATGTATCCCAAATCTTATGCTGTTAATCCTTGGTTGCTTCTAAAACCTTTTTTCTCAGGCATTCCAGCCGTCCAAGCGCTCGCTGGAGATCCAGCTTAATTATTTCTATTTGCTTAAGGAATTCTTCAGCTTCCATTTTTCCCGTTTAGCGGTTCAGCCATTATTATGATCCGTCCTTTGTCCTGTGCCGGGTATACTGCTATAGTTTTGCCCTTCCATTTTGTCTCGTCCCTGCCGAATCCCATTACTAAAGCCCTTAAGCTTTTGTTGTTCAACAACCAAGCGATAGGCCCTAATTCGCTGTCTCCTCTGATTTCCCATCTATCGGTATCAGATTTGAATGGCAGTTCCTCTTTTTTCCTTAATCTGACTTCGTTGATCTTAACCTTAAGCGGCTTTGCTTGGTTGTAGCCCTGAAGGTTTTTAGTGGTCAGGAAAAGATATATGTCTATCATGCTGCTTTGGAGCTTCCGATGTAGTTCACATAGCCGTTTTTGATCTCGATTACTCCCGTGTTGCTGAGGATCTTTAGATATTCCCTAGCTTTTGCCTCTGTCACTCCCAGATTAAAGCTAATCATGCTTACCGCTTTGATGTACTCGTCCCTGCCGAGCTTTTTCACAATTTGTTCCGCTATGGCTATTCGCCTTCTCCTCGCTTCAGTTGTGCTGTTTCCTCTCATCGCTCCGCCCTCCTTTCCTGGGACTCCTCCCGGATTTCGTCCAGGATCTCATTGTAATCATATTCTTCCATTTTTGCAATGCACTCATCGCATAAATCTATCCTAGGATCTATCGCCTCGAACTTCTTCCCGCACCAGGCGCATTCTTTTTCTATCCACATGGCTTTTCAAAATCCTCAAGCGTTAGCTGCTTGGTTTCGAATTCCCATCTTTTGCGCATTGATCTCCTTCTTTTCCTGGGTTGGTGTGCGCGCATATATATTTTACCTCTCAATCGAATTGAGTATCATATATATTTTTTGTGCTTTCGTTTTCCACCTTTTCAATCATCACATCTATTTCAAGCAGCTCCTTGATTTTTCTTGCGATTTCCTTCAATTTCTCTACATTTTCATCTGATTCGACTGTGAACACTATTTCATATACCTTTCCTTCCGAATTCTCATATATGTCATATCCGCTTAAAATTCCGAAAACTTCTGCAATTTTCTTCGCTACCCGCATCTCATCGGAAATTGTTGCTTCTGCTATCCCTTTCAGGAATTGGATTTCGCTTTCTATTTCCTGAAGACTCAACACGGATTTATACCATGCTTTTGTTGTTGGATTCCATGAATATCCATGGCTTTTGAGCTTTTCTCGAAGCTCATATGTATCTCCAGAAACCCGAACTTCTCCACCACTTGCGAAATATCCGATTTCTATTTTACCCATAATTTGTCCCCTTTGGCTTTATTTTCCTTATGCATATATATTTATGTATGTATATATATAAAAAAGCTTTTCGGTTCTTGTTTGTATATATTTATGTATATATATTAGTCGGGGGATATCTTAAATTAAAAATCGCATATGCGTGTAATATACATATATGCGTTTTTTCATTTCTCCATTAGACCTTTAATATATAAATATATATATAAACAAATGCATAAACAAATCGCTTAGCAAATCGCTTAACTGATAAATAAATAAATGGATTTTATCGACCCGGAAACATTAACCTCAGCCGATTTAGGCCAATCCTCACCATCTCCAGCTCTGCCTTACCCTTGCACTCTTTAAAAAATTCAGCACCATCTCTGGCCTGGCTGATCGTTTCCGATAAAAATCCTCTGCGGTGGGATGGTATGGGGTGGGGTGGTGGGAAATATTTTTTATATACTGCCGCAGCTTGTCTGCGGCCCTGGTGTGTTTAACAATGCGCGAGGCCGAAAATCACATTATGCCCGAGCGCCCATATATTAAAAGTGAATTTCTCGCCAATTTTTATTTAGGCGCGAGGGCTTAAGTGATTTTCGCGCCGAGCGTCAAGTTTTAATTAAGATGATCCTGAATGCGCGGGTCTGCTTTCTGTCACTCGTTGCCGTTTTGGTGGCGCGTCACTTGTTCGGGTTGGTGGCGCTGGGGTTGGTTGGGCGGGGTGTAAAGTGTTTTTGTTTTTTTCTTTGTGTTTTCCTTTGTGGCGCGAAATTTTTTAAGTGATGTGAAGAGTGTCGATAAAATCCATTGAATTTTTCAATTTCGCTAAACTCCCTTAGCTTCGCATGACCATCCCTATACTGCTCGGGGGGTTGTGTATATATCTGCATATAGGACGATCCTTATAAATGTGAGCGTTAATTTAATAATATGGTGTCGATGGACGAGCTTATAAAGGTAATCGGCGAGGACTTCACTCGCTTCATGCATGTTAATTTTCTGTCTACCGAGCAGATCACATTTAAGCAGCTCGGTTCTGGCGGCTTCACTAAAAACATCTTCGAGCTAATAATGTCTACCGGCTCAACATCCAACAGCTATGCATGGATGTATTTCGATGTCGCAAACTTCACGATCAAGTTCGGGACTTTGCTCTTTAAAGCTGTCTTTTCTGAAGAAGATGGTTACTTCGCATTCATGGGCTTCAAGGAAAATTTAAATGAGCCGGAATTTAACATGACTGATAACCATGCTGGATTTATGGTTTACGATGGCAAGCTCTATATCTCGGTTGCCGATGGTGACAATCAGCAGAAGCTCGAAATTGTCGGTTTCGATTGGACTAATAACCTGCTTTACAAGGTCAAGTATAATGAATTTTGGCTAAAACCCTTGCCGGTGATTGTTCCCTATTTTGATGGCTGGAGAATTGAAAAGCCAATGAGGGAATGGAAAAACCTAGGGACTTTAGGGACATTTCCGCCAACAGATCAAGCTTATTATCTGATGTTTTACATTAAAAACTCTGTTAATTATGACAGGCGCTTAACCATTAAGCATATCGTTTACGGGGAAGAATATGCGGACTGATAAATTTAGAAAAGATAAATATGAGAAAAAGATTCGGGGCGATGTTGCTAAGATCAGGATTGATAGATATGGAAAAACCCAAAAAGGGCTTTTTAAATCCAGGATTCAGGATCAGGTTGAAATTGAGAGAAAGGTTAAATCTCTTTTGGCCGGAAAAGTTCCTTCTAACATGCTGGTTTATTACATCATTTTTGCTAAGCAGCTCTATAAGGTTATAAGGACGCATAAAGGCGATAATCAAAAAGTGGAGATCGAAATCCTGCAGAAAACCTGGGGCAAAAGAGGGCTATCAAGCTTATTAATGTCTGAAATCAAAAAATTATTTGGAATAGTGGTTGAAAAGGTAGGTTACGGAGTAGGCGGTTACGGAATGGGGAAATATGGCTGGTAGCACACCTAGATTTAATCTGGAAAAACCCGATTACGGCCAACTTAATTGGCACATTCCTTTAAACTCTAATTTTGATAAGATTGATCTAGCGATGAAAAATCATGGCGATGTTGTCGGAAATGTTAATTCTGGAGATCCTAACCTTAACAGATTCAGGTTTAACATGCCTGCTGGTTATATTATAGACAATAACGCAGTTATTCTTGCCGGTGGAGAATATGACGGATCTATGGCAACTTTTGGGTTTCCAACGGACACTATGACAGCCCAGATATTCGGCCAAGCCAAAAACGATGGATCAGCTACTATTTATGTTGGAATTATGGGTTTGTGCGATACTAACAGAAATCCTTATGAAATGATAGCCATAGCCGGAAGTGCTTACGGCCCTGGAGCTTACGGTCTTTACTTCGGCGGCGGAACATCTACAGATCCTATAAGCACTTTGGCTTATATAGATGGGTATTCGAGTGATCACGGGCTTTGGGTTCAGCAAAGATATGCAGGTTCGCCTGTGGCAACTTTTCAGCATTCAGGAACAACAATTTTAGAAATTTTGCAAAATAGGGTAAATATAAATGAAAATGTTTATTTTGGAACTGCTGGGATGATGGTAAATTTAACAAACAATCAAGTAATAGCTAATAGATTCACAACACTAAACAATAATGACGCTGAGGTTGCTGGGATGGGTTACGGAAGATTAAAATATTATGCGGCTTGTAGTTATTCACCTAGTTACGCGCATAATTTCTTTAGTTATATGTTGGATGATAACCAAGGAACAATATCGGTTAAAACAACAACAAACGGCCATAACCTAGGAAACTTAATAATATTTATGGTTGATGGAACGGAAAAATTCAGCATAAATCCGGAAGGGATAATAAATTATGCTGGATCTATGGGGGACAGCTCAAAAGATCCCAGGACAGACGCGGTGGATGATTGGGTGGAAATAAAAATAAACGGGACAACATATTATATTCCGGCATATTCAGCATGATAGAGATCGAACCTAAGCGGGACGAGAAGGGGAACATTGTAAAAGGAGTTTGGATAAGAAAGGGAATAACGGAGACAATAACAGAGTTTCAGCTTGATCTTGAGATCGTCAGGATTGAAAAAACGATCCAGGAGCTTCAGGCAAGGTTAAATTTTTTGAAAAGCATTAAATCGGAAATAGAAAAGCAAAAAACTAACCTAAAACTAAAAACAGCATAGCTTAAATATTCCTGACAGCGAACAATCAATATGGTAAGAGACGCAACATACAGGACTAGCAAGTACGCGGCAAAAATAGTCGGTGATGTCATAAAGAACCGATTCGATGCTCTCAGGGACTCGATGGTGGAGCAGGTGACCAACAGGTTTGCTGATCTTGTATCAGCAGAGCAAGCAACTAAGAACCTGCTGGTTGGCTGGGGTGTTCCTACGGTGCAAGTGCCTTTCTATCTGTCTTTCGCTAGGCAGTGTTACAAAATAACCCAGAAGCATGCT
>Ga0190363_1001890_pt1 | contig 12303 bp, 11 predicted proteins | sample 48721867_MG_FD_161272 | JGI IMG/M metagenome (GOLD analysis project Ga0190363, IMG submission 161272) | Hydrothermal vent microbial mat bacterial communities from Southern Trench, Guaymas Basin, Mexico - 4872-18-6-7_MG | ecosystem: Environmental > Aquatic > Marine > Hydrothermal vents >...
TTTTTAACTATACATAATATACATTAATATAAAAGAGTGAATTACATATAATATTGTGGTGACATTTAATATGCCTGAATCTAGAGAGGAACTTATTAAGAGACTTAGGGTTGAGGGCTTTTCTGATGAGCAAATAGAAAAGATTCTAGCTGCATTAGAGGGTAAAATTGCTATTCACCAAATTATTACTAGGATTTCTCCCTCTGGTAGAGGTGCACTGTTTAGGTTGAAGAGAGCGTTTTATGCTATTTTAAGTCAAGAGAAGGCCAACCCTAAAATTTCAACTGAGTATTGGAAGGAATTTGCAGCTAAGATAATTGAGACGAGTAGTTCTCATGGTGTGCAAGATATGCCATGCAGGATTAAACTTGAATATGCAATTAAAGATACACCTGAAGGTAAGGTTATAAAGCCTATAGCTGCAACGATTGAGGTTTACGATAAGGTTAAGGAGATAAGAGTTCTTTAACTTCCCTTTACATATTATTTTATTTATCTTCAATTATTCCTAAAATGAAGTCATTTACATTTGTCCCAGTAACACCTGTATAGATGAGGCTTCCTCCAAGTTTTTTAAAGAATGTATAGGAGTCATTATTCCTTAAATATTGAGTGGGGTCTAATCCTGATTTTTTAGCTTTTATTATAGTTTCACCATCAACTATTGCTCCTGCTGCATCGGTAATTCCGTCTATTCCATCGCTTCCAACAGCTACTATAGCTATTCCTTTTAAGCCTTCAATTGATATAGCTGCACTTAATGCTAATTCCTGATTTCTTCCTCCAAGCCCGTTACCCACTACTTTAACTGTTGTTTCTCCTCCACCAATTATGGATGCTGGTGGTTTTATTGGATTACATGAATTTTTCACTTCTTTGACAATTGAGCTGAAAAATTTTCCTACATGTCTTGCCTCTCCTTCTATTTGGGATGAAAGTATAATTGTGTTTAAACCGTTTTTCTGGGCTTCCTTTTTAATGGCTTTTAGTGCTGTTAGATTGCTTGCAATTATAACATTTAACACTTTTGTGAATGTGATGTCATCTTTCTTTGGTGTTTCCATTATTTCACATGAGATTCCTCTTTCAATTCTTTTTCTAATATTTTGTGAAACTTTTTCCCAAAGGCCATATTTTCTTAAAATATTATATGCATCCCTAAATGTAGTTGGGTCTGGTGCTGTCGGCCCTGAGGCAATCATGTCTATTGGGTCGCCAACAACATCTGATATAATCAGTGAAATTAATTGCCTTGGATAAATTTTTCTAGCTAATTGCCCACCCTTAACTTGTGATAAATGCTTTCTAACAGTATTTATTTCTCTTATGTCAGCTCCACTTCTCAGTAGTTGCTGAGTAATTTCTGAAATTTCTTCTAGAGTTATGTTTTCTGCTGGTAATGTTAGAAGTGCTGATCCACCGCCTGAAATCAATGATATTATTAAACTATTTTTCTCAGCTTCTTCAATTAACCTTACAATTTCAATTGCACCTTTAACATTAATTCTTGAGGGAATTGGATGGTCTCCTTCAATAAGTTTAATTTTTTTCACTTTAATTTCTAATCCTTTCGGAACTATTACAATGCCGCTATTAATATGATCTGATAATATTTCTTCAACTGCTTTCGCCATTTTCCCTGACGCTTTACCTGCTCCAATGACATATATACCATTAAATTTATCAATTTCAAATATATGCCCATTTATAATCAGTTTTTTACCTATAATTTTTAGGTGATTCTTTACTGCTCTTTCTGGATCTGCAGCCTTCAATCCTTTTTCAATTAATTTTAAAGCTTTAATTCTTACTTCACGATTTTCAATTGAAGCATGTTCAATTAATTCATTATAGTTTTTTATGAATTGAAAGTATTTTTCCTTCAATTTTATCGCCCTGCACGCTATATCATATTAAAAACAACTTAATACTTTAATGCCTCATATTTTTAAATGGGTGTAATTTTGACTTCATATTTTAAGGTTAAGGGCTATAAGATTCCACGTGTATTGTTGGGGACTTCTCCATTCATTGGTGCGGGGCAATTTGGTGAAAGAGCCTATCTATATCAATTAATGTTCTATAATAAGCCTGAGAAAATAAGAGATTTAATGATAAGTGTATTTGAAATGGGAGTAAGGGGAGTTCAACTTCTGCCTTATCATTGGGTTGTATCTGGACTTGAATTGGCTCTAAAGTCTTATGATGACATTGTGATTGTGGGAAGTATTTTACCCGGTGAAGTTAATGAGAGTTTAGAGAGACTTAAAGACTTGAATGCCGTAGCAGTTCTTCTTCATGGAGCAATTTCTGATACATTGAATGAATCAATAATTAAGTATTTACTTACAAAGCTCAAAATATTGTTTCCATTAACTGGAATTGTTACTCATACTCCTGGTAGAACTATTCCTTGGTTTATAGAGAAAAATTTTGAGTTCGACTTAGTATTAGCTCCATTGAATGTGGCTGGCATTTTCATGGACATTCCTCCCGAAAAAGCAATCGACCTATACAAAAATGTTGGTAAGCCTATTATCGGTAAGAAGATTTTAGCTGGAGGTAGGTTAAATCCGGAGGAGGCATTAACTTTTGCTTCTCAAAGTAAATGTTTAGATGGTGTTGCATTGGGTGTTGCTTCATTAGAGGAAGCTAAAGAAACATTTAAGATAGCTCTGAAACTATTCAATTTTTAAGATGAAATTTAAGGAAGGGAATACTGCTTGAAATGAGTGTAAATTATTCTACATGAATTCTTAACGTTAGCATTTTTGAATCCTATATTTCTTAGGAGATAGGAATTTTTAGTAACTTGAATATTATTTAGCATGAGTTGAAGCCTATCTATCAGTGTAGGGTTTGTGAGAAGTTCGTTGAGGATAATTTCCATTGCAATCAGTATTGTAGATTAGTTTTAGATGGGCGTCGGAGATTGAGATTGAGCAAGCTTCTTTCATTAATTTTGCGTCATAAGCCTGAATTGGTTGGAGTTAGGTTGAGTGAAGATGGCTTCATTGATATTGATCTCTTAGTTGATGGTATTAAGAGATATTTGTCAAAAAGCGATTGGAGTTGGCTTTCTCCTCTTCACATTTATGCTGTAGCTGAAACTTGTCCTAAGAATAGATTTGAAATTAAGAATGGACGTATTAGAGCTACTTATGGTCACAGTTTGAAGGTTAAGTTAAATTTACCCGAGGACAATGTAGTTAAACTCCTTTATCATGGAACTTTGAGAATGAATATTCCCCAAATATTAAGTGGAGGGTTAAAGCCTATGAATAGACTTTACGTTCATTTGACAGATAATATTGATGACGCATTAATAGTGGCTAGAAGGCGGGGTAAGAATTTAGCTGTGATAACCATTGATGCTGAAAAGTTAAGGCAGCATGGTTATAGGATTTTTAGGGCTAGTAAAAACATCTATTTAGTAAGTTATGTTCCAGTTGATTGTATAGTTAATATCGAATATGTTAATATGACTTAATTTATCTTCGATTAGATCTAAACTCTATATTTTAAATAAACTTCATATATACTATAAACATTCATGCATATCATTAACTTATGCTCAATTCCATAGTAAACCCCTTTCTTCATCAAATTTTCACGTGTTTTTTATTTTATTATTTAAATTTAATGACATGCTCTATGCTAATGAATGTGTTCTAATAATACTAGTTATTTATCCTACTTTTCACCAGTTCTTTAAGTTTTCTTCCACTTGTTAATCTTTGGTTGAATCCTTTGGGAATAACTTTGAAGGTATAGCTTATTGCTACTGGCCCCTTACTAGTTAACCTAATGATTAGGTAATGTTTATCATATTTAATTAGAACATTTTTCCCTCGAATGTCTATTATGTTACCCTCTTCCACTATTTTTCTTATCAGTTTTGTTCTTTCTTTTTCTTCAAGGATTTCTGCTCTTTCAAATATTCTTTTATGGCAGTGTTTTGTGATTTTAACGTGCATTCTATTTCACATTTATAGCTAATTTCTAATCTTAGTTTTCATAAATGTTATTAATTCTTTTTTGGTAGTTTATTGAGGTGAGTTTGGATGTCTAATGTCGTTGTGGTTAGGGTTGATGAGCCTATTCTTGAGTCTAATAAGAAGATTGCTTCTCAGCTTAGAGAGTTGTTTGCTTCTAGGGGTATTCATGTTTTTGAGTTTCTTGGTAGTCCTGGTTCTGGTAAGACTGCTTTGATTGAGAAGTTAATTGAGTGTTATCCTGGAGATTTGAGTGAAATTGCGTATATTGGTGGGGATGTTGCTTCAACTCTTGATACTGAGAGGATTTTGAGGCATGGTGTTAAGGGTGTTCAAGTTAATACTGGTGGGGCTTGTCATTTGGAGGCTATCCATATTAGGAAGGCATTGAGAGAGCTTGATATTGATGGTGTTAGGGTGTTGTTTATTGAGAATGTTGGGAATTTGATTTGCCCAATTTATTTTGATTTGGGTTCTAGTATGCGTATTCTCATTGTTAGTGTAACTGAGGGTGAGGATAAGTTTATTAAGCATCCGGTGACGGTTATGAATTGCGATGTAATTGTCATTAATAAGTATGATTTGGTTGAAGTTATGGAGGTTGATGTTGAAAGAATGATTTCTGATGCAAGGAGAATTAATCCCAAGGCTCCCATAGTTTTAACTAGTGCTAAGACTAATTATGGAATTGATAATTTAGCTAAAATTCTAGGTTTAATGTAGCTTTATTATGTTGCAACTTCAATTTCTTCGATGTATAGTTCCTTGCCGTTTATTATTTCGAAGTCGTTAAAGCCGCATTTTGGGCATTTAAGGTAGTTGACTATTAAGTCAGGTGTAAAGTGTATTTTATCAATATTTTCTTTGCCGATTTCAGCCTTACTGCTAAAACCCCATTCTTCACCGCACTTTAGGCATTTGAATTTAGCGGGTTTACTTTTAATTTCTAATTTTGCTTTTTCTAGGATGGGGACATCTTCGGATAGTACTTTAAATGCGAATTTTAATGCGTCAAAGTCTATTAGTCGAAGTTCACCAACTATAATTGATATACGGTGAACTCTCTTTGCATTATTTTTTTGGGCTATTCGCATTGCTATTTGAATTATGTTATTGGCTATTGTTGCTTCATGCACATAGAATAGAAACTTGTAATATTAGATATCTGTTTCTATTGGTTGCTTTAGCAAAATAAATGGGGGGTGTTTGGGGTAATCTATTTCTTCTTCATGAAGTATGCTATTGCAAAGCCAACTACTAAGCCTGCGATGATTCCTCCAACTGCGTACATTGGCATTGAGGATTGAAGGGATGCTACTTGTCCCTCTAGCTCACTTATTTTTCCTTGGGCAGTTGACAATTCGCTTTGTAGCTGGCTAATCTGCTTTGGATATGAAACTATTGCGAATAGTTCGTCTATGTTTACTCCGTAGTATATTAGGTTTGAGAATAGTATTGCTCCCTGTTGTGGATATTCAAGTGCATATCTTTCATATTTCTTTAACTCTGGCTTATACATTCCAGTGTAATGGTCGAAGGGTGCATCTCCGCTTAAGACTATGACGTTCTTTTTGTCTGGAACTAATTCAATAGCTAGTACAACGAATCTTCCTTCTTCACCTGGAGTGTAAACTGGTGATGTTGGTGGATTGTATTCTTCAATTGAACCATACTCTGAAGTCCACATTAGTCTGTAGACGTTTTCTACTTTCTTTTCATTTAGCCTTACATATTCACCGTTTTCATATGCTATTACTGGTCCTGGTCCATGGAATAGAGCTCTATGTACTCCTGCCACTAGGAATTTAACTTCTTCGTCACAATTGTCTGAAACACCTAGTACTCTGTATGGTTGTCCACCGTTGGATTCTGTGTCTGTTACTTCTGATAGATCTATTCTTAGTTTGCTTCCTATTGCTTCTAGAACTTTATTTGCTGTTTCTTGTCTAGGTGGACCTTCTCCTCCATAGTCTGCTTCGCCTGCAACCCATATCATTTTATGACCTTCATCTAACCAGTTCTTTATAACTGTTAATTCCTCATCTGTAACTGTCATGGTTGGATCAACCATTATGATTATTAATACACTTGCTCCAGATAGATCGTCTGCTGTTAATGTTTCAGTTACTATGTACCATTCATATTGACTTAAGTCGTTTGTTGCATTTACTAACTGGTAGTCTGTGCCCATTAATCCCTTCATGAATACGACGATTTTTGGTTTTTCCGCAAGTGTGGATGGTAGTGAGAACACAGCAATGCTTACCAGAAACATTAAGAATAGCGCCAACTTCCTATAATTCATTTCAGAACACCATTTCGAAGTCTGAAACGAGAAATATTTATATCTTATTCTTAATCCATCATCATACAGAGCTTATAGCTGAGGTGCTATGGTTGTCTAGTCAAAGTAAGGTTCTTCCGATAGTATTGGTTGTAGTGATTATCGCGATCGGCGGCTTCTTGGCGTATAATTTCCTTATGCCAGCTCCAGTGGAAGAGCAGCCTCCCGAGCAACCTCCTCAGCCTCCACCACAAGAGCAAATAACTTTGAAGGTTATTACTAGACATGGAGCAGATATTCTAAGAAAAACTGAAGAGGCATTTCTTGCCTCACCGATTGCACAGAAATATAAGATAGTTGATATTTGGTGGCTTCCAGTAGGTTCTCCACTTTGGATTGACACGATTAAAACTGCTGGTGACGTTGATGTTGCATGGGGTGGTGGTCCAGTACTTTTTGATACCTTAAAGCGTGAAGGTTTACTTAAACCTTTGACGGGAGATATTCTAGAACTAATAAATACTTTGCCTGATGAAATAAGTGGTTCGCCAATGAAGAGATTTGATGAGGAAGGAAATATTGTATGGGTTGCAGCTGCAATTTCATCCTTTGGGTTTACTGTGAATGAGAAGTTCCTTAACACATACAATTTACCATGGCCTACTAAGTGGCTTAACTTAGCTAATGAGACATATGAAATGTTTAGTGCAGGTACTTCAAGTCCATGTGTAGGTGTTGCAGATGCAATTAGATCTACGTCTAACACTAGAATGTATCAAATTATTCTCCAAGCATATGGCTGGGTTGAGGGATGGAAGATTATAACTTTAATGGCGGCTAATGCTGCTATTTACGATCAATCCGGATTGGTTAGAGATGCAGTTATGAGAGGAGATATTGGCGTAGGTATAACCATAGATTTCTATGGTTATACTGCGCAATTACAAGCTCCAGTGTGCACCTATGTCTTACCAGAGGATGGAACTATAGTTAATGGTGATCCAATAGCTCTTCTATCAACATCAAATCATGTTGAAGCTGCTTTAGCTTTCATAGAATGGGTTTTATCTCCTGAGGGACAGAAAGTTTGGCTTGATCCTGACATAAATAGATTGCCTATTAATCCTAAGGTGTTCGATACTCCTGAGGGTCAAGCTAGAGAAGATTTGAAGCAACAATATGAATTAACTTTAGAGGCTACGACTATTGAGTTTAGTGATGAGCTAGCAATTTCATATGAGAATTCATTGATGTGGTATTTCCACTCAACTTTAGTTGAAGCACAGGATCGTTTACGTGAAGCTTGGAGAATGATTGTTGAAGCTAAGAAGACTGGTAAAATAACTGCTGCAGAATTTGTTCAATTAATTGATGAATTGACGAATCCATTGAAATTGAATTTCACTGATCCGCTTACACAGACAACAGTTTCATTTACCTTAGAGTATGCTCAGAAAATAAATGATAAACTTAGAACTGATCCAGACTTTAAACTTCAAATGGTTAGGATTTGGCGTGACGCTGCAACTGCAAGGTATGAGGCAATTATACAGAAACTCAGTGGTTAATGAATTTTTCCCTAACATTTTTTAATGTTGACTTCTTCAATTCATTTGGGGATATATTTGGAATTTAAGCCCACTGATAAGCGTTCATCTATTTTTAGGATGATGCTTTCACGTTTAGATATGTTTACCTTGTCTCAATTGTCTATTAGTTTGCTTTTTTTCACCTTCCTTCTAATACTTCCTCTTGGAACAATTATCTTTAGGGCATTTGTTTATAATGGTGTTTTTTCTTTGCATTGGTTTGCTTCAATTTTAAATGACCGTTATTTTGTGTCTTTCACTCCTACTGGTGGAAAATTGTTTGAGGTTTATGGCGATGTCATGTTTATTTGGGGAATGGATTATGGCATAATCTTTAACTCACTTATTGTGGCGGCTTTTGTAACAATTTTTTGCACTTTTATTGGTATTGTAGTTGCCTTTATAATGGCTAGATATGATTTTCCTGGCAAGAATTTTTTTAGAATTACTCTTATAATTCCTATGTTGGCAACTCCATTTGTAAATGCGTATGTTTTAGGCAAACTTTTTCATCCTAGGAATGGTTTTTTAAATATTATTTTTTATGATATTCTTCATCTTCTTCCTTACAGAATTGATATTAATGGTCTTGTAGGAATAATGGTGGCGCAGACTTTAAGTTTCTTTCCAATAGTTTATTTAAATGTTTTTTCTTCCTTAGTGAATATAGATCCTTCTTTGGAGGAGCAAGCTGAAAACTTAGGGGCTAAAGGCTTTACTTTATTTAGAACGGTAACTCTTCCTCTCGCTCTTCCAGGTGTTATGGCTGGTGCTACTATCACTTTTATTTTTAGTATGGAGGATTTGGCTGCTCCAGTTGGATTTGTAGGGTATGGTGGTAATCCCCTTGCGAAAAAGGTTATTTCATATTATATTTTCCAGTCATTTACTGAAGCTTTTGGAGGGACAATTTCACCTGAAACAGCTGCTCTCTCAGTTATTTTACTAGTTCTCTCCTTCTCTGGATTCTTTATGATTAAGCGTTATGTTTCCTTAAAGTCCTATGCTACTGTTAGTCGAGGTGGAAGATGGACTGCAAGGTTGAGGAAAATTCCGCTTCCAAGATCACTAATTTTATATTGCTTTTTAGGTGTTTTAACTTTCTTTTCATGTATGCCTCAGATTGGAGTTATAATTTTAGCTTTAAGTGATTGGGCTATTAGTGGTGCTTTTCCAACCTTAATTACTTTTGAATATGTCCAAGAATTACTTTCTGCCACTGTAAGTAGAGCTATAATTAACAGCCTGATTTATTCCAGTATTGCGGTTTTAATAGCCATTATTATTGGTTCTAGTACCTCTTATCTAGTTTCGAGATCTAGATTTGTGTTTGTAGATTTCTTAGACATGCTTGCTACCATGCCTATTTCTATTCCAGGAATTGTATTGGCTGTCGGTTTCTTCCTTTTTTTTGCTGGAAACTTTAGAGGTACATTCCTAGATCCCCTAATTGACCCAGCCCCACTAATAGTTTTAGCATATGCTATTAGGAGAATGCCCTTTGCTGCTAGAAGTATTTATGCTGGATTACAGCAAGTTCATATATCGCTTGAAGAGGCTTCATTAAGTTTGGGGGCCAGTAAATTCTACACTTTCATTAAGATAGTTTTACCTTTAATTGCAGTGAATTTGATTGGAGGAGCGCTATTAACCTTTGTTTATGCAATGTCTGAGGTGAGTACAAGTGTGACTTTAGGGGCTTTAAGACAGGGGAGGGGACCAATAACTTTCTATATTAGCCAGGTGATTTATGGAAGTGCGGCTGTTGGTACTGTTAGTATTGCTGCCGCTTTATGTTTATTGCTGATTCTAGTTCAATTGATTGCAATTACTTTCTCAAATAATATACTCAAGCAGAGGGTAGCTATTTTTGGAGTGTGAAGGGGTGGATTGAATGGTTGTGGTTAAATTGGTTGGAATAACTAAGCGTTTCGGATCAGTTGTAGCTGCTGATAATATTTTCCTAACTGTAAATGATGGTGAATTCTTCACAATTTTAGGTCCAAGCGGATGTGGGAAGACTACAACTTTAAGAATTATAGCTGGTTTTGAACGTCCTGATAGTGGAAGAGTATTTTTTGATGAGGAGGATGTAACTTTTCTTCCTGCATATAAACGTAATACTGGAATGGTCTTCCAAAATTATGCTCTTTGGCCCCATATGACTGTTTTTGACAATATTGCATATGGCTTAAAGATTAGAAAGCTTCCTAAGGATGAGATTAAACGTAGAGTGAAGGAAGTTTTAGAATTGGTTAAACTTGAAGGTTTAGAGGATAGATATCCCCATCAGCTTTCCGGAGGACAACAACAGAGAGTTGCATTGGCTAGAGCACTTGTTATTCAGCCTAAAGTCTTACTTTTAGATGAACCGTTAAGTAATCTTGACGCTAAGCTTAGAGTTGAAATGAGAGAGGAATTAAGGTTATTACAAAAAGATTTGGGTATAACAACCATATATGTCACTCACGATCAGGAGGAGGCTATGGTTCTTTCAGATAGAATTGCAATAATGAATTTTGGCAAGATATATCAGGTGGGTGCTCCCACGGAAATTTACATGAGGCCTGCTAATTTATTTATAGCCACATTTATGGGTAAAAGCACTGTCCTTCAAGGAGTTGTTTTGAAGGTTTATGATGATAAGATATTAGTTAAATGTGATTCCATCGAGCTTTATGGTTTATGTTCTAATGATGAAGTTAAGCTAAGTGAAGGTGCTAAGGTATCATGTGTATTGCGGCCTGAATATTTTGAGATTGGGGCAATGGGTGAATCGAATAATGTTTTTGAAGGTGTGATTGAAAAATTAACTTTTGTTGGTTCGTATACTGAAGTTAAATTGAAAGTTGATGGCCATGAAATATTGGTTTATGTAGACCCTGAAGTTAAATTGAGGGTGGGGGGTACCCTACAAGTTTCAATACCTTATGAGTATACTATTATTGTACCTCCTGAATAGCCTAGTATGTTTAAATGTTAAATATGTATTTTAATGTAAGTTATTTTGGTGAATTGACTTGAAAATTCATGGTAGGCTTCTACCTTTACTTTGCTTGCTTCTGATGGTATCATTAACTTTTAATAATATTGTTAATGCTAGGGGGATGATACTTTATGGAGAAGCTATAAGACCTGTTAGGGAAGTTGTTTGGGATCCCCTACCATCTAAACCGAAGCTTGCAGTACTTGGTTCAATGATGAATATTAGAGTTTTAGCTGATGAGTCGGCTAGTGATTGGAGAATTCTTCTAACTTCAGAGTATGGTAGTTTTAAGGTTGAAATAGTCAATTCTTCATATAATGTTAAGGATAAATTATGGGATGTAACTGTGAGGATCCCTAGGGAAATACCTACTGGTCTATATAATTTAGAGGTGCACTTTACTTCAAATGCTAAGGGTGAAGTTGAATATTTGCAGTATAAGTGTGTAAATGTATCTAAATCAATGCCTCATGAATTACTTATTGCACATATAACTGATACTCATCTTCCCTATGGTGCAGATGTTCTGGCTAGAGCTATATATGAATTAACTTTGATTAGACCCTCCCTTGTAATAATTACTGGAGACTTAGTTGATGTTGATACTATTGCATCTGCTTGGAAGCAGGCTCAAAGTATACTTTTTAGAGGTCTAATAAAGTCACCTATCTATATTCTACCTGGAAATCATGATCATACAGGTGATAATGCTTCAAATTATCAAACATATTGTGGACCACTTTATTATTATGAACAGCTGGGCAACTTTCATTTAATAGCTTTGGATACTTCATATGAGGGCTTCATTAATTTCGGTCAATTAAATTGGGCGAAATCTGTTTTAAGTGAAATCACTGATAGTGTGAAGATTTTAGTTTTTCATCATCCATTATTCTCTTGGGGTCCATCTAGCCTGAATGGATCATGGTCTCAAATAGAGCAATTTCAAAAATACTTGTATTCAAGTTGGAAAGGTAATATTGACAGTGCTAAAAGACTTCTTCAATTGATAGAGGAGTATAATGTGACTTTAATCCTTTCAGGACATATCCATGCTGAGCACTATGTCATCTATAATAATTATCATCACTTTGAAGTTAATCTCCCAGCTGGCGGTGGATTAAGAGAGGGTGACTACTGGTCTTTTAGACTAATAAAAATAGATGAGAATGGAAATGTCAAATTATTTGCGCATGGAAATAAAAGCCCGACATCTCATCCATCATCTTATCCCCTGGGAATGATAACCTATTATTATACCCCATTTAATGATGGTTCGTCGAATGCAGTATCCATTTATATTATGAATAATCTTTCTTCCCCAATTACACCGTTAATAGAATTCATTGTCAATTCAGATAAACCATTAGATCAATATTTCTTCTATCCTGAATCGCCATCGGAATATGAAGTCTTCAGCATTGGTAATGCATATGTGTTTAGATTTAG
>Ga0190363_1001892_pt1 | contig 12300 bp, 17 predicted proteins | sample 48721867_MG_FD_161272 | JGI IMG/M metagenome (GOLD analysis project Ga0190363, IMG submission 161272) | Hydrothermal vent microbial mat bacterial communities from Southern Trench, Guaymas Basin, Mexico - 4872-18-6-7_MG | ecosystem: Environmental > Aquatic > Marine > Hydrothermal vents >...
AAATCCACAATAGCCGTCTCCTTGCACTTGTGTTCAGGTGTAATTCTCAAATTTTAGAAGTAAATAGTGAACTTCATTTAAAAGGCTCAGTAGTACTCCCTTTCCTCATTAATCAGCAGGCGTTTTTCTTCATAGCCGATTAGATAACGTCATAGCTATTGAAATAAATTTTTAGCCCATTATTAAATTTCTTAATCTTTCTTCTATTTTACTAATTTCAGTTACCAATGTTTTCCTCGACATTTCATAATCTAGGTTTCCTAGCTCGCCTTTTCTAAGCTTTTCATCTAGTCGAGATAGAGCTATTTCTATTTCGTATTTTCTACGTAGTAATCCTATAATCTCTTCACAGATTATATTCTTGCGTAAAATGCTGGGAGGTGTCGATGAAATATAAGAGCTAAGTATTTTAGTAGCTACTATATCGTTCACAAATTTCTTGAGCGTTATGTCTTCTTCCAAAGTCGATTTAGATAATATTTTATCGGCGAGCTCGATATCTTCTATTCCATAATTCTTCAGAACTTCAACTATGTATTCCTTAACCTTTTTTCTAAACTTCTCTTTTGTATATGCAGAGTCAGACATTTGTCTCTCTAGATTCTAACGTCTTAGCTCTCCTTAAAGCTTTCCTAGCTTCTTTTTCCTTTCCTATTTCCTCAAAGAATGCGGCCAATCTACGCCATGCTATTGGATCGCTGGGGTTAACGCGAGTAGCTTTCCTGTAGGCATTTTCAGCAGCTCTTAGTTTTCCCAGCTTTTCTAGGACTTCTCCCAATTCAATCCAGTATTCAGCATCTTGAGGTGAAAGCTTAACAGCTTCTCTTAAACACTTTTCCGCTAAACTTAGCTTACCTAAACTCTTGTATATTTTTCCAAGATAAAACCTAGAATCCGGATCTTGAGGATCTAAAGAAGCTGCTTTTTTAAATGCATTCATTGCTTTTTCCAAATCACCTTTAGCTAAGGCTATTAAACCGAGGTTATACCAAGCTGAAGAGTTTTTAGAATCCGCTGATACAGCTTTTCTAAAAGCTTCTTCGGCTTCTCTAATACGACCTTTTTCTAGGAGAGTTACTCCTAAGTTGTACCATCCATCTCCGTTACCTGGATTAAGCTCTATACTTTTCTTAAAAGCTTGAATAGCTTCATTATCTCTTCCCTGCATTATCAAAGCTAAACCAAGCATATTCCATACCTGAGGATTTTTAGGATTTTTCTTTAGCAAATCCTGGCAGAGACATTCAGCTTCTTTAGATTTAAGATTGTTAAGTAGGTTTTCAACTCTAGCAATTTCTTCACTCATGCTACCACCTTGCTTCCAGAAAGAATTCGACATGATATTCACTATCAGATATCTTCTCGACTTTAGACGTGCTGAACTTTACTTTATCATCCCCGATTTCGTATATTAGGTCTTCGAACCAATCGTAGAGACAGCAAGTATAGCAGAGGTTTTTTCCTGTAAATTTAGCTATAAATTTATCTTTTTCCACGCGAAGTATGTCTACCTTAACCTTGCGATACTTATTATAACTACTTGCAGCTTTCGTTAGTTTTTCCTTCAAATTCTCCATATCCTTGCATTGTTAGAAATCTATTTTAAATTTACTGCTCATAGACATTATATGAACATAGTATATGTTAGAAACTGTGATGTTAAAAGAGTATTACTTGGAATACCAATAGGTCATAAACATTTGAGATTAGCTATCGAATTATCGAATGGCGAAACTTTGATTTTCAGCGAGGCTACTATAGCTAATATAGTACGCGCCTATATACATGTTGAAACGCATCCTATAAAAAGAGCGGTTGAACTTAAAATTACGGATTTGAATACACATCCAAAATTGAAAAAAGAGTATTCTAAATATCAACTATTGGAAACAACTAGAAATGAAGCCGAAATAATAAAAGAATTAACAGAAATAATGGAATCTTCTTGTAAATAAATTAGATTTCAAATTTATATCCATCATAGGCTATAGTCACGCCGTAAGGTTTCAATTTACGTACCATTTCCTCGTGTAGTGGACAAGTTATATGCGAAAAATGAGTAAGTACAAAGGGAGCGTTTTTATCTAAAACACTATTTTGAATAAGCCATTTTCTAAACGTTAAGACATCTCTAAAACCCATATGATATGGCCATGAATGAGAGCCTTCAGTCCCCATGGTGGCTTCTACGATAACAGCATCTAGTTCGATTTTTTTAAGAAATTCGAGAGTTTTTTCATTATACGGTCCACTATCACAGGCATATAATAAAGTCTTACCTTCTTTCTCAATTATATAGTTTAATGGAGTTTCATACCTATTTTTTACAGCATGAACTGCGGGTATAGGAATTAGTTTATAGGCGCCGATTTTCTTTTCTTCGAAAGCTTTGAGAGCAGTAGTTCTAATTCTTAAATTTCTTAATTCGCCACGAAAATGCTTACGTAGGAAGCGAATTACTGATTCATCGCCCATAACTCTCAATCTTTCAACTTTTCCGTTAATAAAAGGCCATCTCCTAAGTCTCAACTCATAAAAGTAGAAGTGATCCTCGTGTGAGTGTGTGATGAGGATATACTTAATCTTTCCTAGTTTTATGCCTAATTCTAGACTACGGAGATAAACTTCGGGAGGTAGATCGACAAGCATCTCCAAATCTATACATATCGACGACCGGGCCCGCAGGTTCCTACCGCCTCTTCTTCTCGCAGATATGCACCTTTTACATGTACAGAAGCTAGCAGGGTAACCTTCGGCCGACGCCGTACCTAAAAATACTATCTTCACTCTATCCCCCATAACTTAAACTTAAGGCGTTAATTTAATTTTTGTAAGCTCAAGATGGAATTAATACAAGCGAGGAGATACGCAAAACTTTCACTTCAGCTCCGAATTCTCTAGCCGTCGAAGCTAAAAGGACTGCGAGCTTAAATCCTCTAACTAAATATGCGCTTTGCTGTAGCATTTTCAATTTCCCAGTTAGATTTTTCAAGGCTTCGATTCGCTTATAGAAGCTTGGAGTCGGTGTCTTTGTTTTAAAATCCCAAAGGACGAGATATAGTTCATTAGATTCCTCCTCCAGTATTCCTTCTTTCACTAACTTTAAACGTAAGATATCTTCAAGAGCTTTACGTCCCATAATGTCAAAAAATAAAACCTATTAACTTTATTTTAATCTTATGCTTAACAAACGAATTAATGGCGTGCGATATCAGACTGTGCCACGACCTTAAATAACTCTATTCACCAAAATTATGGTGAAGCTTGTGTTGCACGAGATAAGAGTTATTGAAATATTTAAAGAAATATTGCTTAAAACTTATGGTGATAAAGCAGGCGAATTCGTTTTAAAACTTGAAGCTATAGAAGAACTAGCGTTATCGATTGATGATATATGCGATGGAGAATCTGGAATTGAAGTCGCGAGGAGACTAGTCGATTCTTTACTCAACTTGTTAAAATTAGATGGAGAGATGTTAAAAATAATTCTGAAAGATGGGAAAAGAATCTTCGAGGAAAACGCTAAAGCACACATGATTGCTGAAGAATTGAAGGAGGCACGTACCTTGACGTCTATTCTCGCCTACTTAATCAAAGGATATAGAGCTAGAGCTGCTCTAGCCGAATTATATTCTAAATTATCCTCTATCTTCGGCTTTGCAATAGATGAGTTTGAAATCAAAAACTTGGTAGCGGCGCATTTCATCATAGATGATCTAAGAGACCTTGACAAAGATTTGGAAAATGGAAGCCCGAATTTCATAATTTCCTTAAATGATAATAAAATTGTAGATTCACAAGTCAAGAGAATTCTTTTGGAAATGGTATTCTTACATTTTCTAGAAGAGGTAAATGATAGAACAATGGTTTCCGATCTAATTGATACCTATAGGATGTACGAGGAAAATGCATTTTTACGGCTAGAAGAGCGAAGAAGCGAGGGTCACCCAAGCAAGTCAACTACACCAATCTTGTTGAATAGAAACTAGATGTACCTTATCAAATACTTGGCGATTTTATCTACCGTATCTGCTTCTTGTCTATGCTTAGCAACTACGACTACGCCCTTTATCGATTTTAAAAACATAAATGCTGAGATCAAAGTCATTAAGAATCCACTATAAGTGGCGAAGCATATCGCATGAAGGCTTAAGCCTATAAAGAATATTATTCCCGCGAAGACAAGCGAGGCTAATGCAGCTCCGATTGATATAACTCTAAAAACCTTACCAGTAGGAATTTCAGCATAAATTATCTTAGAATCGGAAGCATCTGCTAGGAAGTAATACTGTCTACCGCCATATCTATAGAACACCTTGTAAATAGGTATATGGACATAAGTAACATCCTCTATATCTACTTTTGTAGAAGGATTAAATTTTATCTTGGTTAAACCTGTTCTCTCAAGTTTTTCTCTTATAAAATCCAGCGCTTTTCTAAATGCTTTCTCTTTAGCTTCCTCTAAGCTGATGTTTGCATTTAGAACTTTTGCACCTAGTGACTGGACTATTTGACTATTATAGTAGATTTTACCTCTAACACTAAACTCATAATCTGAAAGCACTGTGGCAAGCATCTCCTTAGCTGCAGGAATTGCTATTGTCAAAGTCTCGTGTTCAATATTGACAACTCTAGAAGACTTTCTCTTGTAGGCCGAATAATCAGCTTTCACATCTAGCCTAAAAACCCAGTATGGGTACAAGGTTAGCTCGTAGTTTGTCATAGAAGCTTTTACCGAAATATCGTCAGGAGTCTCTGGTTTCCTCAAAGCCCACTCTTTAAAAATCTCGAAGATTTCTTTAGGCGAGTAATTAATCATGCCCATTCTATGGTCCTTTACTACTTCTCCACCCTTAACGAACGTCGTGCCACAATAAGGACATGTAATCACGTTTTCATAGGCAGTAACTCTTATCGGCGCGCTACAATAGGGACAGATAATCTCTTCGCTCATGATCATCTCCTCCATAACTCATATTCCTTAAACGCATTTCGCAAAAAGAACAGCGTTCCTACGACGCCTCCCGCTAAGATTAGCAACAGTAGCTTACCTGTATCATCGCTATTTCCAAGCCGGTATACAAGCTCCAGCAATCCCCCCAAGAATATCGCCGTAAAATAAGCCGCAGTTATATAAAACAATCTCTTACCTAGAGTTAGCGGCAATTCCGCCCGGAGAGCTTTTCCGTCAATACCGCTCACCGCTGCTGTATAAATACTTCCCCGCCATGAATAAGTTATAATCCAGAGCGGTGCAAGAACCAATCTAGGATTACTGGTTTTGATATCAGCTATAAATTCCGTTAGTTTTTTATCAATTGCCATTCTACCTCCAAGTTCTCTTAACGCTCTTTCAATATAGAGGTTTTCCGTTTCGTCTCTAGCGACTTTTAATGCTTCTCCTTCCTCGATTTCGGGAGCTAAAACTTGTTTAGCTATTTTCTTACCGAGCTCCACGTCTAGGTCTAGAGGAGGGAGTTTATTCCAGGATTTCACAGTATTTTCTTTAAGTTCTTCATCCGCGAAAATCTCAGCATTAAGCCGTGCAATAACAGGATATAGCAGTTTTTCTTTAAACTCGCCTCTTCCATACCTAGTTACGTACCCTTTCTTGCGCTTAACCTTATAATAACCCTCATAATAGACATAAGCATCAACATCAACAATCCATAATGGAATGTACTTTAATACGGCTTCACTCACCCTGATCCTACGTCTCACCACTTTTCTCAAACTACTTAAGATATGCTCATAATCAAAAGAAGGCCATACTAATATCCTCCTAGACTTGCCGCTCACATCACCGGCCCATCCACAATAAGGACACACATAGATTACAGTCTCTGGAGTTAATTCTATAGAAGCTCCACATACCGGGCATCTATAAGAAACCGCAATCTCTAAATTCTCTACGCTAACTCCTTCTTTCTTCAAAAACTCAAGCACCTTCTTTCTCAGAATATCTCCCATAACCTCTTCATAAGATAAATCTCGAGCGAAATTATCAATAGCCGAACTTAAATAATCCTTAAGATATGGATATTCTTTAGCTTTAGCCACGGCAGATATATAAATCAACTTCCCGTCTTTAGTAGTATAACTCTTCAAAACTTTATATTCAATTAAACTTTGCATCATTTCGAAGTCTCATAACAGATTTAAATATATTAGCTAAACAATCTAACAAGATGATGAATACACGCCCTTGCAGAAAAGTGAAGAGCCGCCAGTGAACTGAAGTAAAATGTGAAGAACCGCCATGATCAGGGTTTAGGTTTATCCTCTAGCTTTCTCACTTGTATAGTAGTATCGAATGATAAATGACAGTTTTCTAAAGAATTATCTATTGAATATGATGTGAAGAGCGGCCTACTATTGAAATCTTTCAATAAATAAACATAAAGTTTCAGCTAATAGTAAGCCATAAAAGAAATATTAATATAATAGGTATTTTTTTTGTCTCAAATATGAGAAGCAGACAAATTTCTGGGACAGTAATACTGGGGGCTATGGCAGCAGTCCTCGAGATACTACCTATAGACATCCCATTCTATAAATTCTTAACGATAGACATTACCGGAGTTCCACTGCTACTCGCACTTTATATCTTCGGATTACCTTCAGCAGTTTCTTCAACATTAATTGCATCATTTGTAATAGCATTGCCTCGTCCACCGTTTAAAGGGCCGAATCCTTACGGAGCTTTCTTTAAAGGTTTAGCCGAATTGTCGACTATAGCTGGAGTATATTTATCTAGGCGTTTCTGGAAAGATACAAAATGGTTTATACTTTCATCTTTCATTTTCGGCTCGATAATAAGAGCGATAGTTATGTGCATGGCCAACTATACAATAACTCCAGTCCTCTATGGAATGCCATATAGTTACATCTTAGCAATTATGCCGATTATAGCAATATTCAACATAATCCAAACAGCGGTAAACGTGGTTTTAGCAGTACCTATCTATGAAAAAATAAAAGTCCACTTGTCTAGCCTCATCTCCAGTTCTCAATAATAATTCACTGATTTTATTATAACTATTTTTTCTAGAGAGCTTGGGATTTTTTCCTTCCATTCATCCCCTACGGCAACCAAAGTATACAACCCGACAATCCTGGATCCAGTTTTCTCCATAAGCCTAGCGAGGGCATCTAAAGTTCTACCCGAAGATATTAAATCATCTACAACTAATACTCTCTTCTTATTCGTCATTATTTTTTTTGGTAAATTAAAGCTTACTGTGCGAGGACTAGGTGGAGGATAAATTATGTCTACACTATAATATTCAATTTCTCCTGCATCTCTTTCTCTCTTAGCTATGCATACATCTGTCTGCAGGGTTTCAGCAACTAAGGTTGCTAGAGGAACTCCATTAACTGCAGCGGTAACGACGCCGTCAATTTCAGCGTTTCTGTACTCTAGGTAGGCATCTATAGAAGCCATTCGGAGAAATAGAGTATCGAATATCACCTTGTGCAAGTTTACGAGTCGATCCCTACTCACTTCAATCCTTTCATCAAGAACTCTTTTGACAAGCTTAAGTTTTCTTATCTTCTCAAGTAAAAGCTCGCTATTTTTCTCATTAGGCAAAGACTTGCCAGTTACGTAGCGTGAAAGAACGGGTTCAGGAAGTTCTAGAATTTCTGCCAATTCTCTATTTGAGAAAAATTTTCTTGCGCATCTTAAATACGATATCAATAAGCATCTATCCATAGCCTGTCGTCTCGCCATTCTTACACCTGGTTAACTCTTCTCCTTTCACTAATTAATACGTAATTCTTAAGTTGTAGCTCTCTCCTAGAAATCCAGCGATTAACTAGAGTGGAAAAATGGCTAAAAGAATAGTGATATACGGCTTGGAGACCGTGCCTAAGATAAAGCCCGGAGACAATCTGGCCAGGATCATAGTTGAATGTGCTGAAAGAGAAGGTGTAGGCATAATGGATAAAGACATAATAGTAGTATCTTCGAAAATAGTATCTAAATCTGAAGGCAGAATAGTTTCACTAAGAAACGTTAAAACTAGTAAAGAGGCAGAAAAACTAAGCGAGAAAACAGGTAAAGATCCCAAACTTCTACAACTAATTCTAGACGAATCGAAAGAGTTAGTTAAAGTCGAAAGAGGACATATAATAGTTGAGACTAGACATGGGATAATATGCGCCAATGCCGGAATCGATCGATCTAACGTCGCTGGAAGAGAAGACGTAGTTGTCTTACTCCCCATAGACCCTGATGGTTCTGCTAAGTTGTTGAAAAAATCGATAATGGAGCTCACAGGTAAAAAAGTAGCAGTAATAATAACCGATACTTATGGAAGGCCGTTACGCGAAGGACAGGTGGACATGGCTATAGGACTATCCGGGATAACGCCTTTCAAAGATTATCGAGGTAAGAAGGATTGGATGGGCTATACTTTAAAAGTGAAAAAGATAGCTCTCGTCGATGAAATTGCTGCAGCGGCCGAGCTTGTGAAAGGCAATGGAAATGAGGGGATTCCAGTGGCAATAGTTAGAGGCCTCGAGTATGAGGAAGCCGAAGAGGCATCTGCTAAAGAGTTGAACATGATTAGAGAGAAATGGTTGTTTAGATGAGCAAATGGAATGATGTTAGACAAATTAAAATCTCATTTTTTAAATTTTTGTCTTCTTAATACAATTGTAAATCCACGGACATCTTCGATGCATGCGTTAAGTTTTTCGGATAACATAATAGCCACGTCATTCCTATCCGTTTCATAGGTTTCTCTGAAATTCTTCAAAAGCTTGACTTTCACCATCCCGTGTTTCTCCAGTACATTATCTATCTCGGCTATAACTCCCTCAGTTATACCTTTCTTACCTATCCTCACAATCACTATGTCATTCTTCATGACTTAAACCTCTCAAGGCCTGTCTCAACCTAACAAATATCTGCTCTTAAACGTTTCGACTAAGTATCTTGAAGCAGCAGGATCTTTAAGCACCGCTTTATTAACTATCACAATTAAATGCCCCGGTTTTTTCCCAGACTTAAGACAGATCTCCCTCAATAACAGAGATAAACCAATCCAATTTCCGTACATAGCAGTATCGACATAATCCAATCTCCAGACAGAAATCAGATTCAGGTACTCTCCCTTAGGTTTAAAATCTAGTAGGAGAAGGCGAGGAGGAACTGGCTTATTGGACATATGCACATGGGATAAAGGTTTAAAGTTCGGATTAACTGTTAAGCAGAGAAGCCTATTGTATAACCATATTCTCTTGTTGAGAAGATGTAAAGCTTTAAGAACAAAACTCAATTGTCTAAAACTTGTAATAGCACGCCTATATCTTCCTTCTAAGAATATTTCTATTCTCTTTCTAATTTTCTCTAAGCCAGATTTACCATCTCCAAATATAAATCTTTTATACTTTTCGTGAATTTCTCGATTTAAGTTGATGCCTATTAGAGAAAGTTCCTCATCAACTACTTTCGCTTTTTCAGATATAGGCTTTTCCAATACAGTTACCAAAGCATAGCAGTATTCCTTTCCTACTATAAAGTCTAATACTCTAGGATAAACATCCGTTATATTTTCTCCTTTGAAAATCTCAGGTCCATATATATTAGCCATTCAATATCCTATGGGAGGTTTAGGGTTATTTAGATATCTTTTAAATCTTTCCCTTTACCAGAAATTCGCAATACTTATCTCCAACTGCTATGCACTTGGTCTCGGTAACTTCAATTTTCTGAGTCTTAAAAAGCTCGCTAAACCATCCGGCGAAAATTCCTCTAACTAAATTGCCCATAGGCTTTTTCTCGTTCTCGTATAGGGAGCATTCAAAACTATCGTAAACTCTAAGCAAGACTTCTTTCTTTTCAAAATCAAGGTATATAATCTCGAGAATTCCGAATCCACTCATTCTGAAAAAAGCCTTGCCTAGCTCTACTAATGACTTAGGATCCTCCATTCCCAGAAGACTCAAGTAGTCCTTATAAACGCTCCTACCCATAAACACTCCGATATGATATAACAGGGCAAAGCCTCCGCTGCCTAACTCTTTGACAGTCTCCTTTATCAATGCGCGATATAACGGTTCTCTGAAAAGTACAGCTCTTTTAGATCCTAAATATAGCTTCTCGAAGTAGACGTCTATCAGCATTCCGTCAAAAACTGGCTTTATAAGCTCAGCTCTGGCAACATCGCTGACTTCATTAAGTTTTTCTCGAAGCTCTTGCTCGCCAATATCAGCATTCGTTAAATCAACGAAAAGCAATGCTCTTAGAGTCTCCCCAGGATTAGGTCTCGAAAGCGATAAAAATAGTATAGGTACACTATATTTTGTTAAGATTTCCGTAACTTCTTTTAAAACACCGACTTTTAGTAGAGATTCTGGAGTAAAATTAATGGCGTAGCCTGCTAATTTCCGTTTGGGAAGATAAATATATCTGCCACAGTCTAAGATTCTCTCTTCTGACATATTCCCTCATCAAGCTTTATATCTCTCACATATACAGGTTTTCTACACAAGTAAATATTTTTAATTTAAAAAATAGACAACGGAGCTTTAGTGAAAAGATATTGAATGAATATTGCTAGACGATTAGAAAAATATTAAGAAGTTAGGTTAAATAGGTGGCGGTGGAGGAGGTGGAGGCGGCCTCGTCTCAACTGGTCCCATTCCAAAATATGCTTTGACGTGTGGTCTAAAGAAGTACCATATTATCAGCACATTTATGCATAGACCAATAATAATGGATATTATGCTCGCTATAGTTCCTGGCAATACCCGAGGATATGACAGCAAAGCTACCGCGCCTAATAGTGTCAAAGCGAGATTCCCTATCTGCATTAAGATTCCTAAACCCGTGAAAATCACTTCAAGCCACCAAGCCCAGGTTTTACCGGTCCAAAGCCCCCAAGCTATTGCTAACTCTATAAGTCCTAGTATGAAAAGTACCGCTACTAAAAACAGGAAAATAGTGCCAAGCGGAAGCGCGATAGGCAGCACTCGGCCATATTCGCGTATAGCTTCTTTCAGCATAGCCATCATTCCAAATCCCATTAACGCTCCGAAACCTATAGCAGAAAGTATTAGCAAAACTCCTGAAATACCACCTAGTATCGCTAATATCGTTACACCCAGAGGTCGTGGAGGTTTAACAGACATGTTATCACCTAAAAATTCAGTTGCAACGTTATATTTAATGCTTTACGACCAAAATGCAGTTTTGCATCCCCTAAACTGCGTTCTTATTTTCGGCGGAGACGGCGCATTAGTTTAATTTTAAGCTTTAGCGGATATAGACTAAACACAGGTTTCTTAGGTTTTTTAACTTTTTTCACGATGAAATATGGAACATGTCTAAGTATCGGATCTTCGACACCGCAGGGGTGTCTAAACATATTCTTCTCGCCGAGAAATTCGCCATGATCCGAAGTTATAACAATACGGCCATCAAGATTTTCTAGTACATAAGTTAGGATTTCGAGGACTATCAACAGGTTAATCGTGTATGCCTTACGTAGCCCGGCGACACCGTAAAGTCTTCGAGTTGCGTCTAAAGGGGATTTAGGCGGCATTTTCAGCGTTCTTCTTATCTCTAGAACAATACCATTACCCAGTTTAGCTCTTTTAATTATTTTTTCAATCCAATTCAGTAGTGTTTCTAGTCTGCGAGAAACTTTCCCAAACCCAAGCATATCATTTATTTGGGATTCGCCTTTAGGATGAGCTGACGGCAAAAGTGTAAAAAGGCTACCTTTTAAAACATCCGGAAAGCTGAATCCAGCAACAAAATACCTAGGTGAAATGTAAGGTGCATGAGGTTGTAGATAATGGGCTATAATTCTTTTGCCTCTATAGTGTTCAAAAGTTTTTAAGAGACTTTTATTCATACTTTGAGGTAAAACAGTTCCTAATATTGGATCCCAAGATCTAGCCCATATATCCACAATAGTTCTAAAATGCTTTCTTGCACAACACCCTTTAATAGTGATAGAATATGAGTTTATGAAGGGATTACCGGATACATAAATCGTATCATTATACACGGATGTAAACGTCTTCTTGAACCACTCAGCAGTACAAGAACCCTTAGACACAATTCTCTCTAGGTAACCTTCGAAGAAATAACGATAAAACCTTTTAAAGAAATCATATCTACATGCATCTAAAATTATAGCAATGTCCCAGTTCTCTTCCATCAATTCGAAAGAAGTTTTAACAACCATTCTTCTTTCAGAAAGTTTTTCCTCTTTATAAGCTTTATTTGATATTCAGCAACTTTAGCTATAACACGGCGAGAGGATAGTTCAGTATAACCTTGGC
>Ga0190363_1001893_pt1 | contig 12295 bp, 7 predicted proteins | sample 48721867_MG_FD_161272 | JGI IMG/M metagenome (GOLD analysis project Ga0190363, IMG submission 161272) | Hydrothermal vent microbial mat bacterial communities from Southern Trench, Guaymas Basin, Mexico - 4872-18-6-7_MG | ecosystem: Environmental > Aquatic > Marine > Hydrothermal vents > Microbial...
GAGCTTTATAAGCGCCTTGAAGAGTACGACCAACAAGGTCGCTCGCCAAGCAGCGCCGTGCTCGCCAAGATATTAAACGAGCTCGGCCCGTGCCTCATCCTTGTCGACGAGCCACTGCATTACATGAGCAAAGGCTACGGCGTGAGCGTCGGGGGAAGCGATCTGCGCGAGCAGACATATAACTTCTTCCGCGATCTCACGGGGGCGATCCCGCAGTGTCCGAGAGCCGTCCTCGTGGGCACGCTCCCCCCGACAAGCCTTGAGCATCCCACGCTCACCGGACAGGAGGACTACGAGCGCCTAACCAAGCTGTTCGGGAGGGTCGTCTCGCTGCGCGATTTGATGACCGGGGAAGAGATCTACGAGGTGATCAAGCGCCGGCTGTTTCAGGACTTGGGATCGCCGGAGCAGAGAGCTCGTGTTGCTAGCCTCTATTGGGAGACATATAAGAGCCTGGGTGATGCCATCCCCGAGAAGGCGCAGCACGTGGCATATCGCGAGCTTCTCGAGCGCGCGTATCCGTTCCATCCCGAGTTAATCAGCGTTCTTTACGAGCGCTGGGGTTCGTTTCCGCAGTTTCAGCGCACGCGCGGTGTGCTCGCCTTCCTGGCCAAGGTGATTTGGTATCTGTATCGCGAGCAGCGGCAAGGAGCGCTTATCGGGCCGGGCGATATTCCCTTTGAGTTTGGCGACCTTCGCGGCGAGATTCGTAAGATGCGCGGGCAGGAGTGGGAAAGCGTTATTGCGCGAGACATTGCAGGCCCAGATGCGCTTTCCGCTTCTGTAGACAAAGCGCTGGGGAGCGAGTGCGAACGCGAGCGCCTTGCCCAGCGGATCGCCACCGCGATTTTTACTTATTCGCATAGCGCGGGCGAGCGCGTAGGGGCGTCGCAGCGCGAGATTCGCCTCTCTGTGCTCACCCCTACGGTTATGCCAGCATTGGTTGGAAATGCGATAGCAGAGCTTGAGCGAAGGCTGTGGTACATCCACACAGACCAAGGGCTTTACTGGTTTTCCACACAGCCGAACTTAAACAAAGTTCTCATTGACGAAGAGCAAAGAGTTGATCCCGAGGATGCCTTGCAAGCGGCTTATCAGCAGCTTAGAGAGATGATCGGCGAGGCGCACTTCCGTGTCTGTTTCTTGCCTTCCGACGACCGCGATGTTGCCGACACACGGGACCTGAAGCTTTGCGTTTTGGGCTTAGACCAAGCAGTGGCCCAGGGAGAGGTTACCGGGGAAACAGAGAAATTTATTTGGCACCTCGTGGATACTCACGGGACGGAACATCGGGTGTATCGCAATGCGCTGATTTTCCTTATCCCCGACCAGGCGCGTTGCGAGCAGGTGCGAGGACAGGCGCGAACTTTGCTTGCCGCGCGGCGCATTGGGGAAAGCGAAAGCATCCGCGACAAGCTTACCAAGGAACAGCAGCGGCAGCTAAGCAAGGTGCTTAGCGATGCGGAGTCTGCTCTGCCGCAGGCGCTTGCTGCGGCATATCGGCTCGTCGTTAAGCCCGTCTCTGAGACCCAAGCGGGCCAGGCCGTGGAGCGGAAGCTTTGGGTGACAGATTTAGGCCTGCAGCCGTTCGATGCGAAGAAACCGGAAACTCTGCTCGCTAGCCGCGTGCGCCGTGCGCTTAAGGAGAACGACAAGCTTTTGGAAAAGCTGGCCCCACACGTGATTGTCGGCGAGCGCTGGAGGCTTTGGCCTGAGGACCAACCGCTGCTCAGCGTTAAGACGCTCGCGGGCTACTTTTGGAGCTATACACATCTCCCCATGCTTGCTAACGAAACGGTGCTGCGGGAATCGGTTGCCGAGGGAGCAAACAAAAGTATTTTCGGCTATGCGGTGGGCGCTATTGACGAGGAAAATCTTACTGCGCAGGAGCTCTACTTTGCCCAAAAATCGATACTCACGAACACCATTGAAGAAAGACCGCTCACCGCTGACAAAGTGGCCCTCGAGGATGAGTGCTGGCTTGTGCGGCGCGAACTGGCGCAAAAAATAGTGGACAAGGTTGCCCCACCTCCGCCGGCCGACCCGGAGCAGGTGCGTGAAGTCGAGCATAGGGTGGAAAAGGGCAAGGCGTTAGTTTCGTGGCGCAAACCCGAGCGCGATGATGTGGCAGGCTACCGCGTGTATCTGGCTAAAGCTGAGAGCGGAGAACCGGAGAAAATGGTTGCCGAGGTAAATACTCCAGAAATTACTATCGAAGATCTTTCCCCGGGCAAGCATCGTTTCCTCGTCCTTCCCGTCTTTGAGGATGGAAAAGAGGGTACGCCTGCCGAGATCGAGGTGGAGGTGCCCGGTGAGCCGCCGCGGGGAATGTATCGCAAGGTCTGCGTACGCGTGCGCAGCCTTCCCCATGAGAACTGGACCCACTTTTTCCGCGAGGTCGTGCACCCGCTAATCGAGAGCGGCGCGGATCTGTCTATCTCGCTCGAACTCAGCGCAGAGTCACAGGCGGGTATTCCCCAGAATACGGTAGACCTTGGCATTAAGGAAGCTCTGAGCCAGCGCGGCATCGACGCTGACGTTGAAGTGCAGTGACTTGAAGTGCGGTGACTTCTTAGATTTCGACGCCAGCCGCTGGCGCCGGCTAAGCTGCGCATTACAAGGGGGGTATTCTGTGGCGAAAACTTCGGAGCCTCAGCGAGTGTGTCAGGTGTGCGGCTATGTTTTTGCCCCTCTTGAGCGGGAGTGTCCACGCTGCGCACGCCAGCGCGCGCAGGCTGGCCAGCGACACACAGCAGCCGCCGCACAAGACACCGGCCCAACGACTGAGTCGCACCGTGCGATAAACGAAGCGCTAGTCAACCAGGCATTTTTCTCGCTTGTCGACGGCGCATTCGGTTGCTGCATCGCTGTGCTTGTCGCGAACTGGGTGACCTTGCTCCTCCTGGCGTTAAAGGATGCGATCGTTTTGCAAGCTGTGCTAAATCCAATTTACATGTCCAGCCTCTTCCTCCTTGCCTTATGCATCCCCATAGTGGGAGCGGCAGGAGGAATAGCTAGGCAACGGGACCTATCCCGCTTTTATGCCGCTTTGCTCTTGCTCGCGGCACTTCTTGCTACTGCGGGCATCAATGCGCTGCTCTTTTTGCCTGAAGACCAGAGCTCGCTGCCCAAGCTCGACTTCTAGACAAACTTGCGCACGAGCATGTTGCGAGTCTGTCACGGCCCCTTTGTGTGAGCGAATGAGCTAAGCCACTCAACAGCGGTTGGAGGGGGGACAAACCGTCTCATTCTGACCGTGCACAGCCCGAGACCTAAGGCGGGCAGGTAAGCCCATGGGGGTAATAACACAATGGAGCCGACGGAGGGATTCGAACCCCCAACCCGCTGATTACGATTCAGCTGCTCTACCGTTGAGCTACGTCGGCTCCCGTCTCATAGAGTAGCGAACGCGCGCGGCAAAGTCAACCTGCGGCTCCCGTGACCGCCCATAGCAGAGGCCGTCGCCGGCAAGCCTTGGACGCCAGCAAAGGCAAGCTGGGGCCGGCGTGCCCAGGCCTTGTCGCTCAGCCCCAGCGGATGGAGGCTAGGCCAGACCGGCCCGTTATGCTCCGCCCGCGGCCTCGGATTTGCGCACGGCCTCGAGGTAGTCGCACAGGCGGCTTACGTTTTGCACAAACGTGCTTGTGTTGATGTACTCGCCGTCGAGCCAGCGGCCCTGCTCGTCGAGCGCGGCGATGATCTTGCGCACGGCGCCGGCGAGCCGCGCGGCCTTGCGGCGCCACTCTTGGGGCGTTGGCACGCGGTCGCGCTGGGCGAGGTAGGCCTCGCGGCCGACCTTGCGCACCGCCTCGTAGTAGCGGATGCTTGAGGGCACGCCAAAATCGCCGCGCCAGCCATAGTGCGGGCGAATGTTCTTGAACTCGTAGACAACTTTCTTGTCCACCGTGACGTAAATCGGCTTGTTCGTGCCCAGCTCGTAGAACCTAGCCCATGTGCCGCCGTCGATCTTCGAGCGCCCAAGCCAGTCGATCGCCGCAGGGATAGGCTGGAGAAACTTCTCGTCGCCCGTCTCGAGGTAAAGGTCGACGAGCGTCCTAATGTTCCGCGCGGTTACCGCGGAGCAGCAGGCGGGGGGCTCGAACCAGCGCGCCCACGCGGGCTTCATATCCCAATCGTACTGCTGCGCCCAGCCCGCTTGGGGCGCGGGGAGCTGTGAGGCGATGATGAACCGGCCCCCGCGCAGCGCGCTCTCCAGATATTCTCGGCGGCGGTAGATTTTGTAAGCGAGGAGCATCGTCTTAATGCAGTCGTTTATCGCGCCGTCGTTAAACGTGTAGTAACGGCAATAGTTCCCCTCGACGGGCGGATAGCACTGCGGCCAGGCGCCGTTTTCAAACTGGCTTTTGAGCATGAACTTTAGCCCATACTCCGCGGCGTTGCGAAAAGGCTGTGCGCCGCCGGTGGCCTGGTCCACGGACATGACAAGGCGCAGGGCGCTCTGCGACGTGTCGTCGTCGAACGTGGAGATGTGCCATCTGCCACGCGGGTCGGTATCGCCGGCCTCGACATCGCGCCGGTAGTGCCTGCGCTTGCTTTTTTCGGGGTCGAAGTCGATTTTGTAATGCCAACCGCCGGAGGAGAGCTGGCCCCAGCACAGGGCGGCAGCGGCGTCTTTTGCCGCTTCCAGATAAAGCTGGTCGCCCGTTACCTCATAGGCCCTGAGGAAGGCCATGCCCACCGAGGGCGTGCCCGGGGGCTGGACCCAAATTTGCGTCGCCGTGGCCTCGCCCTCGCCCCAGCGCTGTGTCAGGTCGCTGGTATAGCGCCAAAGGTAGCCGCCGTGGGTGGCCACCTTTGTCGTAAAGTACAACGTCGCCTTGCGCAATGCCGCCCGCGCCTGCGCGGCAAGCTCCTCCTGTGCGCAGGCAGCCCCGGCGAGGAGAATGAGAAACACAAAACAAAGCGCGCCCTTGCTCCATCGCATTGTCCCACCGTCCATCTGCGCTCGGGCTAGGCCCAGGGCTCTTTGAGAAGACCAATGTGCGGGTCGCCCGTTTTTTCCATCCATTGCTTAAGTTGGCCGTGTAGCTCGCGCAGGACGTTGCGGCACCCGCGGTCGTTTATCCGGTTTTGCGTCTCGCCCGGGTCCTCGCGCAGGTTATATAGCTCGCACTCCCAGCGCGTGTTGTAGACGTACTTCCACTCTTTTGTGCGAATGGTGCGCTGAATGCCCACGTTTTTGCCCTGGCCAAAGGTGCGCTCGGAGAACCCCGGGGCCCCGTCGTCGGGTTTGCCCTCGATAAACGGCCGCAGGCTACGCCCGTGGATTCCCTCCGGAATGGGCACGCCTAAGTAGTCGAGAATCGTGGGCATGATGTCTACGCCGTTGACATGGACATCAACCACCCGCCCCGCGGGGATCTTGCCCGGCAGGCGCATAAGCAGCGGCGTGCGCATTATCTCGTCGTAGCACGCGGGGATAGATTTGGAGAGCAGCCCGTGGCCGCAGTTCATGTCGCCGTGGTCGCTGGTAAAAACAACTAACGTGTTGCGCTCCAAGCCGAGCTCGCGCAGCTTGTTCAAAATCCGCCCCACGTTCCAGTCGACCAAGCTCACCTGGGCGTAATAGCAGCGCAGAAACTCGCGCAGGCCCGCCTCGCCGACAAGACGGGAGAGCCGCGCCGCGACGGAATTTTGGTAGTACTCGGGCACGGGCGAGCGGAAGTTTTCGGGCATCTTAAGCGCATCGGGGTCGTACATGCTGTAGTAGGGGTCGGGCGCGACCCAGAACGCGTGCGGTGGAGATACAGAGCAGGTAATCATAAACCGTTCCTTGGCGTGCTGCTCGAGGAGAGCGATGGCTTGGTCGAAAAGCCACGAGCAGGGCATGTATTCCGGGGGAATTGTCGTGCGCCCGATGATCGCGATGTCCTGCTTGGGGATGTTGCGCATTTTGATCCATTTGTCGTGCGCGGCGCGCATGAACGGGCGCATGATTACCGGCTGGCCCCAAAGGAGTATCTCGTTCTTGCCCGCGGCGGCCTTCTCTGGCGGAAACTTCTCGTTGAGCATGCGGTTATACTCGCGCTGGTCATATTGGTCGTCGCGATAGGCGCGAATGTCGCTTGTCGGGCCGAGGTGCCACTTGCCCCGGTGGTGCGTGCTATAGCCGAGGTCGTGGAGGATGTTTTCGGTAACGACCATGTCGTCGGTAACCCCGCGCTGGCCGCGCTGGACGTTGCGGTTAATCCCGTGCTTGTGGGGGTAAAGCCCGGTGACGATCGACGCGCGGGAAGGAGAGCAGAATGGCGTGGTGCACACGGTGTGGGTAAACATAACGCCTTCGCGGGCCAGGCGGTCGAGGTTGGGCGTTTTAATTTGCTTGTTGCCCATGGCCCCCAGGGCGCGAAATGTCTGCTGGTCGGTCATTAAGAACAAAACGTTGGTGCCGTTTGTGCGCTGGGCGCCCAGGCGCGTGAGGGTAACCGTGCCCGCGAGCGCCGCGCCCAAGGAAACTTGCAAGAACTGCCTCCTGGTCAGTTTGTCCAGCACAAAACTCACCCCTCCCGCGGCCCGCCGCCTAGCCTGCGCATGCGGCAAACGCCTGCCGCGCACAGCGCACAGTTTTTGCAATGTCCTCCTCGCTGTGCGCTAGGGAGACAAAGCTCGCCTCCATTTGCGACGGAGGGAAGTATACCCCTTGGTCGAGCATGGCCCAGAAAAACCGCGCATAGCGCTCCCTGTCCGCGCGGTTCGCCGTCTCCCAATCGACTACCGGCGAGCCGTCGTTGAAAAAGCAAGTAAACATTGACCCCACGCGGTTAATGCGCAGGGGGACGCCGGCCTCCTCTGCCGCGGTACAAAGCCCTTCGGCCAGCGAGGCGGCCTTTGCCTCAAGCTCCTGATATACCCCATCGCGCGAAAGCTCCGACAGCGTGGCGATCCCCGCGGCCATGGCCACGGGATTGCCGGAGAGCGTCCCCGCTTGGTTGATCGGCCCCACGGGCGCCATATGCTCCATAATCTCCCGCGGGCCGCCATATGCGCCCACGGGAAACCCCCCGCCGATGACCTTGCCCAGGGTCGTTATGTCGGGCACAACGCCGTAAAGCTCCTGCGCCCCGCCGTAGGCCACGCGAAAGCCGGTTATTACCTCGTCGAAGATGAGCAGCGCTCCGTGCGCGCGGGTAATCTCGCGCAGCTCCTCGAGGTACCCTTTGCGCGGCGGCACGACCCCCATGTTGCCGGCCACGGGCTCGACGATCACGCAGGCGATTTTCTCGCCGCACTGCGCAAACACCTCCCGCAGGGCAGCGGCGTCGTTGTAGGGCACGGTCAGCGTGTCCGCGGCGTAGCCCCGGGGAACGCCCGCGGAGTCGGGCAGGCCAAACGTCGCCGCCGTGGATCCCGCGCGGGCGAGCAGGCCATCGGCGTGCCCGTGGTAGCCGCCGGCCATTTTAACGACCTTGTCCCTGCCCGTGTATCCGCGGGCGAGGCGGATGGCGCTCATTACCGCCTCGGTGCCCGAGTTGACCATGCGCACCATCTCCACCGAGGGCACGGCGGAGACGATCAGCTCGGCCATGCGCAGCTCAAGCTCCGTGGGCGCGCCAAAGCTCGACCCGCGGCCGACTACCTCGCGCACGCGCTCGACAACGCACCGCGGGGCGTGCCCGAGAATAAGCGGGCCCCAGGAGCAGAGGAAGTCAATGTACTCGTTGCCGTCGGCGTCCCACACGTGCGCCCCGCGGCCGTGCGAGATGAACACGGGGTTGCCCCCCACGCCGCCGAACGCCCGCGCCGGGCTGTTTACCCCTCCTGGGATAAGCTCGCGCGCTCGCGCGAAAAGCTCCTCACTGCGTTGCCGCCGCACCGCGGACACCCTGCACACCTCGGGCTAGGCGCCGAACTTGTGCTGCACGCCCATGAGGTTGGTGAGCATGAGCATAAGGTCCGTGCCGCGCACGCGGAGCAGCCCCCCAGCGGTTACCGCGCGCTCGTTAAACTGCGTTACCTCGTCTACGCGGACCCCCGGCCCGTCGATCACCAGGGGCACGGGGTCGCCGCTGTGGTCGCCGACCTCGATCGGCGTGGAGTGGTCGGCGGTGAGCACGAGGTAGGTGTCGCTGGGGACGTTATCCGTGATGTAGCGCACGGCTTGGTCGATGCGCTCGATCATCTGGACTTTGGCCATGGCGTCCTGGTCGTGGCCGGCGACGTCTGGCCCCTTAATGTTGCACAGGACAAAGTTGTGGTCGTCCAACGCTTGGACAACGGCCTTTGCGGTAGCCATGACGTCGGAGTCCAGGCCGCCCGTTGCCCCCTCAACGTCGATAATGTCCATTTTTAGGTAGACCCCGATCCCTCGGATAAGGCCCGTTTCTACAATGCACGCGCTCTTTAGGCCAAAGCGCTCGTCGAAGCTTTGGCCGATGTGTGGAGCAAGGCCCGCCCCGCGGGGCAGAGCGATGTTTGCTGGCAGTTTCCCCTCGGCCTGGCGCTTTTTGTTCACGGGATGCTCGCGCAGGATCTCGTGCGACTTGCGGACGAACTTATTGACCACCTCTGCGGTGCGTTGGCTTGCTTCGTCGGCGCCCTTGGCCTCCCAAATCTTCGCCCCCACCTCGTGCGGGTCAACATCGGAGACATTGGCCCCCAGCCCCTCTCCACGGAGGACAAGCGCCGCGCGGTGGGCCACCGACTCCTTGAAGTAGCACTTCACGCCGTCGATCTCCAGCCCGTTAAGCGCTTGGGCGAGCTCGTGCGTCCCCTCGGTAATCCGTCCTGCGCGCCTGTCTACGACGCGTAGGTCGTCGTCAACGGTGGAGAAGTTTACGCGAAAGGCAACGTCGCCGGGCTGAACCTCCATGTCGATTCCCGCGGCCTCAAACGGCCCGCGGCCGGAGTAGATCTCATACGGGTTAAGCCCAAGCAGCGCGAGATGCGCCGTGTCGCTCCCCGCGACGCAGCCCGGGGCGATGGGGTCCATCAGCCCGCACACTCCGCGCGCGGCCGCGGCGTCCATGGCCGGCGTTTGCGCATATTCCAGAGGGGTCTTGTCGCCGAGGTCGGAAACCGGCCGGTCGCTTAACCCGTCCATGATAAGCAGAATGGCCTTGCGCTCCGTCATCTTTCGCTCTCCTCCGAGGAATTTCCGAAGGGCCAGTCTAGCAAGTGGTCTGGCCATTGTCAAAAGGCGGACAAAACCCAGACTGAATGGGCGCGACGGTGCCCGGCGTGGGGCTGTTTGTGCGCCGGCTGGAGGCAAATGAACCAGGTAAGAGGAAGCACTGGTTACAATAGCGCGTGGGGAACTCCGCTAGCTGTGCCACGTAGTTTTGCCAACGCCCAAGCGCGGGTGGGGGGAGCAATGGCCGGCCGGCACAAAGCGCGCGGCGCGCCTCGCGAGGCGGCGTGGATCGCCGCGGTTTGCGCTGCTGTCCTCTGCTCGCTGGCTTTTGCTCAGCAGCCCATCGTTCTCGACGACTTCGAAGACGGGCCCGAGCGCTGGATCGCCCGCGACAGCGAGCAGCCTGAGGAAACCGCGCCCGCGCGGCTTATCTCGTTCTTTCAGTCTAACCGCGTGCCTGAGGGCGGGGGAAAGCACTCGCTGTTTGTTCTATTTCACGACGCAGAGGATAGTTGGGCCACCCTCTCCTTGCCCGTGAATGGCCAGGAGCTGGCGCGGAAAAAGATTACCGCGATTTCCTTTTGGCTCAGGGGCGACGGGAGCAGCCAGCCGGTCGACGTCGTCCTCTCCGCTTGGCCCGATGAGCAGACGGAGCTCGCCTACTCCACGACCATCGCCCTGGACAGCAGGCAGTGGGTGCCTGTGGTCATCCCCCTTGACCGATTTGTCCGCCAGGGAAAACCGATCGGCGAGGACCTTGCCCTGGTGCGCTTTTTCCAGTTCAAAAAAACGGGAACGTGGCAGTCGCTCAGTTTCCGCGTGGACGAAATCCAAGCGCTCACCGGCGAAGTCTCCGCGCCCGCCGAGGTTCCCGAGCTGCCCGCTGGGGTGCGCTCATATACCCTGGAGGCGGACTTTACCGGCCAAGGCATTTTGCCGTTTCGCACATCGTTTGGCGCAAACTTCGATATTACCCAAGAGGTGGAGTGGACGGACAAGCTGCAAAGCGCCGCTGAAGCGCTTGGGGCGCAAATTATCCGCGTCACCGTCCCCGTCCCCCAAAGCGAGGGGGAGGAGCAGGAGCTCCTTCGCCGGTTAGATACCGCGGTGGAGCGGCTGCTCGAGGTCGCCGCGACGGTAATGATTTGCATCGATGCCCCGCTCTCCCCCGAGCTCGACGACCGCGCAGTAGCCGACTTCGCCGCGCGGCTCGTCGCCCGCTATAACGTGGAGCGCCGGGCGCGTGTCGTCTACTGGGAGATCTTCGACGAGCCGCTTTTGCTTACCGAGGAGGACCTTTCCCGGGCGATAAAGCTGTTTAACCGCGCCGCGGCGCGGATGAAAGTGATCGACCGCAACATTCGCATTGGCGGCATGTCCCTGGCCTATGCCGACGAGGAGCAACTGAGCTACATCATGAATAAGGCGAACCACCTAAGCTTTTGCTCGTGGCACTTTTACGGCACGCATCTGCGCAATACAAGCGACCGCGACCTGATGGCGGCGGCCGTGGATGGGATGACCTACGGCACGCCCAACCAGGCTTCGGTGCAGCAGGTGGAGCGGCTGCTTCAGCAGGCGGGGCTGACCTCGGGCCTGCTGTTCATCACCGAGTGCAACGCCAACGCCAAGAAGACCGAAACCGGCGCGGCGGAGGACCCGCGCCTTTCCCAGCCGTTTAACGCTGCCTGGTTTGCCGCGCTGGCCATGACCATCGGCCCCCAGGTAGACCTGCTCCTTGCCTCGCACCTTGTGGGCGAGGGCTGGGGCGTGCTCGATCCCCAGGGAAACACGGGCCCCGCCTATTGGGCCATCCGCCTGCTTATGAAGTACGCCCCGCGGGGGCGCTGGATGTGCCCCGTTAAGGGGACAACGCGGACGCTTCGGGCAATGGCGCTTAAGGACCGCAAGACGGGTGAGTGTTGCCTCGTGCTGGCCAACTTAACCAACGAGCCCGTGGCCCTGCGCGTCGTTGCCCGCGGCCTGCCGCAACGCTGCGCTGCGGAGTTTACCGCGATTAACGAGGCGTGCGACGGTTTGGTGAGCATGCCTTTGAACTTGGAGTGGAGCCGCGAGCCCGCGGCGCCCAAGCCCGAGGCGCGGGTGCGCTATATTCCCCTCGGGCCCTATGGCGTGGGGGTAGTGCACTTCCACCGCAAGCTGCCTACGTTGCCCGCCCCGCAGTGAGTTGTTTAGGCCACGTTGGAGTTTGGCGCCGCCTGGGCCTCGTCTTCTTCCTCGGAGAACAGCGACAGGCGGCGCGACTGGCTTTCCTCAACCGCGCGCTGAACCGCGCCCTTTAGCCGCTCCACATAGCGCTGGCCAAGCGCCCGAAAGCGCACGCTGCCCAGGCGGTTGCTTGCCGTGCGCGCGGCGAAATACCACTGGGCGAGCTCCGGGGGCGCCTCCTCCTGCCTCGCCAAAATGCGCGCCGCGCGCCCGTCGCTCAGGTGCACGGCAACGCGGCTGACGCGCTGGCGCTGGGCCTCGCGAAGGAGCCGCCAGACCATCATTAGCGTGGCCTCGGTCGGGTTTGCCGTGGGAAGAACCTCGCGGATAGCGACGAGCGTCCGGCCCGCGCGGTCGCGCAAAAGAGCCATTCCCGCACAGTTGCGCCCCGCCGCCCGCGGCGAGACGATAACCACGGCGTGGGGCCTCCTGCGGTCGATCGCCGTCTCCTCAGCCACGTTTAACCCCGCCCCGGCGCGCCTGCGTTGCCTCCGGGAGAAGAAGCACCGTCCCCGGGGGCAGGATAAGGCTGCGTAGCCCGTTGGCTTGGGCGAACTCTGCGGCCGTCGGGCCGACGTCCTCGCCCCCGTCGCTGCAACGCCCGGCAATCTCGCACACCGTGTCCTCAGGCTGAACGACAACCACGGCCCAGCGTTGCCCGCAGTGCTTGCTCGCTGCGGCAAGAAAGGCAACGAACGAAAGCAAAGCCGCAGCAAGGAGGACGATCTCCATTGCCCGCGAGGCAACGGCCGGGCTAAGCGCTGCAGCGCGCTTGAGTAAGTATTCTTTCATCGGTTGGCCCTCCCTCTGCCTGCGCTGGCGCTCTCAATATAATACAAACATTTGTTTGCATCAATGGTTCACGCAGTTTTCCCCCTCCCTCCCCCGGCGCAGCGCTTGCCTCCGCCGCGCGCAACAGCTATTCTGGAGAGGCGCCAGCGACAGCAGGCACAAGCGCCGCCCGCTGGGGGGCGG
>Ga0190363_1001894_pt1 | contig 12291 bp, 8 predicted proteins | sample 48721867_MG_FD_161272 | JGI IMG/M metagenome (GOLD analysis project Ga0190363, IMG submission 161272) | Hydrothermal vent microbial mat bacterial communities from Southern Trench, Guaymas Basin, Mexico - 4872-18-6-7_MG | ecosystem: Environmental > Aquatic > Marine > Hydrothermal vents > Microbial...
CCAGATGAGTTATCATCTCTAAGGATCGCATTCCCTTCTTAACGACTGCTATAAGCACCTCGTTATTCTTCAGCGCTCTACTGACTGCTTCGTCTAGAAGCTTCAGAGTATTTTCTGGACCATAAAGAATCTCAAGAGTGTCCAATTCGAGAATCTCCACTACGCCGGAATGTTTCTTCATCAGTTTTTCTAAGAACATAAGATATTCTTTCCTCGATTCCATAAGTGAAAACTCTAATAGGTCAGCCTTATTTTTTCTAACAGTTTCAAGAAAGCTCATGTATTCTTCAGCAGAAGGAAAGAGCTTCTCTAAACGCCAGGTTATCCAAGACTCAGGCTTATAAGAATATATCCCATTATATCTTTCTTCGAGTTCGCGGTCTTCTGGCGATATGGAGCCGGCTGAGCGTAAGCGAACAACTCCTAAGCCCTTGGATGAGAGGTTGATAGATATCTGGTCTAGAAATGGAACGTAACGGGGGCCAACTCCGCGCTCCACAATAAAGAGCGTTAATTTACTCCTCTTTAGACCGCCAGTTATCTTGTCAAAGTCTCTTATGCCGCTTGATCTATGCGTTTCATCTATGTCTGGAAGAGGTTCTACTTCGACGACTCTTTCGTCTCTACTCGGCGGGAAGTATTTGAATCTTCCGTTCTGTAATGTAAATACGTATCTCTTCATTTTCCTCTCTAAGCCTCTGAGCTTGTCTATCCTTATCTGCCTCAGCGTTCTAGATCTCGAATGCTCCGCGTATGGCTCTTCCTCAATATCCCCCTGCACATCCATGTCTAGAAGCGTCACTATTCCATCCACTATATAGTCGAGATCCTCAAGCTTGTCTGTTTCAGATATTAGAATTAGATGCGTCCTGGTTTCATGGCAAAAGTCACATATGCTCTGCGTGAATGAGACTCTGTTACTTTGAAGATTAAGGCTTCCAAGCATCGCATCCCAGCTGTCAATCACAACCACGGGATTATCTATCTCCTCAGCATCCTCATAGAGCATCTTGAAGAAGTTCAAAGCAGTATCAAACCCGAATGGTCTGTCAAGGAATCCTCCTGAGGATCTTAAGGCTTCATGAAGCTTTTTGGGCGTTGCATTTATCACGTTTCTGTCAGTAACTATATTCTTTATCCATGGGAATAAGCGGTAGAGCTTCTCCGGAGTAACTCTTGTAGAGACATAGAGTCCATTGCGTTCTTCACATATCTCCTTCAGAATTTCAAATGATAATATCGTCTTTCCGGTTCCAGGCTTACCTTTAATAAGCAAGGTCTGCCCCGGGAATAAATTAAAGAACTGCAGTATCTCCTGAGGAATTCTACTCTTATCATTCAAGATAATCCCATCCTACGCCTTCTCCCTTAAAACTCGCTCCCTCATCTTTTCATCTAATACTTTCAGGAGGTTCGCTGGATTTATCGGCTTCATCAAATATGCATCAGCTCCCCGCTTCAGCGAGGCCACAGCGTTTTCCAGAGATGGATGCCCCGTGATCATGATCTTCACCATGCCGGGAAACTCTCTATGTAGTACTTCGAGGACCTGTGTTCCCTCCATATCTGGTAGCTTAATATCAAGCAACGCTAGGGAGAACTGTTCAGTTCTACACTTCTTTATGCCCTCCTCACCGCTCGTCGCCGTCTCAACCTCATAGCCTTCAGACGTAAGGATCTCGCTTAAGCTCTCAAGAACTTCTACATTGTCTTCTACAATTATCACTTTGCCTTTAGACATTATTCGCGCCTCTAAATATTTTCTTAAGATTTAACAATTGCATTGAGGCAGGTGAATACATCTGAAGCCTTCCAACGAGTTTCCTCTTCATGTTTTGTTGAGGAACAATCCTTTTCTAGCATGGGTAACACTCTGGACAATTAAGATTTATGGATGAAATATACGTTAATTCGATCTTCGGCGAAGAAATGCTTAATTATTCTCGATTATAAGAGATACGGAGTTATCTGGGAAAACGCGAGAAGAAGCCTATGAAGCAGCTTATCCACAATGGAGTTCTAGTTCCGAAGTATGAATGGAAGGGCCTCTGTATATCGGTTAGAGGTAAAAAGATACGTTTAACTCCGAAACAAGAGGAGATGGCGATTGCTTGGGTTAAGAAGATGGGAACAGAATATGTTAAAGATAAAGTATTCGTCCGAAACTTCTTCGAGGACTTCTGTAGGGCTCTGGGAATCCGCGAGAAGCTTAAACCTGAAGATTTCGACTTCTCTGAGGTAATAGAGTTTGTGGAGAAAGAGAAGAGATGGAAAGAGAACTTAACGAGAGAGGAAAAGAAACGCTTAAGGGAGAGGAGAAAAGCGCTGAGGGAGGCTAACAAGGAGAAGTACGGTTACGCAATAGTCGACGGTGTTAGGATGGAAGTCAGCAACTACACGGTTGAACCCTCTTGTATATTCATTGGACGTGGAAAACATCCAAAACGTGGAAGATGGAAGGAGGGACCGAGCGAGGAGGATATTGAGCTTAACCTTTCACCGGATGCTCCTAGGCCTCCGGGAAACTGGAAGGCTATAGTGTGGAGACCCGATGTAATGTGGATTGCTCGGTGGAGAGATAAGCTCTCGGGGAAGATGAAGTATGTATGGCTCGCTGAGAACAGCGAGCTTAAACAGAAAAGAGAGATTGAGAAGTTCAATAAGGCCATAGAGCTTAGGCATAATATAGAGAGAATAAAGGAGCATATAATGAAGAATTTAGACGCGGAGGATCCTTTGAGGAGAAAGGTCGCAACCGTATGTTACTTGATTGATAGGCTTAAGATTAGGGTAGGCGACGAGAAAGATCCCGACGAGGCTGATACTGTTGGAGCTTCGACTCTTCGGCCTGAACACATAAAATTTGGTGATGACGGGGAGGTTATCTTTAACTTCCTAGGAAAAGACTCTGTTCCACATGTCTTCAAGGTGAAGTTGCCGAAGATCGTGATAAGGAATTTAAAGGAGTTTTCGGCGAATGCCAAGTCGACGATCTTCGATGGGGTTAACTCTAAGCGGGTCAGCGAGTTCCTTGATGAGGTGGTAACCGGGCTTTCAGCTAAGGTCTTCCGCACCTATTATGCATCAAAGGCTGTAGAAGAGAAGCTTAAGGAGATTCCCGTCAAAAGTGATGATCCTGACTACGTGAAGAAGTATGTGGCAACAATAGCTAATCTTGAAGCTGCCAAAGTTTGTAATCATCGCCGCAAAATTCCGAAGAGCTGGAGGGCATCCTTGGAGAAGCGGAGGGAACGGCTGAGGGAGAGGATGAAAAGGGCCAAAGAGAAGGAAAAAAGGATCAAAGAGAAGCTTAAGGAGAAGCGGCTTCGATATCTCGAGAGGCTTAGGAAGTATGAGGCGAACATTGAGTTGTTAAGGAAGAAGCTTGAAGAGGCTCGCTGTCAGCTAGCTGAGAGGGAGAAGAAGAGAAAGCCGACAAGGACTCTAAAGAAGAGAGTAAGAAGTCTCAGGAAGAGAATAAGAAAACAGAGGGAATCCATCAAGAGGCTCAGGGAGAAGTATAGGAGTCAAGTGAGGAGGCTTCAGGAGAGGCTGGCGAAGCTAAAGCAGCGAGAACACACCTTCATAGAGAAGACGAAGCTATGGATCGATGCGAAGATGAAGACGAGAGATTACAATCTGAACACGTCACTTAGGAGCTATATTGACCCGAGGATCTATTATCGTTGGGGCAGGAAAGTAGGCTTCGACTGGAAGATGTATTACCCAAAATCGCTTCAGAAAAAGTTCTCGTGGGTTGAAGATCATCCAGAACAGCATTAACAACCATAAACTTTTTCGTATGGAATAACTTTGCCTATAAAGTCTGGAGGCTTCCTCTTTTCTTGACCGTATCTACTTAGAGGCTTTGTTAGGTGTCTCTGCGATCGAGGAGGTGTTACATATAATCCGGGTTTCAGCTGTCTTTCAACCTTGAGGATTATCTTCTTCAAGTCTCTGCTGTGGAAGCCGCATCTTTTGCATTCAAAACCTTTTCCTCGCCCCGCAGATTTCATTCTTTTCCCGCAAACAGGACATGGAGGATTACGATATATGAGGTGGGGAACAACTTCAACAACCCTGATTTTCTCGATATTTATCGTCTTTGGCCTGCTTTGCGAGGGCGGACGAACTCCGCCATAAACTTCAACGAAATCGCCTATGATGAGTTTCTTAACTATTTTCCTAAGGCTACCAGTTGGTTCATAAGCTGCACAGTCAATCTCACCCGTTTCATCTCTAACCTTGAAGATCACATGTCCTCCCTTGATGATTTTAGGCTCCTCCGAAACTCTGCCTCTAACTATGACGGGGCTGTAGGGCTTAACTTTGCTGATTGCGGTAAGTTCCTTTAAGTGAGCGTCTGTTCCCTGATTCGTTCGGAATATGACCCATCTCTCTATAGGCTCCTCTGAGACTACAAGTTCATGTCCACGCCTAACCGCCTCCGGTGTTTCTCCTCTTATGCCGTATAGAACGGGATCTGGTCCCCTTGGAGTTATCAGAATCCTTCCGGTTTCATAATCGACATTATTGAAGACTAAACGTCCAAGTTTCTTATCCATCTCAATGACTGATGACTCCTTGACTCTTCTAGGAGTTCCTCTGTTCTCTGGAATTCGGTAGGAGAGCAGTTCATATGTGTAGTCCTCCTTTAGCTGCTCGCCTATGGCTGCTAATCCACCGATTATTCCACGTCCTCTCTTGAAACCGTAGGCCTCAGCCCTATACTTCCTGATTAGGGTTAGAGCTTCATCTTTCGTCACAAGTCCTGTGATAACTCGCTTTGCAAAAGCTTTAATCTCATTTGGCACATCACCGATTAAGAAGACGACGCCGGGATCTGTTCCCTCATAGTTTAGGTCGGCTTGCTCCTCAACTGTCTGAATAACGCATTCTTTCACCTCATCTTGTAGATTCTCCGGGCATAGGATCCTGAAGCAGACGGCTCCGTTACCCCTAGTCTTCCATGGAACATTGGGATTAAGCCTCACTAGCTTTGGGTAATCAATTAAGGAGACGCCGAGGTTATGTAGGCGTTCAATAAGTATCGCTGCTATGTATGTTGTGCATCCTCCGTGTGGAGAGTCGGTGTCGTCGAATCCTATATGCATCTCCATTAGCTTTCCAATCCGTAGCTAGTGATATCTTCTGAAATACAGGTGCCTTTTTATCCTTTTGGAATATCTGATACTTCTGAGATGACGCTTTGAGCCTAAAGAGCGTTCTTGTTTCTCTGCAGATTCTTCTCGAATACGGCGGCATCTAAGCCTGAACCGTAATAATCCTTGGCGATCCTTACTTGGCTATAACCATGCTTTAGATAAAGCGCCACAGCGGCAGTATTGTCGAGACGAACCTCTAACATTGCTCTTCGCGCTCCCCTACGGAGAAACTCTTTTTCCAAGGACTCCAAAAGCATCGATCCCACTTTCATTCTTCTAAATTTATATTTCACATCAATCGTGTAGATGTGACCAGATGCCTTGCCGTTGACGTACTCGATAGCTCCAATGATGAATCCGGCTGCTTCGTTGTCAACCTCGGCGATCAGCGTTATGAAGATCGGCGATCTTAAGCAGTATTCGAGCTGCATGCGGGTGAAGGCTTCCTCAGCGAAGCATTCAGTCTCGATTTTATAGATTTCGTCTAGATCCTTCAATCCGGCTTCTCTAATCGTGATGGGGAGGCTGCGCCTCGTCTTTGAGAAGCGCGAAGACATTATTCTCCCTCCTCTGTAGATATATTTCTGCTATTTTTCTCAGCAGATTATCCTCCACTCCGAAGTATAGGAGATGGCTTTTGCATCCACTAATGCAATCTGAAGAACCGAATCCTGGAATCGGCGTCTCTGGTCTAAGAAGACTTATTAGGTGCTGATTCACTTCGCACTCTAGCCTTCTCCTAGATGGCAACGCTAGGATTGCCTCGATCTCGGATTCGCCGCTGCTTAACAAGTAGTCTATGTGCCATCTTTTCTTTTTGGCGCCCCTTAAATGTCTAGAGATCCGTCCGGCGAGACTGGAGGAGCCTCTCCCCATAGCAGATCCCGTATATGTATAATAGCCAGCGTCAAGATCAGCCATGCCCAACCCTCCAATCTTCAGCGAGAGTGATGAATTAATGAAGATTACTAGCGTGTACGTTCCCCTTTCATCCCTTAACTTCGAAACCTCAGAGAACTTGAGAATCTTCAATCCAAGATTTGCGAGATTCTCTTTCTCAGCTGAAAGATTCATCTCAACACCTTAAAACGATACATTGCCTTTTAAAGATATTATTAGCGCAGCGTCTAGTCTACAGCTATTAATGATGATTTTTGCGCTATAGAAAAATTTTTTAATAAAGAGGGAACTAGGCCTAACCGGTAAAAGTTATGCATTACTCTTCAGATTGAAAACCGAAAGCTCTAAATCTTTTGATGCAACTTCTTTTCTGGATGAGGAGCCGGGGCCCGTAGCTCAGCCAGGACAGAGCACCGGGCTTTTAACCCGGGGGTCGTGGGTTCAATTCCCGCCGGGCCCGCCAATAATCTTGTCTCACATTAATGAATCAGATTCGGATTCTTCGATTTCTCGAATGGATGAAGGGCCATTCATTGAGCCGATCTTCGTAACCTTTATAGCTCCGGTGGGGTTCGCGAACTCCAGAACTCCGTTTAGGCACTGGTTTTTGAGAAGTCCATATGCAAAAGTTGCATCATAAACGTTTCAACTCCAGTAGGATCTATTTTTGAGACTTTGAATGAGGGCTTAAAGATATCTTCTTTCCGTATTACCTCAACCGATGTCTTATTCAGACTCGAAGTACATCACGATTCGCGCAATCGCCGCGGAGATTCAGAATTTGAATAGTTATTTGTCCAAAGGGTAAAAATCTCTCTAGATGATTTTTCTCGCTGGAAAGAGGAGATTTTTAATTCTCTATTCTCCTATTATCCTTTCCTTATTCTTCACCCAGTACATCATCATATCGAATATCAAGTCCACGGTTCTTTCAATGACGCTCTCTGGCATTCCAGGACTAGCAGGTTCGCATATCAGCTTCACACGATAATAATCTTCCTGAGGATGCTTGGTCATAATGAGCGTGTTTTTGGTTCCCCTCCTACCACCAGCAACTTGGAAGTAATAGTCAAACTTGATGGAGCGAACAAGTTCTTTCTTAATGTTTTCGATCTCTGGAGTTTCCTCAATATTTTCTATTCTCTCCATGTATCCTATTCTTAGATCATTTAAGCTGCTTAGAACATAGCTTACAAAAAATTCTATCTCATTAGTCTTAACCTTTACGGGCATGCTGAGCTCCCTTGCTTGATAAACCTTGAATATTTTTTCTCTACGCTCTTTCGCCTCCCTTTCAGGTAGCTTAAGTCTCTTAATCTTTGATGGAGTATAGGTGCTGATCGCCAAATATGCCGGCCTCACAGCGGATAATATAGAGGCTGTTATGGCTATTACGAACGCGATCGCACTCCAATACCACTCTATTTTTTCACGAACCATAAGATCCTGCTGTAATAATACCATGATTCTGTAGAATCCGAGACCGAATAAATAGCCTAAGCTTCCGCCAACCATGCCGAGGATGACAGCTTCAGCTAGGAATATTAGTCCAATATGGGTTGGATTAAGCCCAAGCATTAAAAGTATTCTTATCTCTTTTCTTCTCTCATAGACGCTGTTTAACATAACCATTCCCGTGTTCAAACCAGCCATTACCAAGGGAATCAGAAGCTCAGTTGCACCCTTAATCTCGACATAAGAGTCTATATAGAAATGCGTAAGAGAGCGACTTGAAGAAACAAAAACATCATAGTCAAAAACGTAAAGCAGATACTTAATTATTGATTTCATATCTGCTTGATTTCCTATTTGGAAAACTATCTCTGAGAGAGTAGCGAATTGAGGCATCTCTTGGCGGCCTACTATCTTTGCAATATTCTTCAAATCCTCAGCGGTCTTCCAATTCATTATTATGACTTCCGTGCTATTGCAGACTCTCACGGTGTTGTTTGAGAATATTCGAATGGGTCCATATGGCTGTCCATCCAGATCAATAAGGTTCTCGTATTCATCGCCGTTGAATATTCCTTTAACAGTAAAGTTCCCTGAAACCCCAGAAACTCCCTGTATATGTAGGGTTACAGTTTCGTTGGCCTTCACGTCCAAGATGCTGGCTAGCTTAGAGCTTATCAATATTTCTTCTTTATTATTCTCGTCCAGAAAGTCTCCTTCCGTAATGATTCTGTCTAAAGGAATATACTTTGTCTCATTAACGGGATCTATCCCTAAAATACCATAAATTAAAGCCGTACTTCCAGTTCTCGGATTCTTGACCAAAGCGATGGGGCGGGAACTTGGAAGATTTTCAATTCTAATAGCTATATTTTTCATCTCTATTATCTTCGAAAGAATCTGCGGATCATCCATTCTGAGGGGTAAGAAGAGCAGAGTCTTGTTAACCATTCTTTTCACAAGTATTCCATTAGATGGAGGGGTGACGTTAATTCTCTCAGATACTATGCCGAAGACTCTCCCGAAAGACGTTAAAGACGTGAAGGCTAAAATGAGAATAGCTATTGAGAGTATCGTAAAGAAACCCCGTATCTTCCTACGTTTTATCTGTCTCTTCCCCATCGAAAATATCACCGAAATCGCACTTCTCCACGACACTTCACCCTCAACGGTTCTTTCCTTCCAAACACGTGGAATTCCAAAGATAAATGCTAAAACAATTATGATGGAAGCCACGGACGATCCGATGAATAACGAGCTATTTTCTTCAATAATTATATGGGCGCCAGGATACAGGAAGTATAGCAAAACCAAGTAGATGATGTAGATTACTATGCATGAGATAATCTTTCTCTTTTCTTTCTCAAAAAGGAAGAGAGCTAATACAGCGCTGAATACTGCCATAATTGCTGAGAGATAAACGGCGCCGGTTTTACTAGCCATGTACATATACTGAATAGTCATTAAGATTAGATCCATCTGTTTAAGTTCCGATCTTAAAATGGACCAAACTTTTAAGTAATCATCATCATTCTTTGCTTGAGCGAGAAGAGAATCTGCTTCCATTATTCTCCTATACGAATTCATTATTCTTCTTTTTTCATCAAAAACTACGAAGCCAACGCTCTGTGCATCATTAATCTGAGAAATGGTCTCGTTAAATTTTGAGCGAACCGTGTCAAGTCCGTTTCTCAGAGTATAGTCCGATATCAGAATTGAAGATTTGGCGCCTTGAGGAAGATTGAATGCTACGGATCCATTGTATAAGATTATATCCTTTCTAATCATACCTTTCCGAGATCTTAAGAAAATGTAAACTTCAGTTTTTACAATAACTGGCGTATCCGCTGGCACTATAACTAGGTTGCTGCCAAGTCCTAGAAACCATGCATGGATGGAAGACCCGTACTCATCCACCATGCCGGGAACTATATTTAATCTTGATCCATCCTCCCCTAATACTTTAAGAGTGAACGTGCCTTTACGTTCGGGGCTCGGAGACTGAACAAGATACCATGAACCTTTCAGTTCGATCAACGCTCCCGGAACAAGTGCAAAATCAACTTTCTTCTCCCACGAATCCATTTTGATTATCTTAACTGTTGGAACATAATCCACATTTTTTTGAGTGAAGTTTCCCCTGAAAGCGTAAATGTAGTATGATCTGCCCCAGATTATGAATGGTCCGGAGATATTGTAGAATCCATTCTTGTCAGTAAAGAATTTGTAGGACTCCAGACACCATGCAAGAATTATTGTTGCATTGGGAATAGGCTTTCCTGTTTTAAAATCGATGACTCTGCCATAAATTCTCGGCGTGGCGCGTGGAGCCGCGTAGATGCTTATGCATGGCTGAAGCAACATAAGCATGAAAAGAAGTGATGCCAAGCGAATCCAAGTTTTCAATCGCTTTTCCTCCAAGGATGAGAAAGTTTACTTAAAATCCCGAATTTTATCTTTTAACTTTTTCGCGAATCAGCATTAAAATTAATGTCCAATGTCCTAAGCATAATTAATCATTAAGTAGTTAATGAAATATGACTGATCAGAAATGAGCCGTGTGGTTTTAATGGTCAAGAAATCATTATTTTTAATTCTGGCTCTGGGATTTACTATAGGTTTCTTAGCTGGACACGTATGCCAGAAAAGCGCATTTGACGAGCTTACTCAGCAAATAGCAGATTTGGAAAGGAGAAACCAAGATTTAACCAGGTGGCTTCAAGGAAACATATCGCTATACGAAGAGAGAATAGCCATCCTAAAAGATGAGGCAAAACGGATCGCAAATGAGGCTACCTCCCTACGTTCCCGCCTAAGGATTCTACAAAGCCAAGCAAATACTACGGTGCTTGGAATATATTTCAGCCCTAAAGGTGGATGCGAAGCTCAAATCATCTGGTGGATAAACAGAGCAAACATATCAATTCATATATTAATCTATAGTTTCACGCTGGATTCGATAAGTGACGAGCTAATCAATGCTTATGATCGAGGAGTAGACGTAAAAGTCGTATTTGAAAAGAATCAAGTGACAAAGCATAGCGAGTATCAAAAGCTAAAAGCAGCCAGGGTGCCAGTGCGTAACGATACGAATCCTGGGTTCATGCATAACAAAGTTATGATTATTGATGGAAAGATAGTCTTGACGGGGAGTTTTAACTGGTCAGTGAGTGCAGAGAAGAGGAATAATGAAAATCTTATAGTAATAAGAAGTCTCTATGTTGCCAGAGTATACGAGGAAGAATTTGATAAGATATGGAACAACAGTGTCTAGAGAAGAAATCTTCAAGATGTGCTGATTTAAAATCAATAATTCAGAAATTTATTTTTCCTTCAAAAATCATTAATATACCCACGTGACTACTCCTGGTTCAGACGTAGAATCCGGATAGAGAATTCGGTCTATCAATCGCGTTTAAGAAGAGGGCATTATATTCTGTCTGTATAGGATGTATACGCACAAATCAAAATATCACATCCCAAACTCATCACTTCTCCAGTGAGAGATAATGAGGATTCAAATAAGCGATGAAAAGGCGCTCAGCACAGTAGTTACGACGTTAATAATCCTCGTCGTCTCCGTTCTCTTAGCAGGAGTCGTAACAATGTACGCGATAAACATCACATCCACACGAACGCAACAGGAAGACTTAAGACTATCAAAACAAGCTATATGGGTTTACTCTTCCGGAACAGCATATGCAGCGCTTGTCATCGATAATGTTGGAGGAAGAGATGTCGTCATAGATAAGATACAGGTTAGAGGCGTTGAAGCTTCCTGGTCAAACGTATACTATCTAAGGCTAGGATCAACATTCTCCACTTCGCTTAACTGCCCAGCAGAATCTCCCTCCTGGACCAGCTTCCAATACACTGGGTCGACTCAAGGAAACTTCACGCAAGCTACCCAAGATATTCCATTATCTTCCGGAGACACTCTTGTAATCTACATTACAAGTCCAGATAGTATAAGCACTAACGATATCGGAACAACTACGGGCATAACGGTCTTCACCGAGAATGCTCAATACTATGTGGAATGCAACGTCAAGGCAGCGGAAACCGCGTAAATGAATAATCGATGACATCGCTTTCCTTCCTCCCTTTTTTGTATCCTTTAACTTGATGGTGAAGGATTATGAGAGGCAATAATTCAAATAAAGGTCTCGCAACCCCCGTTTCACTCTCATTTCTAATCTTCTCATTTACTATCCTTACGGTGGCAACGTATTATGTTTCCATCTCTTCGGTAAGTGTGAAATCAAGTAGAGTCAAATACGCTGCGGCTAAGCAAGATATGCTATTCTTAGAAAATGCGATCCGCTCAATAAGTTGGTCTCCCGGATCCTCCGTGGTTAAAGAGTTTCGCGGCTATGGAGGAAAGTTCGAGACGTATCCTAGTGATCGTATGCTGACAATAAATGTTTCAATAGGATCTTCATCAGAGATTGTCTTTAACTCCTCAATTGGATATTTGAGATATGAAGTTCCATCAACTGACATTAATGAGGTTGGATTGTATCTGCGTGGCGATGCTAATCCAGTTGTGAATCAGAGCTTTCTAGGAATGGCTCAAATGTATATACGGATTCATAATGATTCTCAAGAGATCTATCTGGGTTATCGGCCCCTCGTAACTTCTTTCACTAGTTCCTTGCAGAATGAGCAAATAAACGTCATTAGAATCTTCATTATCAACCTGAATTCTTCAGAGGATCTTCTTTTTACTGGCGGATTCCGATTAAGGATTCGTTGCTTGAATATTACAAGCTGC
>Ga0190363_1001895_pt1 | contig 12281 bp, 12 predicted proteins | sample 48721867_MG_FD_161272 | JGI IMG/M metagenome (GOLD analysis project Ga0190363, IMG submission 161272) | Hydrothermal vent microbial mat bacterial communities from Southern Trench, Guaymas Basin, Mexico - 4872-18-6-7_MG | ecosystem: Environmental > Aquatic > Marine > Hydrothermal vents >...
GAGCCGGGGAGAAGAAAGCCGAGAAAGTATAATGCGGCTACAACATATGCTAGTATATTAGTCATTAATGTGATCTGATTCGGAGTTATGCTGGTATTCATTAATCTGAAGACTATCATATTCTCTAATGGTCTATGAACGTAATAGGCTAAAAGGTCTGATGCTCCCTTTTCCTTTTCGAAATTTACTTTTTCCAAGGATCTCCTCCTCCGGTAACCTTAATAGATCATTAAAGGCTTAAGCCGAATGCCTCTATTAGGTCTCATCTAGGATTTCTTCAAGTATAGCTTCCTTAGATGAGACTTCTGTTTCCTCTAATAGGGGCAGTATCTTCTCCGCAATCTTCTCCATTCGAGGTGTGTCAATATCCATCCAGTAATGTTCATCACTGTCGAAGCAGCAAGCTCTCATTTTTTTCTCATCTGCGAGTTCCCTGACAGCCGCCGTTAATGAGTATCGTCCCCTCTGGATGCTCTTCTCAAGGGCGCGAAATATGCTGGATGAGCAGAGAAAGACGCCCATATCCACTCCATTGTAGACTCTAAGTTCTTTTCCTATTCTGAGGATTCTGTCTCCATCTACAAGGACCTTTGTAGCGTCATCAATGTCAAAGACGTATCTCATATGCGTATCAACACAAAGGACGCATTCGTCTTGAGCAATTCTGTATCTCTGGAGCTTGCATAGAATCTCAGGATTAAAAACATGATCGGACATTAGAAGAATAAAGTTTTCTTCGATCAGATCTCTAGCTTTATAAACGGAGACTCCATTTCCTAGTTGCCAATCTTTATTCTCAACATATTCTATTCTAACATCGTACTTCGATCCATCTCCCAGAAAAGCCCTTATCTTTTCGCCTAAATATCCCGTAACTATGATAAAATCCCTTAATCCCGCTTCCTTTACGGCAAGTATTACTCTTTCAATAAGTGGCCGTCCAAGCAGAGGAATCAAAGGCTTAGGATTCTCATCAGTGAATGGCCTAAACCTCTCACCACGGCCAGCTGCAATTATTAAAGCTTTCATCTAGGCTTCTCCTCCCCAACAGGCTATCAGAAAAGAAAAAATATGAGGGAAATCTAAAGGGCATGCTGTTTCTTTCCTATCGCTCCCTCTTTCCTTGGATGAACTCTTCAACCCATTGTCTTGCTGTGTGATCCTCGACTTGCACTGGAGGATGCTTGAACGCGTAGGATGAGATGCTGATCAAAGGCCCTGATATTCCTCTGTCCAACGCTAGCTTCACTGCTCTCACAACGTCAATCACCATGCCTGCGCTGTTTGGGGAGTCCTCTACTTCTAGCTTTGCATGTAGTGTTACTGGCTGGTTTCCGAATTTTCTTCCTTTTATGTGTATGTAGCAGATCTTCTTGTCTCCTAGGAATGGAACGTAGTCCGACGGCCCTATTCTCGTTGGAACTTCATAGGGAACCATGCTTGTCACTGCTTCAGTCTTGCTTATACGTTTCGTCTTCAATCTCTGCTCCAACGTCATATTCTGAAAATCAGTATTTCCACCAATATTCAACTGATAGGTCTCATCGATGATTACGCCTCTATCAACGAAGAGGCGTACAAGAGTCCGATGCAGAATCGTCGCTCCAAGCTGACTCTTAATGTCGTCTCCAGCCACGGGCAAGCCTGCCTTCTCAAACCTGCCGGCCCAAGCCTCATCACTCGCAATAAACTCCGGAATACAATTAACAAAGGCGCAGCCAGCCTCCAAAGCAGCCTCAGCATAAAACCTAGTCGCCTCGTAACTGCCGACAGGCAAGAAATTCACAAGCATATCAGCACCAACATCCCTAAGAACCTCCACAACATCCACTGGTTCTACTTGGCCGTATGCTCTAAAGGATTCTTTCATATGCTCTCCAACACCATCAAGACTTGGAGCCGCGTAGACCTTTGCCCCTAGTTTAGGAAGCGACATAACAAATCTTGAACAGCTATTTGGAGGGGCAAATATTGCTTCGCTTAGATCCTTGCCTATCTTCTCTCTGTTAACATCGAAGGCCGCCACAAACTTTACATCTCTAATATGATACTCCCCAAATTTCACATGCATCAATCCGGGTATAATGTCGGTCTCCTTAGCATTTCGATAATAATGGACTCCCTGTACTAGCGCTGAGGCGCAATTGCCAATTCCCGCAATCGCTACCCTAATCTCAGCCAACCATTAACGCCTCTTGAGATATGGTAGAAATGTTTCTTTCCCCATATAAATCCTTATCATCATAGCAGTTACGGAAAGTTTCAGTATAGAAGCAAGGGTGGCTCAAAAGCTTGGTACTTCAACATCCCTCTCATTTCTGATGAGACAGATCCAATCATCGCCACCCAAAAATAACATTTTGGAAATAAAACAATATAAAGGATTCCGGGAGTCTCGATACCTTATTCGTAAAGGCGATCTTCGGGGAATATTCGCGTAACGTTTTTCAATGGCGCTCTACAAAAGTAAAAGGGCCTATGGAGTGATTTTTATGCAGTATCGAACGCTTGGAAAAACGGGACTAAAGGTTTCAGTGATAGGGTTTGGAACCATAAAGTTCCCGCAGATAAGCGAAAAGCAAGCCTCTGAGGCTATTAATCGTGCACTCGATCTCGGAATAAACTTCATTGATACCGCCCGAAACTATGGGGACAGCGAACATAAGATTGGAATTGCCATTAAGGAACGACGCGACGAGTGTTATATTGCAACTAAAACCAGCTCTCGATCTTATGAGGGGGCGATGAAAGATCTTGAGGCGAGCCTGAGAGAGCTCCAGACGGATCATATTGATCTTTGGCAGCTTCATAATGTATGTGACATGCAAAAATGGAGAGAGGTAACTGCGCCTGGAGGTGCGTTGGAAGCTGCGAGACAGGCTAAAGAAGAAGGAAAAGTTGATCATATCGGGATATCTTTCCATCGAGCATTAGATGTGATGAGAGAAGCAATTAAATGCGGAGAATTTGAGACAATTATGGTTCTTTATAATCCGCTCGATGAGGAGAATACTGGACGCGAAATAATCCCTTTGGCGCATAAACATAATGTAGGCGTAATAGTAATGAAGCCTCTTTCTGGAGGAACATTGGCTCTTTCTCTTTCTGATGAGGAAAGAGAGGAAAAGCATCGTTCCTCAAATGGCGAATGGTTCGACCCGATTGTCCGCGGATGCCTCCGATACGTCATCTCAAATCCAGCGGTCAGTACGGTGATTCCTGGAATGAGATTTACATGGGAAGTTGAAGAGAACGTGAAGGCGGCGGATATGCCTCCCATGACTGAAGAAGAGAAGGATGCTTTGATACGTGAAATCGGCAAACTTAGGAAGACCTACAAATATAGTCAAGAATGCCTGAGGTGCGGGTACTGCCTTAAAGTCTGCCCACAGAACATTCAAATTCCGGAAGTCTTCCGGGCCGTTTATGTCTATAAGGGATATCCTGAAGAAACACGTCACATGGGAATCGAGATCTATAAGGCTTTAGATCCGTCGCCAGAGGAATGTATAGAATGTAGAAGCTGCGTCGAGGAATGTCCGGCTGGAATCGATATTCCAGAGAGACTGAAGGAAGCTGTCGAATTCTTCAAGCAAGTAATCGGTAAACCATAAGGAGCAAGAAGTATTCTAAATAAGGAATTGCATAAAGTTTGGTGGAGAAACTTGTCAAGAGGTCTATGACCTTGGATGTTTTTGAGGCGATTAAGACGAGAAGAAGCATACGAGCCTTTACCCGAGAAGAAGTTTCAGACAGAGAGATTGAAACAATTCTGGATGCCGCTAGATGGGCACCTTCCGCCGGAAACATTCAACCATGGATATTCATAGTTGTGAAGAATCCGGAGACAAAGAGGCGGCTCAGCAAAGCGGCTTTGGATCAGTTTTTCATTGCTGAGGCACCTGTTGTTATAGTTGTCTGTGCCGACCAGGAAAGATCTGGAATGGGTTATGGAACTCGAGGAATCAGCCTATATTGTATACAGGACACGGCGGCCGCTACTCAAAACCTTCTCTTAGCGACTCATGCATTGGGGTTGGGAGCATGTTGGGTGGGAGCTTTCGATGAGGAAGAAGTAAAACTAATCTTAAGAATCCCTGAGGGTGTTAGGCCAGTCGCTATTGTTCCAATAGGGCATCCAGCTGAGAAGCCTAGGATGATCTCTAAACGATCGCTCAGCGAAATTGTTCGTCGCGAAACCTTTTAGCCGTGTTGTAGGAAAATTTATCTGCTTACATTTTCTTCTTTTGTCTGTACTCCGAGGCTGTCCATATGACCAAAATTATGGAATAATTTATACCTTCGAATTGAGAGAAAAATATCTTCATTATTGTCTTGCCGTCTTAATTACAACATACCTGATTAGATGGGGCTTAAAATATGCCTGATATTCTCGTCCAATTGATGCCCGTGGTTGTGGCGGGCCTTCTCGGAATATCGATTCTCTATTCTATTCTTTCACGTCGACGTGCAATGAAGAGATACCTTTACTACTCTGCTTTTGACCCTATATTTGCAAACCTTGGTTTTCTCTTTCAATTTTCAGGACTCCTTCTAGTTCCTCCGATTATCTACGCGTATTATCTTCAGGAATTCAGAGGTGGAGCCGCGATATCCCTATCTTGCGCCACATTTTTGTTTCTAGGTCTTCTCTTGAGCCTTTTCTTTGAGCCTAAGATGCTTGATTTAAAACAATCATGCGTACTTTTCGTCCTATACTACTTGTGTGTCCCGTTAATCATTTCCATTCAGTTTCTATATTTGGGAGTCTTTGCAGGAAGCTTCTTTGATCAGCTCCTAAATAGCTGGTTCGAGGCGTCATCAGCAATCTCAACAACGGGATTTACACTTTTAGAGGGGGGAACGTTACCTAAGTCTCTAGTCCTAGCTAGGGCGATAACTGAATGGAACGGGGGAATAGGCATAATTTTTCTATTGCTTTCCTCTTTCTATCCTGGTTTGGCGCTCTCCCAATATGGGAAGGCGTTAGGAATAGAGAGACTCGCTGAGGATTATAAGTTCTCGTTCACGATGGTTCTCTTAGTTTATGCAATTTATACGATAATATTTTCGACGTTTCTGCTTTTTCTAGGCTTAGATCCCTTTACAGCTATTCATACAGTTCTCGCCGTATATTCAACAACCGGCCTTACAATAGTTGATGTTCAGACACTTCATTTCTCAGTACAATTAGTCATCGCCATTATGATGATCGTTTCAGCTCTGAGTTTCTCCCTTCATCTGAAAATCTTTTCTATTTTATTTAGTGCTGACTGGAAATCGTTACTGAGAGGCAGATTAAGAAGATTCACTTCATCTCTGTTAGAAACTAGTCTGAGACCAGTTTTAACAGGCGAGACAAAGCTTCAAATAATTCTTATAATCTCCTTTACTGCTGTATATTGGCTTGTAACAAATCTCGATCTGTTCAGCTCTTTTCTTCATGTGCTTAGCTCATCAGCCTCGGTAGGTCTGAACATCATCAATCCTGATGAAATGAGCGAGATAGGCAAAATAATCTTGATAATTGCGATGTTGATAGGAGCCTCATCCTTCTCTATAGGAGGAGGTATAAGAGTTTATCGCCTCTATATCCTTGGAAAAGTTCTCGTGAAGCTACCTCACATATTTCTGGTCGGTGAGAATCCTAGAATTAAGATTAACGGTAGAGAGCTTGAAATCTCTGAGATAATGGTTCATTTGGCGGTCATCTTCCTATTCGCTATATTAACGTTTCTATCTTCTATTTTTCTGTGTAGTTTTGGATACTCGCTTACAGACGCTTTATTTGAGAGCGCCTCAGCCATTTCAACTACTGGAAATATGACCGTGGAAATTACGCAGAATGCATATAGCCTCCATAAATTATTGCTGGTCGTGCTGATGCTTCTCGGAAGAATCGAGATCCTTCCAGTTTTCGCTATTTTATCTGGTACTGCAAAACCAGAACAGCAAGGTTAAATTGAGGAGACTCACGGAGCATCCATCCGAATTAGAGTTTGATTCTTATAGCAAAGACTTTTCTTAAAGATCAAAAATATTAAAGAATACGTTTCTGTCCTCTTATATGAAAGATGCTCGGTGTCTTGTAATATGGACGTAATTAACGTAGCGTTTCCCTTCACCCTTCCATCTAAAGATAGAAAGATTCCGTTAAAAGAGAGAATTGAGCTAGCTGCGATTTTCTCTTTGGCGGAGCTGACGAGGGATAAGGGAGGGGGCTTAATCTCCAAAAAGCCTGCAGAGACCATATTATTCATCTCTAAAGTTTACTATCCGCTCTGGTTTATCCCTTGGAAACGGAGAACCTTGATCTTTGACGGTTTTAATATGAATAGCCATACGATATCATTTGATATTTTCCCAGACACCAACATCTTTATTCAAGAAATGAAGGGAAGTTCAAGCAAGCTTGAGACGTATTCTGCCTTTCTTTCACATAATTTGGACTATTTTAAGAAAATCTCCGGAAGGGGACGAAAGGTCATAAAAGGCCTAATTATGGACTCCAATTTGATGGAGGATCTTTTTTCACTTTTCCGTAGAGCTAAGCGTATCAAGGAGCCCTTAGAAAAGATTCCTTTGCCTCTTATAATGGATCGATCGGCCGTTAAGAATTCTATTAAGGAGCTCCAAAACTTCGAAAGAGCATTGGAGGAAGATGTGAAAAGACTAAACAGAATTGCTGAGATCTTAATGAAGACGACTCAGAGACATATTGAAGCAGTCACTGCCGAGATTGAAAAGATCAAAAAACAGAGTGAGATCAAGATTGACAATTTAATGTCTAGGATAGCGAAGAAAACGGAGGAGACCAGAAAGGCCTATGATAAAAAGATCGTTGAGGTAACTAGAGATGCTAATCAGAAAATTCAAGAGCTAAGTGAAGAGCATGCAAAGCTGCAGGCTAGTAGGGATCATCTTAAAGATTATGTGGAGCAATGTAAAAACGAGATTTCTGCTGCTCAGGATAAAAAGGATAAGAAACAGGAAGAATATTGGCGTCAAGAACTTGGATCTTCTAGACGAAGATTTCTTGAAATAGGAAAGATGCTTAAGGAGATAGAAGAAAAGATTAAGGAGATAAGCTCCTCGCGAGATCTAGAGATTTCTAGACTTAAGTCGGAATATGCTTCAAAGACTGAAGAGTATATGACGGAAGTAAGGAAGATTGAAGCCGCATATGAAGCTAAGATAAAGATAAGTCATGAAGCCACAGAGTCCCTTGAAAGATTAACATCGCAGATCGTTGGGCAAATAAACAAGCTGATAGAGACAAGAAATTTAGCCTTAAAAGATTTAAGAGAGCTGGGGTATCCAGTCTATAAAAGAAAAGCTACGTTGGCATATATGCCCTTCTTCCTTGTATGCTATGGCCGCGATTTAGAGAAGAGATACGTTATATTTCCTCCTTCAGTTGCGAATACTATGGATGGCGTAAGCAAGATAAAGAGCGCTTTACTGCCTTATGCCGTTAGATCGATGCTACAGGAGTATTCTTTGTCAATTACAAATCTTCTAAATGGATTCGTCAAACTGATAAATCAGGATTCAATATTTGAGGATAAAATCTTTAAAATGTGCATGAAATCGAATCTGCTGAAGCATAAGACCTTCAGAGAGAATGTGGAGAGAGGGCTTAGGGATTTGGCTAAGGAAGGATGGCTTTCTAAGGAGGAGCTTCAAACGTTAATCTCTCGTTTAGAGGAGATTGGACGTTAAGAGATTTCTAGACTTATCCATAAGGAAGTTCTTTTCAGTTTTAAAGGGTCATAAAGGATATTAAGGATGCTTTAGAGTCAATACTCGGTGTGAATCTTTTGGCTAGATGTTATAGATGTGGAGCAGAGATAGATGGTGCTGCAAAATTCTGTCCAAAATGCGGAGCAAAAATTGAAGCTGGGGAGCCGGAACCTTTAAAGTATGAAATAAAGTATAGTCCCGCATACTCTCTTTTGGAGGTACATCTTCCTCCGGAGGGAAGGATAACAGCTGAAGCTGGAGCTATGACCTACATGACAAGTAACATTGAAGTTAAGACTCGCAGCAGAATCAGTGAGGGAGGAATTTGGAGAACCATTAAAGTCTCCCTTTTAGGCGGAGAGACGCTCTTCCTAAATGATTATATTGCGAGAGGAGACGTCGGTAAAGTTGGGCTTGTATCCGCTCCTCTCGGCGACATAACTCGACTTGAAGTAAGCGAAGACAAGGGATTTATAATACAAAGCTCGGCTTACATTGCTTCTACTCCAGGAGTCCATTTAGATACTGAGTGGCAGGGATTTACGAAGGGACTTTTTGGGCAGAATCTCTTCATGATTAAAACCTTAGGAGAAGGGGACGTCTTCATAAATACTTTCGGCGCGATAGATAAGCATGAACTGAAACCTGGAGAAACCCTTGTTGTGGATAACTTTCATCTCGCCGCTCTCAGCACAACATGTGAATATAAGGTTCGAATGTTCGGCGGCTTGAAATCGACGCTTCTTGGAGGTGAAGGTCTGGTGACGGATATTACGGGTCCAGGTGAAGTCTATGTACAGACTAAAAATCCTATAGAATTCGTTAGTTGGCTGTGGAAGTATATGGGGCCAAGAATCCATGGATCAGCTCCTCGAAGATCGAGAGGAATAAGATTCAGGTGGGGATGACTTGAAGCAATAATTTTGTTTTTATTTCTCCAACATCTCGATGACAAGATAATCTGAGATTTCCTAAAAGATTTTATTTTCTCAAAACGATCTTTCTTCACGTTTGATAGAAGGCTGGACGAAATGAGCAGTCTCAAGATTCCTATATTGGCTGTATTGGGTCGTAAGAATTCAGGTAAGACTACGATTGCCACGCATATCATCTCCGAGCTGACTAAGAAAGGATATAGAGTGGCAGCGGCGAAGCATATCAGTATTGAAGGATTCTCGATTGATAAAGAAGGCAAGGATACTTGGCGATATTCGATTGCGGGAGCAAATCCTGTTATATCCGTCTCCGATAGGGAAGTTGCAATCAAGATGGGGAGAGAGACGGATCTTTTTTCTCTCGACTGGATGCTTGGCGTAGCTTTGAAGAATGGTGCTGATGTGCTCTTACTTGAGGGCTTTTCATCCCTTATTTTAGGGGACAGAATGGTTGGCAAGATAATCTGCGTGAAAAATATTGAGGAGTATTATGAGTATAAAGAGAAGACCGGGGATGACGTTCTTGCTTACTGCTCATTTAAATCTCTCGGCGAACCTATTTTTGAGACCAATAGAGACCTTCGAATAATAGTTAACAGAGCTTTGGAGTTTGTTGCTGAAAAACAAAGGGTTTTCAGTATTCTCAGAAAGCTCGCTGGGTTAAACTGCGGAAAATGCGGCAGACCTTCATGTTTAGAGCTTGCGGAAGCCATACATGCAGGTGAGGCCAGTCTTGAAGAATGCGTTCCTTTAAGGCTTAAATCTAAATTAAAGACGCGGATTCTCATTGATGGAAAGGAGGTGCCTATTCAACTATTTGTTTCAGAGATCATTAGAAAATCAGTTTTAGGTATGATCTCGACTTTAAAAGGCGTTAACTTAAGTGGGGAGGAGAATCTTCGTATAGAGATCTCTAAATAAACATCATATTTCTATGACGTCGCCCGTTTTCAGGACTATACAGTCTGCCCCGAAGGTCTCCTTAAGAATTGCTATAGCTTTATCTCCAGTGCAATGACATGGACAGATTAATTCAGGATTAAATGATGACAGATCAGTCGCGGTTTGCTGTATTTTTTCCTTACTTGCATCTTTAAGGTGAAAACCGCCTATTATGGCATAAACTTTATCGACCTTCATCAATTTCTTTGAGTGGATAACGGTATTAACTATTCCTGAGTGAGCGCATCCAGAGATTATTACAAGTCCCTTTCCGTCAACTTTAAAGATTAGAGATTGATCATCCATTAGAGCATCTGGAATAAATCGTTCTCTACTAACAGTCCAGAACCCTTCAACTTTCTCATAAGGAATGACGCGTTCTACCTCGCCGGTGGTATATATCCCTTCGATAAGCTTAACGGAGCTTCTAGAAAGAAGCAGCGAAGCGCCGAAACGCTTAACTTCCATAAGGGTGAATGGCACACCGATATACGTTAGCGCCGGCTTAAATCCGAATTTAGGCTCAAATATCAGGGGATGGGCAATTATAGGAACATTCTTATCGATATGCTTCAAGACCTCAAGTAATCCGCCTGTATGATCATAATGTCCATGAGTTAGGACTACTCCCTTTATCTTAGACAGATCGACATTTAAGGCCTTAGCATTTCTTCGAAGAATTTCGGCTGATGGCCCCGTATCAAGAAGAAATGAAAAGCATTTCTCTTCAATTTTGGCTTCAGCATATACGCATAAGCCGTGTTTCGCTTTTAGATCGGGAGCCTGCGGATTTCGCTGATCTTCCACAACCACGGTTAGTCTTAAGCTCCTAACCATTAAAATCACATCTCAGACATGATTATCTTTTAATAATGGATCATTCAATCACGTCTGAAAGATAATTATTTTTCGATATATTAGTATTTTATATCATTTAGACTTTATGCCTGACCCAATTATCTTTGATGCGTGATGAATTGCTTGATAAGGTTGAGCCTCTCTGTCTTGGCGGGGATATATGATGATATAGGCTTGGATTATTATAGGCTGACTGAAAGCCCTATGCGTTTTGAAGCGGGAACCCCGGCGATTGCTGAGCCGATCGGTCTAGGTAGGGCGGTCGATTATTTAGAGGAGATTGGGATGGAGAATATTGAGGCTCATGAAAGATGGCTTGTGGAAAAAATTTACAGGGGATTGACGGAAATTCCGCATGTGGAGGTTTATGGCCCTCAGGAAATTGAGAAGATAGCGGGGATAATCTCATTTAATATAGGGAACTTACATCCGCATGATGCGGCTTTGGCATTGGATGTTTCTGCCAAGGTGATGGTGAGATCAGGTCGCCAATGTGCTTTTCTCTTAATGAAGGAGTTATTAAATCGACGTGAGGGAGTTAAGAGGGCATCCTTGCATCTCTGTAATACCAAAGAGGAAATAGAGAAATTAATCTCTGCTACAAGCGAAATTGCGAAATCATCTACGTAATTTTTGTGATGGTCACCTTGCGGTGTGGAAAAAATTTCTTTAAATAGTTTATATAGGGATTTCAGAAGTCATGCTCTTCTTATGATGTGTTTTTGAAGTCTGGTCTAAGAAATTATAAGGCATACATTTCCATTTGTACTTATGGTCAAAGTTAATTTGTGTTAAATATCTCTTTTTATCTATATCCCAGAGGTCTGCAGCTTCAAGTTTTTAAATCTTTCATTCAGAAAGTTTTTCGCAGCTTCATCTTTTATGTGGCGATTTCCAAGATTGTCCCTATATCGATATATCTGTCCTTCTTGAGCGATCTCCCACGGCATTATTAATGAAGACATACTGGGTTCCTCTGATAAGTAAAATCAGCCTGAGGCTTGTAAGATGCTTAGCCGGGACGCCTTGTTCAATATTATACGCATTGTTTTCAGGCTTATGCTTCACAATTATCTGTTTGAATTCCCACCAAGACTTCACTCTAACTACTCTACTGTTCAAACCTTAATCCAGCTTGGTAGACCCTTATTTACATGATTCATGCTTTGGATTCTTCTTCACACTCAAAGCAAAGATTCACATCTCGATTAGTCCAAAAGACTTTCCCGCATATTCTACACTTGACTTTATGCAGTAAATCTTTATCCCTACACTTTATTGTAGATGTTATAGCTCTATACTGCGGAAAGACTATAGCCTTCCTGGGACAGACCGATTCACAAGCCACACATCCATAAACACAATTTTGTGGATTTGAAACAACAGCTTTTCCATCTCTAAGCTCAAACACGCTATGCGGACAATAATCTACACATTTAGGCGTTCTAAATCTATTACATCCATCACATCGCTCTGGAAGGATCGTGGGATACCAGATTGTATCCGGCCTTGCCATGAAATATGAAGCCTCCTTTTAGAGTGAAGCAGTTATTATGCCATATAGAATTCCGAAAGTTACGCTACATATCCATGCTATTACTGCATAGAGTATAACGATCTTCCAGTTTACTACACGTGAAACGGCCGCCATGTTCGGTATGTCGTATGGCTGACCCATAAGCCAAGAGAGTAACGCTGCCTTTGTCATTCCGAGTTCGAGTAGGCTTCTACCTAAGACTATCTCGACGAGCGTAGGTGTATAAAGCGGGCCGCCGATGATTGAAGTTAGCAAGATTCCCGTTA
>Ga0190363_1001896_pt1 | contig 12280 bp, 11 predicted proteins | sample 48721867_MG_FD_161272 | JGI IMG/M metagenome (GOLD analysis project Ga0190363, IMG submission 161272) | Hydrothermal vent microbial mat bacterial communities from Southern Trench, Guaymas Basin, Mexico - 4872-18-6-7_MG | ecosystem: Environmental > Aquatic > Marine > Hydrothermal vents >...
GGGGTAGGGCCAGGCGGGTGATGCCCGTTATAGCATCCAAGAGTGCCCGGATGGTTCGATTCTCCCCGATCATCCGGGAACTGAAGTGGTACCGCGGAAAGGATGGCCCTTTTCGTCTTCAGGATGGAAAGGGCTTTTTTAATTCCCTAAGGTCAAAGGAGACCGAAAATGCGCAGCGATCAGGTGAAAAAGGGTTACGAGAGGACCCCGAACAGGGCCCTGCTGTATGCGACCGGGATGAGTAAGAGGCAGATGGATATGCCCTTTATAGGGATAGCCAGTTCCTTCACCGATCTGGTGCCCGGCCACATAACGATGAGGGATCTGGAGAGGTTCATCGAGAGGGGGATCCACTCCGCCGGCGGCACATCTTTCATCTTCGGCGTGCCGGCCATCTGCGATGGGGTCGCCATGGGACATGGAGGGATGAAATATTCCCTGCCATCGAGAGAGCTTATAGCTGATGAGATCGAGTCCATAGCCAACGCCCACGCGCTGGATGGATTGGTGTTGCTTACCAACTGCGATAAGATCACCCCCGGGATGCTCATGGCGGCAGCTAGGCTCGATATACCGGCCATAGTCGTCACGGCAGGCCCCATGCTCTCCGGAATGTACAGAGGCAAACGACGCTCTCTGGTTCGGGATACCTTCGAGGCGGTCGGCAGATACAATGCTGGGTTGATCGATGAAAAGGAACTCGAAGGGCTCGAGATGAGCGCGTGCCCAGGTGCAGGGTCGTGTCAGGGGGTTTACACGGCAAACACGATGGCGTGCGTCACGGAGGCCATCGGGATGTCGCTCATGGGATGCGCCACCGCCCTGGCCGTGGACGCCAAGAAACGCCGAATAGCATTCGAAAGCGGCTACAGAATCGTTGAGCTCGTCAGGGAAAACCTCACCCCGAGAAAGATCATGACCAGGGAGGCCATTGAAAACGGGATAAGAATGGATATGGCGCTGGGGGGATCGACCAACGCCGTGTTGCATATCACCGCCATCGCACATGAGGCCGGGGTGGATCTGGATCTGAATACTTTCGATAGGCTCAGCCGCGAGACCCCGCATATCGCCAATCTCCGGCCCGGCGGAGAACATTTCATGGAGGATCTCGAATATGCCGGCGGCATCCCCGCCGTGATGCACGTCCTTAAGGATCTGCTCAACGATACCCCGACCGTGACGGGGTTGACGATCAGACAGATCGCCGAGCGGGCGGAGGTGATCGATCCGGAGGTGATCCACTCGATGGATAATCCATATCACAGTGAAGGGGGTATAGCGGTTCTATGGGGATCTCTGGCGCCTGATGGAGCGGTGGTTAAACAGACCGCTGTGAGCGAATCGGCCATGGTTTTCAAGGGCAAAGCCAGGGTTTTCGACTCAGAAGAGGAGGCGATGACGGCGATCCTCGGCGATCGAATTAGAGAAGGGGATGTGGTCGTCATCAGATATGAGGGCCCTAAAGGCGGTCCCGGGATGCGGGAGATGCTCTCCCCGACATCCGCCATCGTGGGTAAAGGGCTGAGCAACTCCGTCGCCCTGATAACCGACGGCAGGTTTTCGGGCGGAACCAGAGGGCCATGTATCGGCCACATATCGCCTGAAGCCGCCGAAGGAGGACCGATAGCTTTGGTGAAGGAGGGAGACCCGATCCTGATAGATATACCGAACAGGAAGCTGGATCTGCTCGTCCCGCCAGAGGAGATCGAGAGGCGAAGAAGAGAATGGTCCCCGCCGGAGCCGAAGGTCAAGACCGGATACCTCGCTCGCTATGCCAAGCTGGTCACATCGGCGAACACCGGGGCTGTGTTTTCCAAATGACGTTCATATTTCCTCCGGGTGTAGCGTTTAGGCTAGTCGTTTGCCATCCATAGTTCAACGGTCATTTGTAGTCATCAAGTCATTCGGCTTCGCCGTCATTTTAAATGACTACAAATGACCGACCATTAATGACAATAAATGACTAAGAGAGTGGGAGTGTAGAGTATGAAGATGAGAGGAGCTAAAATCCTGATCGAATCGCTCAAGCGAGAGGGAGTTAAATATCTATTCGGCATTCCGGGAGGGGCGGTGATTCATATATTCGACGACCTGTATGATGAGCCGGACATCGAGTTCATTCACACCCGGCACGAGCAAGGGGCGGCCCACGCCGCTGACGGATACGCCAGAGCGACCGGCAAGGTCGGCGTGGCGATCGCCACCTCAGGGCCGGGGGCGACAAATCTAGTTACGGGGATCGCCACTGCATACATGGACTCGATCCCCATCGTCGCCATAACCGGCCAGGTGCCGACATCCCTGATAGGCAACGATGCCTTTCAGGAGGCCGATATCATCGGCATAACCCGCCCCATATGCAAGCACAGCTATCTCGTTCGCTCGCCCGAAGAGGTGGCCCGGACGGTCAAAGAGGCATTCTACATAGCCGGAACGGGTCGCCCCGGTCCGGTGATCATAGACTTCCCCAAAGATGCTCAGATCAACGAGGCCGAGTTCGAGTATCCGGATAGGGTGGAGCTGAGAGGGTATAAGCCGAAGTACGAGGGCCATCCCAGGCAGATCGCCAAGGCGATCGAGATGATAAAGAGCTCCAAAAGGCCGGTGATCCTGGCCGGAGGAGGAGTGATCGCTTCGGAGGCCTCCCAGGAGCTAAGACAGTTCGCCGTAAAAGCGGGCATCCCCGTGACCACCACCCTGATGGGGCTGGGGGCCTTCCCCGAGACGCATCCGCTTTCCCTGAAGATGCTCGGCATGCACGGGACGAGATACGCCAACTACGCCGTCAGCAACTGCGATCTTTTAATATGCATTGGGGCGAGATTCGACGACAGAGTTACCGGAAAGCTGGATAAGTTCGCGCCCGAGGCGAAGGTAATCCATGTGGATATCGATCCCGCTTCGATAAGCAAGACCGTCGATGCACACGTGCCGATAGTGGGTGACGCGAAACTCATCCTCAAGGAGATGATCGGACGGATTGAGCCGCTGGATATCCAACCCTGGATCAAACAGATCGAGGAGTGGAAGCGCAGATATCCCCTGACATATGAACGGAGTTCAGATGTCATAAAACCTCAGTTCGTCATCGAACAGATCTACGAGGCGACCAAGGGGGAGGCGATCATAGCTACGGGCGTCGGTCAACATCAGATGTGGGCGGCTCTGTTCTATCAGCACACTAAGCCTCGTCACTTCCTCTCATCCGGCGGATTGGGGACGATGGGTTACGGCTTTCCCGCCGCCATAGGCGCCCAGGTCGGGTGCCCGGATAAGATAGTCTTTGCCATTACAGGCGACGGCAGCTTCCAGATGAACATACAGGAGCTGAGCACGGTCGTGACGTACAACCTGCCGGTCAAGGTGGCTATAATCAACAACAGCTACCTCGGCATGGTCAGACAATGGCAGGAGCTGTTCTTCAATAGGAGGTATTCGGGCGTTTACTTCAAGCATAACCCCGATTTCGCCAAGGTCGCCGAGGTTTTCGGCGCAACGGGGATAAGGGTGACGAAACCGGAGGAGGTCAGGCCTGCCATAGATAAGGCCATTGACACACAGGGGCCTGTGGTGATAGACTTTATCGTTGACTCCGAGGAGAACGTCTTCCCGATGGTTCCAGCAGGCGCTCCTCTACAGGAGATGATCGGAGGGTTGGCGTGATGGCGAAGGATATGCAAAAACATACGATCTCAGTTTTGGTTGAGAACCGGTTCGGGGTGTTGGCCCGCGTGGCGGGCCTGTTCAGCGGAAGGGGATATAACATAGACAGCCTGACGGTCGCCGAAACCGAATCTCCGGACGTCTCGCGGATGACCATAGCGGTTAGGGGAGACGAGAAGATACTCGAGCAGATAACCAAACAGCTCAACAAATTGATCGATGTGATCAAGGTCTCGGACATCACCGCGGAGGATCACGTGGAGAGGGAGCTGGCTCTGATCAAGGTCTCAGCTAACAGAGGGACCCGCGTGGAGATCATCCAGATAGTCAACATCTTCAGATGCCATATCGTGGACGTCTCTCCAGAAGCCCTCGTTGTCGAGGCGACCGGCGATGAGGAGAAGATAGAGGCCATAATAAACCTGCTGAAACCATATGGCATAAGGGAACTCGTCAGGACGGGCAAGGCGGCGATAACGAGAGGATAAGATCACAGTCATTTATAGTCATTAGGTCATTCGGCTGCGCTGTAATTCAAAAATGACTACAAATGACTATAAATGACAACAAATGACGTCTTAACAAGATAACACGGAGAGGTGTGATATGGCAAGGATTTACTATGATAAGGACGCAAAGCTCGATCTGCTCAAGGACAAGGTCATAGCCATCATCGGCTATGGCAGCCAGGGCCATGCCCAGGCGCAGAACCTGCGCGATAGCGGCCTGAACGTCATCGTCAGCGAGCTTGAGGGAACGCCGAACTACGATCTCGCCAAACAACACGGCTTCGAGCCCATGTCCGCCGCTGAGGCAGCCGAGAAGGGGGATTTGATCCAGATGCTCGTGCCCGATTACGTACAGCCCGATCTCTACAGAAGCGCCATTGCGCCGCACATGAAGTCTGGCAAGATCCTCGGTTTCTCACATGGGTTTAACATCCATTTCAACCAGATCATCCCGCCCAAAGAGGTGGACGTGATAATGGTTGCGCCCAAGGGTCCGGGACACCTCCTGCGAAGCGAGTTCGAACGCGGAGCCGGCGTGCCGTGTCTGATCGCCGTCCAGCAGGATGCCTCCGGCAAAGCGAAGGAGATAGCGCTTGCCTACGCCAAAGGTATAGGCGGAACCAGGGCGGGCGTGATCGAGACGACCTTCAGGGAGGAGACCGAGACGGACCTCTTCGGCGAACAGGTGGTTCTATGTGGAGGCGTGACCGAGCTGGTCAAATCGGCCTTCGATATCTTGGTGGAAGCCGGATATCAGCCGGAGATCGCATACTTTGAGTGCATGCACGAGCTCAAGCTGATCGTGGATCTGTTCTATCAGGGAGGAATCAGCTACATGCGATACTCCGTCAGCGATACCGCTGAGTACGGAGACCTGACCAGAGGACCAAGGGTGATTAACGACTCCGTCCGAGCCGAGATGAGGAAGATCCTCCAGGAGATACAAAGCGGAGAGTTCGCCAGGGAATGGATACTGGAGAACAAGGCGGGAAGGCCCGTCTTCAACGCCCTGAGAGGTAAGACGAAGGAGTATCTCATCGAAAAGGTCGGAAAAGAGCTGCGCCGAATGATGCCCTGGATCGAAGCGAAGGAAATCGAGGATTAAAGGATTAAAGGGGGTAAAGGATTAAGATCAAACTCCTTTACCCCTCCGATGTCCTATTCTCCCTCGATGAGCTCTCCGCCTTTTTTCAGGTAGGCGATGGCGTTTCGTGAGACCTCGACCTTCACGTCTTCCGCCACTCTCAGAACGACGATATCATTGGTCAAACCGACTATCGTGCCGTGTAGTCCGCCTACGGTGACAACCTGATCGCCCTTGGAGAGATTTCGAAGCATGTTTTGGTGCTTTTTCTCCTTGATCCTCTGAGGTCTGATTATCAGCAAGTAGAAGATCAAGAAGATCAATATCAAAGGCATCAAACTCGAGATAAACCCCATATTTACCTCCTCGTCATCTACTCCAGTCTTAATTTATACAATGAGCGGGTAGATAAAGTCAACACTTGACGGGAAGGGGATGATATGCTATGTTTCTGGAAGATCCCCAGGAGGTGTTGCGTTGGGTTCCTCCGTTGGGCGGGGAAAAATCGTCCTCGCCTTTCTAATCTGTATCCTTTTGCTTCCTTCCGCCGCCTTCGGATGTAAATATACCGTCCGCGACGTAGGGTTCGTCGATATAGGCTCCACCCCTTACCAGCTCTATCTTTTCACAGGAAAGGATACGCCCGAGGAACAGGAGAAAGTGCTCAAGGAGATCTCATATGTCGCTTTGATGGAGGCCAACGTGATGGCAGAGGTGGTGAACGTCGATCGAGGGGGGGATCATCCCGCCATGAGATACTTCAGATTCTGGCATATAACCCACCTGCCGGCTGCCGTTCTGGTCTCGCCCGAAGACGGACGATCCCTTTTCCTGCCGCTGCATGGGCGAGGCAAGACGTTTAAGGGGTCAGTGTGGAACGTGATGGAGGGGATCGTCTCCTCGCCGGTGAGGGAAGAGATACTCAAACATATCGTCAGAGCGTACTGCATCGTCCTGTTTGTCCTGGGAGGGGAAACTCAGGCGAACAAGAGGGCGGAGAAGGCGATCTCGGAAGCGACGGGCGAGATCAGGAGGATGATGAGCCAGTTTCCCAAATCCGTCGATGAACCACCTCATCTGATCACGATATCCCCGGATTCCTTCGCTGAGGAGAGGATACTGCTTTGGAGCCTCGGCATAGATGAGGGGAGCGGTGAACCCCACGTTGCCGTGCTCTACGGGAGGGGACGACGAATAGGGCCCGTCCTCAAGGGCGGGGGGATCACCGCAAGCGGTCTCTTCAATATCCTCTCCGCCGTAGGCCAGGCCTGTGAGTGCGGGCTCGATAGAGGGTGGATTCTGGGGAAGATGATACCTCTTAAATGGGATGAGGAGGTTCAGACGGAGGTGGTCAAAATCCTGGGATTCGACGCCGAGAACCCGATGGTGAAGGCGGAGGTAAATCAAATCCTGGCGATCGGGTCTACGTCAAACGGCGAGGAGGAATCGCAGGATCTATTCTACGGATATGAGGAGAGAGAAGTGGAGTACGATAACGTTTCATCCGTAGCTATGCTCTCGCCCGCCCAGGTGAGCGACATGACTTACCAACGGGTTGATCCACATGGGGGTGGGTCGGTCCTTCGAACGATAATCCTTCCCCTCATCGGGATATCAACCTTGATTTTGATCGCCGCAGCCTTTATCATATTGCGTACACGGAGGAGGGAAGTGTGAATAATAGGATAGTTAGAATTCACTGGTGGATGAATTATCGATAGTTTGGAGGGATAACCTTGGAAGTTACAATAAATCTCCCTGAGGGAATAACAGCGATCTGCAAGATAAAAGGGAACGAGTTAGAAAGGTTCTTAAAGAGAATCATAGCGGTAGAGCTTTATAGGGAAAGGCTCGTATCTATGGGTAAAGCCGCGGAGATAGCGGAGGTGTCAAGATATGAAATGATGGACTTGCTAAACGAAAAAGGGGTTCCGATCAACTACACAGTGGAAGATCTTGAGGAGGATATGAAAACTCTGGGGAAACTGTTGAAACCCCATGTGGGAGGAAGCAGGTATGAACCTATTTTATATGATCTTCAAGGAGATAGCTCATAGGAAGTTTAACTTCCTCTTCAGCCTTTTGGCCGTCCTGACGGCGGTGGCCCTGTTCATATTCTTCCACACAACCGGAAGAGCTGCCAGAGAGGAGGCAAGGGTGGTGTTGAAGAACATGGGGTTTAACCTGAGGATAATCCCGAAGGACACCGACATGGATAAATTCTGGGCCGAGGGGTTCTCCGAACACACGATGCCGGAGGATTACGTCTACCGCTTCGCCAAACAGAAGGGGCTCTATTACAACCATCTGATGGCGACCCTGCAGAGAAAGACGACGTGGCGAGGTAAAAGCGTTATACTGACCGGAATCCTGCCCGAGGTCTCTCCCCCCGGAAAGAAGAAAAAACCGCTGAGCTTCTCCGTCAAACCCGGAACGGTCTACATCGGTTATGAGATCGCGCGGAGCCTGGGGATTAAGGAGGAGGATGTGATAGATCTTCTCGGCGAACGCTTCACGGTGGCTAAAGCGCTCTCCCAGACCGGCAGCATGGATGATATCCGTATCTACGGGCATCTTCACGATATTCAAAAGATATTGGGCCTGAAGGGGAGGATAAACGAGATAAAGGCTCTGGAGTGCGTCTGTTACACGCTGTCGCCTGAGGAATTCCGGAGAACCCTGCACAGACAGCTCGCTCAGCTTCTGCCCGATGCGAAGGTGATAGAGCTCCAATCCATCGCCCTTGCGCGGCGAAATCAGAGATGGATGATAGAGAGGTATTTCTCCATCGTTATGCCGTTTGTAATCGTCGTCTGTGCTGTGTGGATCGGCGCTCTGGCGATGATGAACGTCAGGGATAGGAGATACGAGATAGGAATCATGCGTGCCCTGGGATATGGATCGAGCAAAATCGCTCTGTTATTTTTGGGCAGAGCGATCGCGATAGGTCTGATCGGCGCCGCTTTAGGATTCCTGGTCGGCACTCTGCTCTCTCTAACACTGGGACCCGACATATTCAAGGTGACGGCCAGGATGATAAAGCCGATATACGGTCTTCTGGGTTGGTCGCTCATCGCCGCTCCGGCCTTCGCCGCACTCTCCAGCTTCATACCGGCGATGGTGGCCGTGACACAGGACCCCGCCCTCACGCTGAGGGAAGGGTGAGGAGGTGCGATATGACGTGGTTTAGCTTCCTATGTCTCGCATATGCCGCTCAGCCCGTTAGCGCGTCGAAGCTTGTGTTAGCTTTCTATTACCCATGGTACGGCAACCCACAGGTGAGCGGCAGATGGGTTCATTGGTCGGGTGTGGATCAGGAGAAAAAGGAGATAGCGAGCTCCACCCACTATCCCATCCTTGGACCCTACGACAGCCATGATCCCAAACTGTGCGATCAACACGCCAAATGGGCCGGGGAGAACAACGTGGACGGTTTCATCGTGAGCTGGTGGGGTAAAGGGGACTTCAGCGACGAGGCGATGAAACCGATCCTTCAAGCCGCCGAACGACACGGAAGGCTGGTGACGATCTACTATGAGACTGTCCCGGAAAATAAGGTCGATCGGGCGGTGGATGATCTTTTATACGTGTTGGAGGAATATGGGGATCAATCCGCATGGCTTAAGGTGGAGGGGAAACCCGTCATCTTCATCTACGGCCGGGCGATCGGACAGATCGGTCTTGAGGGATGGAGGGAGGTCATAGAGAAACTGAGGGAGAGATATGGTGGCGGATTTCTTCTCATCGGAGACCGTATCTCCCCCGATGCGGCTGCCATCTTTCAGGGCGTCCACACCTACAACCCATGCGTAGCCATGCGGGACAAAACGGTGGACCAGGTGCGTCGATGGGCCAGGGATACCTACTCCGGGTGGGTCAAGGTCGCGCGGGATGGCGGCGTGATAAGCTGTATCACCATAATCCCGGGCTATGACGACACGAAGATCAGAAAGCCCGGCATAAAGGTCGAGAGGTTCGACGGCGAGCTCTATAGGGTTCAATGGGAGGAGGCGATGAAGGCGCGGCCTGACTGGGTACTCATAACCAGTTGGAACGAGTGGCATGAGGGAAGCGAGATAGAGCCGTCGAAGGAGTACGGAGATCTTTATCTGAAGCTCACCCGTCGTTTCGCCGGGGAATTCAAGGGGAGGTGATGGGTTAGAATGATATCCTGCGAAAGCCTCACCAAGATATATCGAACCGGCGGGAATCGGGTGAAGGCTCTGGACGGCGTCGATCTCCGGATCGAGGAGGGCGAGTTTGTAGTGGTGAGAGGTCCCAGCGGCAGCGGTAAAACCACCCTACTGATGATCATCGGCGGTATGCTCCGACCGACCGAGGGGCGGGTGGTCGTGAACGGCAGGGATCTCTACTCGATGGGCGAGAGGGAGAGAGCTAAATTCAGGGCCGAGAACATCGGGTTCATCTTTCAGATGTTCCACCTCGTTCCCTATCTGAACGTCATCGAGAACGTCCTATTGGCGGCAGGAGCTGGAGAGGGGAAAGGGGATAGAGATCGGGCGAAGGAGCTTTTGGGCAGATTGGGCCTTGCCGACCGGGAGCGCCACAAGCCCTCTCAGCTCAGCGCGGGCGAGAGTCAACGCGTGGCCATAGCAAGGGCGATGTTCAACCGTCCCAAGCTTATCCTCGCAGACGAGCCCACCGGTAACCTCGATCCGGAGAACGCCGAGGAGGTCTTCGGATATCTGGATGAGTTCCACGGAGAGGGGGGCACCGTTTTGGTGGTCACACATGGCAGGGAGGCGGAGAGGTATGCGGATCGAATCCTCCGCCTTCAAGAGGGCCGCTTAACTTCAACGTAGGCCTCATTCTGTCTTCTAATAGTTCTTAGAGTTAAAATCGAACTGCTCAAGCTTTATATCGGAGATTACCAACGGAAGCTTAAACCGAACTTTCCTGGGGAACCATTCGATTTAAAACCGAAGTCATCCTATATATCGGAACCCATGGGACGGAACTTTAGAGGAAAATCATCTTGAGGGGATCAGGATCTCCTAGGGCGCGCTCCTCTCTCTAAATAGCAAGGAATTAAAGCCCGCATTTCTCCATTTCTTCTTTTAGATCCTCTATGGTGAGGTGGATATATCTTTGGGTAGTCATTAGTGATTTATGCCCTAATATCTTTTGAACAGCCCTTATGTTCATCCCTCTTTTCAACATTCTCGTCGCGGCCGTATGTCTCAGCGTATGGGGTGTTACCTTCTTTCCGATCCCCGCTTTCATGGAAAGCCTTTTAACCACTCTGCCTATCGTCCTTGTGCTCCATGGGAAGAGAAACTCGTTTGACCTTCGGGATTTCATCACCAGTTGGAGATACCTCACAGCGCCTTTTGGTATAGGTATAACCCTGTCCTTTCTACCTTTACCCGACCTTATAGTCATGATACCCTCCTTCAGATCCACCTCCTGTGCTCTAAGACCTGCTACCTCAGAAACCCTCAATCCGCTTCTCGACATCAACATGATCATAGCAGGATATCTAGGATCCTCCATTTCCTCGGCTGTTTTTTCAAGCTTCTCCACCTCGCTCTCGCTTAGAAAGGTGGGAAGTTTTTCCTCCCTGCCCCAGGACCACTCCACGGAAAGGATATCTATCTTTCTACGCCATCTTGCCCATGCCCTTACAGAAGCCAATTTCCTCCGGAGGGAAGAGAGTTTCAATCCGTTCTGAGATAACAACTGGAGCCATTTCTCTAAGTCCTCGGGTTTAGCCTCAGGATACTTCGAGAAAAAATCACGGAGGTCATATGTGTACTCATGGATAGTTCTAGGCGACAATCCTCTCGATCTGAGATACTCCTCGAAGGCCTTAACTTCCGCCTTAGGATTATCCAACACTACCAATCCCTCCTGTATTCTATTTTCCGCTCCCCTAATGGAAACAACGAATCGATCTACGGTTGAGATTACGATTTACCATCGTTGCTCTCCAATCACCTTGTTGAAGAAATTGTTTTAATAAAGGTTTCCAATTGCCCAAGGTTTAATCCCAAGATTTGCAGTAAAAATCCCTACCATCTAAGAACTATTAGAGGACAAAATCGAAAATAAACGGAGAAGACGATGAACGTGATTTAAAATCTTAAATTTCCGCTTGAGCTTATCCCCGGAGGTAACCCGATATGGAAAGCGCAACTCATATTGATAATCTTAATGATATAGCGGCACTTTTGATACAATTAGATCCTGGTGAGCCTTCCGAGCTACGCCAGGCGAAGGAAGCTGTGGATGAGTTTTCGAGAAACCTCTCATCATCCGTGCTGCGGGATCTGTTTCTCCAGGTATCCCATAAGCTTGACGAAATGATGCAGAATCAGACATCTGATCCCTCGAGTTTAATGAGGGAGATAGGTGAGCTGATGGAAAAAGCTATGGATCTGAGTAGCGGGAACGATTCTCCTAATCAGATGAGCATTCCCGAGGATTCGGATCCGGAGTTGATATCAGCGTTCATAACGGAGACACAAGATCTGATATCCGAAGCCGAATCAGCACTTCTATCACTGGAAGCTAACCCCGATGATATGGACGCCGTCAACACCGTCTTCCGAGCATTCCACACCGTCAAAGGAACTGCCTCCTTCCTCGGACTCGAACACCTCTCAAACCTCGCTCACCACGCTGAATCTCTACTCTCAAGAGTCCGCGACGGGGAGATAAAACTCATCGGCACATACGCAGATATCGCCCTCAACTCTGTGGACATGATCAAAGAATTCATACAGATCATCCAAAACGGATTAGGCGGAGAACAGATGAGGCTGCCGGAGGGATATGAAAGACTGATTGAGATCCTAAGCGATCCCCAACAGGAGACAAATCCCCATGAAGATGTGCCCAGAGTGGGAGATATCCTGGTCGCTCAAGGCAAGGCTGAACGGGATGAAATCGAAGCCGTTGCCCTCGACAAGGGAGACAGACCGATCGGTGAAGCCATCGTGAGATCAGGCGCGGCAACTCTCACTGATGTCGCACATGCCATCAGAACTCAAAAGAAGAT
>Ga0190363_1001897_pt1 | contig 12280 bp, 14 predicted proteins | sample 48721867_MG_FD_161272 | JGI IMG/M metagenome (GOLD analysis project Ga0190363, IMG submission 161272) | Hydrothermal vent microbial mat bacterial communities from Southern Trench, Guaymas Basin, Mexico - 4872-18-6-7_MG | ecosystem: Environmental > Aquatic > Marine > Hydrothermal vents >...
TAAAGGGGGGATGGTGGAAGAGCTCTACCTCCAGATAAACAAGCCTGGGGTCGGAGGGCTAAGGCTGGAGGTTCCCGTGCTGATAACCGGGAGAGGGTGCGAAAAGCTTACGAAAACCCCGATAGAGCCGGCTGAGCTACCCGTGTAGCCCCCTCCTGCCCTTGATCTCCATCAAATCAACTGCAAAACCTTTAACTAGCCTACTATCTCTAAAACGCGAAACCGGCTTAACTTGCGCGTCCTTCCGGATTTAACTGAGGATTAAATCCTTAGGTCTCCTCGTTAGAACCTTTGCCCCTCTTTTCTCGACGACAACCATGTCCTCTACTCGTACCCCTCCAACACGGAGAATGTACACTCCGGGTTCAACGGTGAAAACCATGCCCTCTTTAAGCTTTGCCTCACTCACCGGGGAAATGTGAGGTAGTTCGTGCACGTCTAACCCTACCCCATGCCCTAGACTGTGGGTGAAGCACTCTCCGTACCCCCTCTCCTCCAGAATACTCCTAGCCGCGCGGTCTACTTCCTTGGCGCTAACACCGGGCTTGACAGCATTTACAGCTGCCTCTTGGGCTTCAATGACCGCGGTTAGCATTTCCACCTTCTCCTTCCCTCCTCCAAGAACAACAGTTCTCGTAACGTCTGAACAGTAGCCGCCGTACTTCGCCCCTAAATCTATTACTACAAGGTCCCCCTTCCTGATCCTGCGTGTGCTGCAGGTGGCGTGAGGGTTTGCCCCCCTCTTACCGGATGCAACTATGGTGTCGAAGGGGAACCCTTCAGCCCCCGCCCTCCTCATAGCGTACTCTGCCTCAGCAGCCACCTCACACTCTCTAACGCCAACGTCCACCATGCCCACTGCAGCCTCCAGCCCCCTCTCAGCTATCCTGGCAGCCCTAACAATCCTCTCAAGCTCCCCCTTCGACTTAACGCTTCTAACCCTCATCATCACGTCTGAACTTTCAAAGGAAACATGTGGAAGCTCCTCCCTAAACCTAGACAGCAACCCTGCCTCTAACGAGTCCTCAACCATAACCCTCCCAAGCCTCCCCCCTGCAACCTCCCTAAGCTTCCTAGCGTATCCCCTCTCCCCCGCAACCTCCACCCTAACCTTACAATTCTCCCTAGCAAGCTCCGCGTCCCCCCGGGAAACCACAAGCACAACCTCCCCCCTTTTAGGAACAAAAAGAAGAGCGGGAAACCCCGGGGTAAACCCTATAACATACCCTATGTTTTTCGGGTTCACCAAGAGAAAACCGTCATATTCGCCCATCATCTCCCTCAAAACGTTGACGCGCATCCTCGCACCCACCTAACAAAGACGAAAACATAAAAATAAAAATAAGCGTTCCCTAACGGGGAACAGCGAGAAACGCTAACCAGAGGAGCCTCGAAACACGTAAACGTCCCCAGGCAGCTTAACATGCTGAAGGTGGCCCACATGCTCACCGTAGCCGTAGGATCCCAAAACCCTGTAAAAGTAGACGCCGTCAGGTCCGTCATGGGCAGGCTAATAGGCAAGGTAAAGGTAACTCCCGTTAAAGTAGACCCGAAAGTACCAAGCCAACCCATCGGAGTGGAGCAAACCCTGAGAGGAGCCATAAACCGCGCCTCCCTAGCGCTAGAAAAAACAGGCGCAGACCTAGGCGTCGGAATAGAAGCAGGACTCATCGAGTTCCCCCAAACAAAAACCGGATACATGGACTTCCAGTACTGCGCCATAACAGACAGGGAGGGATGGACAACACTAGGCTGCGGTCCAGGCTTCGAATACCCGCCACACGTAATCCAAGCAGTCTTCACGAGGAAAATCGAGGTAGGAGTGGCGATGATGGAGCTTACAGGCATCAAGGACCTAGGAAGAAAACAAGGAGCTATCGGCTACCTCACCCACGGCGTCATACCAAGGAAAAAGCTAACCGAAATATCAGTCATAATGGCAATGATACCACGAATAAACAAGCAACTCTACACTACAACCAACACACCACTAACGAAAAAAGCAACCCAAAAGAAAACTTAAAAACAGCCCGAACCCCTAAAACCTAAATTAACTGCGCGATCTTTTCAGCAGCCCTCTTCATGTAAAGCCTAAGAACCCCCAGATTAGCATCCTTAGTCGCACTAGCCGTTATCACGGCATTCGGGCCAGCACCCATAACCAGAATGTACCCGTCACTACCCCTAACATAAACCTCATCCACAATCCCCTTCTCAAACTCCTGAACAGCCCTCTCACCCAGACTAAGAATCGCCGCAGTAATAGCCGCCAACCTCACATCATCAATCTCCGGAGGAAGACTAGCAGCAATAGGCAACCCCTCAACACTAACCACAGCCGCCCCCTCAATTTGAGGAACATTCTCGTGCAACTCCCTCAACACATTCTCAATCTCCTCGTTCTTGCCAAGCAGCATCCACATACCACCTCAAACACCACTTCAAACAAAAACCCAAGCAACACCAAAACCCTTACATCTTACATCTTACTTACATCTTATAAAGCCTCTTCAAAAGCACCTCCCTGGCAATAGCCTGAAAAGCCCTCTTAACACCCAAACCCTTAATAGCAATCGACTCGTAAATTGGAAAACCGTCAACACCAAGAGCCTCCACAAGCTCCTGCCTAGGCATCGCATCAGGCAAATCCCTTTTATTAAGCAAGACAACCATTGGTATCTCCTTACCAAGCTTATCCCCCAAAAACCCCCTAAGCTCCTCCAAGCTCTCAATGTTATTCTGAAGCTGCCTCCTCGACGAATCAACCACAAATATCAACCCATCCGCCCCCTGAAGAACTATCTTACGCTGATGCCTATGCCTCCTCTGACCAGCCACAGTGAACACGTCAAAAACCACCTTACCAGTAGCCGAGATCGGCGTGTAGTCAAAGTATAATGTGCGTCCTGTCGGGTCTTCCACCGAGGTGAATCCCCCCTTAGTTAGCCCGGTGACCTCGTCATAGATCCAGCGTAAGCACGTAGTCTTCCCGCTCAGGCTAGGGCCGACATATACTATTTTAAAATGTATCCGTCCCTCCGCATCCTTTTTCAAGGCTTACACGTCTCCTTCTCTTTTTTAGGGCTGGAGGGTTTGAGAGGGCGTTATTACACTTTTTCCAGTTCTCCGAATGCTGCTTTCAGCTCTTCCTCTTCTTCTCCTTCTGTTAATGGTACTACTGGTTTCTCGGCTAGGAACTCGTCTAGGATTGCTTTTAGCTGTTCTGACGCTTTCTTCATGAGCAGCCTTACCATTCCTATGTTTACCGTTTCATCCGTTATGACGCATAGGATTCCTTTCCCGCAGCTCGCCGCGAAGATTTTCCCGTGCTCAAACTCGGATGTTACTATTTGGAGTTCTCCTAGCTCTAATCCTTTCCCCTGTTCTTCGCTTGCACAGTAGACCGCTGAGGCTATGGCTCCTATCCCGTCTACGTCTACTTTAAAATAGCTGAACCGCGTCGTATATGCTATGGTTAAACCCGTCCTGTCGACTAGGATTACCTTTTTGATGCCGCTCTCCGCCTTGATCACTTCGGCTAGTACGCGTTCGAACGCCTTAACATCTACTGCCATTTGGGTTTCCTCCAACTTGACGTCCTTTTAATTGTAAAGTTTTTTCGCATATATTTGGTTTTCGCACAGTTGTTTTTGTATTGTTTCTGCTGTTTCTTGAATCTTGATTTATTCTTCTTTTTCTCTTAGTACTATTAGTACGAATTCTTGTTCGGGTGCTATTTGGATTTCGCTTTTGCCTGCGTCGAGGGTGAGGAATTTTAGTCCTTCTTCTCCCATTTCTTTTATGACGCTTCTTGCTTTTCCCACGAGGGATGTTACGAGGGCTGCTATTGTCTCCGTCTTTTGGGGGTCAAGCGTTGTGCTTATCGGTAGCCCTTCGCTGCTGGTGACGACTACTCCCTTTACTCCAGGGTGTTTCTGGAGTTCTTGAAGTGTTTTCTGGAAAACTTTTGAGCTTATCATTTTTAATCCCCTTGCCGCTCTTTCTTTGATATCATTTTAGGACTTTATGGGATTTAAAGGCTTTCGTCAGGTGCTTCTCCGGGGGGTTGATGGGTTTTGCGGGCTTGTTCTTCTTTTCGTGCTGTGCGTGGCTGGTTGTTTCTGCTCGCTTCTCCCTTGGCTTGCTTCCTGGAGCGTTACTTCATGTTTGGCCTTGACTATGGTGTTTGACGGTACATTGGCTGCTACCACGATGCCTGGGGCTATTAGGCTGTTTGCCCCTATGGTTACGCCGGGCATTATCATTACTCCGATTCCTGTTTTCACGTTGTCCCCTATCACTGCGCCCATCTTCCTTCTCTTGGTGTCGACCTTTCTGCCTTTAACGGTGGCTGTTACGTTCCTTTCGTCGAGCCTCAGATTTGCTGTTATGGTGCCTGCTCCAAGGTTCACGTTTTCTCCTATTATGCTGTCTCCCACGTAGGAGAGGTGGGCTACGTTTGTCCTGCTCATTATGATCGAGTTTTTCACTTCGCATGCGTTCCCTATATGGCAGCTGTCACCTATGACCGTGTAGGGTCTAACGTAGCAGTTTGGCCCTATGACCGCGTTTTCCCCTATGTGTACTGGCCCCTCTATGTATGCTCCAGCCCTCACTATGGTTCCCCTCCCAACCCTGACGGGTGGATGTATGACGGCTCCCTTTTCAATTCTGGCTTCTTCTTCGACGACGACTCTCCTCTCTCCCTCATGCTTCTTCATTAGTTCCTCGTTTGCGGTGAGGAGGTCCCAGGGGTAGCCTACATCTAGCCACCAGCCTTCTATTCTGTAAGGTATTATTTCTCCGCCTTCATCTATTATTTTCTGGATGGCATCCGTTATCTCGTATTCTCCTCTCTCTGAAAGAGGGACTTCTCTTAAAGAGTTGAACACCTCGCTGCTGAAAACGTAAATGCCTGCGTTAACCAGGTTGCTGCCTACCTTGACGGTGGGCTTCTCAATCACCCTAACTATTTTCTCTCCCTTAACCTCGACCACGCCGTAGCTTGAAGGGTCAGCGACCTCGGCGAGAGCCATCACATGGCTCCCATGCTTACGGAACGCCTTAACCGCTTCGCCATAGTTTTCCCCCTCGGTTAGGACGTCTCCGTTCACGAGGATGAAGTCTTCACCTCCCACAAACTCCTCCGCTAGGCTGGCTGCATGCGCCGTTCCCAGGGGCTTTTCCTGAACGATGTACTCCACCTTTAAGCCGAGCCGTCCTCCATCACCTACGGCCTCAACCACCTTATCTTTATGTCTTCCCACCACTACGGCGGCTTCCGTCACACTGCCCCTTTTCAGCATTGATAGTATGTGTTCTAGGATCGGCTTCCCAGCCACGGGGAGAAGCGGCTTGGGACGCGTATGCGTCAAAGGGTACATTCGAGTTCCTTCCCCAGCAGCTAAAACCACCGCCTTCAACGGGGCACCACCAGCCGAAAACCTTTAGCTTTGCCTTCTCATTGTTTGCTTCCTCATCATGTTTCCACCTACTCAGGGATGAACTTTTTGCAGGGATCCTCCCTGAGAACCCTTTCCAGCTCGGAGATCGTTAGGCCCTTGACCTCGTCCCCGAAGACCTCGCACTTCTCCCTTAACCCTCGCTCCTCTGGGGGGCGAACTACAACCTCAACGGTAATCCCCTCAGCGGTCTTAAGGTAAACGTGAACATACTTCCTCAGCTTCTCCTTCCCCTCCTCCTTAACCCGGACGACCTCGCCGTTTCCCTTCGCTTTCTCCACGACTTCCTGGGGGTCTTCAGCGTAAACTCTAATGTCTATGTCACTCCCCTCCCTAGCTGTCCCCCTCCAGACCGAACCGACGAGCACAGGGTTAAACTCCCTCAACGCCTTCATCACCCTTAACGCTTCAAGTCTGAGCTTCACCATCCTCCTCCTTCTTCCTTCTCCCTCTAGGAGGTCTGCGAGCCTGTCTAGTTCAACAGCTACCTCCCTGTTGCTTGGGAGGACGCTGACCCCTAGGTTTTCAGCCGCTTGACGCTTTGCCTCGTAATACTCTGAAGCAAACCTGAAGTAGAGAAGGCGGGCTGCCTCCCTAGCAACATGCCTCCTCTTACTCGAGGAAGACCTCAAGTAAACCCCCTGACAACTTGGAACTCCAGCGAAAAATTTCTTTCCCTAATAAGCCGTGAGCCCTTATTGCGGCGCCCCCTCAACGTGCTACTTTTATAAGTTAGAATCTTATTTGTTACGCCGCTCAGGAGGTGAAGCCCTTGACGTATCAGAACATAGTACTCGAAAAGGATGGATACGTTGCGAGAATAATACTTAACAGGCCGGACCGGCTTAACGCCTTAAACCCGGACTTGATGATGGAGCTTGAAAGAGCACTGGAGGAAGTCCAGAACGATAAGGATGTCCGAGTTCTAGTGATCACGGGTGCAGGAAAGGCTTTCTCTGCTGGCGCGGACGTGACAGTGATGAAGGATGCAACACCCCTTCAGGCAAGGTCATTCTCACAGCTTGGGCAGAGAGTTCTAATGAAACTGGAAAACCTAGAGATTCCGGTGATAGCTGCGATAAACGGCTACGCTCTAGGTGGAGGATGCGAGATAGCCCTGGCATGTGACATTAGAATTGCAAGCGAGAAAGCGCAGCTTGGCCAGCCGGAAATCAACTTAGGGATCATTCCCGGATGGGGTGGGTGCATTCGCCTTCCAAGGATTGTTGGTTCGGCTAAGGCGCTCGAAATAATCCTAACAGGAGACCGGATAAGCGCTCAGGAGGCGCTTCAAGTAGGATTAGTCAACATGGTCGTTCCAGAAGACCAGCTTGAAAAAGCAGTAAAGGAGCTGGCTGACAAGCTTGCAGGCAAACCCCCCGTGGCCGTGAAACTGGCTAAAAGTGTAGTCAAGAAGGGGTTGGAGTCAAGCTTGAAGTCTGGCATGAACCTCGAGTCATCTGCCTTCAGCATATGCTTCGCCACCGAAGACCAGAAGGAAGGCGTAAAGGCATTCTTGGAGAAGCGTAAACCACAATTCAAGGGAGAGTAGTTATGGAAACCCCCTTCCACTATGCTCTTTTTTCTTAACTAGGTAAAACCTGTGATGGTACTCGATTACGTAACTTTTAAAAAGTTTCCCGTATATTTGGCTAATCAGCTAAGCCGGGGTGGCCGAGTGGCGAGCCCCATCTAGAGGGTGCCAAGCGGCAGGCTGCAGACCTGCTCTACCGGGGTTCAAAACCGTTAATGGTGAAACTCCCTGCCCCGGCTCCACTACTTCTCCAATTTTTGTGAGATGAGACGTATGCCCTTCCTGATCCCCCCTGACGTCGTCGATAAGATCACTTCCGCTATAGATGACCTCATAACTCTCTGGTCTATCATCCGCAGGTCGTCTCCAAGCCACGTGCTTAACGGAGACGAGGAAAAATCGTTTATTGAACGTTTAAAGCGCGTCTCTCTGTGCCTCTCAGAAGCTCTGGAAAGGCTGGACGTTAAAGAGTCTGGTTTAGAGGGTCTTGAAAGCTCTCTCTCCACCCTCTCCCCGCATACTACGCTAATACTGGTGGCTTCTCCTTCCCTGCGTAAGAAACTTTTAGGCATGGGCATCCCGCGTAGCAGGGTGCTGGCCATTGGAGGGCCGCTGACGGTTGACGATATGAAAAAGCTTAACCCGGACATTTCAGACCAAGCTGTGAAGGGTTTAGAGGCTCGCATAGAAAGATTTTGGAGAGATCTCGAACGAAGAGCAAAGGAGATAAAGGATGTAATTCTCCTTCTGGGTGAAGGTAAGCGTGCCGATGACATGATAGCTAGACGTTCAAGCATCATATCTGAAAGGACGGGGGTCAACGTTAGGGTTATCCGTTTAAAACGGTTTGACGACCTGTCACTAAAAGTCCTTCTCAGATTTTTTGGAGGGTGAAGGGTGTTGCCGTTTAGCCCTTATGCCACCTCACGCTACTTGAACCTTACAAGGACGACCGAAATGAACATGATAAACCTTAACCCCATCCAGAGCGGTGGCAGAGCCGGAGACTATCCTGGAGTCGTTAAAGCGGTGCTAGAATTCATCGACGGCTACAGCACATGCGACTACTGCATAAAGGGGAGGCTCGACGAGATCGAAACACCCCCACTAAGCGACTTTCACGCGGATCTGGCATCCTTCATAGACATGGACGAGGTCCGCTTGCTCCCAGGATGCAGACAAGCACAATTTGCAGCCTTTCACAGCCTAGCTGAACCAGGAGACTACGTGGTCATAGATTCCTTATCCCATTATTCAACTTATTTGGCTGCCGAAAGAGCTAGGTTGAACATCGTCGAGGTCCCGCATAGCGGACACCCTCACTTCGAAATCAACCCTGAACTTTACGCTGAGAAGATCGAGGAGGTTAAGCGTTCCACGGGTAAGCTGCCTGCAGTAGTCTTCCTAACGCACGTTGACTACTCATATGGGAACTTGAATGATGCAAAGGAGGTCGGGAAAATAGCCCGTGAGTACGGGGTGCCGTTCATGTTGAACTGCGCGTATACTATTGGTAGGATGCCTGTCTCGGGAAAATCTCTTCATGCTGACATCGTAACAGCCTCTCTCCACAAGTCTTTCGCATCTCCCGCCCCCTCCGGCATTCTAGCAGCCAACGGCGAATACGCGGAGAGAATTTTCGTGAAATCAGAGGTTAAAGGGGACTGGAGTGGCAGGTCGTTCCCAAATAAGGAGGTGGAGCTTCTGGGTTGCACCCTGCCCGGCTGCGTAGCAGTGGGGGTTATGGCAGCTTTCCCCTATGTCGTGAAGCGGGTGGAAAAATGGGAAGAGGAGGTGAAGAAGGCACGCTACTTTTCCTCCCAGCTGACCAGGATTGAAGGGGTCGCCCAGCTTGGCCAGGTACCTCACAACCACGACCTCCTCCACTTTGAAAGCCCAAGCTTCTTCGACGTTGCCCGGCGCCATCCACGGAAAGGCTTCTTCCTTTACGATGAGCTCAGAGCTAGGGGGGTTGTAGGGGTTCAACCCGGCCTTTCGAAATCATGGAAGGTTTCAACCTACGGTCAGAGCTGGGAAAACGTTAAAGCCGCTGCACAAGCCTTCCTTGACATAGCGGAAAAGTACGGCGTCTCCGTTCTTTAACGTTTTTATGCTGAGTTATGCATGTATATGCTGCATTTTAGAAAAGTTTATTAAACGATCATTAATGATTTTAATGGGCTTACCCTCAGCCCTCCTGAAAGGGGAAACTGAGGGAAGAAGGTGATTTAAGGGATGTTTTGCCCTAAAGATGGCTCACTTATGGTTCCGAAAAGGAAAGATGGTAAGACCGTTTTAGTGTGCAAGAGATGTGGGTACGAGGAAAAGGCGGCGGACGAGAAAAAGTATAAACTCGTTGTTAAAATCCCCCACACGACAAAGGATAAAACAGCAGTTGTCGAAGAGGAAATAGGAATACCTCTTAGAAGAGACGAGGAAGAAAGGGAGGAGCTCCGCCGGCAAACTCTAGAGTTCCTCGTTGAAGAAGGAGAAAGCTAACCCTTACTTTCCCTCCAACATTTATTCTTTTTCTCCCCTTCTAACTGGCTACGGTGATGCGTGTGACGCTTCACAAAGGAAAATTACTTGAAAAGATAAGGGACTGTATCGTACTCCTCAATGGCGGCGAACTTGAAGAGCTAATCAGGGAAGCCTTAACTGAGGGAATACCGCCATTAGAAGTCCTGAATGCAATGTCAGCTGGAATGGATGAGGTGGGAAAGAAGTATGAAAGCCAAGAATACTTTTTAAGCGAACTTATTTTCAGCGGGGAGATATTTAAGAAAGGAATGGCCCTCCTAGAACCACACTTGAAGGGGGGAAATAGCCCCCCTAGAGGAGTCGTTGTGGTTGGAACGATCGCGAACGATCTCCATGACATAGGGAAAAACATTTTTCTAACGCTCCTCATGGCCGCCGGATTTAAAGTGGTGGATCTGGGGGTGGATGTCCCACCAGAAAAGTTCGTTGAGGCGATTAAAGAGAATCACGCCGAAATTCTTGGAATTTCGGCTCTTCTAACGGCTACAGCACCTGGAATACGAGAAGTAATAAGGCTGCTAGAGGAAAATAATCTGCGTGGACGCGTTAAGGTTATCGTCGGGGGGGCTGCTTTAACACGTGAAATGGCTGAGGAGTTCGGAGCCGACGCTTACGCCAAGACAGCTGTAGAAGGCGTTGAAGTATGTAAGAGATGGGTTGAAGGGTAACCCCTCCTGCAGCAGTTTATCCTCCCTTTTTACTCTTTACGGTTGACCCGAACGCCTCACCTACCTCTTTAAACATTTCAAAGAATTCTTTTGGAACCACGTACTTCTTAGCCGCCCCCTCACCGATCCTGTTCAACGTTTCCAAGTACTGAAGCGTCATGGTTTTCTCGTCGATCTTCCTAGCAACGTTCATTATTCTCTCTAAAGACTGAGCGAATCCTTCTGCTCGAAGTATTGCCGCCTGCTTACTCCCCTCCGCTCTAATGGTGAACGCCTTCCTTTTCGCCTCCGCCCTTGTAACCATCGCCCTCTTTTCGCCCTCTGCTACAAGTATTGATGCCTCCCTTTTACCATCAGCTTGCGCCACGGTCGCCCTCCTAATCCTTTCAGCCTCCATCTGCCTTATCATCGCGTCCAGAACGGTTGGCGGAGGCAAAATCTCTCGTATTTCAACACCTGTAACCTTAACCCCCCACCTCTCCGTTACCTCATCGAGCTTCTCTTGGAGGACGGCGTTTATGTGCTCCCTCTCGGCAAGCACTCCATCCAAGTTTATGTCCCCCACCACCGACCTGAGGGTTGTCTGAGCTATTCCCACCGCTGCAAGCCTCCAGTTTGCAACCTTAAGGACAGAGTCGAGAGGGTCGACAACCTTATGGTAGATTATCACGTCTATGTCAACCGGGGCATTATCTCTCGTTATACATCTCTGATGAGGCACTTCAAAGTAGTCCTCCCTAAGATCCACCTTAACCATCCTATCAATAATGGGTATCAGGTAGACGATTCCTGGGCCTTTAACGTTTGGAAGAGCTCTTCCAAGCCTAAATACAATACCTCTCTCGTACTCCCTTAAAATCCTTAAACCACTAAGCAAGATCAACGCCACGAAAAAAAGGATCACCACTAGAGCCATGAGGAAAGGTGTCTCAGCAATCCCTTCTTGAAGAGGCAAAAGCAACATTTACCCCTCCTTCTTGAAGAAGGAAGCCTTCCATCCTTAAGAACATTTCCCATTTACTATCTTCCACCATATTCTTGCTTCTTTCCAGCATCAAGCTCCCATCACATAACACCATATAAGTATCATAAGTATCTTTTTTAAAGAATGAAGTTAAAGAGTAAAGGTAAAGAATAACAATTCAAAGGGAGATGCGTCTTCACTTGTCTAAGAGTGAGGGAGAGAATTGTTTTTCATAGAGGTTGCTGGGCGCGAAGAAGACGTATATGTTGTTGATGTTGACGCGCAGGTTGGCGTCGGGTCTGGCGCCATAAGCAAGTCCTATAGCATAGATGAAATACATGACTTAGCTAGGATGCTTGAAGGAGACCTAGCCATCAAAAGCGCCTCCCTTAAACATCCAATCGTAAGGTTTAGCTCAAGCTTCTTCTTCGAGCTTAGGGAAGATGTAAGTAAGAGAAGCCGCCTCGTAGATGAATTCTTCATTTCACCTTTCGTTACTAAAATTGCCAGTGGTGGGGGGGACGTAGAATACATAGTTGAAGAGGTTACTAGAAATAACGAACTTGTGTTACGATGGCAGAGAAATGTAAAATTCTTTAACTTTTCCTCTTTCCGCTACATTCTCCCGGGCGAAGTACCGGATGTCCCCTACCTTGTCCTAGAAGGGTACAGGGGGGCGAGAGTTAAAATCGTTGACTCACCATGGTTCACGACTCTCTACTCTGACCTCTCTTATGTTAGGATGCCCCTGATCGTAGAGGTTTTCAGCAGGAGGGGGCTTGACCAACTTGAAAGGTTTGTTGAGGGTAACGAGGTTGGCGGTAAGCTTGAAAACCCCGTGATCGTGATCCCCTACATTAAAGAGACCATAAGACCAGAACTTTACGGTTTCATGGGCGTCGGAAACGTCTTCCTCTCCCTTTCCCCAATGCCTCTAACCTTCGTAAAGCAAGTTATTTACAGTTTAAGTGAAATGGAAAAGGAGTGGTTTAAGCGCCTCGTCTTCGGAACAGGCTTCCCTTACTCCAGCGTTGAGGACGTTGCAAAAACGATCCTGTTCTTTTTAGGTGAGGACTTCCCCGGCGGACTGAGGGAGCTTAGGTGGATTATG
>Ga0190363_1001901_pt1 | contig 12259 bp, 15 predicted proteins | sample 48721867_MG_FD_161272 | JGI IMG/M metagenome (GOLD analysis project Ga0190363, IMG submission 161272) | Hydrothermal vent microbial mat bacterial communities from Southern Trench, Guaymas Basin, Mexico - 4872-18-6-7_MG | ecosystem: Environmental > Aquatic > Marine > Hydrothermal vents >...
ATTAAAAACCTAAGTAATAAATATTCGCCATACTATTTAAGCTAAATGTAAATTTATCAAATATTGTCTAACTCTATTATCAAGGGTTCTTGAGTAAGATAAATGAATTCATGATTTTTAAACCAAATACTTAAAATGGCGTCATTTTATATCATTCATCTGGTGAGTTTTATGGCCTTGGTATTAGATGACTCTGATAATGTTGCCGTTGCTTTAAGAGATTTAAAGCCAGGAGATGTTGTTAACGTGTTCTTGAGAGATGTGATTAAGGTTGTTAAAATTAGAGATAAAATTCCGAAAGGACATAAATTCGCGATTAAAAACATCAAAAAGGGCGAAAAGATATTAAAATATGGGGAAATTATTGGTATTGCTTCAAAAGACATTTTAGAGGGAGAACATGTACATGTTCATAACGTCATAAGCTATTATAAAGTTTCTACAGGATAGAAAAATAAAACTTTCTGAAATAGGAATTTATTCATGTTTCATGCATTTTATAAACTGCTACAAAACTTGCATTAAATTTTGAACACGAAAACAGCCAAAAACAAAAACCGATAGTTATTAGACACAGTTAAGATTCAGAATTAAACTTATGTTGATGCGCTGCTACTATTTCTTTGCAACAATGATATCTTTATATACTTGATATCTTTGTTGATTTGTTAGCGGTGATCAAAAATGGGTGTGTACATTCGCGGCGTTGACGAAAAAGTATATAGAGAATTTAAAGCAGAATCCATTAGACGAGGATTGAAAATAGGGGAGGCAGTAACTGAAGCATTAAAAATATGGCTTAATAAGCATAGAAAAGAGGAAGATAGCATAGATATAGCTCGAAAGATCAACAATGCTACATATAGGATGATTAAAGGAAAACTACTAAGAGATCATCTTGGAAAATGGATAGCTATTGCAGATGGACGACTAATGGCAGTAGCAGACAGCTTAGAACAACTTTGCAAGGAAAACAAGGAAATCTTCGAAAAGTACGATCATGTCTTAGTGGATCAAGTTACGCCTGAGGAAAGGAGGATAGTAAGGTGGAGAGGAAGATCTTTGAAGATTTACAGAGAAAAACAATGAAATGTTTTGAATATTTCAACAAAGCACCCATTATTGAATGCTTTTTAATAAATCCTCTAGGAGAAAAACAGCCTGTAGATGAACCTCTCATAGTTGAGATAGATACGGGATATGACGGGCATGTACTTATTTCTGAGCATTTATATCATAAGTTAAAACTTTTTAAGTTTGAACTACCTGAAGAAAAACAACCAATAATAGAAACAGCAAGTCATGAATACATAAGAGCAAGAGCGGCCTATGGTTTCCTTGAAATACCTAATTTAAATCTTAAAATTAGAACTCAAATCGAAACATTCGAAGATTGCCAAGAAATATTAATGGGGAGAGAAATTCTCAGCAATTTAATAATTCTTATTCATGGAACCCTAAAAAGACTATGTATCTTTAAGTAAGCACAAGCTCTGCAACATTATTTCAAGTGTAGCAGTACCATTAATCTTACATAAAAAATATAAAGAGGGCATAAGGTGTCCTACTTACTTAAAAATGTTGGTTTTAAAGGTTATGTTAGATCCGATGGAAATGTTGGTGTTAGAAATTATGTTCTTGTTATTCCTACTGTTGTCTGCAGTTCTTATGCTGCCAAGGAAATTTCTAATGCTGTAAACGGGTCTACCTATATTCTTCATCAGCATGGTTGTGCTCAAGCTGGAGCGGATCTTGAGCAAACTTTTAGAATTCTTTCTGGTTTCGGCAAAAACCCTAATGTTGCAAGTGTTCTTCTTGTTGCTTTAGGTTGTGAAGCTATTTCATGTGAAAAGCTTGCCGATGAGATTTCTAAGTCAGGTAAGCCTGTTGAAACCCTAACTATTCAAGAAGAAAACGGGCTCAAAGAAACCGTAGAGAAGGGAGTAAAATATTGTTAGAAAATTTGTTGAAGAAGCTTCTCACCTTAGAAGAGAGGAAGTTGATTTAAGTGGCTTGGTTGTTGCTGTTGAATGCGGTGGTTCCGATTGGACTTCTGGTATAGCTTCAAACCCAGCTGTTGGCTATGCAGCAGACCTCATAATTGATAATGGTGGTCGTGTTGTTTTTTCTGAAACAACGGAAATTATTGGTGGAGAACATATTTTAGCTAAACGACGTATCAATGGCAAGGTTAAAGAGAAACTGTTTAAGGCTGTTTCCAGAGTCATCGAAAGAGCTAAACGAGAGGGTATTGATTTAATTGGTACTAATCCTTCCCCGGGGAACATCAAGGGCGGTCTTTCTACTATTGAAGAGAAGTCTCTTGGTGCTATTCTTAAATCTGGATCAAAACCAATTATCGATATCTTAGAATATGGTGAAGAGATTCCTAAAGAGAAGGGTTGTTACTTATGGAATACTCCTGGACAAGATGTGAAGTCTATTTGTGGTATGGTTTCTGGCGGAGCTCAGCTTGTCATTTTTACTACTCGTCGAGGTACACCGACTGGAAATCCTATCGCCCCAGTAATTAAAGTCACAAGCAACCCTGACACCTTTAAGAAAATGCCAGATATTATCGATATATATGTAGGAATCATAGAGAAGAAAGAAACCGTGGAAGAAGCTGGGAAAAGAATTTTTGAAACGACTCTCGAAGTTGCTTCCGGCCTCAGAACACGTTCAGAAATAAACAAAAACAAAGAATTTGCGATTTTTAGGACTGGATTCACATATTAGTTAACTATAAATTTTATGCATCATTTCATATTTTTCTCGCATTTCCAGGATAAAGTTCAAAAATTTCTTGGCGTTTTCTATAGGAGAAGATTTTAAATCCGTTATATTATCTTCTATAACATTATCCTCGGATTTAAAATGAATATGTCTTGGAAATGATTTTAGGTTTCGACGATGCGGCGCTGTGTCTATTCTTATTATTCTACTACCTTTCTGCCAATGCAAAGAATATTCTCTTACTGTTGGATACCTTATTTCAATAAAACTACCATCATCTAGTAGAATGCGCAACTTCCTCCTTATTATGACTGGATCACTAATAATGACATGACCGAACTCTTTCTTTATAAGTTCTTTAATTTCTTTGAGGATTTTAATGCTCAAATCAATTCCTCAAACCGTTTTTTTAACGATTCTCTAAGCAATTTCAAGTCTTCTTCTAAGCTTTTAGCTTCAAGGTAGTCTTCATAGGTTGGATGCTCAGGCAATTCTCCTCTTTCAATTTTTTTAAGATCTCTAACGACGATTTAACATTGTAGCTAGATAAAATTTCATCAAGCATTTCCCTTAGCCTAAAATATTCACTTAAATCTCTCAAAATGTAAATCTCTCTTAGCTTTATGTCACTAATATCCATCTTCAACACCCTTATAGGACTGAATGATAAATACATTAACAAGCATTTTCGCAATAAACTATTTCACAACACATTCAAACTTAGCGACTTCAAATAAAATAAGCCGAACGTACATTTAAGTATATAACATTCTAACCTTAATCTGCAAATTAAGTTTCCTCGTTTCAATATTAAACTTATAAACTAGCTATCACTGAGATCTCTCAAATAGTAAGAAATTTTTGTTTTATTTTTTCCACTAGGTGCAGTTTCTGTAGCATATTAAATGTTTTTGTATGTTTTCCAATCTTAATGAATTCTACTAGGTCCTCAGGTTTGTCTATGTCGAGAGCTATTCTAGGGTTTCTATAAACTCTAAAGTGTATGTTGTTTGTTAGTGCTGTTTTTCGATGTTTCTCAAAGCTTCTAACTCCGTACTTGGTTGGAATTATGTTTGGAGGCCGTCTAAATAAGAGGTTTGTGCCAAAGCCGTCTTTTGAAGGTGAAATTACTACCACTTTTTTTGAATTTTCGCCCATGGAGATTGCTTCATCTATGTCTTCAGGTTTAATTAATGGGATGTCGATGGGGACTATTGTAACATTTTTTGCGCCCATTTTCATGCAGCAATTCGTTGCTATCGTTAATGATTCGTTTAGTTCTTTGCCACTATCGTGTAATGTCTTTATTCCGAGGTCTTTGGCCTTTGTAAGAACCTCGTTATCGCTAGTGATTACAATTATGTGATCCAGACTCTTTGAATGGATTAAAGCGTTCACAACATCTTCAAACATGGTTAAGCATAGTAAATATCTTTCTTGTTCTTCTAGCAGTGGTGAAAGTCTGTGCTTTGCTTTACTCAAATTCTTCACAGGGATAAGTGCAAATGACAAGCTATCACAGCTCCATTGTAATGATATGCTATTTTAAGGCCAAGCTACTAACTGTTAATCTCTGTGAACATAATATGTTTTCACTAACTTGATTTAGATTAAAGTTTAATTGTTAAATCCAGCCAAGTGATTTCATGGCGCCAACTATTCGATTTATCGAAGTAATATATGCTCCAGTTCTCATATCAACATTATACTTATTTGAAACTTCATAAACATCGTTAAAGGCATTTACCATTATTGTTTTCAATTTGTCGTCAACTTCTTTTTCAGACCAGTAATAACCCATCCGATTTTGAACCCATTCAAAATAGCTAACCACTACGCCGCCTGCATTGGCTAAAATATCTGGAACAATGAAAACACCTTTTTCACTAAGTATTTTATCGGCTTCAGGAGTTGTCGGACCATTTGCTCCCTCTATTATCATTTTTGCCTTAACATTGCCAGCGTTTTTCTCTGTAATTTGCCATTCAAGTGCAGCTGGAATTAGAATGTCGCAATCAACAGTTAACGGATCCTCCCTCGATATTATTTCGGCCTCAGAATATTTTGTAACACTTCCCTCTTTCCTTTTTACTTCCATTACTTTATAGATGTTAAGTCCATCAGGATTGTAAATTCCACCTTTAGAGTCGCTAACAGCAACTATTTTACTACCGAGCTCGTAAAAGAACTTTGCAGCATTAAACGCCACATTACCAAAACCCTGAATGGAAACTCTTGCATCTTTAAGACTTACATTCAATTTACTCGCAGCTTCTAAGCCGATGAAGAAAACACCTCTTCCAGTAGCTTCTCCTCTACCTCTTGAGCCACCAATACCTAACGGTTTACCAGTAACTACACCAGGTACAACTTTGCCTACCACTTTATTATACTCGTCTAAAAACCAAGCCATAACTTGAGCATCAGTATTTACATCGGGAGCAGGAATATCTATATCCGGACCAATAAAAGGTGCAAGAGCCTTTGCATATTCACGTGTCAAAACCTCAAGTTCCCTTCTCGACATCTCTTTGGGATTACATTTAACTCCTCCTTTCGAACCGCCATAGGGAATATTCACAACGGCTGTTTTCAACATCATTAATGCTGCAAGAGCTTTAACTTCATCAAGATTCACATCTGGATGATAACGAAAACCCCCCTTCATAGGGCCTCTAGCGTCGTTAAATTGCACACGATAAGCTGTAAACACCCTTGTTTTACCGTTATCCATTCTTACTGGAATAGAGACAATAATCGTTCTTTTCGGCTTACTGAGAATTTCAACTACTTCTGGAGCTAAATCTATAATCTCCGCTACATGTCTTAGTTTTCCTAGATATTGATCGAAAAAGGATTGCTGAATTTGAAACTCGCCCATTTTTAACTCCACTCTTTTAAACCTTTCGTTTAATGAAATGTACTTTAACTTAAATATGTATTCTCCTTTGTATTAAAGTTCTTTTCTGCAAATTATAAAGAAATACGGTTTCGATCTCGATGAGATTTGACCACCGAACAGGAAGTACCAGTGCTGAACTTCTCTAAGGTTTAAACTGGATTTTGCTTTTCGAAGCGTATAAGCAGTGTTCTAAAAGTAGTACAGATCGTTCAAATCGTTAGAAATATCTTAAACTAATTACTATATTACAATTCAGAAATTAACCGTAGACAGGGTAAAAATTGTGAAGCTACCTTCTAAACTTCTAAAGATACTAGTTTCTTCAACTATTGTTACGTTGTTAGCTGGTGGAACACTGTCCTTAATTATTAAAATGCAGTTGACCACCTAGTCTTATAATTCTGCTTGCCTTACGATAAATGAGGTAGGGGTTTTATACATGGGTTATGATTCACATGAAGCATTACTTCCCGGAGAAAGTCCAGAACCAGTATTAGTGAGAAAACCTTACATATATTTTCATGCTGCAAACACTCCAGTTGTCTTAAATATCAGTATAACCTTCCCTAAAGGACAACCGCTTACAACAATACCTGAAGCAAAGAAAAACGGAAGCTTAATCACTTGGGAAAAAGTAAAGGTTACACCCCAAGACAATGATATTGAATATCAGGGAGAAAAGTTTCCATATCTTTTTTACGAAGGTAAAACTAACTACTGTAACCCGCTAAAAGTGGAAATTATAGTTGATGATCAAACTGTCACATTTAAGGTTAAAAATCTCGCCGATATAACCATTAAACATATTTTCCTTATATGTAAACCCACAAACTACCTATCATCGGGATTTGCTTACACATGGCTTAAAGAACTTGAACCAAACAGACAGAAAAAATAACAGTTGCAATAACAAACATCAGCAATGTAGATATCGCTGAAATTTCGGAAAAAGTTCGTAAAAAACATGGTAGAAGAAGGAATCCGGGAAGAAGATGCTAAAAAGTAGTAGAAGAAATGGATTAATTACTGGTTATACCCTACAAATACTTTCTTCATACACACAATCTATAGATACCAAGAGAATTATTAGATGAACTTATTCCAATGCTGGTGGAGATTCCAACAGATATTAATCTTAAAATTCACCGATATATATGGGCACTCATACAAACAATCAGAATAGACTTCTAACATTTCGATAATTAAATATTTTACCTCTTATTTGGTTTCTCGAATTTTTAAAAGAATTATTGAAATTGCAAGCAACAATGTTATCGTCGCAATTAAATACGGGGCATTCGGTCCGATAAGAGAATATATTAGGCCTGTAGCCAACGTGACAACACTAGACACCACGTTGATTATTAAACCCTCTATGGAATTTACTCGACCCCTTAATTCTAAGGGGACCAGATCAGTAATTATGGTGGTGATCGCAGTAAAATAAACAAAATTACCAATCGACATCAAACTTACAGCAATTAAAGCCAAGATAAACGGTTTAAAGACCATGTAGGGTGCAGCAAATAGTAGAAAACAACTGAACAAAGAAAAAAGCGTAGAAATCACCAAAATAGGTTTACGACCAATCTTATCTATTAAAAAACCGAAAGGCACAAGGAAAAGGAGAGCGAGAAAATGGCTAAAGCTAGAAATATAACCCCAGCCGATTTCACTTACCCCGAGAAAAACAACAGAGTAAATGGAGGTTAAAAAAGTCATAGATAATGCTATGTTTGCTGTAACATCTACCAAGACAACATATAACAATTTTTCTTTCACAAAGCGCAGCGCAACTCTATAGGCTTCCCCAAATTTTAAGATTTTATCATCCAAAGTTTCATGTTTCAGCAGTGTTTCTTTCAAGAAAACTCCTCTTATTGTAGCTGCTGTTACCCCGGAAACAAAGCATAGAAAATATATGAGTCGAATTGCAGGGACAAATGTGTATCGAGAAATAAAGTAGATGGCAAAAAGTGGTGAAAACGAGGAGATAATATCAGGTAAAAAGTGATACAGAGAGAATAATTTACCACGTAACTCTTTTGGTGTAGAATCTGCCTCAATGCTCCACAAAGCAGGCTGATACAGTAATGCAACATTGGATAGAAAAGCAGCTATAACAAGCCATGTCCAATCTGGCGCATATGCGTAAATAAGAAAGGAAAAACTAAATAACCCAGTCATATACACGACAATCTTCTTTCGACCATATTTATCCGCCACATAACCCCCTAAAATTCTTGAAAAACCTAAAGTTATTGTTGAAACAAAGGAAATCGCACCTAAAATTACAGGAGTTGCTCCAAGTTCATATGCATATAGTTGAAAATAGGGGTCAGCCATTGATTGAAAAGGACCCCAAACAGTCCAGCTCAAAATAAGCCCAAAAACATTCCACTTATAAATTCTCCTCAAATACTCATCATACTGCTCCTCAACCTCGCTCATAGCCTTAGTTAACCCTCATTTATTTAAAAACATTTTGAAACACATAAATCTGACAACCACCATAAACCCAAATACAACCACTACCACTTCAAAACATAACACATAAGCGTTCTAAATTCACCAAATACTCCGAGACTTAATTATTTGTAAGTGATGATTTTAATCGAAAAGCATATATATAGTGTCGGCTCTAAAATTGCTGAGAGGATTTAGAGATGCCTACTTCAAGAAATGTTAATAGAAAACTTCTTGCACTACTTCTCGTAGCTATAATTGCCGTAAGTACTGCATCCATAATTTACACAATGTTTCAAGAGAGAAGTAAAGGGATAAAAATAGTTTTTAAAGACTTGAGCAACAAAAATTTAGTTACAGGTGCAGTGGGCAGTGCTAAAACGTTGGGTAGGGTTGAGGTTCAAGTTGAAGCAATTTTGCCCACAGGGCCGAACACCACGGAAACAATTTTCCTAGGTTTTCTAAATGATTCAAAGTTGTTTTTAGACGCTGAAAATCCGAAATTCAAAAAGGTTCTTAAAGCATGGGTAAACCTATACGAACTAGAGGAACTTAAAGAGAATCTGAAAACTTCTCTAATAGTTTCTGTTTGGATTTTCAACGAAACAGGAGTATATAGACCGGTGCCAGACATAGTGATCGGATACAAGCCAATAGAAGCATTAAAAGGGCTGATCGTAAAAACAGTAACAATAGACCCAAAAACACTGGAAAAAATAGATGAATCTATCAGCAGTCGTGTTAAAAATGGTTGGGGAGGCACAGTCATATATGTTTGGGAAAAAGACCCAGACCTCTCATGGGAACCAACAAACTACATACAAGTACCAGTACTAATAGTAAAAAACGACGCATCCTACAGCGCATCCATTATTTGGTCAATAAACATAGAAGCAACTTATGAAACTTGGTTTAAAATTACGTTGTCATATGGGTTTAAAATTGAGGATAAAGCTAAAAACCAAGAATACGACACCATAGATCTAAAAGTCTACAGCACAGGCACAAGTATAGGAGACTCAAAATGGTCTTTTTACCAAAACAATTGCACCGAGCCAGAAGAAGCTAAGTGGGTTTATATAGAGGCTATACCGGTTCATCTTCATTATAAGGAGTATAAATGTGTGTATTGGCATGGGCATCTTATAAGTAAGACAGCTACTGGAAATGAGAAAATGGAGGACAAAATAGTTAATGTACACGTCTCAGGGATCGAGATTATAGGTGGACAAAAAAATGGGTTGCCTGAATGTATTGATGAGTTCTATGATGGAACAACTGAGGAAAATCCTTATATACCGGACACATCTCTAAGCGATGGAAAATTGGATGTAGGGGAGTCAATAGCTTTTAGTGAAATATTTAATTACTATGATGTGTATGAGAATGATTTTGAAATAGGTATTCCTGTTGGCTCATTGGCTGCGCAGTTTGCAGGTTTACCATCTTTCATTGAACCAGTAGTAAAAGGGCTTTGCATATCTCTCTCATGGGGTGAATCAGCCACACGCTACGTAAATGGCGGTCTACAGAACCATGGTGATTACCCCGCGGGGTACGATATTTGGGAGCGGATATATGTTAGGGTTAGTAAATACCAGTATACTTATGGAAACTACGAGTTTAAGGTACCAGCAGGAATATACTTCAGATGCTGGTAATTTTTACCTAAAAACTTTTATTTTTTAAGTTGTTAAATTTTAAAAAATAGTTAATAATTTAAAAATTGAAACATAAATCATTACGGTGCATCAAATGGTGTTACTACAGCTCTAAAAGCCTAAAGGTTTCTTTTGCGAGTTTAATTTTACTTTCTAATGTTCTCATTATGGTATCTGTTACGTGTACTTTTATTCCAATTTCTTCTATTTTAGGTTTTAAGTCTCTATCAACGTTGTCAATAACGAGTGCGTCAAGGAAGTTTTTGTAGATTTTTGCTATTCCTAGGGCTGAGACCTCGATGCCTAAGCCTCGCATTAACTTGTCTGCGGGTCCCTTTATTGGGGCTCCTCCAACAATGGGGCTGATAGCTACGATTTTCGCTTTAGTTTTCTTCAAGGCTTCTTTTACACCTTTAATAGACAGAATGGGACCTATACTTACAATGGGGTTGCTTGGACATATAATAATTCCATCAGCATTTAATATTGCTTCAATTACTCCTGGAGCTGGTTCAGCTCTTTCTATTCCTTCAAACTTCACATCTAAAACAGGGTCTTGTGCTTTTCTTTTAACCAAATATTCTTGGAAATGCATTTCACCAACATTAGTAACAATTTTCGTTTGAACCTTGTCGTTTGTCATTGGGATAATTTTTACCTTAACTCCTAGGGCTTTTCGAATTTTTTCTGTCACTTCTGAAAGCTTCAATCCGCTTTTTAATAGCAGTGTTCTGTGAATGTGAGTTGCTAAGTCTTTGTCTCCAAGCATAAACCACGTTTCATAACCATATTTTCTAAGCATGTCTAAGCAATTGAAGGTGTCTCCACGCATCCCCCAACCCTTTTCTTCATCAACAATTCCGGCGAGAGTGTAGGTCACTATGTCAACGTCAGGAGAAATATGTAAACCGTAAAATTCTATGTCATCTCCCGTATTAACTATTGTAACAATTTCTTCAGGTGGGACAACATGAACTAGTCCTTGTAGAAATCTTGCAGCACCTACTCCTCCAGCTAGCGTGGTTATCATTACCAACCCTCCCAATGCAAAACTTCTTCAATAGGTTTTCTTGGTGGAGGTGAAGGCTTCTCGTCTGGGTAGCCCACCTCTATTAATGCTTGAGGTTCTACATCCTCTGGGATATTTAAAACCTTCCTAACTATGTCCTTTGCGAAGAGAGGGGCACATCTCCAACATGTACCTAAACCCTCAATATGTGCAGCTAACAGCAGGTTTTGAATCGCTGCTGCAACGCTTTGAACAGCCATTACATACTCCGCTTTTTGTCTCTTCTCATCGGGGTATTTATCCATGTCACGCATAGTTAAACAAGCAATTATTAAAACTGGTGCACTAACCATTCTTTTAATGGAAGTTTTAACTCTCTCTTCAATTTCTTCTTTTGAAAAACCGTTAGCCAAAAGATCCTCCTTAAATTTTTCACCCATACTTACTGCAAGCTTCTCCTTTACCTTCCTATCTCTTATTATTATGAAGTGCCATGGTTGAGCATTATGAGCCGATGGAGCCCATATAGCTGCTCTGATTAGATTAAGCAAGGTTTCCTTAGGAATTTTATCTTCCTTAAATTTCCTTATTGTCCTTCGAGTTTCAATTACCTTGTAAAAGTCTGTATTATTTCTCAAATTTTCTCTCTCCTATTTAATTTATTTAGCTATCTTGAAGGTTTTAATAAGATTTAATAAACTTAGCAGTATGCTCATCATCCTATTTTTTAACTATCTTGAAGTTAATTTATGAATTATAAAAAAATATTAAAATATAAGCAAATAAAATACATGGGTTTAGATGTTAAGTTTCTAAAGGTACATTAAAGTACTTCTCTAGAAACGTTACAAACTCTGAGTTGCCGACAAGAGCGCCCGTTATTATGCCTATAACTGCCATTTCTGCGACACCCTTAACGAGAATGGAAACTAGTATCATCCATCCTACGAAGAATCCTACGAAGTATGGCATTAGTACTGAGAAGTACAAAACCATGAACAGTATTTCTGGAATAAACCCTAAAATCACCAGAAACGTTGTTTTCAGGGACTTTCTTACCCCTTTAAGAACATTAAAGTATTTACATAAAAATCCTACGGAAAACCCTGTAATCGCTTTACCTATCGGTAAACCGAAAAGGGCAAGAAGCCCCGAGTGTCCTCCAAGAAAACCAAACCATAACCCTGGAAGTATACCGGCAATGATGCCAGTAGCTAAACCTGCTTCGGGGCCACCGAAAACAGCCGCAACAACAACTCCTAGATTTGAAAGATCTAAGGCGATACCAGTAATCCCTCCGGGGATAGTCAACACCTGCGAAGACATAGCGAAGAGAGCGTTTCCAAGAGCTCCCATCATTGCAATGAAAGCAACATATCTTGAAGTCCATTTCTCTTCAGATCTCAAAACTACCCACACCCCAATAAATCACAACTATTTAAACTTTATCGGGCGGTTTACAATCTATTTTGAGTTTAGTTTAAC
>Ga0190363_1001902_pt1 | contig 12258 bp, 15 predicted proteins | sample 48721867_MG_FD_161272 | JGI IMG/M metagenome (GOLD analysis project Ga0190363, IMG submission 161272) | Hydrothermal vent microbial mat bacterial communities from Southern Trench, Guaymas Basin, Mexico - 4872-18-6-7_MG | ecosystem: Environmental > Aquatic > Marine > Hydrothermal vents >...
TCAATATCTTTTGCAAAAAGCTGGATTGAGAAGTTCTTGAGTGATAAGTTTAAGATGTTATGCACTTAACCATAAATTTAAGGTTAAGGCATAACTTGGAAAAATAGTGGGGGTAGTCCAATGACTGAAATTGTGGGAGTTGCATATCCAATCCCTAAGCAATTTATGAATCGCTTTTTTAAAGGAAAAGATGTTTTTGTTAAGCCTGCAACCGTTTGGAAGCAGTTAAAACCGGGAATGAAGTTCGTATTTTACCAATCTCATGAGGATACTGGTTTTGTTGGAGAGGCAAAGATCAAAAGAATCGTTCTTTCGGAGAATCCAATGCAGTTGTTCGATACTTTCGGTGATAGAATTTTTCTTACGAGGGATGAGCTTAGAGAATACATAAAATCTCAAGAAAGATGGAAGTCTGGGTGGAAAAGCAGGGGGCAGCAGAAAAAGAAGCTGTGGATGGCAATCGAGCTTGAAGACATAAAGAAATACGATAAGCCAATCAAACCAAAGCGTTTCGTGCCTGTTGGAGGACAGTATCTGAGAGAATAACTTATGAGAGGTTATGAACTTCGTTGTTTATATAAGCCACCAAAATAACAAACCATGATTCATTCAAAAGCTGTGGTAAATATAGGAATCGCAGAAGAGACCAAACACACAACGGATATTGGTCAGATACTTGGGATAAAATAAGACTTTAAAAGAATCTGAGTTTTCGGCAAGTAGGTTTAGTCATTCAAAATAAAGTAAATGAAAAAAGGCATCTTTCTCTCGCTTTGAGGCAACTAAGACGGATAGTATTTTCAATCCATTTTCATTTTAGATCCTATATCGTAAAATTTTCTACTCTTGACCTGATCATTAACAGTCCATACCGCCATCTACTCTCGAGTAAATCGTAAATCAATTTTCAGCAAACTAGCTTACTTTTGCTTGCGATCAATAGCTAGCTTGATGAAAGTAGCTTGTGAAACTAGCACAGCAAACAACATGAAAAATATTCATAGATGAGCATTCCAATTTCATTGAACAGATATAAGATGCCCCCTGACCACCAGCTAAATCCCCCAAGCAAAGAATAACTTAAACTTTAACGTTGATCTAATTCAAACAAACTTTAAAGTTGTAACTTTAATGACGTTACGTCCGGGACGACCACATTATGGAGCTCATCAAAAGTTGACGGATTTGGAACAGTAGTGGTCGGAATATAATGAATAAACACTACTGCGATAACACTACTGTCTATTTCCTGTATTAACGACAATTTAATAGAAAAAAATCAGAAAAAAGAATCGAAAGAGGGTGATTCATCTACAAAATTAAAATCAGGAATTTGTGGTCGAATTCTCAAAAATCCCTAGAAACTATAGAATCACACATCAAACGTCCTTAAACGATTCCGATAATTTCGATTGCCCTTATGACAGCACGTTCAAATACGTTTTTGATAGCTCGCTTGTTCATCCTCGGATATCTCACTAAAATCTCCTTTGGACGTTCTTCTGCTTCTACATCTACCTCCCGACTCTCCTTGAAATTAAATATCGGCATATCTCAACACCTGTTTCAATATGGATGCACTTAGGGTGATCTTCCAGCAAAGCAAGACATTTATTTTGTTCGGGTCTTTATCGAATTTCTGAATTTATCCGATTCTTACCTTCTCGCCTTTGTAAATCCCTTTAGTATTCTAATGTTCGCCTACAAATACAATATTTTTAAGTCCCGTTTTAGTTTTAATGATCTCTCAGAACCTTCAGATCAAAAAACATCAGATCAAGCTCCTTTACCGACTCTTATATTGGTGGCTTGTATTCTTTAATTTAGCGAGTTTTTTGTATTTTACAATACAGCTATTTTCCTGTGAGAGATCATTAATTTTAGGAAGTGCCTGATTAAGCTCTAAAACTTGAGAGAGAAATTATGGGATTAGAAGATATGCATACGGATATCCACTACTTGACATAGGAACCCACCATCCAATGCCATTTAACGCTATATCTCTTATGGAAAGGCTTGATGGATTGCTTAGTTATCCTCTGAGCATATTTAATTCGAAGAATTTAGCAAGAGAAAGAAGATTATTCAAGGATTTAAAGGCTAAGCTGATGAATTTGCTAAAAAATTGGCAGAGTTTCAAGTCGGTCAGATCTATAATAGAGGTCGTCTTCAAATTAGCTAAATCAATGAGCTTGCGAAGATTGCATAGATATACAATGAAGTCTGTTTACAAGTTCGTAGCTGTTAATGTCCTTTTGGTTGGTTGTAGCTTTGGGATTTAGGGAAAGGAAGGTGTTGCAAAGGTTGGCTGAGAGCTAGTTTGGTAAGGACCCTAAAGGAATTTATAAGCTGAATGGATCATAAGTTAAGTAGTAGCCAAACAAATCCCAAACCACAGTGGGAAAATTTTAAATCACCCGGTTTTAACTTAAACCCCATGAAGTCTTCGAGAATTGAAGGATTCTACAAATTTTCCGTTGAGGAGAGGCTAAAAAAGGTTGCCGAGTTTGCTGGATTAAGTGAGGATGATGAAAAAATTCTTTCAAAGACGGGAAGTCTTCCATTGGATATTGCTAACAGGATGATTGAAAACGTTATAGGAACTTTCGAGCTTCCTCTTGGCATAGCAACAAATTTTCTGATCGATGGGAAGGATTATCTTATTCCGATGGTTATCGAGGAGCCAAGCGTTGTTGCAGCAGCGAGCAACGCTGCAAAAATGGCGAGATTCAAAGGAGGATTTAAAACATCTTCTACCGGCCCAAGAATGATCGGCCAAATTCAGGTTGTTGACACCAACCCGCATTTTGCTAGGCTTGAGGTTCTTGCCCATAAAGATGAGATCATCGAGAAAGCAAATGAACAAGATCCCATGCTCGTCTCATTAGGAGGCGGATGTGTAGATGTTGAGGCTAGGGTTATAAACACGATAAAGGATGGGATGCTTATCGTTCACCTCATCGTGGATGTTAGGGATGCAATGGGTGCGAATGCCGTGAATACGATGGCTGAAGCTGTTGCCCCCCTCATTGAGAAGATTACTGGGGGTAGGGTTTATCTAAGAATAATTTCTAACCTAGCTGTCTACAGGCTTGCCAGAGCTTATGCCATATTTGATAAGGATGCAATTGGAGGCGAGGAGGTTGTGGAGGGAATACTGAACGCCTATGCTTTCGCTCTGGCAGATCCCTTCAGATGTGCGACCCACAACAAGGGAATAATGAATGGTATCTCAGCTGTAACCATAGCCACCGGAAACGACTTCAGGGCTATAGAAGCTGGAGCTCATGCATATGCAGCCATAAATGGCTACAAACCGCTTACGACCTATGAAAAAGATAGAAATGGAGATTTGGTAGGAACGATTGAGGTTCCAGTTGCTGTTGGAACTGTTGGCGGCTCAACTTCAGTTAATCCGGTTGCAAAGGTGAGTTTGAAGATTTTGGGAGTTAAGAGTGCCGATGAGCTTTCCAGGGTTATCGCTGCAGTGGGTCTAGCTCAGAATTTCGCAGCCTTAAGGGCTTTAGCAACTGAAGGTATTCAGCGAGGCCATATGGCTTTGCATGCCAGAAACATAGCCATCTCGGTTGGAGCGACAGGAGATGAGGTCGACAAAGTCGTTGAAATTCTCGTGAGGGAAAAAAAGGTTAGAGTCGACAGGGCAAGAGAGGTCTTGGAGGAAATTAGAAAAGTTAAGCTCTAATTCCAGAGTTTTAGAAAAGTTAAACCCCGGTTCTGAGTTGTAAACCTTTCAAATTTTTTCATGATTTTTTAAAAAGGAGAGAAATTCCACTTAAAAACTTTAAAACTATAAGACGATAAATGGTAAAAATTCATAAATCTTCGAAAAATTTATTATCCCATTAACTTTGGGTTCAGGGATGAGTTCGGAAATAGTTCAGGGACTTTACCTATCATTCCTTGGAATAACAGGTGTCTTCATCGTACTTGGTTGCCTAGCAGGTTTTATGTGGTTGATGGGGTTAATTCAAAGCAAAAGAGAAGGATATGAGATTGAAGAGGTTCCAGTAAGAGAGAGGAAGTTCTCTGAGAGAGAGCTACTTGCGATAACTTCAGCAGTTCAATTCTATCATACACTTTATGAAGAGGTTGTAGATGTGCAAACTTCTGAAGGCTGGAAAAAGTACTCAAAAATTTACCAGGTGGAAAGATGAAGGAATTCAGAATAACGATCGATAAGGAAGAGTTCAATGTGAGAGTTGAGAAAGTTAGGCATGGAATCTACCGTGTAGAACTGAATGGTAAGTCAGCAGTCGTATCGATTGAGGAGGTAGCAGAAAAGATTTTTGCTTTCGAGAGGGCTGAACCGATCTTAACGGAAAGAGCAGAAAAGGTGAAGATGGAGCCGGGAAGTATCTATGCAATGCTTCCGGGAACTGTTGTGAAAATCTTCGTGAACGAGGGCGACGAGGTTAAAGCGGGAGATCCAATCCTTGTGCTTGAGGCTATGAAGATGGAGAACGAGATAACCTCTCCTATAAGCGGTGTTATAAAAAAGCTGAAAGTTAGAAAAGGTGAAAAGGTTGAAACAGGGGACTTGCTGGCCATAATCGGATAAAAACGGCAAAAACTGGTGAGGTGGTTACTTGTCTGACTTCTTAGGCGTTACAGGAATCACATCTATTACGCTTGGTGAAGCATTTATGCTTCTTATAGGGGGTGGGCTGATATATCTAGGAATCGAAAAGAAAATGGAGCCTTTACTCTTGGTACCAATTGGCCTCGGAGCAATCCTCGCCAACATCCCTAAGAGTGGGATAGCAGATTTGGGAGAAATGGGCGGAATACTCGCTCTTTTCCTCAATTATTTGGTTGGAACGGAGATCGTTCCATTGCTAATTTTCCTTGGTATAGGAGCTCTGACCGACTTCGGCCCCCTCATTGCCGATCCAAAAACCTTTCTTCTCGGAGCTGCAGCTCAGATAGGTATATTTTTAGCTTTAATCTTTGCACTGATCCTTGGATTCTCGCCGCAGGAGGCGGCATCCATCGGGATTATCGGAGGAGCGGATGGCCCCACAACGATCTATACGACAACGATTCTCGCTCCCCATATACTTGCAGCTACTGCTGTGGCTGCCTATAGCTACATGTCTCTGGTGCCTTTAATCCAGCCCCCGGTAATCAAAGCCCTAACGACAAAAGAAGAAAGAAGAATAAGGATGAAGACCCTTCGAAAGGTCTCAAGAAGGGAGAAAATAATCTTCCCAATTGTCACAATAGTTGTTTCAGGTCTGCTCGTCCCAAAAGCCCTGCCTCTTATAGGTATGCTTATGGCGGGAAACCTGTTCAGGGAGAGCGGAGTGACGGATAGGCTCGCAAAGGGAGCCAGCGAGGAGCTGCTCAACATCATGACGATAATTCTTGGGTTAACGGTTGGTGCAACAATGAAGGCCGAGAGCTTTCTTCATCCAAAAACGCTCCTAGTTTTGATTTTAGGTGTAGTTGCGTTTGCTTCTGCTACTGCTGGAGGAGTCATCCTTGCAAAACTGATGAATCTATTTGTGAAAGAAAAGGTAAATCCGATGATAGGGGCCGCTGGCGTCTCTGCCGTGCCGATGTCGGCAAGGGTTGTTCAGAAGCTTGCCCTAAGTGAGGATCCAGAGAATCATTTGCTGATGCATGCGATGGGGCCGAATGTTGCCGGCGTGATTGGGTCCGCTACGGCTGCAGGAATTCTTATCCATTTTCTTATCTAAATGTCTATTTTCTATTTTGTCTATTTACAGTTTACAAATTTCTTAGCTCCAGATTACTGGATGGGTTGACTTAAAGTTCCAAAATCACTCTGAATCATATTCAAGACCATCAAGAATATAGTCATCATCGAAATATCTTCTGATGATTCTTCTTGCATTTGCTAAACATGAATCGAAATCAGCTCCTAAAAACCTGAAAAAATCCTCTATCTGTTGAATAGATCGCATTTCAAAAAAGTTTGATGCAGCTGATGAAAGTATAAGTGGTGTTGAGAGCTTTTTTGCCATTGATATCAAATCTTCTGCCCGTTCAAATAATCTCATTCTCCTTGTTCCCTTGACTCCAAGAAACTTTGAAAAGGATAACTCGATAGCAACATCCTTCTCGCTTGCCAGTTTCAATGCAACGTAGTCAATTCTGTTCTGTGCGGAATCAAGGAGGATATCAACCTTTTTTCTTGAAATCGCCTCTCTCAGCACGGATATCTCGGAGGATTTTACTCCAATTATCCATGACTTTTCAGCTTTTCTCAGCTCCCGTTTAAGGGTTGCAACGTCATCGCATTCGATCAGGTATGCGGGGAAGATCGCTCGCTCTATCACTTCCATTTCTGAAGGATCTTTGGTGAAATAAATACAGGAATCATAACCAAGCAATCTAAGCTTCTCAGGATCTGGCTTAAACCTAACTAAATCTGGTTTCAAGGTTTTGAATTCGACCATCTTATACCTCAACATTTCGATTCTACAATACTTCGTCACTTCACTTCAGTACCTCAAGTCCTCAGTACCCTTTCAATATCAACTCTCTTGCAGCATTGATCACACTTTCCCTTTTTAATGGATAGGTCGTGATCTTCACTCTAACAACGATTCCGTCTCCGTGACTTATGAGAACAACTCTACCAAGATACGCCTCCTGCTTATCCACCCTTATGTGCAGAAAACCATCCTCATCAATTCTAAGATCCAGTTCATTCAGGAGAATATCCTTCTGATCCTTGATACTTTCAATAAAGGAGTTCCAGAAATCTCTGATTTCCCTCTTCTTGTCTATCTCAACCTCAAGAAAGACAAGGGGGTTTCCAAAATGTCCCTCAGCTTTCGAAGCAATGATCTCAAACTCGAAAGGGATGAGAGTTGCTATCGCCTCAGCCACCTTCTCTGAATCTTCTGTCGAGTGGACTGTCGCATAGATGTTTATCCTTTCAATTTTCATAATTTCATAAAATTTAAACAAAACTAAAATTAAAAATGGTTAGCGTCTTCTCAGCTTGGCTCTCACGCTTGGTCTGGCTTTCTCCGCTCCTCTGCCTCTATGCCTCAGTCCTCTCCCCTTCTTCCCTGCAGAAGTTAAACCTCTGAATGCCCTTCCCTTCTTGTTCGTTATCCAAGAGAGATCGTTATCTGCCTTGATGTCCGGTATGTCTCTATCAACAAGAATAACCTCAAACCACTTGTACTTTCCATCTTCTCCGACCCAGTATGAGTTGAGAACTTCCATGTTCGGATACCTTCTTGCGGCTCTCTCTTCTGCGATCCTCTGATGGCTCTTCTTTGGGGTTTTCTTGTTCACCAGCATCCTCTTGGTCTTTCTACCCCTTTTGAACCTCGTGATATGCCTGCCCCCCCTGCCAATTCTTACTCTAACAACGATAATTCCTCTCTTAGCCTTGTATCCAAGACTTCTAGCCCTATCGAGCCTTGTTGGTCTCCTGATTCTAACTACAGCTGGCTCTTTCCTCCACATCTGAAGCCTTGACCACATCAGTTCGCTTACGTAGCTTTCCTCAGGCTTCTTCCATGCCTCTCTGATGTACGCGTAACTTGACTTCATGAATTAACACCTCTTACCTTTTGAGCTTGATTGGAAACAGAGGTTTGAGTGAGTTAATAAATATATCGCATGAGGATCGGTTATTGGATAATCCTTGGGTTATTGAGTGATCCAGTTCAATCTCTAAGTGTTTTGGATTCTCAAGATCAGTTTCATGTTTTATAAACGTGATTTATCAGAAAGTTGTGAGAATAATTTCACTGGAACGAGAAAACATATAAAAATTTTTTAAAGGAATTAAAAACTCTTGCACTCGAGAAAGTGTTCAACCGCCAGTCTTATCGCTGTATCGATAGAATCGGCACACGAAACACGCATTAATTCATCTAAAACGTCCTCAGATATTACGATCTGAATATTTGTTGCCCTCATAGCCTTAGATTCCTAATTTAAAACTTAAGACTTTCTAAAAATCTCTTGGTTATCATATGATAGTGATGAACCACGGGGCACATCTGATGAGATTTATTGATTGTGAGATCTGTTACTTTGTTCATTTTGAAAGTTAATTAAAAACAGCGGATTGATTATTGATTGATCACTGATTATTTGATATTGAATATTTTGAATATTTATTGTTTAATTTTATTGTTAATTCAGATACAATAAGCAATCCTCAGTTATACAATCGAATCTAAAATTAAAGCTGAATGTATTTGATCTCATATCCATCCACCAACGCAATGAATGTGCAATTGGTAGGCTCAATTTAACGTATCTAAAGAAGATTTCCCATGCTTTGTTGATACCCCTATCTACAAATTGGGATATGGTGAATCTTGGGATATCTCTATCCTCCAAAAAACCATCATACAATGCTCATTTTTTTACATTTCTATTCTCTAACACTAGCAATCCTAGTATTACCATTTTTGAAAGGCACAAAAATTTTCAAAAGACATCCATCATACTACAGCTCAAAATCGAATTCTGCAACAACGATCGTGTGATCAGATGGTTTGTTCTCCAATCTCGGTTTCATATCGATGTAGCAGTCCTTTGATCTATCTGCTAGGGGCTTCGATGCGAGGATGTGGTCGACTCTCCAACCCAGCTTTCTTTGAACTGCATCTTTTACACGGTAGTCAAAGAACGTGTACTGCTCCGGCTCAGGGTGATACTTTCTGAAGATGTCAATGAAGCCCAACGCCTTGACCTCCTCGAAGGCACGCTTGGCATCTTCGTGAAAGCAAACATGATTTCTCAATCTCTTGGGGTTGTGCACGTCTATATCATGTGGTGCAACGTTCATGTCTCCACACCATGCGACATAACCATTCAGATCCACCTTTCTTTCGAAATACTCCCTAAGCCTTGCAAGCCATTCGAGCTTATATGTGTATTTCGGGCTATCGAGCTTGAATCCCTGGGGGACGTAGGTGTTCACAACAGTCAGATCAGAGAACTCAGCCCTGATGAGCCTATCTCTATCTTGGGGCTCACGGTCAAGTCCGAATTCAACTCTCTCAGGCTCTTTGAGCGAGGCAATTGCAACACCATTCCGTCCTTTCATCCCGCTGAAAACGATATGGTAGCCGATTCGATGGAAGTCAGCCTCGGGAAAGTTTCTGTCATCCACCTTGGTTTCCTGCATGCATAGAATATCTGGTTTGTTCGCTTTCAACCATGGTATAACGATATGCAGCCGAGACCTAATCGAATTTACGTTGAAAGTTGCAATCTTCATAACTGTGCTTCGGTGTTTAAAAAACAAAAACTTTAGGGTAAAGTGTACATCGACACATTAAGAAAACAGATTAGGTTCGTAAACTCTTTCCAAGATCTTTACCCCTGCCTCCTTTTCGTAGTACCTGAAAACCGTGTAGACACCAAAGGTTATAAACGGTATAAAATAGGTTGCCCAGAAGATATTTACGATAACTGCAAACCAGAAGGGTGACATGTTAAGTCCTGAAATATAAAAAGCGCCCTTAACAACCGATGCAATCAATATTACTAGCAGTGTTACATAAGGTAAAACCAATTTGAAGGGGATTTTCTCCGCCTTCTTAGGTGTTACAGCGAAAGGTCTCTTCCTTCTCAAAATCCATGCAATGAAAGAAGCTGTTATCGTAGGGAAGGCTAAGAGCTCAATTGTCTGATGAAAGATGAAGCCCCTGAACCCGTATAACTTCCTTGCAGCGACAATAAAGACAATGAGAGTCGAAAGGAAAAAGGGAGTGTAGGCCATGAGGTAAAGTATAGCATCAATCTTTATGAAGTAGATATCAAAAAGGAGAAAAAGAATTGGGGCTAGTAATTCAACAACGGTTAGTGGACCCTCCTTGAACCAGTACATCCATGCAGCGATATAATCGATGAAGGCAGAGATACCCAGATTTTCTTTTAACAATTTGGGAAGCAACTGAAAACCACCAAGAGACCACCGAGATTGCTGGGTTAAATAGGCCCTCAGATCCTTCGGTGGCTCTCCATACCAAACCAAAGGTTTGTCAATATACACACTTTTGAATCCTCTTCCATGGAGCTCAACTGATGTTGCAACATCCTCTGTAATATTCCCCTCATCTAAACCTCCCACGTCTTCCAACGCTTTTACTCTGAAAATCGTCCCACTCCCTAGAGAAAAGGCAGAATCCTTCCTTCCCCTCATAATGAACCGGAGAAACGGTTGTTGCTGCCAGTAAGCCCCAATACCGACCCCTGTTTCAAGTTCGGTGTATGCCTGAGGAACCTGTACGAATGCAACTTTTTCATCTGAAAAATGGTGAAGGACTTCATCGAAAAATGAGTTTATAGGTCTTTGATCTGCATCAAATATCGCTATTAGGTCATAGTTTCCTCCATAAGCTCTTAGAAAATCGTTGATGGTTCCCGCCTTGTATCCTCTTCTTGTTTCCCGCCTAAAGATTTTCACTCCCAGAGTTTCCAGTTTATCTATTCCTTTTCTTATGTATTCACTCGTGGAATCGTCCAAAATGAAAACATCTCCTCTCCCTTTCAGAGCCAGTAAGGCTGAGATGGCGGTGTCCCTTACGATTTCTGGGTCCTCGTTATAGATTGGTATCACAACAGCGATTTTGTATTCCGCATATCTGCTGAGCAACGCAGGTTGATACCTCATCGCCGAGATGTATTGTTTTAGAAAAACAAGAAACGTGAAAACACCGATTACCATTCCCAGAAATACAAGATAAGAGAGGACAGATAAAATGTTGTGAATAGAGAAAAAATACGTAAGAAACGCGGAAATCAAAAAGGGTGCAACAAATACCATGAGATTAGCAGTCCTCAATTGCCCTCACCCAAGCACACTCCACACTTGAGGTGGATGTGTCATGATAATTACGTTGTCGGCGAAGTATGAAAGGATATCAGGCTTGTAGTCCATTTTTTCATAGACGAACATAAACATTCCTTCCAGAGTTCTCAGATCCATTGTAAGCAACCTCCAAAACTCCTCTTCCATCCGATTATAGTCTGAACCCGGAATTACTGGTGGAAGATCGTTTGCCCTGTAAATCACAACGTTGTGTAGCTTTGCATCTTTCATTTCCATGACAAGTTCGTTAACAATCTGTTTAACCAACTTTACAACATTTTTCGCATCGGTATTCTGCCTCAAATCAAAGTATCTCTCCGAAATAACGTAGATTATCGAGTTTCTCAGACTATTATTCAGAATTCTTTCGTATCCTCTTAAGGTGAGAATGAATAAAACATTATCTCCGAAGTATTCAATTACATCTTTAAGCAAACCTCTTCTCCTCTCGCCTGTGATCTCTACTATTTTACCATCGATACACGATTTTATAAATTTCCCAAAGTCCCGATTCAATTCTGTCATTATCTTCCCCTTCTCACTCTGTTCCAGAATTACTTTGTTTGACTTGGGGGATACTTAAGCTTACTATATTATTTTATTTACACTATTTATGTCATTTAATCAATTATAAATGTTAAATTGGTGTTAGTTAATTATCAATATATCGCTCAACAACTTCTATAAGATCTTTTTTCCTGAAAGGTTTATCTATTACTTCCAAAGCCCCAGCTTCAAGCAAATCCTTCCTCCACTTCCTCCCATAGGCTGTAACTCCAACCACCCTAGCTTCAGGGTCAATTTCGAGAATTTTCTTTGTGGCCTCAACACCGCTCATTTTAGGCATTACTATGTCCATCAGAACCAAGGCCGGTCTAAATTTAATATAGGCTTGAACTGCTTTTTCTCCGTCAATTGCCATCGCCAAGTCATAGTCAGAGAGCATAAGGCTGAGAATCTCAGCAAGTCCTGCGTCATCTTCAACGATTAGAATTCTTCTATTCCCTATTAGACTCCTATTTTCCAGTTTTTTTGAACTCTCCATTTTCTCCCTCCTGTTCATCTAACCTACTTCCAACTACTTCCAACGTTTCCCACTCCCACCTAGTTCACCTCTTAGAAAATCCCTTATTCCCTCCGATTCAAGCCAACCCTTGTCAAGTTTGCCCACAACATCCTCGATTCTTTTTACGGCATTCATTATAATTTCTTTCAATTCCTTTAGATCTCCATTCCTATCACCGAGTTCCATCTCAATGATTCCAGATATTACCGCAATGGGATTTCTTATCTGATCTACAAGAATCACGTAGTTTTCGATATTTTTCTCAATCTGCTCAAATGCCTTTAATTTCGCTTTCTCAAGCTCAAGTCTTTCTGTGATGTCGATAAGGCTTCCTATAACTGCAGGCTTACCC
>Ga0190363_1001903_pt1 | contig 12256 bp, 9 predicted proteins | sample 48721867_MG_FD_161272 | JGI IMG/M metagenome (GOLD analysis project Ga0190363, IMG submission 161272) | Hydrothermal vent microbial mat bacterial communities from Southern Trench, Guaymas Basin, Mexico - 4872-18-6-7_MG | ecosystem: Environmental > Aquatic > Marine > Hydrothermal vents > Microbial...
TTTTTAATTTTTCTTCTTGATTTAAAGCAACAAGTGGATTTCCCTTTAAATCATAAGAAATAAGCCTTCCATTTCCACTATCAGCTACATAAAATTTATTTTTCTTAAAAATTACACTATGAGGATTTATTAAAGGTGTGCCATCTGGAGCCTGAGATAATGAAATAACTCTTTCTACAGCATAAGCAAAGGAAATATTAATTATTAAAAATAGTATTATTAATAACCCTTGTGACATTCTATACATAGCTCTCTTTCTCCACTTAATCTTAATAGATATTTGTAATCTGTACCCATAGGATCATGACAGGTCATACACGAAGTAGCCTGTCCATTTCTTGGATCCCTTACTTTTTCTCCAATAGGATGAGTAAAATTAGTATGCCTTTTATGACAACTTCCACAAAGTTTCATCTCTTTATCTTTTAACATGCCTCTTACATTTGAACCATGTCCTTTATGACATACCAAACAATTTCCCCAATCCTTATGAACATATAAAGTTTCTGCTTTTTGAATAACTGCCTCTCTATGACAATTAAGACAAACTGATTTTGCCTGAGCCTTTAATAAATATTTTTGATCTGAAAAATGAGGAGAATGACACTCTATACAAAAAGGTTTTCTTTGTGAAGCTGGTAAGTAATGATTATAAACTCTAGCAAATTCTTTTTTTATTTTAGAATGACACTTAAAACACATATAATTCCCTTTGATATTTTCTGAATGACATTCTTTACATTTTCCTTTCTTGTATGGTTTATGAGCAACTTCTTTTAAAAGCCCTTTTTTATCTGCACCATGAGGATTATGGCAGGTCCTACAATTTTTTCCTTTTTTAAGATAAGGATGAGAAGGCAAAAGAAAAGATAAAGAATGGCAATTTAAACATATGCTTTTGCTCTTCAATAAATAACTTTCATCAGAATAATGAGAAGAATGACAAGTATTACAATTACCCTGTTTAAAAGGAATATGTAAAACCTTAAAACTTGTCTTTATTTTATGACAATTAAAACATACTTTTTTAAGAGAAGCTTTAAGAAGCACCCTTTCACCTTTATGAGCATTATGACATTTCAAACACTCTCCCTTTTGTAAGGGATAATGTATTCTCTCAAACTTTTTTTGTTTTTCTAAAACCTGAGGGTGACAATCATAGCATAAATTTGGCATTTTATTAATTAAAAGCTTTGGATACTTGGAAACATGTCCATTATGACAACTAAAACAATCTTTTAATGGCTTATGAACTTTAGAACCTTTAAATTTATTTAAAGGATGACAATCAATGCAGGTTTTTATTATTAAAGCTTGGCTTTCCCTTTGCCCCAATAAAAAAAGTAAAAAAATAAAAATTAAAAATATTATTTTTCTCATTTCTCACTACCTATGGCATTCTTTACAACTTCCTTGTAAGAATGCTTTATGAGCTGAACCTCTCCATAAAAATCTATCATCTTTTCCTCCATGAGGATTATGACAATTTATACATCTTTTACCTGAAAGTTTTTCATTACCGTGTTTTTTAATCAATCTTTTATTTATATTATGACATTTAATACAAATCTGTGAAGATGATATTTTTAATAAATTATTAAAATTTCCATAATGATAGGTATGACATTCCAAACAATTATCAGTTGGTTTATGCCAGATTTTCATTTCTCCAAGAGTATCAGAATGACAGTCCAAGCAAAGCTCTTTTACTTTAGTTTTTATCATATTTTTACAATTACTTCCATGTCCTTTATGACAAACTATACAATCTCCTTCTTTTATTGGTAAATGAATAATTTTATGAGTTTGTAATTTTTCTTCTATAGAACTATGACACTTAAGACAAAGACTTCTTAAAGGTAAAGGGCTATGGAATGGATAAAATGAAGCATGAGGAAGGTGACACTCATTACATTTATTTTCTTTAAAAGCTGAATGAATATATTTTAACTCTTTTTGCTCAGAAAAAACATCTTTATGACAATCTTGACAAAGACTTATCCATTCTTTTTTAAGAAGTCTTGTTTTTCCTGAATGACTATTATGACAGACAGAACATTCCTTAGAAGTAAAAGGAGTGTGTTGAGAAAAATATTTACTTTCTTCTTTCTGTTTTTTATGGCACTTAAAACACAAAAAACGTTCCTGTTTTTTAAGTTGAGCAACAAAATTAGAATTATGCGGAAAATGGCAAATTAAACAATTTCCTTCCTGAGATGGAGGATGAATTTTTTCATTCTTATTTATTTGAGAATGGCATTCTAAACAAAGCTTATTTTCTGCTGTTTTTAATAAACTCTTTTCTTCTGAAACATGAGGCTTATGACAACTCAAACAATTTTTATTTTTTACTGGAGTATGAACAAATCCCTTTTTCTCCTGTTCTTCTTTAGTGCCATAAGAATGGCATTTTATGCACAAATCTTTTTCTGAAATATTTAATAAACTTTTATATTTACCTCCATGAGGCAGATGACAACTATCACATTCTCCTTTTTCATAAGGTTCATGAATAATCTTTTGAATTTCTTTAGAATGACAATCTAAACATAATTGATTTTTATCCTTTATAAGTTTTAGATTTTTATCTTTTAAATGACAGTTAAAGCACTTTTTTTCTTCTACAGGTTTATGTAAATTTACTCTTAATAAAGCTAATTTATCAGATGAATGGGGATTGTGGCAAGATAAACATTCTGTTTTTACCTCCTGAGCTAAATGAATATCTTTAATTTTTGATTTTGAATGGCATGAAAAACAGAGTTTTTCTTTTTTGTTTTTTAGAAGTGCAAATTCTAAACTGGTATGTGGATCATGACAAGTTAAACAACCTTTATTTAAAGCTTGATGTTTTCTTTTTCCTAATATAATTTCTTTATGACATTCTAAACAAAGATCATCAGCCTTTTCTTTTAATAGTTTTGCTTCTTGTGATGCATGAATTCCATGACATTTGTTACAATCTCCTTTCTTTACTGGAGAATGAATATATTTATTTTTTAGTTTTTTCCCAAATTCTTTATGACATTTTAGACATAAATATGGAGGTTGCCTCCAGAGGAAAGCTCCTCTAATAAATCCATGAGGTCTGTGACAAGAAAGACACTCTTTATTTTTTACTGGAGAATGCCAAAAAGGACCTTCTTTTTTTAATTTTTCTATTATATTAGTATGACATTCTAAACAATTTTTTCCTTCCCTTTTTTCTATAGCATTTCCTGATGAAACAAAAAAAATCCCGATTAATCCAAAAAGAAAAATTAAAAAACTTGATATTTTTATCTTATTCATTTTTAAGCTCTTTTTGAGATAATTCTTTCTTAAGTCTTTCCCATTCTTTATAATTAATCTTTACATTATATTCTTTTTTTAAAAGTTCGTAAACCTTATTTTCCTCTTCTTTGTATTTTTCTTCTTCAAGAATTTGCTTTATATGAGGTTTTAGTTTTTCATAAGTATAACCTTTATTAACTTCTTTATCAATTACTTTAATTAAATAAAATTTTCCATTTGTTTTTACTTTTTTAATTTCACCTGGTTTCATAGAATTTAAAATATTTTTAACTTCTACAGAAAATTTATTTATATCTTTTTTAGCAATAAAATCTTTAAATCCAAGTTCTTTTAATATACTTTCTAAAGATTTTCCTTTTTTTCTTTCTTTCTCAATTTTTTTTATTAATGGTTCCTCTTTGGTTTCTACTATAATAGCTGTTACTGTTTCTGTAATCTCATAATCTTTTTTATATTTCTCATAATATTCCCTTATTTCATCTTCTGGTATTTTAATATTCGGCACAATAATATAATCAATAAAACCTCTTACTAAAAGATCTTTTTTATAAAATTCATATTGAGATTTCAAAGGTTCTTCCTTTTCATATCCTCTGTTTAAAGCTTCTATATCTATTAAATTTTGAGCAATAATGCTATCAATTACAAATTTTTTAAACTTTTCTATACTTTTTGGATCATTTTTATTTATAATTTTATGTCTTAATTTAGCTTCTTTACTTAATATTTTGTAAAAATTTTCTACTGTAAGAAATCTATCTTCAATTTGAAGTAAAATTTTATCTTTAATTTCTTCTGATGGTTCTTTTAAAGTTATCTTTTTTAAAAGATTTTCATTTAAAATAATTTTATATTTTTTCTTTAAAGCAGATACTAATTTATCAGTAAGTTTTCCTCTTTTTCTTTTTTTAAAAATTCTTTTTAAAGAACTTTGTATTCTTTTGTAATCTTTTTTATCGCCCTTTTTTATTTTTTCCACACAAATTACCTTCCACGTATTATTCCATTTTAAAGGACCTACTATTTGAGGCTTTTTTAATTTATAAAAAACTTTTTTTACATTTTCTGGCAAATTCCAGGGACGAACTTTTGAATTTATTTTCGTATCTTTATATTCCTCAAATACCTTTTTACAATCTTCTATAGATTTTATTTTTTGACGAAATTTTAAGGCTTCTTCCTCTTTCTTGAAATAAAAGGTTTTAATAAAAAAAATCGGACTAAATTCTTTATAATAAAAGTCTTTTAAATCCTTTTCAGTTATTTTAATTTTGCTTTCAACTTCATCATATTGCAATCGGAGAAGAACTCTTGGTTTTAAAAAAAACATTAATCTTTTGTGATATATAGGATCTTCTTCCAGTCTCATTTTTTCTGCTTCTTTCAAAAATAACAACCATTTTACATAAGGATCTATATTTTCTATCAAAGGTTGCCCAGGATTTCTCCAATGTTTCCACCACCATTTGAAATCTTCAGCAGTATATTTTTCATTTCCGATCATTACTAAATAATTTTGCTTAGCTAAAACATGAAATGATACTAAAAATACTCCAATAAAAATTAAAAAAATTATTTTTTTCCATTTATTCATGATTTTCTCTCACATATTAATACTTTTTTTAAATCTTTTATTATATCCTTTTTTACCATTTTATCCACCAAAGAATATAAATCACTGGTTTTTCCAAAATGTAAAATTGTTCTATAACTATCACTATCTCTTTTATAATAGCTATACCAAATAAGTCTTCCTTTTTTAGTTTCTTTTACCCAAACTAAAAGTTCTATCCTGACATAATCTCCTATCCTTTCAGCTTTTAAAATTTTACCACCTATAATCCATTTCAACCCTAAAATACTTCCTAATCTTTGAATTAATTCTGGAGATAAAGCTATTTCTGGGTTTTCAAAATAGTGAATCTTTTCTTCTGGAGTAAAGAAACTTTTTACTATAGAGGGATCTTTTAAAATATATCCGTTTTTACTTAATTCTACTGTAAGTACATCTCTTATTAAAAATTCCAGACCAATTTTTTGGGTATTATTAATAAAAGTAAAAACTGTTCCTTCACAAAAACTATTATTTGGAGAATTTATAATCAACGAAATCCTTTTAGAAAAACAGGAAGACAAAAAAAACAAAATAAGAAAAATTTTCCAATTTATTTTAAAATTCATCTATCCATGTCTTAAATGTAGCTCTCATAGGACCTTCTTCAGCTTTTTTTACTATTACAGGTAACCTTCTTAAAATCTTTTTATTTTTCAACTCATCTTCAATTATGGCATTATAATATAAAGTATTTAAACTCTTAATATCATTTTTATCAAGAATTATTTCTTTTTTTATACCTTCAAAGGGTGCTCCCTCTTTTTTTATCTCTGCTATCTTTTTTCCATTTTTATTAAATATTTCTAAATAAACTCTAACTAAAGGAATAAAATTTTTATTTATTTCAATTTCCATTAAATTTTTTTCTTTACCGTCATAAACTACAACCTGTGGAGTTGGAGGATCAGTTATTAATAAAATCTCCTTTTCCACTTCGTTTTGATTTCCTGCTAAATCCCAGACTTTAAATTTTATCAGGTAATCTCCGGGTGGTAAAATATTCATTCCACCTTTCGCATACCAAGTTAAAAATTTAGGTAATTCTCCTGGATAAGCTTCTTTCAAAATTAAAGTGTTTTTATCTTTTGAATAAATCTCTATTTGCCATTTGGATATCCCATTCCCTCTGCCAATAAAGTTTGAATTACTATTACCCACAACCTTAGGAATAATTTCCAATACATCTTTTACCAGAACTTTACCATTTTTCTTTTTAGCACCTCTTATTACCAGATTTAAATTAGGCGGAGTATTATCTACATAATATCTACCTATAAAAATCCTTTTTGTTATTTTCCATTTATTACCCCAGGTTACTACCAAAACTACCGGGTATCTACCTTCTTTTTTTGGGGCTTTCCAAAAAGTTATATAACTTCTTTTATTGGTATATTTATTTAAGGGTATCAGTCTTTTTCCAATATTATCTTCTACTTCTACCCCTATAAAAGATGGTTTTGGTCCAGAAAAAACCATCCTTACTATACATTCTACAGTTTTACCGGGTTGAAGGTATCTTGAGTTAAAAACCACTTCCTGAATATCCACAGTAGGTGCTATTTTTTTTATAGTGGCTAAAGGGTCTTTAAAATTAGAAAGTAGAGTTTTGTGAACTTTATTCATCATGGACTCATAATCTGTTTTCTTTAAACCTAAAAAAGAAATAAAATTTTCAGAAGAAAAGCTCACACTTTTCCCCCAGACTATTTTTCCTGTAGAAACATCAACCAATTTAACTACCATAGAGATAGCAGGTGGTTCCTTTTGCAAATTCCCAATACTTCCCAATAATATGTATTGAGCATTAAATTTTTTGTAAACCTCTCTTAAAAGTGTAAAGTCAAGCTGAAAGAAATTGGGTTTTCTTAATTTTATTAATAATGGTATGACTTCCTTAGGTGGAACAACCTGAAATCCTTCCTTTGATAACTTCTTAGCAATCTTTTCAGGAATCTCAAAATTTATGCCGTAATCGCTACTGCTTAAATCTTCAAATGGAAAAATTACAATCTGAGCATATACAATTTTAAAAATTAAAATAAAAAAAATACTAAAAAACAAAATTTTAAGCCATTTTTTTATCATAGCTTCCAATCTTTCAACATATCTTTTACTAATTCAAAAGCAAGCTCTACTGTACTTTTAGATTTCAATCCAAACAATCTTGCTGAAAGACTATATCCATTTTTCACACCCTTACACTCCCAGATAATAGCTCCTGATTTTATATCTATTAATCTTAAAGAAATTCCTATTACTGGATAACTATAACTTCCTTCTCTAATTTCTTCTAAATGAGTTAAACTTCCAATAAGTAAAGCCTGAACCCCGAGTCTATTCCCTATCCTTTTAATAGTCCCTTTATCCATCTTTAAACTTTTTTCAAGCCCTTCTTCAAATATCACAAGGTCCGTAATAGAAAAATCTACCACTTCAAAAATATTTTGTGCTAATACTTCTGCTAATACCATTTCTCTTATTGTGGAAGCTAAACCTTCATTTCTGGTATAATTTTCAAAAGGTAAAATGGCTATTTTTCTGATATGTTGAAGTTCTATATCCCAATTAAAATAGGAAGTTTTTTGATTTTGAGTTACAGGTGCACAGAAACTCAAAAAAAACAAAATTATAATTAAAAAAATAAATTTAGAATTTCTCATACGTTACCCCCATTTTAAAATACATATCTTATTCTAAAAAACCAAGACCAAGTACTTTCTCCATCCCTTTTATTATAATTATAATTCCAATTTAAATTTAGTTTAGGGGTAAGAGTCCAAAAAGCATTAACTCCTAAATTGCTATTTTCAGAATCTTCACTCTCAGAACCACTATAAGAAAGATTTAATCTCAATTTTTCTGCTGGAACTATATAAAAAATATAAGAATAATAATATGTGTGAGTATCCTCACTTTTATCATAAATTTGTGTTGTGGTAAATGAAAAATAGTCTGAAAATCTCCAAGTTAAAAAGGCTTCATGTCTTCTGAAATGTGAAGATTCACCACCTTCTGATGTCTCAGATTTAACAAAAGAATTTCTAAATTCCAAGGTTATATTAGGTCTAAGTCTTGCTAAAAAATTAAATTGTGCAGAATAGGATTTACTTTCAGCTCCAGTTTCTAAATTTTCTGATTTAGAATAACTCTGACTTAAAACTGAAGTTAAATCAGGATAAATTTCAAAATGTTCAGAAAAAAATAAATTTTGATTTTCAGAAATAGGGGTCCCATTCTCCCAAGATTTAGTATAGGTATAACCGGAATTTAGTTTTATTGTTTTAAAAGGAATAGAAGAAACGCTAATAGAGTATCCCTGAGATTTGTCCTTTCTTACATCTACTTTTTCATCTACTGTATAAAAATAAGATAAATTAGGTTTAAAATATTTACTTTCAGACCAAGAAAGATTTAAATTATAATAATACCTTTTCCTATCTGGAGTATCTTCATAATTGTAATTTTCATAGCCAGATGAGGTGCTTAAAAACATTTGATGAGGAAGTCTTATGCTAAAATGGACTGTTGCTCTATAATAAGTATCTTCTCTTTCTTCATGTGATTCTGTCTCATAATAATAGCCTACAAACCTTGGGTCAGTTAAATTGACAATTCCAACCACAGATGTCACTTCTAACTTAATATAAATATTGGGATAAGCAAGAGAAGTAGAAAATTCATAAGGTAAGGTAACATTGGTAGTGACTAATGTCCAGTTAATCTTATCTTTACTGTAATAAATGTCCCATCTAGCATTGGAACCAATTTTTTGGAAAGTAGAATAATCTGTATAAAAATCTATACCCTTTAAGGTTTTATCGGAAGGAAATTGTAAATAAAATATATCTCCTGCATTTAGTGTAGCATTAAAAGTTCCATTTGTAAGAGATAAGGAATATTCTATTTTATATTTACCACTCTCACCTAACTGGTATGTTGCTTCTGTTTTTATTTTATTTAATTCCTGACTTATTCCAAAATTTATTTTTTTAAAACTTCTTGAATAGTCCATTTTAAAAGTTAAAAAGGTATTCTTTGTTTCTGAACCAGAAACAAGATCTTCGCTTTTGATAATTCTATAATCAAACAGAGTTGAAAGTCCTTTTAAATACCACTCATCAAACCTTCTGTTGATAGAAATGCCCATTCCTGTATCTGTTGACTTTGAATTGTCTTCTAATCCTTCTGTCCAACTCTTGTTTTTATTCCAATACAAACCAATGTAAAATTTTTTAATATCTGTTCTAAAATTCTGACCAATATTCCAGCTTTTAAATTTTTCATTAGTATTAAGCTCAACCAGTCTATAGTTATAGCTTAAATTATAACTAAATAAATCATTAATTAAATTATAATAAAAAGCCAGAGATGTATTTTTTCTCCAGGTATCTTCTGTTTCTGTTTTCATATAATTTAAACTTCCTCCAAAATTCATGCGAGGGGTTAAATCTCTTGAAAAGCTAAAAAAATAGCCCTGGTCCTTTCGTAGTGGTGCTTCAGAGCTTTTACTAAAATTCCAGTAAGAAGAGAAATTTATGGGGAAAGCAAGAGATAGAAAATTTAAAAATATAATCCCACATATAATTACAGAAAAAAAATATCTCATTTTTAAAATGTATGGTTCCTTATTTTACTGGTTGAAGAGGTGTAACAAAAGACGGAACCCAAATTCCTTCAGCATCTCCACTTCTTAAAATCAAAATTTGTATTCTTCTATTAAATGAATCTGCTATATAAATTCTTCCTTCTCTATCTATATCCACATCCATGGGTCCCTGAAACCATCCAGGAAGCCAGCCTTTTCCACCAAATTCTCCCAAGAAATTTCCATCTTTATAATCATAAACAAGACCACTATGTCTCATATAATCCATCACCACTATTACACCAAGTTCAGGAGAAGCTGCTATAGCTTTTGGTCTACTTAATTTACCAAAACTCCCCCCTTTTTCACCCCCTTTAAATAAAAATTTTAATCTACTATCATAAACATAAAACCTTCCTGCCTCTTCACTTAAAAAATATATTCTACCTTTTCTATCTATATAAACATCTCTTAGTGTTACCTCTTTAAGAGTGGATACTACTTCATCTAAAATCTTTATTCTTTTAACTATTTTTCCAGTTTTTTTATCTAAAATTATAGCTCCTGAAAAATTATTACCTACTAAATAAAGATATTTTTTATCAACAGCTAATGATGCAACCTGAAGATTTAAAGGTTCTTTATTTAATGGAATCTCTTTTTCTATTAAACCTAAAGGATTTAATATACTGATGCGGGGAGGGTTTTCATAAAAAGAACTTTGATATATATACATATAACCATCTTTATCTATATCCATAGCTACAGGACTTATTATATCTCTTCCTTTACCTAAAGAAAAGAAAGGAACAAAATTAAAATTATAAAATATTATTTTAGCCTTTGATGAATCTATTACATAAAAATTGAAATGTTCTGTATCAATTTTTACATTAATAGGGAAACTGAGAAATTGTCTTACATCATCTCTATATATTACTTTCAAAACCTCAGCTTTAAAAGCAAAACTTTTAATAAATAAAAAAAATAAAAAAAGAGGGAGGAGATAAAAGACTTTTTTCATCTCCTCCCCCATGAGAAATTCTAATTAGAGAAATTCTAATTATTTAGAAGTGTGGCAGGCAAAACAACCACAATCAGCAGTTTGATCACCAGCTTGACAGGTACTATAATCCCATCTTAAAATATCTGCATTAGGAGTTGCATGTGCTCTATGACAGCTTATACAAAGAACTATAGCATCACCAGAATTTTTAAGAACTTGAGATAATACAGCTCCCTGAGTATTCCCTACAGGAACATCTGCAAAATAATCATATTGAGCAGAAACTCCTAATTTACCAGAAAAAATATCTATATTTGGATAATCTCCATATTCTTTACTTTTAACATTATTCATATCATAATCTGTTGGATGCCTAAGCCAAGGTGATTGATAATTGCTACTATAAGTTCCATTATGAAATTGCCCATGACATTCGGCACAAAGATAATTAATTGAACCACTATTACTTCCTGGAGTAGGTGGTCCTTCTTCCGCATAATATCCATTATGATCATCTTTAGAAAGAGTATATTCTCTATCAGAATCTTCTATTCCCTTAATTCCATACAAAAATCTATAGCTATCATAAACATCTGTAGGATCAGCAGTTCCATCATCACGAGTTACATTTTTGTGATGTGCTCCAGAAATAGCTGCAAAGGGATCATTTAAAGTTGTATTACCTGATTCAAATTTCCCATGGCAACCATAATTTCCAGCACAGGTTACTGGCTGATCTGAAGGCCATGTCATACCATCTCTATAATCTGCCAGATAACCAGGAGGATAACTTGTTGCGCCTAAAAAATTGGGATCAAAGTCTACAATACCCTCTACATTATGACCATAAGTATCATCCTGAGTTACCCAATAAAAATTTCCACCAGCTAAGGTATTTCTTTCTCCTCCAAAATTATAAGTAGGTGCTGATTCAGAATTAACATAGGGAATATTATTAGTCCCATTATTTGTTCCGGTATGACAAATTACACAATCTCCTGTAGTAAGAGCCCTATAAGGACCTCCAGACACCACCGTCTGTCCATTCTGAGAATTATGCATAGTATGACAATCTGAACAAGGACCTGAAAGTGCTTTACCTATTTTAACATTTATAAAAAGACCTAAAAACATAAAAATTAAACTACATAAAAATAAATAAATAAATTTTCTGCCCACCATTTTTTTCACCTCCTTTTTTAATACTTTCCTAATATTTAAAATAACCATTTATTTTAAATATGTCAATAATATTTTTTATTTTTGAATATTTTTTATTTTTATTTTCCTCCTATTTTAACAGGTAAATTATGCACATCCATATGGCATTGTAAACAATTTGGAAATTTCTTAAGCATCGCTTTACTATGAGGTTGAGGATGACATTCAGTGCAGGCAGGAATATATTTATGTTTAGGATGACACTGCACACACGCAACTTTTCCATGTTTGCTCTTTGTAGTAGAAATCTTACCAAATTCTGTAGCATGACAAGCTGAACACACTTTATTAGAGGTATCTTTAGCAAAAGGAGGTATATTTAAAGGTGAATGTGGAGCATGACATTTAAAACACTCTTCAACAGTCTGCCCTGCAATATGTGGTTTATGACAATCTAAACAAGATGGAACATATCCATGAGTTTTTGCATGACAATATGTGCACCCAATATCTGTATGCATGCTATGATATTTTACAGTCTCATCCATCTCTTTTGGATGACAATCACCACAAATTTTTGCAAATTCAGCAGTTA
>Ga0190363_1001904_pt1 | contig 12251 bp, 14 predicted proteins | sample 48721867_MG_FD_161272 | JGI IMG/M metagenome (GOLD analysis project Ga0190363, IMG submission 161272) | Hydrothermal vent microbial mat bacterial communities from Southern Trench, Guaymas Basin, Mexico - 4872-18-6-7_MG | ecosystem: Environmental > Aquatic > Marine > Hydrothermal vents >...
TGGATAGAAAAAGACAGTTCTTTTTTGGTTAAAGAAAGTATTACTTACGATTTTGGGAAGAATTTGAGACACGGCATTTATAGAAAAATTCCCTTGAAAGATTTAAAAATTAAAGTTGAGAAAGTGACTGATGAATTCGGACAAAATTATCCTTTAAAAATCACAAAAGAAAGAGGTTATTTAAAAATAAGAATTGGAGATCCCCAAAAATTAGTTTCTGGAAGAAAAATTTATAATATCTTTTATAAAGTTCAAAATGGAATTTCCTTTTTTAAAGATCACGATGAACTTTATTGGAATGTCACCGGAAATGAGTGGGGAGTTTCTATAAAAAGTTCAAAGGCTATTTTACATTTACCAGAAAAGGTTCCTCAGGAAAATTTAAAACTGGATTGTTTCACTGGACATTTTGGCTCCAAAGCCAAAGATTGTGTTTTTGGAATTAAAGAAAACGGAGATATTTTATTTGAAAGCAAAAGAAGCTTTTATCCAAGAGAAGGTTTAACAATAGTTCTGGGTTTTCCAAAAAGAATCGTTAGAGAACCTAACATTTTTTTGAGAATTTTTTGGAAAGTTGAAAAATACTGGATTTTTCTAATTCCAATTCTAACTTTTATATATCTTTTTTTAGAATGGAAGAGAAAAGGAAAGGATCCAAGAATAAAAAAAGCGATCGTTCCTCAATACGAACCTCCAGATAATTTAAGACCAGCAGAGGTTTCTTTAATTTTGAAACAAATAGTAGAACCCAGAGACATTTCAGCTACCTTGATTGATTTGGCTGTTAGAGGTTTTATCAAAATTAGAGAAATAAAAAAAGAAGGTATTTTTGGAGAAATTTTCAAAGCCAAAGATTATGAAATTGAAAAATTAAAGGATTCTGAAGATTTATTAGAATATGAAAGATTGCTTTTGTGGAAAATCTTTAAAGAAGGGAATAAAATAAAGATTTCCTCACTAAAAAATAAATTTTATAAAGACTTTCAAACCATTACAAAGAAAATTTGCCAAGATGTAACCAAGAAAAAATATTTTGTAAGAAATCCTCAAAAAATTAGAAACAAATGGATGAACATTGGAATTTCTTTGATAATTTTAGGATCGATATTGGGACCTTTTTTTAAAAGTCTTTCTTTGCTTTTTTCCATTTTAATTTCTGGAATTTTGTTTTTAATTTTTTCGCCTTTTATGCCAAAGAGAAGTAAAAAAGGAACAGAAGCTTTATGGTATATTTTAGGTTTCAGAGATTATATTGAAACTGCCGAAAAATACAGAGCTCAATTTTATGAGAAAGAAAACATCTTTGAGAAATATTTACCCTATGCAATCTGTTTTGATTTAGTAGATAAATGGGCAAAAGCATTTGAGGGAATTTATAAAAATCCTCCAGAGTGGTATGAGGGATATTATGTTGGAACTTTCAACACAAGATCCTTTTCAAATTCTTTAAATTCTGCAATTTCTTCCTTTGGAGGGATTTTAACAGCAGGAGCTGGAAAAGCGAGTGGCTTTGGAGGAGGATTTGCTGGAGGAGGTGGGGGTGGGGGAGGAGGCGGAAGTTGGTAAAATAAAATATGGCCACCCTCTACACACAGGCTGAAAAGAATATTAGAAAGACCTTTGTTTTAATGACGAGTTTTTTAATTTTTATCATCTTTCTGGGTTGGTTATTTTCTCAAATTCTTCAAAATGATTTGATTTTATATTTTGCTATTTTCTTTGCTTTCTTTCAGAGTTTTTTAAGTTATTGGTATTCAGATAAAATTGTTTTAGCCTTAACTAAAGCAAAGAAAATTGAAAAAAGAGATAATCCTCAACTCTATAGAATTGTTGAAAACCTTTGTTTAGCTTCTGGTTTGCCCATGCCCAAAATCTACATTTTAGAGGAGGAACAACCTAATGCTTTTGCTACAGGTAGAGATAAAAATCATGCAACGATTGTAGTTACAAGAGGGCTTTTAGAAAAATTAGAAAAAGTTGAATTAGAAGGAGTAATTGCCCATGAATTAGCCCACATTGGAAACAAAGACATGCTATTGCAAACAATTCTAGTTACCTTAGTTGGTTTTGTGGCAATTTTGTCAAATTGGTTTTTAAGAATTTCTTTTTGGGGATTTGGGAAAAGAGATAGGAAAAAAAGAGGAGGGAATTTTTTCTGGATCTTTGGACTAGTAGCTGCCATTTTGGCTCCAATTTGTGCTAAATTAATTCAACTTGCAATCTCGAGAAAAAGAGAATTTTTAGCAGATGCCACGGGAGCCTTAATTACAAGATATCCTGAAGGATTAGCTTCAGCCTTAGAAAAGATCGCCAAAGATAAAAACCAAATGAAAAAAGCCTCTCTAGCTACAGCTCATTTGTTCATTGCCAATCCTTTCAAAGGAGAACAAAAGACAAGTTTTTTGGCAAAATTGTTCTCCACTCATCCTCCGATTGAGGAAAGAATCAAAGCTTTAAGAGAAATATCAATTTAATTTGCCCCTCTTTTATTTAAAGGTTAAAATAAAATTGTAAAAATCATGAAGGAAAAAATTTTAATTGTAGAAGACGATAAATTCTTAGGAGAATTTCTTTTAAAGAGATTGAAAGAAGAAGGGTTTGAAGTTTTTTTAGCTACAAATGGAGAAGAAGGATTTAATTTGGCTTGTGAAAAAAGACCAGAACTAATAATTTTAGATTTAATTTTGCCAGAAAAAAATGGATACGAAGTTTTGGAAGATTTAAAAAGGAATCCCTTGACTTCAAATATTCCTGTTTTGATTTTGTCAAATCTCGGTCAGAAAGAAGAAGTAGAAGAAGCACTCAGAAAGGGAGCAGAGGATTTTTTAATAAAGGCTTATTATAGTTTAGATGATATTACTTTAAGAGTGAGACTTCATTTAAAAAAATCTAAAAAATGAAAAAGAAAAAGAAGGTATTTTTTGAAGCAACTTCAATCGCTGCTCATCAATTAAAAAACCCAATTTCGATCATTAAAAACTATCTTGAAGTTTTGAGTTCGGAAGAAATTGGAAAGTTGAATGAAAAACAAAAGGAATATCTTTCTGATATAGCAGAAATTTTGGAAAAAATGAGAAGAATAGTTGAATATTTGTTAGAAATTTCAAGAATTGAAGAAGGAAAATATAAATTGAAAAAAGAAAAATTTTCTTTAGAAGATTTAACAGAAAATGTAATAAAAGATTTTAAAATATGGGCTCAGGCTACAAACACCGAAATTTTTTTTAAAAGAGAAAAAAATTTACCAAAAGTTTTTTCTGATCCAATAAGAATTCGCCATGTGATCGAAAATTTCATTTCAAATGCCATAAAATATAAAAAACCAGAGAAAAAAGGCAAAATTATTATTTCAATTAAAAAAAGAGGGAAATTTCTTTTATTTTCCTGCAAAGATAATGGAATTGGAATTCCAAAGAAAGATTTTAAGAAAGTCTTTACAAAATTTTATCGCTCAGAGAAAGCTACTCAACTGGATCCTCAAGGAACAGGCCTCGGTCTTTTTATCGATAAGGCAACAATTGAAGAATCTGGTGGGAAAATTGGATTTAAAAAAAATAGAGGTTCAGGAATGACATTTTATTTTACTTTACCTTGCAGTAAATGATTCAAAAAAAGAAAAAAATATTATTTGTAGAAGACGATAAATTTTTAAGAAAAGTATATAAAGAGAAGTTTGAAAGAGCCGGTTTTGAATTTTTAGAAGCAATTACTGGCCAAGAAGGAATTCACAAAGCACTTATAGAGAAACCAGATTTAATTTTATTAGATTTGATGTTGCCCGGAAAAAATGGTTTTGAAGTATTGATTGATTTAAAATCTAATCCTAAAACAAAGAAGATACCAGTTATCATTCTTTCCAATTTAGGTCAAGAATCAGATAGAAAAAAGGGACTTTCTTTGGGAGCCTTAGATTACTTAGTAAAACCTGAGATTTCTCTTTCAGAAGTTGTAAATAAAGTAAAAGAATATTTTCTAAAACTTGAAAAATGAAAGTCACAAGAGATTTTTTAAAAAAAATTCTAGTTAATTCTGGAATTATTTCTGAAAAGGAATTTCTTTTATTAGAAAAAGAAGCAAAAAAGAAAGAAAGAAATTTAGAGGATTTATTAATTGAAAAAGATATCATCTCTGATGAACAATTAGGGGAATTGATAGCAGATGAAATTGGTTTTCCCTTTGTAAATTTAAGGAAGATAAATTTAGACCCGAAAGTATTGGAGATAGTTCCACAAATAGTAGCAGAAAAGAGAAAGATCATAATTTTTGAAAAAGCAAAAGACGGGTTAAAAGCTGCTATGGCAGATCCTGAAGATTTAGAAATTAGGGAATTTATTGAAAGAAAAACAGGAGATAAAGTAATTCCTTTTTTTGCCACTGAAAGATCAATCAAAGAAAGCTTAAAATTTTATGGGAGAGAAATTAAAGAAGAAATTGAAGAATTAATCAGAAAAAATATAGAAGAATTTAAGAGAAGGAGAGAAAAACCTTCTCTGCCAATCATAAAAATTTTAGATTTAATTTTAGAACATGCTTATAAAAACAGGGCTTCAGATATTCACATTGAACCTTATGCCAAAAAAACAATTTTGAGATACAGAATAGACGGAATTTTGTACGATATATTAAAATTTCCCAAAGAAATTCACGAACCTTTAGTTTCAAGAATTAAAATTTTATCAAATTTAAGGACTGATGTTTCAAATTTACCTCAAGAAGGCCACTTTGTTTTTAGAATGCCTCAAGAAAGAGTTGATATTAGAGTTTCGATAGTACCTATTGAAGAGGGTGAAAAGATAGCGTTGAGGGTTTTATCTGAAAAAATAAGAAGATTCAAACTTATAGAGTTAGGTTTTGAAAAAGAAGATCTCAAAATTTTAAAAAAAGCAATTCGAAAACCCTGGGGGATGATTCTAGTCGTAGGGCCTACAGGATCTGGAAAAACCACAACCTTATATTCGATTTTAGAAATTTTAAATAAAAGGGAAGTGAATATAATGACAATCGAAGATCCTATTGAGTACGATATCGAAGGAGTAAATCAAATGCAGGTTAACCCAAAAATAGGATTGACTTTTGCTTCGGGATTGAAGGCGATAATGCGACAAAATCCAGATATTATCATGGTTGGAGAAATTAGAGATAAAGAAACTGCGAAATTAGCAATCGATGCAGCAATGACCGGGCATTTGGTTTTATCAACCTTTCATGCTACGGATTCTGCTTCAGGTTTAACTAGACTTTTGGACATGGAAATTGAACCTTTCTTGGTTACTTCTTCAATTAATCTCGTTATAGCCCAAAGATTAGTAAGAAAAATTTGTCCAAATTGTATTCAAAGTTATGAAATTCCTTTTTCAGAGTTAAAGAGACTAATAGGAAAGGATTTAGCAGAAAAACTTCCCAAAACTAAAAGAGAGACTGTTTTAGTTTATCGAGGAAAGGGATGCTCTTTTTGTCAGAAAACAGGATATTTTGGAAGAATTGGGATTTTCGAAATTTTAGAGATGAGAGAGGAAATTAAAAAATTAATTATGAGAAAAGCCAATGCTTCAGAAATTAGAGAAAAGGCAAAAGAATTAGAGATGCATTCGATGTTGGAAGATGGTTTAAAAAAGGTCGAAATTGGTATTACGACAATTGAAGAAATAATAAGAGTCTTAAAATAATGGGAGTTTCAACTTTAGAAAAGATATTTTTTGCTGAACACCTTTCTTTAATGTTAAAGAGTGGAGTCTCCATTATCGAAGCTTTGGATACTTTAAAAGAAGAGGTAAAATCTAAAACGCTAAAAAAAGCAATTGGAAAAATCAGGGACGATATTTCGTCTGGTAGAAGTTTATCTGAGAGTTTAAAAAGATATCCTAAAATTTTTGATAATTTTTTTTGTAGTGTAGTTAAAATTGGAGAAAAAACAGGAAAGCTAGATGAGAACTTAAAATTCTTAGCTCAAAAATTAAATCAGGAAAATGAATTGAAAAGAAAACTAAGAGGCGCTATGATCTATCCAGCAATTTTGGTATTTGTGGCCACACTCGTTATCTTGCTTGTGATTTTTTTTCTTTTACCGAGAATAGTTCCTCTTTTTTCCATAATGAAAATTCAATTACCACTTCCTACAAGGATTTTGATTAAAGCACCTTCTTTTTTTAGACAATATGGAATTTTAATTTTAATTTCTCTGTTTTCGTTTTTTCTTTCAGTAAAATTTTTAAGAAAATTTAAAATTTTCAGATTTTATTTTGATAAAATTTTACTTTCCCTTCCTTTTTTAGGAAATTTTTTAAAAAATTTAAATTTAGCTCATTTTTCAAGGTCTTTTTTTATTCTCTTTAAAAGCGGACTTTCTCTAAGAGAGATATTAGAACTTTGTTCCGAAACTCTTCAAAACGAGATTTATAAAGAAAGTATGATTTTTTTGACATCTCAAATCGAAAGAGGAAAGAGAATTGGAGAAGCTTTAAAGAAATTAAAAAAATATTTTCCTTTATTTTTTTGTCAGATGGTTTTAACAGGAGAGAGGACAGGAAATTTAGAGGAATCTTTCTTTTATTTATCTCAATTTTACAATGAAAGAGTTTCTTCAGATTTAAAAAGATTTTCAACAATTATCGAACCTGCCTTAATAGTCTTTGTTGGAATTTTTGTTGGTTTTATTGCTTTTTCAGTTATTACCCCAATTTACAAGTTTTTAGGCCAATTTCGTTTTAGATGAAATCCTTTACTTTAATTGAAATTTTAATTTCAATTTTAATTTTTACCTTTTTAGTTAGTTTTTTAACAGTGGGAATTAATTTTTATAAAAGACAAGAACTTGAAAATCAGGCTCAAAATATAGTGGAAACCTTAAGAAAAGCTCAATTAAAAGCAATTTCTGGAGAATTAGATTCTTCTTTCGGCGTTCGTTTTGAAGAAAGTGATTACATTCTTTTTAAAGGAAATTCTTTTTTAGAAAGGGACCCAGATTTTGATGAAGTTTTTTATTTACCCCCTTTAATTAAATTAGAAGGTATTTCTGAAATTGTTTTTTTGAAAACCGAAGGGATGCCAAAAGAAACCGCTGCTCATTGTGGTGGAAGTTGTATTCCCTGTGGAAATTTTAATAATAGAAAAGATTGTTTAGCTCAAGATGGTTGTAGCTGGAACGCAAGAGATAAAATTTGTAGCGGAAATTGTACTCCTTGTCAAAATTATCAAAATCAAATAGATTGCGAAAATCAATCAGGTTGTACATGGTATTCAGAAACTAGGGGAGGAAATATTATTTTAAAAGCAAATGGTGAAAGTAAAACGATAAAAATTAATGAAGTTGGAACAATTACCATTCAATAAAAAGAAAGCAGAGATTTTATTGGAAATAATTTTAGTTTTAGCAATTTTTTTAGTTTCGATTTTAATTTTACTTCCTCTTTTTTTGGATAGTTTAAATTCTTCTGAATTTTCCAGAGAATTTTCTATTGCAAATCTTTTAGCCATTGAAGGATTGGAAGTCACAAGATCGATAAGAGACGATAACTGGGAGAATTTAACTTCAGGAAATCATGGGCTGGCAATTTCAGAGGGACATTTTGTTTTTCAAGGTGAGAGAGAAGATATTTCAGATCAATTAGAGAAAGGAGAAAGGCAAATTCGGATTGAAGATATTGACAGCAATAGAAAAAAAGTTACATCCAAAATTAGTTGGGAACATAAAGGAGAAAGAAAGGAAATAAAACTGGTAACTTTTCTTACAAATTGGCAGAAAATTTCTCAAATTGAAATTAGAAAACCAACTGCCCATACTGATTTCGCAGGCCAAACTGAAAATCCCGAATTAGCTTACGATTATCCAAACGGAAGCACTTTTGCAAAAATTTATTATGGAGTGACCGCTGACCCTTCAATTACTTTTCATGCTTTTGAGACTACAACAAAAAATTATACTAACTTAACATTGAAAGTTAAATATAGAGCAGATAAAGCAAGAGAGGATAAATATACCATAGCTTTTTCAACGACTACTTGCCAAGGAAATTTTGTTAATTTAGTTTCTCCGACTTCAACAGGAATTGAAGATACAATAGTTTCAGCAAATCTTTCTCCAGATCTTGATCTTTCTCAACTTTGTGTAAAAATTTACACCCAAGTTGTTAAGAAAGCAGACAGAAAGTATCTTTACATTTATGACATATTCGTTGAAGGTTATTATTTAGAATGAAAAAAGCATTTACTTTAATTGAACTTTTAATTTATATTTCAATTTTTTCTTTAATTTTGGTTTTTTTTCTTGGATTTTTTTGGGATACAATTTTTTCAGGAATTAGAAGAAATATTTTTCAGGACATTCAAGAACAAGGGTACTTCGCAATTTTCAAGATTCAAAGAGAGATCAAAAGGGCAAAATCAGTTAATTTTCCTTCTCAAGGAAGCTCTGGAAATTATTTATCTTTGGAAATGCCAGATCCAGATAAGAACCCTACAGTTTTTGATCTTCAAGAGGGAAAATTAAGAATTACTCAAGGAGAAAATCCCTCTTATTTTTTAACTTCAGACTCTGTAAAAGTTGATGACCTTTCTTTTTCAAACCTTTCTTTTTCTAATACTCCTGGCATAATTAAGATTGAAATTAGAATTTCTTCTTTAAACCCTTTTTATCAAAATTCAATTACTTTTAGATCATCATGCGCCCTTTTGCCAAACAAGTGAAAAATGGATTTATAGCCTTACTTTCTCTTTTAATTTTGTTTTTAATTTCTCTCTCAATTGGAATTGGTTTGAGTTTAAGGAGCATTTCAAGGTCAAAAACTATAATTTCAATTTTTCATTCATCGAAAGCATTTTATTTAGCTAATCTTTGTGCTGAGCAAGCTTTAATGAATTTAAAAGAAAATGTTAACTATTCAGGAAACGAAACAATTTCAATTGAAGAAGGGAGTTGTCAAATTCTCCCGATTGAGGGAAAATGGACGATAAAGGTTATTGGTAATTTTAAAAACAATAAAAAAAAGATTAAAATTATAGTGAATAAGGTGAATCCCGAGATTGAAATTCAATTGTGGCAAGAAATTTCAGATTTTTAACATGTTTTTCATTAAGAGACCTTTTGGCTTAAACATTTCAGATTTTTCGATTGAGTTAATTTTGCTTTCAGGTACTTTTGAAAATCCAAGACTTTTAGCTATGGGAAGGAAAGAATTGCCTAGTGGAATTGTTGAAAATGGAAAGATTAAAGACAAAGAAAAGTTAAAGAATTTTTTGAAAGAAGTAATTTTAAAACCTGAGTTTGGAAAAATAAATTCCAAAAGATTTATTTTCTCAATTTCTGAATTAAAAAGTTTTATTCACTCTTGTAAAAAACCAGATTCTGAAAACATTCTAGAATTTGTGAAAGGAAAAATAAAAGAGAATTTCCCCTTCCCTTTAAAAGAACTTTCTTTTGATTTTAAAATAGAAAATGAAAATATTTTGATCGTTGCTTTACCAAAAGAAATAATTCAAGATTATTTGGAGGTCTTTTCAGAGTGTAAAATTTTTCCTTTAGTTTTAGAAACAGAATCTTTAAGTTTGGGAAGAGCTTTAATTTCTGATAGAAAGGTTTCTTTGATTTCAGACATTGGATCGAAATATTCACATTTCTCTCTTTTCGATGAAAAAAAATTAAAATTGAGTGTTTCTCTCCCAATAGCTGGCAATACCTTTACACTTTCAATTTCTAAAAATTTAAAAATTTCATTTAATAAAGCTGAAAAATTGAAAAAAGAAATTGGGTTGAATCCAGAAGAAAAAGAGGGGAGAGTTTTTTTAGCTTTGCAAAAAGAAATTCAAAAATTAATAGCTCAAATTAGAGAAATTGAAGATTTTTATTTTAAAAGAAGTTCCAAGAGAATTGAAAAAATAATCTTGACAGGAGGTTCTGCGAATTTACCTTATTTGAAAGAGTATTTAAAAGAAAATTTGAAAAAAGAAATTTTAATTGGAGATCCTTGGGAGAAAATAGATATTAATATTTTAAGAAAAAAAGAATATTTAAAAAAAGCATTAAAAATTAATCCTTACATATATTCAGCGGCTATAGGTTCTGCTTTAAGAGGATTGGAAAAAAATTTTAAAGAGTCTGGAATAAATTTGTTAAAAGAGATAAAATAAATAAATGAAATCTTTTACTTTGATAGAACTATTAATAGTCATTGGAATTTTAGTCATTTTAATTGGGGTATTAGTTGTGGCTGTCAATCCTGCAAGACAATTTGCAAAAGCAAATAATACAAGGAGATGGTCAGATATTAGTTCGATTTTATCTGCCGTTTCTCAAAATATCGTTGATAATAAAGGAACTTGGAATTGTCCAGATTATCCCCAAATTACAACATCAACTGATGGAGCTTGGATTGCAAGCACTACTGCTGTTTCTCCTGTGGCTCCGATCTGCAATTGTTTAGTTCCAAGATATTTACCTGCTCTTCCTCAGGACCCTTCAATAGGGAACCCATTGACAAGTTGCCCCTCTGAATATAATACCGGATATAAGATTTTCCAGGATGCTACAACTAGTAGGGTAACAATTTTCGCTCCTTATGCGCAATCAGAAAACGGATCACCTCCTGATATTAAAGTTACAAGGTAAAGGTCGAAATAAATTAAAAATAAAAAAATGAAAGGTTTTACTCTATTAGAATTACTAATAGTGATTGGAATTATTGTTATTTTGATTGGAATAGCAATTGTTGCCGTTAATCCAGCAAGACAAATAGCAAAGAGTAATAATGCCACAAGATGGGCGAATGTTACTGCTATTGCTAATGCTGTTGCACAGAATATGGTAGAAAATGGTGGAACTTGGGTTTGTACAGGGTTTCCTGCTACTACCACTCCTCATGTTATAAGTTCAACCGATTATAATATTTGCTCTTGTTTGGTACCAACTTATCTTGGCTCTCTTCCAGTCGATCCCCAAACAGGCACTCCAGGTTCTGTTACAGATTGTACCGTAGCTTATGATACTCGTTACCAAATTGTTTGGAGCACTACTACTCCACCTTACAGAGTGACTATCACTGCTTTAGATTCTCAAATGGGTGAGACAATTTCAGTTACTCAATGAAAGAAAGAGTTTAAATATCCGCTTCGCTTTGCGAAGCGGAGAAAGGAGGGGTGCGCCGAATTGGCAAGGCACATGCCTGGAGAGCATGGCCCCATTTTGGGGATTGCGGGTTCGAGTCCCGCCCCCTCCGCATGGCAAAGAAAAAAGGAGAAAAAATTGAATATTTTGAATTTAAAGATCCCTATCAGGGAAAGATTTTGAAGTTTAAAGTGGTTAAGATTGAAAAATTAAAAGTTATTTCTCATCAAAGAAAACCAAGCAATTATCATATAAGGCATCTAATTTCTTCGATTGAAAGAATTGGTTTTTTGGTCCCTTTAATCTGCGTTGAAAAAAATGGAAAATATCTGGTGTTGGACGGACAGCACAGATTGTTGGCAGCTCAGAAATTGGATTTAAAAGAACTTCCAGTAATCATTGTTCCCCCAAAAATTGCCCAATTAATGATGAATTTAAACATTGAAAAAGAATTGAACATTAGAGAGAAATCTTATGTGGCTTTAAACATCTATAATGAATATTTAGAAAATAATCCTGAAATTTTAGAATCAGATCCTCTCTTGACAGATTCGATCGAGCAAGCTTATTATGTTACACTAGGGATAGGTTATCAAAAACAAGAGAGATTAAGAGGAGGAACTTTTGAATCTATTTTGAAAAAATGTGATTTTTTCTTGGAAGAGAAAATTAAAGAAGCTGTTAGAATTAGAGAAAAGAGAGCAGAGAAAGTAATTGAGGCTAATAATTTAGTAACTTCGATTGCTCAAAAATTAAAAGAAATGGAAAGATGGCACCCTTATGTTTATCAACAAATAGTTTCTTTCGCCAATCCCTACAAGAGAAAAAGAGAACCTGTAGATTTTGATGAGCTTTTTAAAACTTTGATTGAAAATTTAAAGAAGGCAGAAGAAAACCCAGAGATTATTTTAAAGGAAGAGTTAGAAGAGTAATTGTAGCTTTCACGCTTTGCGTAGAGAAAGGAGCATTGCACCGAGTGTTTTTTGCCTCAAACGCATAAGCGTTTGAGAAAGAAATCTGCAATTGACCCGCAGGAGGGGTGTCCCGAATTTGGTAAGGGGCCGGTCTTGAAAACCGGTGGGATTCTTTCCCATGTGGGTTCAAGTCCCACCCCCTCCGCCTTCGCGAGGCCTAGCAAATAAATCCATGAAATTAA
>Ga0190363_1001905_pt1 | contig 12238 bp, 8 predicted proteins | sample 48721867_MG_FD_161272 | JGI IMG/M metagenome (GOLD analysis project Ga0190363, IMG submission 161272) | Hydrothermal vent microbial mat bacterial communities from Southern Trench, Guaymas Basin, Mexico - 4872-18-6-7_MG | ecosystem: Environmental > Aquatic > Marine > Hydrothermal vents > Microbial...
TTTCAGCTGCAATCATTCTCTCAAGTTATTTAGAAAGCAAGCGTAAATTATGATAAAAATTTTAAAACTGGTAATTCTTTTCATAATTTTGGCAATTTTATTTTTTATACTTTGGTTTTATATTGAGTATTATCTTCCTTATAAAGGGGAAACAAAATCCAGGGTAATTGAAATCGAAAGAGGAGTGCATGTGAAAGCGATTGCTGAGAAGCTCGAAAGAGAAAAAATTATTAAAAATTCAACAGCTTTTCTGATAGGGTATAAAATTTTTTTTAGAAATAAAAGTTTAAAAGCTGGAGAATATCTATTTTCTTTTCCAGTCTCATGTCATCAGGTCTTAAACAAACTGATAAAAGGCGAAATACTTCTTCATTTGATAACTATTCCAGAAGGTTTAACAATCGAGGAAATAGCTGAAGTTTATGAAGAAAAACTTGGAATCCTTAAGGAGGATTTTCTTGAAGCCACGAAAAATACGAGTTTAATTAAAGAAATTGATAGTAAAGCAAAAGATTTAGAGGGATACCTTTTCCCGGAAACCTATCATTTTCCAAAAGGAATTAGCGCGAATAAAATTGTTGAGACAATGGTTCTGCAATTTAAGAAAATATTTGACAATAAGTGGAGAAAAAGAGCCCTTGATTTAGGAATGAATGTTCGTGAAGTAGTTATTCTCGCATCTTTAATTGAGAAAGAAACCTCTGTTCCAGAAGAAAAGCCTCTTATTTCTGCAGTTTTTCATAATAGATTAAAAATAGGAATGAAACTCGAATGTGACCCCACAATTATTTATGCCCTTAAAAGAGAAGGCAAATACGAAAATAGGATAAGAACAAGAGATAAAAAATTTGATTCTCCTTATAATACATACCTTTATTATGGTCTTCCTCCCGGTCCAATTTGTAATCCTGGAAAGGAGTCCTTAGAAGCAGCCCTTTTTCCTGCGCCAGTGAAATATTTATATTTTGTTTCAAAAAATAATGGGACTCACTATTTTAGCACCAGCTTAAAGGAGCATAACAGGGCAGTACAGAAATATCAGAAGTTAATTAAAAAATAATTTGTAAAATCCCATATTCTGATTTAAAATATAATTTAAAAGTTTATTAAGGAGAAAGGTAAAATGAAAAAAGCTTTGGGTTTGATGGTTTTAATTTTTTTCATTTTTGGAATGTGCTTAGCATTGCCAAAGCCTCAGAAGAAAAAACAGGAAGAAGAAAAAGTTATTGTTCCTAAGGAAGTGGGAATGGTTTTTGACCAAGGGATATCAACAAGAGTTCCTCGACTGGATATTCCTATAGAATTTACGAAATTTTATTTCTTTCCAGCTCAGCAGAACCATGTTCATTCAGTTTTTATTTTCAAAATGAAAAATCAGGATTTAGGATTTCAAGAAATAAAACTTCAGACTGAGAAGAAAACTGAGAAGAAAGAGAACCCACAAGAAACAGTGCCTGTGGAATTAATTACTGATTTAAATGCCTTTTTAAGATTTTACAAAATGGAAGATGGAAAAATTACTGGAATATTTAGAGAAGTATATATTCCTTTCCAAATTAAAAAGAAAAAAGAAGAATACAATCCTGAAGAGGAGAATTTTTATTCAGTAGGATACCCACTGCCTCCGGGGAAATATTTGTTAGCTTTTGCAGTAACTTCAATTGATTTAACAAAAATTGGCACAGTGTATAAAGAATTTGAACTCCCAAATCCTTTAAAACTTGAGAAAGAGTTGGTTTTAACTCCAATTGTATTTCTGAAATCTTTTAAAAAATTACAAACAGTAGAAACTTTGCCAGCAGTTCATATAAATAGTTTCCGTTATTCAATCCTCGAGATTGTTCCAAAATTAGATTTGACATTTTCAAAAACTGAACAGCCAGATATTTTCTATTATGTATATGGGGCAAGACCAAATCCTCAGACCAATAAATACGAATTAGAAGTTACTTATCAGATTTTGAAAGGGGAAGAAGCAGTTATAAAATTTAAGCCAACTGTATTTGAGATTCCTTTGGTCAGTCATCCTTTACCTTTGAAAAAACAGGATAAATTTATTGAACCAGGAGATTATACTCTTTTAATAAAAATTGTTGATAAAGTAACAAATGCCAGTCTAACTAAAAAGGTTAATTTTACTTTTAGTTAAAATTAACTTTTTGAATTAATTAAATAACAAATGAAATTCATAGTTGATTTTCATATTCATTCAAAATTTTCTCGTGCAACTTCAAAGGATATGAATCTTGATGTTTTAGCTCGCTGGGCAAAAATAAAAGGAATAAAAGTTCTGGGAACAGGGGATTTTACTCATCCCGAATGGTTATTCCTAATAAAAGAGAGATTAACTGAGGCAGGAAATGGGTTTTATCAATTAAAGGATTTAAGAAAGATAAATAATGAATATCTTTCAAATATTTCTTTTTCACTGGATGATGTATTTTTTATACTTTCCTCTGAGATAAGTTTCATTTACTCTAAAAAAGATAAGGTTAGAAAGGTCCATTTAATCATCATAGCTCCTGATTTAAAATATGTTGAAAAACTGAATAAAAAATTATCAGGGATTGGGAATTTAAATGCTGATGGAAGACCAATAATTGGAATGGATGCAAAGGATTTTTTAAAAATGTCTCTTGAGGAGTGTCCGGACTGCTTAGTGATTCCAGCTCATGTGTGGACTCCCTGGTTTTCTCTTTTTGGAGCAAATTCTGGTTTCGATTCAGTTGAAGAATGTTTTGAGGAGTTAACCCCGTATATTTATGCTCTTGAAACAGGGCTTTCATCTGACCCTGCAATGAATTGGCGTCTTTCTTCCCTGGATAGATATACATTGGTTTCAAATTCAGATGCCCATTCTCCCTCAAAAATTGGAAGAGAAGCTAATGTTTTTGACACGGATTTAAGTTACAATGGGATTATCGAAGCAATTAAAGAGGGAAATCCTTCAAAATTTTTATACACCATTGAATTTTTCCCCGAGGAGGGCAAATACCATTACGATGGTCACAGAAATTGTGGAGTTGTCTTTTCTCCAAAACAGACAATTGAAAACAATTATATCTGTCCAAAATGTGGGCAAAGATTAACGGTTGGGGTAATGCATCGGATTGAGCTTCTTTCTGATAGAAACGAGGGAGAAAAGCCTCCGGGAAAGATTCCTTTCAAGAATTTAATTCCTTTAAATGAAATTATAGGTGAAGCACTTGGAAAAACTGCAGAGTCAAAAATCGTCTGGGATAATTACTTTAAATTAATAAATAATTTTGGAAATGAACATACCGTTCTAACAGAGATTCCACTGGATGAAATTGAGAAAATAGCAGGGTCAAAAATTACTCTCGGCATAGAGAGAATGAGAAAAGGGGAAGTTAAGATTACTCCTGGCTACGACGGGGTATATGGAAAAATTAGTATTTTTGAAAGAGAAACTGAAGCTGAACAGAAACAATTGAAACTTTTTTAAAATTTAATTTTAGAGGAGTGTTAGTATAATTTATATAAAATAAAAATTGAAAAGAATAGTTAGAGAAGGTTTTGAAGAGCATTTCAGAATTCTTTTACTTGCAATTTTAGTTGGGATAACGGGGGGAGTTGCTTCCATATTTTTCAAATTTCTCATTAGATTTTTCCAGTCACTTTTCTGGGGAGATGTAGGAACCCTATTAGAATCAGCCATTAATAAAGAATGGTATTTTATTTTACTGATTCCTTCAATTGGAGGATTACTTGTGGGATTACTGGTTTACTTTGGAGCAAGAGAGGCAAAGGGGCATGGAGTTCCTGAGGTAATGGAGTCAGTTCTATTAAAGGAAGGAGTTATAAGAAAAAGAGTTTCCATTGTGAAGGCTTTAGCTTCTTCTATATGCATTTCTTCTGGAGGTTCTGTTGGTAGAGAAGGTCCCATAGTCCAGATAAGCTCCAGTGCTGCATCCTCAATAGGTCAGATTTTTAAGATTAGGGGTAAAGGATTGAGAACCTTGGTAGCAGGTGGAGCAGCAGCAGGAATAGCTGGGACTTTTAATGCTCCCATTGCTGGAGCAATGTTTGCAGTTGAAATAGTTCTTGGAGAATTTGGCGTAGCAAGTTTTACTCCAATAGTTGTTGCTTCAGTCATTGCCACACTCACCACTCATTACTTTGTGGGAGATTTCGCTGCCTTTAAAGTCCCAAAATATACTTTAATCAGTGTCTGGGAAATAGGACCTTATATTTTACTTGGTTTGATAAGCGGTTTAGTTGCCATTCTTTTCATAAAATTGCTTTATATGTCAGAGGAGAAATGGGATAAATTGAAACTTCCTGATTTTTTAAAACCAGCACTTGGAGGTCTAATTATTGGATTTATAGGGTTAAAGTTTCCTCATATTTTTGGAGTGGGTTACGAAAGTATTGATAAAGCCCTTTATAATCAAATTCCATTTATTTTTGCTTTTCTTTTGATTTTCATAAAAATAATTTCAACTTCCTTTACCTTGGGCTCAGGAGGCTCAGGAGGAGTTTTTGCTCCTTCCCTGTTTATGGGTGCAATGACTGGAAATTTTATTGGACAAATTTTCCATCATTATTTTCCGAATGTTATTTCTCCTCCTGGCGCTTATGCACTTGTTGGAATGGGAGCAGTTGTTGCTGCTGCGACTCATGCTCCTATAACTGCAATTATTATCATTTTTGAATTAACAAATGATTATAAAATTATTCTTCCTTTAATGCTCACATGTATAATAAGTTCTTTCATCACGATTAATTTAAAGGAAGAGTCGATTTATACTCTTAAATTAAAACATAAAGGAATAATTTTTAAAGAGGGAAAGGAAATAAATATTTTAAGATCTCTCTTTGTCAAGGATATTCTTTCTCAAGACTACAAAACTTTCTTGAATACTCAGAATATCGGGGAAATAATTGACCATGCTATAAGTGGAAGATATTCTGTATTCCATGTAGTTAATAAAAATAATGAATTATGTGGTGTGATTACCTTGAATCAACTTAAAAGTGGTATTTATCAGAAGGACTTAATTGATTCGCTTGTAATTGCAGAGGATATTGCTATTCCCGAAATTGCTCTCGACTATAATGATAATTTAGAAAAAGCAATGGAACTTTTTGGAAAACACGATTTAGAGGAGATTCCAGTGACAAAAAATGGAAAGTTTGTGGGAGTTGTGAAGAGAAGGGATTTAATTGAAGCTTACAATAATGAAATAACCAAAAGAGAAGCAATTCAGGGACTAATCAGTAAATTGAAATTTACTCATGAAACAAAATCAATAGAGATAGGACACGGGATTGTAATTGAAGAGATAAATTCTCTTCCTTGGTTTTGGAATAAAACTTTAAGAGATTTAAATTTAAAAGCAAAATATGGGATTGAAGTTATTTTGATAAAGAGAAAATATCCACCTCTTACCATTCCTCTTCCTTCAAGTAATGAAATTATAAAGAAAGGAGATGTATTAATTTTAGCGGGGTCAAGAGAGAATATTAATAAGTTGTTAACTAACCCTTCAAAATTCTTTTGACTAAAGAAAGTAATTCTTTAATTTTAAATGGCTTGATTAGGAAGTTTATTCTTTCCCCTCTTAAGAACTCTATTGTTTCATGTCCGAGGACATCACCAGAAGTTAAAATAACTTTTTTCGGGTCAATCAATTTTTCTTCCTTTATTTTCTGATAAAGACTTTTTCCATTTAAATGAGGCATTCTTATATCGGAAATAACTAAATCATAATCTTTCTCTTTCAATAGATTATACCCTTCAGTTCCATCTCTTGCTATTTCTACTTCAAAATTATTTGATTTTAGAATATCACTAAATAAAGAAGCTACACCCTTCTCGTCTTCTATAATTAAAGCCTTCTTTTTTTTCATTATTGCCTCCTCTTTTTCTCGAAGAAAGGCAACACAATTGTAAACGCTGCACCTTTGCCTTCCTTACTCGAGGCAAAAATGTTGCCATTGTGTTCTCTGATTATTTTTTGGACTATGCTTAAACCGAGACCAGTTCCTTTTTTAAGTCCTCTTTTAGTTGTAAAAAAAGGAAGGAATATTTTTCCAAGATTTTCCTTAGAAATACCAGGACCATTATCTGAAATTTCTATAATTGCTTTTTCGTCTTCTTTTTTTGTTTTTACTCTGATTTCTCTTTCACCCCTTTTATTTAAAAGAGCTTCATGAGCATTAATCAGTAAATTTAAAATCGCCTGTTGAATTCTATGTTCATTAATTCTTATTGGTGGTATTGAGTGGTCAAATTCTTTTATTACTTTAATATTATCAACTGAAAATTCATAATTCTTTATCTGGATTGCCTTTTCAATTGTATAATTTAAATCTGCATAGTCCTTCTCAGGAGGATGGTAGCGAGCAATATCAAGTAAATTCTGAACAATTCGGAAACATCTATCAGCTTCCTCCTTTATTTTCTTTAATTTATCCATTAATTCCTCTTTGTCCATTTCTGTTGAGAGAATAAACTCAGAATAACCAATTACTGTGGTAAGTGGATTATTTAATTCATGGGCAATTCCAGCAATTAATTCGCCGAGAGTAGAGAGTCTTTCTGAATGGATAAGTTCCTCTTCCATTTTCTTTTTCTCGGTAAGGTCTCTATAAATTCCATAATATCCAACAGCTTTATTATCAATATAAATTGGAGCACCAAGAATGGACACAGGAATTTTTGTTCCATCTTTTCTCTTTCTAATCGTTTCTATTGAAATTATTTCTTTCATAGCATTCTTATCAAGCCGCTTAGCTTCCTCCATTAATTCTTCTGGAACAATTAATTTATTTAAATCTTTTCCCTTAATTTCTTCTAAAGTATATCCAAATAATTCAGTAAATTTGGCATTAATATTTTCGATTAGCCCGTTTTTACTCAATGTTACTATTGCTTCCGGCGAATTTTCAAATAATGATTGGAAAAAAGCTTTTTGCAATTTTATATTCTCTTCTGTTCTCTTTGCTTCAGTAATGTCTCTTGAAACTCCAATAATTCCAATCAGGTTTCTTTTATCATCAAAAAGAGGTGTTTTTACTGTTTCAAAAATTATAATTTCTCCATCAGAATTTTTAAATTTCTCTATGAACTTTAATGTTTTTTTACTCTCCAGAACTTTTTGGTCACTTTTTATACAATACTTTGCTAAATCTGAAGGTAAAATTTCTTCATCTCTTTTTCCAATTATTTCTTTTTTATTAAGATTAAAGAATTTCTCAAAAGCTTTATTCACTTGAACATATATTCTTTCTGGGTTTTTAAAGTAAATTAAATCCGGAATTGAATTTATCAAAGCATCAAGAGTTTCAAAAGTCTCTTTCAGTGACTTTTGGGCTTCTATTTGTTCTGTTATATCTCTTGAAATTCCAACTGTTCCTATTACTTCCTCCTCATTAGTAGTAAGAGGAATCTTGGTGACAGAAAGCCAGTATTTTTTTCCATCAGCCCTTGTTATTTGTTCAATTTTTCCGATCAATGGTTTTTTTGTTCTTAATACATATTCATCATCCTCCCAGGCTGAACGAGCCTCATTTTCAGGCAAAAAATCAAAATCTGTCTTTCCTATCATATCCTCAGGAGTTGTATTATGATGCAAGGCTTTTGCTCTATTTACAAAAATGAATCTATTCTCTTTATCTTTGAAATAAATTGAATCAGGAGTATTGTCAATTAAAGTTTGAAGAAGCTTATGCTCTCTTTTAAATTTTTCCTCAATTTGCCTTTTCTCAGTTACATCTCTCGCGACTCCGAGGAAGCCAATTACTTTCTCTCCTTCTCTAATAGGAGTTGACCTTACTTCAATCCATCTCTTTTCGCCATCTTTTCCAATAACCTCATATTCAGCAGGGATATTTAGAATTTCTCCTCTTGAAAGTTTTCTTATTCTTTTTTTCCATTGCTTAAAATATTTGGAAGGCACAAGGTCACAGAAATTCATTTTCAAAAGTTCTTCTTCAGAATAACCCAATTTTTTACATATTATTGGATTCACTGAGAGAATATTTCCCTTAAAATCCATAATGAATATTCCATCAGGACTCTTTTCAACTATAAATCTGTATTTTTCTTCGCTTTCCTTTAATTTATCCCATTCTCTCTTCCATTCACTAATATTTTTTACAGTTGATAATACAGCTTTTTTCCCTGCAAAATTAATTTCAGAAAAACTTATTCCAACAGGGATTAAATTTCCATCTTTTTTACGATGATAATAGAAATAGATTTCATCTTGTAATCTTTCAATGTTCTTTATAACTTTTTCTCGTTCGTTTTCTGAATGCAGAGTTGGATAAGTCATGCTGTATAGTTCTTCTTCTGAATATTCGTAATCTTTAATCACTTTCTCGTTAACCTTCAAAATTTTTTTTGTTTTTAAATCAAAGATAAAGATATATCCAGGAACAAAATTGATTAATAAATCAATATTTTTTTGATTCATTTTAATTTCTCACCCACTCAAACCTTAACAAAGTAAAGGATTAAAGTCAAATTTTTTGAATCTGTGGTAAGTAAATAATAAATACAGAACCTTTGCCAGGTTCGCTTTGAACCAATATCTGACCGCCACTTTGTCTTACAATCCCGTAAACTGTAGAAAGTCCAAGTCCTGTTCCCTTTTCTTTTGTTGTAAAATAGGGTTCAAAAATATGGGAAAGAGTATCTCTGTCCATTCCTACCCCTGTATCCCTTACGATTAACATAACATATGGACCAGCATTTAATCCTGCTATTTGTCTTGCGAATTCTTTTTTTATATTTATATTTGATGTCTTGATAGTTATAGTTCCTCCCTTTGGCATTGCATCTCGTGCATTTGAAATTAAATTTAAAATAACTTCTTGAATTTGCTCTCTATCAGCCTTTACTTCCTTTAGCTTTGGGTCAAGCTCTAATATAAGATTTATGTCTTCTCCAATTAATGTTTTTATCATCCCTTCCATATCTTTAATTAATTCATTAAGATTAAGAATCTCAGGCTGAAAAGTCTGTTTTCTTCCCAGTGCAAGCAATTTCTGTATTAAGGAAACAGCTTCACCGCTCGTCTCATATATCAAACGGGCATATTTATAAATAGGAGATTTTTTTGAAAGATTACTGAGGATAAGTTCAGTATAGCCCATAATAACTGTAAGAAAATTTTTAAAATCATGGGCAATATTAGCCGCGAATTTGGCAAGGGCTTCCATTTTAAGAGCATGACGGACACTTTCTTCTGTTTTCCTAAGAATATTTTCAGCCCTCTTTCTTTCTGTTATGTCTAACAGAGTTCCTATTACAGCAGGCTTTCCCTGATATTGGACAGCAGAGCCGTAAACCTCTACATATATTATTCTTTTATCCTTTGTTAAACCTCTGAATTCATAATGAATGGATTTAATTTTTCCTCTTAATCTTTTTCTAAGATTTTCGCGAACAACCGGCCAATCATCAGGAAAAACAAGTTCTTCTGGTCCCATTTTATCTATTAATTCCTTTACTTTATAGCCAAATATTTCAGCTAATTTTGGATTTACATATTTGAACTTATTGCCCTGTATAAGATACACCCCGACTAATGATTCCTCTGTTAAACTTCTAAACTTATTTTCAGACTCTTTTAATGCTTCCTCCATTAATTTTCTTTCTTTTTCAGTTCTTATAAAGCTCAGGGCAAAGACGAGGTCTTTACTAATTTCTTGAAGCAATTCGGTTTCTTCTTTGCTAAATTCCCTCATATTAGTAATATAGAGGGAAATCTTTATATTATTTTTTGTAGCAGAAAAAACACCCAAATATAATTCATTAAATTTAAGAGAAACAATTTTCCTCTTTCTTTCTATTTTTTCTTTAAATCCCAGCAATTTCTGAATTTCTTTTTCATTTCCTTCTTTATAAATTATTCCATTACGAAAAATACAGATAGAGGAATAGCCTTTAACTTTAACTAAAACTTCACATGTTTTCTGAAGTAAATTTTTCTCATTCCTTTCTTTCATAATAAGCTGGTTCACCTTCCTTATTGCTCTTAAAACTTCGTTTAAATGATATATTTTCTCCCTTGTTTGTTTTCCTTCTGTAATATCCTCAATTGCAAGAAGTATCATTTGTGTCTTTTTCCCTTCTCTATAAATCCGCCGCGCATTGAGGAGCATTGTTCTTTTGCCTATTCTCGGAAAGTCATGTTCCACTTCAAAATTATCGAATGAAGTATTTTTTGGTAAAATTTCTTCAAGTAATTTTCGAAGCTCAGGAATATCCCATTGTCTGTTGCCAATTTCATAAATGTATTTTCCTTCAATTTCCTTAGGCTTTGTTTTGAAAGTTCGATAAAAAGACTGATTAGCAGATATTATTTTTAAATTGGCATCGAGTATAATGAGAGGCTCTCGAACTGTTTCAATTATACTTTCTGCATATTGTTTTGCTTCCTTAATTTTCTGAATTACTTTTTTGCTTTCCCTTTGAAATTTCTCAAGCTCTTTAATTTGTTTTCGTAACTTTAATATCTCCCTCTTTAAGTTTTCTTTATATTTATGCATTTTAATGTTTTTTTTATAAATAATTTATCTTTATAAAAATGTCAAATTATAAATCTACAGAAGAAATTAAATTTTCTATTTCTTATATAAATTGTAAAATATGGTATAATTATAGCAATGAAGAAAAAGGTAAACTCGACCTCAAAAAATAGAAAGAAGTCTTTTATTCGCTATGAGATAAGTGGAATTATTTTATTTGCGTTAGGAATTATTGTTTTATTAAGTCTAATTAGCTACTCTCCTAATGACCCTTCTTTTCTTACCTTAAATCCCTCGGTTAAAGTTAAAAATTATGTAGGGCGCTTTGGCTCTACAATTGCGGAAGTTTTAATCCAATTTTTTGGAATACCTTGCTTTATAATCCCTTTCATTTTTTTCTATTTCAGCGTAAATCTTTTTTTTGCAAAGATAAAGAAAGAAATTTTCTTTAAAGGGGTAATCTCTCTTTTATTTATTCTAACTTTATCCTCCCTTTTTCCTTTTATAATCAATTCCATAAGATGGGACAATGTAGAATTAAAATCAGGCGGAGTTACTGGAGAATTGTTATCGAATTTTCTGGTAAAAAATCTTAATAGAACAGGAACTCTGATTATTCTTTCTCTTTTTCTGCTGATTTTCTTTATTATAATGACAAAAGTCTCTTTGAAGAATCTTCTTATTTTAATCGGGAGGCCGGGGAGTTTTCTATTTAAAGAAATAAGAATAAAAATCGTTCAATATAAAGAGAGCAAGGAGAAAGAGAAGATAAAGAGAAAGTTAATTGATAAGTATACCGAGAAAAAAGCATTTCCTGAAAAAAAGGAAACAGGGAAAGAAATTCCACCTCCTCCAGAGGAAAAAGCTCTTTTTCCTGAAATTAGTGAAGAAAAGGGGTATCATTTTCCACCTATCAGCTTGTTAGAATCTCCTCCTACTTACGAAGAAGTGAACAAAGAAGAATTATTGGCTAAAAAGAAAATAATCGAAGATAAATTTCGGGAATTTGGAATTGAAGGAAGAGTGGTTGAATATCATCCCGGTCCTGTAATTACTACATTTGAGTATCAGCCAAGTCCTGGAATTAAAGTAAGTCAGGTTGCAAGCCTTTCAGAGGATTTGTCATTGGCTCTTAGAGCAGAATCAGTGAGAATTGAGAGATTACCTGGAAAAGCATCGATTGGGCTTGAAGTTCCAAATAAGAAAAGAGAAATAATTTATATAAGGGAACTCATTCAATCTCAAGAATTTAAAGAATCGTCCTCTAAATTAACACTTGCTCTTGGGAAGACTGTGAGAGGTGAAATTTATCTTGCGGATTTGGCTATCATGCCTCATCTTTTGATTGCCGGTTCAACAGGAAGTGGAAAAAGTGTAACAATTAATTGTATAATTACAAGCATTATTTATAAAGCAAGTCCTGAAGAAGTTAAATTTATTCTTATTGACCCGAAAAGATTGGAATTGGGTGTTTACAATGATATTCCTTATCTTCTTACTCCCGTTGTAACTGACCCTAAAAAAGCAAATAATGCCCTTACATGGGCAATTTTAGAAATGGAAAACAGATATAAGAAATTAGCAGCATTGAAAGTAAGAAACATTGAGCAGTACAATCAGAAGGTAAAAAATCTTAAGGAAAGCGAAAAGGATTTCTTTCTTTCTGAAGAGGAAATCAATCCCCTTCCCTATGTAGTGATAATAATTGATGAGCTTGCTGATTTAATCATGATTG
>Ga0190363_1001908_pt1 | contig 12230 bp, 14 predicted proteins | sample 48721867_MG_FD_161272 | JGI IMG/M metagenome (GOLD analysis project Ga0190363, IMG submission 161272) | Hydrothermal vent microbial mat bacterial communities from Southern Trench, Guaymas Basin, Mexico - 4872-18-6-7_MG | ecosystem: Environmental > Aquatic > Marine > Hydrothermal vents >...
CACATCTAATCGCCTTTAGACGCCTCTCGGCCTCCATCAGGAGGGAGGAGGCTGGGTGATTATTTAAGAATTGTTTAAACTGACAGTGGCTGTCAGTCCAATATCTCAGCCGGTTCCATTCAGGGCGGTGTGATTCAGTAGAAGTTTTGGGTCATAGTTGGAGTTCTTGGATTCCTCAGTTATCTCCCGAGCGTGGTCGAGGAAGCTTGGGGTCTCATCCATGATGGCGTTAAACCTGTTTAGGAGCTCCATCGCCCTCTCCTGGTAGGCCGATGCGAAGAGTGTGACCTCCAGCCCCGCGATTAAGGAGGGGGATTGCGATGGCGAGGATGAGTGCCGCCTTAGCGCCATGCGTCGATAGGGCCGTGGGAATTAATGATATTTAAATCTGAGAGTAACAAAACTGAGGGGTAAGGTGTCTAAAAAGGTTAGGGGAGCAGCGCCCTCCACCTATATCTGTCACAGCCGCAGCTCATATCCTCGGGGTCTACCTGCCTCAGAGCCCAGTGGAGGGCCATGGCCGCTGGCCTACACCAGCACTCCCTAAACTCCCTGAAGGCCTCAGGTCCCGTCCAGGTGGTCTCCACCAGGCCCTCGCCATAGTTTGAGACCAATTGGAGCGTCGCATAGCAGGCTCCGATCTCCCTAGCGAAGATGACCTCTGGGACGAGGTTCATGGTGACAACGTCTATGCCCACGTTGGTGTATCTCAACCTTATCTCTGAGAGCGATTCAAGCCTCGGCCCCTCGGCTACGCCGACGACGCCTCTGCGAAATACCCGTTTGAAACCAGCCCTCTCAGCGCCTTCGATGAGGAGCCTACTCAGCGTCGGGCAGAAGGGTTGATGGAGCCTATACATGATGATGTCGACGTCTACGCCCTTCTCCCTTAAGCTTCTGGTCAGCGACTGAGCCCTCTTGGTCGTGTAGTCGACGAATCCATCGGGTATGACCACATCTCCGGGGTCCAGCAGTCGGTTTGTGGAGCCGCAGAGGGCGCAGCCGAGTATCTTCTTCACCCCCGCTTTGAGGAGGACGTAGAAGACCCGCTCAGCGGCGCTGTTAGGCGCCGTATTCCTGATCTCCTTCGTTATGCCGTGGAAGGGGACGAAGAGGAAGGGCTCTCCGTCGATGGAGGCGTGAATGAAGGGCGCCGTCGGCCCAAAAGGCGTTTGGTAAACTATGTCTTCCTCGATGATCTCAACGCCTTCAAAGTCCTTTGGAAAACCTGAATCTAGGATGGCTGAGCCACCTATGACGGCCATCTTAACCCTAGGTATCTCCGGCATGGAATCCCTCGATCTGTGAGGGAAAGAGGTAGTAATAGCTTGCGAGCCTAAATCCTTTTAGGCCTTTCAGAGGTTCTATTAGGGGCGTGTAGACGCCATGGCCTCCTATCGGGAGGTTTTGAGGGGAAATGTCCTCATAATTACGCTGAACAACGTCATCAGGCAGCTCACTCTATTCGTCACCTTCCCCTTCTTCAGCCTCTACATCAGAGCCTTAGGAGGTTCAAATAGGGTTATTGGACTTGTGAACGCCCTTAGACCGCTCTCCTATATGTTCCTCTACCCCCTTGCTGGAGGCGTGGCCGACGCCTATGGCAGGGTGAAGGCCATGGTCTTCTCCGGCTACCTCGGCGTCCTTGTCTTTCTCCTCTACGCCCTCGCCCCAGATTGGAGAATTCTCGCAGCCGTAGTCCTCCTCGCAGGCATCAGAGTCATCCAGTTCCCAGCCTCCTCGGCGCTGCTGGCTGACTCGATGCCGAGGGAAATCCGCGGCAGGGGCTACGCCGTTGTGACGGCCCTCCCCAGCTTCGTTGGAATTCTCTCCCCCTTCATCGGCGGCTACCTCATCTCCCTCTACGGCGTCGAGAGGGCGATGAAGCTGCTCTACATCCTCACGGCCATTGCATCCGGTGTGATCGCTACCCTAAGCCTCCGCTTCTTGAGGGAGACTCTGCCGAGAAAGGGAAAAGATCTGAAGATTTGGAGACTTCTCATCGACTCCTATAGAGACTTCATAGCCGTCATTAGAACTCTGCCGAGAAGCCTCAAGATCTACGCCCTCATCCTCATTCTCTCCACCTTCTCCATAGGGCTCTCCACCCCCTATTGGGTCGTCTACGCAAAGGATGTCATCGGCCTCACCCCCTATGAGTGGGGCTTAATCCTCACCCTTCTCTCCCTCGTCTTCTCCACTCTCACCCTCCCAGCGGGCCTCGTCGTCGATCGATATGAACGGCGTAAGATCATAGCTCTCTGCCTCGCCATCGCCGTCGCACCTATACTGGCCTTCCCCTTCTCCAGGGGCTTCTATCAGACCCTCCTCACGATGCTCCCGATAGCCATCATGAATGCCTTTCTCTTCCCAGCCGCTGGAGCGCTTATGGCGGATATGACACCTAGGGAGATGAGGGGTAGGGTGATGGCGGCTTTAGGCCGGGGTATGCTCATCATAAATTACAGAGGCGGCGGGGGTGGAGGACCTGGGATGGGCTTCTTCTTAACCATTCCCTCCATCCTCGGCTTCCTACTAGGCGGCCTCATCTATGAGGCTAACCTCCTATACCCCTGGCTCATCCTCGCTTCAACCACGATGGTCAACGCCATCCTAGCTCTGATGTTGAGAGACGAATCGGCAGAGGAGTAGGATAAAACGCTAAAATCCTAAATAGGGTTTATGGGGTATTGTTTGAGATGCTAGATGAGTTCTCCGTGAGACTCATCGTCTATGCATCCATGATCTCAACGCTCTGCGTCGGCTTCACCCTAACCTATATGATAGAGAGATTCCCCAACTTCGCTCACGCCGACTATGCCAGCATAGGAAGCGTCGTCGCCTACACCCTGGTGAGATTCTATGGCTTCAACCCCTACGCCTCCTGGCCCTTCGCAGCCTTAGCGGGGGGTTTGATCGGATGCATGCTCTATATCCTTGTTGTAAAACCCCTTAGGAGAACAGGGGGAGATGGAATTAGGTTGGCCTTCGCCATGTTCGCCCTCTCCAGGATCCTCGCAACCCTCGTAGCCCTCTACTCCTTCTGGGTTCTCTCCAAATTCAGGATCCACTCCAGGGGCTTCCTACTTAAGAGATGGGACTTCCATCTTCAAGGATATCCGGGAGTCCTCTTCACAGCCCCGCCGACCGCGATCCTCCTAGTCATCCTTCTTCATCTCTTCCTCACCAGGACTAGACTTGGGATAGCTATGCGGGCGGTCACCGAGGATTCAACCCTCGCCTCCTGTTTAGGGGTAAATGTCTTCAGGATGCATCTACTCTCCTGGTTCCTCACCGGCTCCATGTCAGCCTTAGCCGGAGCAGTTCTATCGCTCGCTATATCCGTCAGGATCGGTGGGGCAGAGGAGCTCCTGATAACCGTCTTCGCCGGCAGCGTCCTAGGGGGATTAGAGAACATCTATGGAGCCGTAGTTGGAGGATTCGCCGTGGCCTTTATACAAAAGATCCTTCCAGGCATCATACTCCGACTATTAGGTTCACTGGGCATATGGATAGCGGGCTTCGAAGCCCTGACCCCCATCGTAGTTCTCGTCACCATCCTGATGGTGGAGCCCGGAGGCCTGACGGCTCTGGCGAAGAGGATTACTAAAACGAGAGCTTGATAGATCGATAAATTCGAAGGGAAGCTTGCTTATCATCTTATAAAAATGAATAGATGGATCGGTGGGGTGCCATGGAAGAGTGGAGACTTATAGACCTGGGCTCAGCTGAACCTCTCATCGCCCAGGGCTTCTACGAGGCCGTCGCCCTCGCCATCGATAGGGGTCTTGTGCCAAACACCATCATCCTCGTCCAACCCTCCAGTCCCTATGTCTGCATAGGCTATCATCAACGATTGGAAGAGGAGATCGATCTGGAGTACTGCCGTAGCAGGGGTCTGCCCATCATCAGGAGATATCAGGGCGGAGGAGCAGTCTACCTCGACAGCGGCCAGGTCTTCTACCAGGTCATCGGCCATGAAGGTAGCCTCCCAGCCAAGGTGGAGGAGCTCTTCGAGAAGCTGCTACAGGTGACGGTCTACGTCTATAGGAAACTGGGCGTTGAGGCGGAGTATAAACCAATAAACGACGTGGTGGTTGGAGGCCGCAAGATCTCTGGGAATGGAGCCGGTAAGATGGGGAAGGCCATCATCCTCGTCGGCAACATCATCCTAGACTTCGACTACGACTCCATGGTTAGAGTGCTTAAGGTACCGGATGAGAAGTTTAGGGATAAGGTGGCGAAGAGCATGAAGGAGTGGCTTACGACGCTGAGGAGGGAGCTGGGATACACGCCGCCAGTGGAGGAGGTGAAGAGGCTGCTACGAGAGGGATATGAAAAGGTGCTGGGCATAAGGCTGAAGCCCTCTGAGCCGACGGAGGAGGAGTGGAGAATCTTCCAGGAGGAGGTTAGGCCGAGGCATCTCTCAGATAAATGGCTCTATATGCCTGAGATGAGACATGGATGGATCTCCGAGGGGCGGATGGTGAAGATCGCCGATGGCGTAAGGGTGGTACACATCAATCACAAGGCCGCCAAGATGATTAGGGTGACAGCTGAACTTCGGGAGGAGGAGATACTGGACATCCTCATCACCGGAGACTTCTTCATGATCCCGGAGGACTCGCTGCCGAAGCTTGAGGAGATGCTCAAGGGAGCTAAACTCGACAAGGATGAACTCCTAAGGAGGGTTGAGGCCTTCTACAGGGAAACGGGCGTTCAAACACCTGGATTGAAGCCCCAGGACTTCATCGACGCCTTGATGAAGCTGAGAGAGGCCGTGGAGAGATATCTACCATCGATACGCCCCTCAGCTGAATCCGATAGAGCTAGCTGACTAGGGAGAGGGACGTGGATCGATATATTTTTTCATGTATATCGCTATAGGGATATCGTGACATCCCCTTCGAAGATCACCCTTAGAGACCCTTACGGGAGAGGCGTGGAGACCCTTCGGATATCAGTGACACAGCGCTGCGACTTCAACTGTCTCTACTGTCATAAGGAGGGGGAGATGGCCCCCAGACGAGAGCTTACAGTCGAGGAGATAGGGCGAATCGCCGCAGTAGCCTCCTCCCTAGGTATATCGAGATTCAAGATCACCGGCGGCGAGCCCCTCCTACGTCGAGACATCGCTGAGATCATTCAGGCTATCAGCCCCCACGCTGAGGAGGTCTCGATGACGACAAATGGCTCACATCTTGAAGCTATGGCACCGAGACTCGTGGAGGCAGGGTTAGCTAGAGTGAATGTCAGCTTACCATCGCTGAGAGAGGAGATCTTCAAATTGATCACCGGAGTTAACGCTTTAAAGAGGGTTCTGAGGGGTGTGGAGGCAGCCCTAGACATGGGATTGACGCCGCTGAAGTTGAACGTCGTCCTGCTCAGAGGCCTAAATTCTGGGGAACTACCTCAACTTCTGGAGTACGCCAGAGGGATTGGGGCGACCCTCCAGCTGATAGAGCTCCAGCCGCTGAGGAGGGGAACTAAGATTTGGAAGCGTCTCCACCTCAACCTCAGCTCGCTGGAGGAACTCTTCAAATCCGAGGCCGTAAGGGTTGAGGAACGGGGAGAGCAGAATCGTCGAAGATATCATCTGAGGAATGGAGCCGTCGTGGAGGTTGTCAGGGGAGTTGAAAACCCCGAATTCTGCCTCCACTGCCATAGGCTGAGGCTCACCTCCGACGGCTACCTCAAGCCCTGCCTGATGAGGGATGACAACCTCGTGGATCTCCTCCCCCTCCTATCGGGAAACCCAGATGACGGCTTGATCGAGGCCTTCAAGGAGGCGATTAGAAGACGTGAACCATACTGGGTGAGACGGCGATGAGGGTAAGGATCCTCTACTTCGCGAGATTGAGGGAGACGCTGGGCATAGATGAGGAGATGATCGAGCTTCTGGAGGGGGCTAGAGTCGAAACCCTCATGAGGATCCTCAAAAATCATCATCAAGCCTTGAGGGGGCTTAAGCTCCTTGTAGCCGTCAACGCGGAGTACGTCCCCCTGAATAGGGAATTAAAGGAGGGGGATGTCGTAGCCCTCTTCCCACCTGTGAGCGGTGGTTGATATGATTAGGTTGATTAGAGAGGAACCCTCCATCGACGAGGCCCTCCAGAGGCTGAGGCGTCGAAGGGTTGGAGCCATATCGGTCTTCATAGGTATAGTCAGAGGTGAGACCGGCGGACGCATCGTGGAGGCGCTGGAGATAGAGGCCTATGAGGAGATGGCCGTAAAGGAGATGGAGAGAATCAGGGGTGAAGCCCTCGAACGATTCAACGTGGAGGAGGTGGTCATCCTCCATAGGATTGGGAGACTTAAAGTCGGCGAGACGATCCTCGTGATCCTCGTCGCCGCGGCTCATAGAGATGAGGCCTTCAAAGCCTGTCGATACGTCTTAGAGGAGTTGAAGAGGAGGGTTCCCCTATGGAAAAGGGAGATCACCTCAGAGGGGGCAACCTGGATGGAGGGTGAAGGAGCATGAAGAGTGTGGAGCCCATAAGGATGGTGGACATCTCCCCGAAGACGGTGGTTCATAGGGAGGCGGAGGCGGTGGGGAGAATCCTTCTCAAACCTGAGACCCTGAGAGCCATTAAAGAAAAGACGGTGAAGAAGGGTGATCCCCTGACCGTCGCCGAGGTGGCTGCCCTACAGGCTGTGAAGCGGACGTCGGAGCTCATACCCCTCTGCCATCCCATACCGGTCACGGGCATAAACATCGACTTCACCTTGGGTGAGACCCATATCGATGTCAGATGCCGGGTTAAGGCTGACTATAAGACGGGGGTTGAGATGGAGGCCCTCACAGGCGTGGCCATCGCCCTCCTCACCATCTGGGATATGGTGAAATACCTAGAAAAGGATGAGGAGGGGCAGTATCCCCATACACGGATCGCCGACATTAGGGTGGTGGAGAAGCTGAAGGGGTGAGCATCGTGGAGGACCATAGGAGGGATCAACGGATCACAGCCAACTTCGCCCTACTGGTAACGAGCGATGTTAGAACCCATAAGACCGATGAGACGGGAAAAACAGCTCGGCGACTATTAGAGGAGGCTGGACACAGGGTTGTGGCTCACCAAATCGTGGGAAACGACATCAATGCGATCAGGAAGGTGTTGAGGGCCTACCTGAAGGAGGAGGGTGTCGATGCCATCCTCATCAGCGGGGGAACAGGGGTGAGCACTAGGGACAAGACCATAGAGGCGATAGAACCTCTATTGGAAAGGGAGATGCCAGGCTTCGGAGAGCTCTTCAGGATGCTCAGCTATCAGGAGATCGGAGCCGCAGCCATACTCAGCAGAGCCAGAGCTGGATTGGCAGCCGGTAAGCCCATCTTCTGCCTCCCAGGCTCCGTGGGAGCCGTCAGGTTGGCCCTGGAGAGGTTGATCATCCCCCTCATAGGGCATCTACTCTGGGAGGTGCGAAGATGACCCTCTTCAAGCAGCTCACACCAAGAGTTGAAGCCTTGAGACTTCTAAGGGAGCATATCAAACCCATAGAGAGAACGGAGACGATCCCATTAGAGGAGGCTTATGGAAGAGTTCTCGCAGAGGATGTTGTATCCCCCATGGATGTCCCACCCTTCGATAGGGCCGCAATGGACGGCTATGCCGTGAGGGCTGAGGATACCTATGGAGCCTCAACCCACTCGCCGAGAAGGCTTAAACTCATCGGAGTGCAAGGCGTGGGGGAGCTCTACGAGAAAGAGGTAGGCCCAGGGGAATGCATCCAGATCTCGACGGGCAGCCCCCTCCCAAAGGGATGTGACGCCGTCGTTATGAGGGAATACACTCACGCCCTAGGAGAATACATAGAGGTATACTCCCCCGTCTATCCCGGCGCAAATATCTCCAAGAGAGGTGAGGACATCAAGGAGGGTGAGACCGTGGTAGAAGCCGGAGCCCAACTGACGCCGGCGAGGATTGGAGCCATAGCAGCCATAGGTATAGAGGTGGTGAAGGTCTATGAAAAGCCGAGGGTGGCGATCATAGCCACAGGTTCAGAGGTGAAGCCCCCCGGATCTAAGCTTAAGCCCGGGGAGGTCTATGACATAAACTCCTATACGCTCTCAGCCGTTGTCTCCAGTCATGGCGGCATACCCATTAAGATGGGCATCATCCCCGACGATGTCGAGGCCTTGGAGGGGACCATCAGAGAGGCGGTTGAGCGCTGCGACCTCATCGTTCTATCCGGTGGGAGCTCCGTAGGCACCGCGGATCTCCTGAGAGGTGTGGTGGAGAAATTGGGCCGCATCATATTTCACGGCCTCCAGATAAAGCCTGGGAAGCCCACGCTCTTCGCCCTTATCGGTGATAGACCCCTCCTAGGGATGCCAGGCTATCCGACATCATGCCTCAGCAACGCCTACCTCTTCCTCATCCCAGCCCTGAGGAGGATGGCGCACCTCCCACCCTATAGGCCGAGAATCGTGAGGGCTGAGCTCTCAAGGCGTGTGGTTGCCTCCACGGGGAGGGAGCAGGTTCTCACCGTCCACCTCATCAACGGCAGGGCCCACCCCGTATTCAAGGAGTCCGGAGCAATTACGAGCATGAGCAGAGCCGACGGCTACATCCTCATACCCATAGGGGTAGATGTCCTAGAGGAGGGGGAGAAGGTGGAGGTCCACCTATTCGAGGATACGGGGTCTTTATCTTGGAGTGACGCTTCACCTCGTTAAAGTTATACCTCTTTATCTCGCAAGTGATAAATGAATGTCATATAAGGATGTTATAAAGTGGCTATTTAACCTAAGACGTTTCGGCTCAAAGCCAGGCCTTGAGAGAATCAATTATCTTCTAAAGGCGTTGGGCGATCCACATGAACAATTTAAGGCCATCCACATCACCGGAACCAATGGTAAAGGCTCAACGACGGCGATGACCGCCTCGATCCTGAGGGCTGCGGGATTTAAGGTAGGTATGTATACCTCCCCCCACCTCTCAAGCTTCACCGAGAGAATCATCGTCGACGACGATCTGATACCTGTTAAGGAGGTTGTGAGACTCATTGATGAGATAAGGCCCATAGCTGAGGAGATGGAGGAAAAGCCAGAGCTGGGGCATCCAACCTTCTTTGAAGTGGCCACCGCGATCGGATTCGAATACTTCGCCGAGCAGGGAGTGGATCTCGCGGTGGTCGAGGTGGGTATGGGGGGGAAACTCGATGCAACAAATGTGGTCCACTCCCTGGCCTCCGTGATCACAAATGTCAGCCTCGAGCATACGGAGGTCCTCGGGAAAACAGTCCTAGAGATAGCGGAGAAGAAGGCAGGAATCATAAAGGAGGGGTCAACCCTCATTACGGCGGCTGAGCAGCCCGAGGTGCTTAGACTCTTCGAGAAGATCTGTGAGGAAAGGGATTCGAGGATGTTTGTTGTTGGTAGGGATATTAGGTATAGAAGGCTCCGCCATAGCCTGGGGGGCCAATGGTTCAACTTGGAGGGACTTAGAGGCGTCTATGAAGATCTCCACATCACATTACTGGGATGTCATCAGCTTAGGAATGCCTCCTGCGCCGTGGGGGCGGTGGAAGCCCTAGGCCTCCATGGCATAGAGATCCCTGAGAGGGCCATTAGAGAGGGGTTGTCGAAGGCTAGGTGGCCTGGAAGACTTGAGGTGGTCCAGCGTAGGCCTCTAGTCGTCCTCGACTGCGCCAAGGATCCTAAGGCTGCAGAGAATCTCAGCAGGGTGATCCAAGAGGAGTTCAGTTATAATAGACTAATCGTGGTGGTCAGTATATCATCGGATAAGGATATTCCATCCATGATCGACTCCCTATCAAGGGTTGGAGACTATTTCATAGTGACTAGGCATCGTGTCATGGGGAGAGCCGCCGACCCTTCCGTCATCGCAGGGGAGTTAAAGCGGAACTCCAAACCCCATGAGATTGTGGAGAAGGTTGGAGACGCCGTGGAGAGGGCGCTGGAGATGGCTGGGGAGGGGGACATGATACTCATCACAGGCTCCGTATTCACCGTTGGAGAGGCACGGGAGAGATGGTTTAAACCCCCAAACGAGGTATGATGACCCACAATAGATCATCCCGAAGCCTGGGGATGAGGGAGATAGCCCTCATCTCCTCCCTAGCTGCCCTATATGCCGCTGTAAGCCTCCTCCCCAGTTTTCCGATCATAGGGATCACAGGATCTAGGATCTCGATAGCTAGATCGCTGGAGATGAGCTATGGTATAATTCTCGGTCCCATCATCGGACCCTTAACGGCATTTCTAGGGGCCCTCATAGGGAAGATTTTAAGCATGGACTTCTTCGGTATATACTTCACACCCCTAGCCTTCATCTCCTCGTTGATGGCGGCTGCGATGAGTAGGTATAGGGTGTTTAACATTAGGGGATGGATAGTAGCCTCATTTATCTCAATGATATTCATAATTTCTTGGTATGCGACCCCAATAGGTCGCAAGGCACCCCTTTATCCGATGCCTCATTTAATAGGCCTCATTATAATACTTACATGGAGAGATAAGATTGCTAGTTACATTTATAGCGGAGATAAAAATAAGATAACAAGGGGAATTGCCTTATGCAACTTCTCTTCAACCATGACTGGACATATGTTTGGAAACTTAATTTTTATGACACTGTTATATAATATAGCATCACCATCCTTCTTCATGGCATTATTACCCATCTCAATAATTGAGCGTTTAACGATCACGTTGATAGGGACGATCATTGGAGTTCCTCTCTTTTTAATCGTGAAGAGAAACTTTCCAAATCTCCTCAAAAATACGGCGACATAGAGATTTATTTTCCATAAAGAGAAGTAAGGGATGTGCCAGAGCTTGTGAGGGTCAGCATAGGAACCGCAGCCATCCTAGGCTTAGAGGAGAGATGGCTAAGCGCCGAGCCTACGACGGCCTATCTGATGACCTACACCGAGGGGCGATGCACAGCCAACTGCGCCTTCTGCCCCCAGGCGAGGGACAGCGTCGCAAGTCGGGATCTCCTATCCAGAGTCCTCTGGCCGCCCTATAAAACGGAGGAGGTCTTAAGGAGGCTTAGGAATCCGAGATCTAAAAGCCTTAGAAGGGTCTGCCTACAAGTCATCAACTATCCAGGCTTTCTAGACGATGTGATGGAGCTCCTAAGGGCTATCAGGGAGGCGACGATCCACCCTATCTCCCTAGACACTTCACCGATAGGGTCCGCAGCCCTATGGGAGCTGAGGGAGCTGGGAGTAGAGAGGGTCTGCATACCGCTGGATGCGGCGACGCCTAAGCTTTTTGAAGCCATTAAGGGTGGAGCCGTCGGAGGACCTTATAGCTGGAGGAGTCAGTTGAGGGCCTTAGACGCTGCCCTAAGGGCCTTCGGAGAGGGGAGGGTGACGACGCATCTAATCATAGGACTGGGGGAGAACGAGCGAGAGGCGGTGAGGCTGATTCAGGAGTTGCATGATAAGGGCGTCACAACAGCCCTCTTCGCCTTTACGCCGATACCTGGAACAAGGCTTGAGAAACATCCCCCACCACCATTAGGGGCCTATAGACGTATCCAGGTGGCTCGACACCTCATCGCACGGGGATTGACCCGCTTCGAGGAGATGGCCTTCGACGAGAGGAGGAGGATCATTGACTTCGGGGTAGAGCCGAGGAAGCTTATGGAGCTCCTCTCCAACGGCGAGGCCTTCCAGACCTCGGGATGCCCAGGATGCAATAGGCCTTACTACAACGAGAGGCCGAGAGGGCCTCTATACAACTATCCTAGGCCTCTGAGGAGAGACGAAATCGATAAAGAGGTAGGAACAATCTTGAGAGTGATATGGAGAGCTGGCGCCTCTTAGATCTCTATGTCGCCGACGCCTACACCCAGATGGCCCTCGACGAGGCGATCCTCAGAGCCGTAAGTGAGGGGGAATCCTCAAACACCATTCGGCTTTACCGGTGGAAGCCCTCAGCCGTATCGATTGGATATTTCCAGAGCGTAGAGGAAGAGGTTGATCTCGAAGCCTGCCGGAGACTCGGCGTCGATGTGGTTCGAAGAATCACCGGTGGGGGGGCAGTCTACCACGACTATGATGGAGAGATCACCTATAGCCTCATAGCCCCAGAGGCTGATCCAAGAATTCCCAGGGATATACCCGAATCATATAGGGCGATATGCGGATGCCTCGTCAGGGCCTTCGAGCATCTCGGCCTAAAGGCCGAGTTCAGACCGATAAACGACATACTCATCGGCGGCCGGAAGATCTCTGGAAACGCACAGACACGTCGT
>Ga0190363_1001910_pt1 | contig 12215 bp, 13 predicted proteins | sample 48721867_MG_FD_161272 | JGI IMG/M metagenome (GOLD analysis project Ga0190363, IMG submission 161272) | Hydrothermal vent microbial mat bacterial communities from Southern Trench, Guaymas Basin, Mexico - 4872-18-6-7_MG | ecosystem: Environmental > Aquatic > Marine > Hydrothermal vents >...
AACTCCTTTATGAGCCTAAAAGCTCAGGAGTCATGGTGCTTTGCCCTCTTGGTCTCTATTTTATAGATAATCATTGGGGTTTTAAATATAAATTTAATAAAGGGTATCATAATTTTAACTAGGAGGAAAAAATGAATGACCATATTTCAGTAACTCAGCTAAAAATGTATTTAAGATGTCCCTTACAATACAAATTCAGATACATAGACAATATCATAATCCCTCCACCCTCAACCATAACTTTGGGAAAAACAATCCATCAAACACTTGAAGAAAATTTCTCTCAGAAAATAAAAACACAAAAAGATTTACCTTTAGAATACTTAAAAGACTTCTTTTCTGATCTCTGGGATATAGAGGCAAAAGAAACTCAGTTTGAAAAAGATGAGAAACCCGGCAAAGTAAAAGATGAAGGAATAAATCTTTTAACACTGTATCACAAAACCCACTCCCCAAAAATACAGCCAGTATCAGTTGAGGAAGAATTTGAACTTGAATTTGAAAACTCTCCCCTTAAACTGAAAGGCTACATTGACCTAATAGACAAAAACAACACAATAATAGACCACAAAGTAAAATCCCGCTCAATGACTCAACAGGATGCAGAACAGGACCTTCAATTAACAGCTTATTACCTTGCCTACAAAATAAAAAAGAAAACTCCACCTCAGGGACTCCGCTTCGATGTAATCGTCAGAACCAAAACCCCAAAATCCAGCAAATAACTTTAAATAAAACAGATGAGGATACCACCCGCTTCCTTAAAATCCTAACCCAGGTAACCAGAGCAATAAAATCAGGAATATTCTACCCCAATGAATCTTTTTATTGTAATGTATGTGGGTACAGAGAGTTGTGTAAGAAGTGGTAAAATTAATGCGATTATAAATATTTCGTGGTATAATTTTTGTGCTGGCCTTTATTTGTTAAATAAAAGTTGAAAAAGAGCTGAAAAGATTTTGCTTGATTTCTGGTGTACAAATTTATATACTAAAGAAAACTAAAATTGGCAAATACTTATAAATAATGACGAAAATGGAAGAGCTTTTAACATTAGAAGAAGTAGCAAAGTATTTAAAGATAAGTAAACACACTTTATACAAAATGCTGGAAAAAAGAAAAATTCCTGCTTTTAAAGTTGCTAATCAATGGAGATTTAAAAAGAGTGATATTGATAGATGGTTAGAAAAACAAAGGAATTTTATTTTTAGAGAATAGAAGTTGATGATGAAAAAAGAGAAAACTTTTACAATTCACGATTTACCTGTCTCAGAACGCCCAAGAGAAAGGCTTCTGAAATATGGAGCTGAAAGCTTATCTTTACAAGAGATTTTGGCTTTGATTTTAGGAAGAGGTGTTGCAGGAGAATCTGTAATGACAATTGCTCAAAGAATTCTAAGTAAATTTGGAAATTTGAAAAATCTATCCTCTGCTTCTGTAGAAGAAATTTCAAAAATAAAAGGAGTAGGTTTAGCTAAAGCTGCTCAACTTAAAGCTGCTTTTGAATTAGGAAGAAGGAAGGAGGAGAGTATTTCTTATGAAGTCTATAATCAAAAACCAATAAAATCACCGGAAGATGTTGTCAATTTGATAAAAAACAGACTGAAAGGTAAAAAGAAAGAATATTTCTTAATTCTTTTGCTTTCTACAAGAAATAAACTAATTAACATTGTTGAAATTTCCAAAGGCTCGCTTAATTCTAATATTGTCCATCCCAGAGAGGTATTTAAAGAAGCTATATCTAGAAGTGCAGCATCTTGTATATTTGTCCATAACCATCCTTCAGGCGATCCAACTCCTTCTCAAGATGATATTCAACTTACTAAAAGACTTAAAGAAGCAGGAGAGATAATAGGTATTGAGGTGTTAGATCATATTATTATTACAGATACAGATTTTGTAAGTTTAAAAGAGAGGGGGTTTTTGTGAGATTAAAAAGAAAGCTTACAAATCAAGAAATGTCCAGAATTAAAGATATCCTATGGAAATTTTTTAAAAACTCCTTTGAAAGGGGCTACCCAGACAACCCCGGGACACCTCAGGAATTTGATTACCGAAAAAAGCTTACTACAAAAGAAGAAAAAATTATTTATGAAGCTAAAAAGAAAATGCCCAGTCTTCAAAAAATTTTGAAGGAAGCTTACGAAAGTATTCAGAATGAGGAACCTCAGATGTTTCAGTCTGAATATATTAAAACTCATTTTTCAGAATGTGTTGTAAAGTTAGAACAGAAAGCATTCGGTATTTATCTAAAGTATGAAGAGAGGTTATTTTTATCCATAATTGAAAAGTGGATTTCAGAAAATGAAGATTTCTTAATCAAACTTAATAAAAAATACCCTGATTTCAAAGAATTTACAAAAGAAATATGTAGAAATTTCTATCCTGTGGTACAAAGGATGGAATTTGAATCTTCTCAGACGAGAAAAGCAAGAGGAGGTAAAAGTTTTGAATACATAATAGAATGCTTACTAAAAGCTATAAATATACCTTGTGAAAAGCCTCATGGGAGAGAACCAAGGAGAATTTTAAAAAGAGTAGATTTAGTAATTCCAAATCAATCTACTGCTATAAGTCGTCCTGATCAAGCTTTCTTTTTATCATGTAAACGGACATTAAGAGAAAGATGGAAACAAGCAATTCCTGAAAGAAAACCAAGTTGGAGAGTATTTCTGTTAACCATTGATGAGGATTTATCAGAAGATAAAGCAAAAGAAATAGATGCATTAGGAATGATTGTATATGTAAGAGATGAATTAAAAAATCAAGCTCATTTAAAAGATAAAAGCTGGGTAAGAAGACTTTCAGATTTGCCTAAGGATATATTAGGGGAATAAAAAATGAATAAATATAGAGACGAAAGTTGGGATTTTAGAACGGCGAATACAAAACAGTTAACTCATTGTTTTCATAGATATCCTGCGATGATGATTCCTCAAGTAGCAGGAAGACTTATTGATATGTTTCTTTCGTCGCACTCTAATAATTGTAAAGTATTAGATCCTTTTTGTGGTTCTGGAACTGTGTTAGTAGAAGCAAAAAGAAGAGGATTAGAAAGTTGGGGGATTGATATAAATCCATTAGCTCAATTAATCGCTAAAGCTAAAACCACACCTATTGACACTGAAAAATTTAGAAAATTCCATAGAAGATTTTTAAAGAAACTTATAGATATTTTCAATAATAAAGAAGAATTTAATAAAAGAGTTTATATTCCTAAATTTTTCAATATTGATTTTTGGTTTAAGCCAAAAGTTATAGAATCTTTATCTGTAATAAAACATGAGATATTAAAGATAAAAGATAAAGATATTCAAGACTTCTATAAGGTAGTTTTTTCAGAAACTGTAAGAGATTGTTCTAATGTTAGGAACGGTGAGTTTAAGTTATTTAGAATTCCTGAAGAAAAACTAAAGAATTACAATCCCAATGTTCTTCTTACATTTTTAGAAAAAGCAGAAAGAAACTTTAAGGGTATGCAAGATTTTTATCAAGAGTTATCTTCTAAAAATTATCTTAATATACCTGCACATATTCTAAGCGAAGACACAAGATTTAAAATAAGTATTCCTGATAAGACAATAGATTTAATTGTAACTTCTCCTCCCTATGGAGATTCTAAAACTACTGTGGCTTATGGACAATTCTCAAGGTTATCTCTCCAATGGCTTGATTTTGAAGAAGAAGTTTGCAGAAGCATTGATAAAAATTCTTTAGGCGGGAAACCTTCAAATAATTTTGATGCTACTCAAGTTTCAAAAACATTAAAAAGTACTTTGGAAAAAATAGAGAAGAAAGATAAAAAAAGAGCCCTGGATGTTTTAAACTTTTATAATGATATGTTCCTTTGCATAAAGGAATTAAACAGAATAATGAAACCAAAAAGCAGAATATGTTTTGTTTTAGGAAACAGAACAGTCAAAGGCATAACCATCCCAACCGATGAGATACTTACAGAGATGTTTGAATATTTTGGGTTTAGGCATAAAGAAACTATAATCAGAGATATCCCTAATAAAACTATGCCTTTAAAAAACAGCCCTACCAATGAACCTGGAAAATTAGAAAAAACAATGTGGAATGAGTATATTGTTATAGTAGAAAGATAATTTATGGTATGTCGTTATAGTTTCTAATTCTTTGATAAATTATAATGTAATAAAAGATAAACTCTCAGAAGAAAAACAAGATAAATTTGAGGAGAGGTTAGAGAAAGTAGATATTTTAAAGGGAGCAAATTAGTGTTAATACGAGCAGAAATATGGAAACATAAATAACGAACTTGAACAATCGATTTTAAACAAAGCCTTTAGAGGGTGGATTGTGAAATGGTTTAGAAAAATAAAAAAGATTAACAATTTAACTTATAAAATAATATACCTCATTTACTTTGTTTTACTTGGAATAATATGGTATGAATACATTTTGAGTCAAAATCTTACTTTTTCCAATAATTTCTCAAAAAATTATTTTAATCATTCCTCTCTTACTATTTTTATAGGCTTGATTGCTTACATTATTCCTTTTCTATGGAATGCTTATAAACGATTGTTAGACAAAAAAGATAAAGCACGCGGAGAGAAAGTTGAAAATATTTTAGCTAAAGTTTTCTATCAGAAAGGTATAAAATATTTTGGTTTTTTTATTCAAGCACCTATGGGTATAAGTATTTTTGTAGGATTATTTATTCTCGCATTTTTACCTCATTATCTAAAATCACGGATACTTCTTACTTTCTTCTTATACTTTTTCTTTCTCCCTCAACTTTATGAAAAGATTGAATCGAGGAGTGATACAGATTTAAAAAAATTTTTAGAAGAAACGGATCCTTCTTCAGAGGATACTGAAAAAATTTTTAGAGAATTATGGCAAAGAAGTGATGAAGAAATAGAAAAGGAGTTTTCAATAAAAGCATCTAATATTTTAAAATATTTTGCGAAGAAATTAGAGGAGCTCATTTCGGATGATAATTTATCACAGGTTCTTAAGTTAATAAGAGATTTTGATAAATCGTTGGAGAAACGCTACATTTATTTTTTAGTTAATGATTTTTTCGAAAAAACTCTTCAATGGCATTTTAAGATTTGGCAGAAGAAATATGAATGTAAAGAAGCTAATAAAGTATTAAGAACGTTAGAATTTATAATCAGAAAAATCGAAGAGCGTGCTTTACGAGAGGATGAAATCAATCTTCTTTTTGATAGATTGAAAAAACATATTAGTTCTTATAGTAAAGAGAAGATAATAAAAGACGAAAGAGTAAAGTGCTATATAGAAGATTTATTCCGCATTTTCTACTCTATATTTTTTAAAGTTATGGAAGACATTAAAGATTTTTCCAAAAGAGATGAAATTTGGGATTCTTTTCCTGATGAATGGAAGATTACAAAAGACAACTATAAGAGATACTTAGAATCAAGAATATCTTGGAATCGTTTTATAAAATGGGCATGGCCACGAATTCAGTATTCAGAGAAAGATTATGATGAATTTTTAGATGAGGTAATAAAAAATCTTTTTCCCGAGGTAGATCTTATAACTTGGGGAAGAATTTTACTGTTTAGATACTCTCCATATGGCCCAGAAGGAAAAATAAAATATGTTCTTGAGAAGAAGTGGCATTTTGGACACGTGGGGGGCGGAACAGGAGTAGGTGGTGGAAATATAGAGAAATGGTTAAGCGATAAAATTAAAGAGAGTAAAGAAAGTACCTATGAACTTGCTTTATTTCTATTTAAAAATACTTTTACAAAAGAGAATTTAGAAAAATATATAAAAGAACTCAAGGATTTAGAATCAACTTATGATAAAAACTCACTGGAAGAGAAGCATCGTTTATCTTTATTAAATATCTTTACTGCAATGCTTGATTATTATAACAAACAGAAAAATGAGTAAGGTATTTTTATTAGGAGCTGGTTTTAGTTATGCGATAAGCAAAGGAAAAATTCCTTTAACCGATGGGCTTATGGATAAAATCTCTGATTTAATTATTCCAGAATTATCCCAAGATTATGAAAACACTTATCCAAATATTGAATTGTTTATTACTCTTTTAGATATAAGAAAATATTATTTGAGAAATAAGGCATTAAAAGAAAAAATAGAAAAAATTTATAAAAATATTGTAGAAAGGATAGTTAGTTTAATAGATATAGATATACTGAAAAATGACTATCCTCTATGCAAAGAGTTTGTTGAAAAGAAAGTATCCCGGGAAGATGCAATTGTTACCTTAAACTATGATTGTTTATTAGATAAATATCTCTGGCTAAGCGGAAGATGGTCCCCTAATGGCGGATATGGGATTACTTTCCCATTCTCCGGCTCACAGATTCCTCAAAATGAAAAATTAGATAATATTTTGTTGCTAAAAATTCATGGTTCCTGTAATTTTCGCAATAACAGTGGAAACGAAAATTATCCTAATATTGAGATAAGAGAAGAAATTTTCCCAGAGATACACTCACAACTTTGCAGTAGAAATACCAAGTTAGATAAGGGGCCTCATGTATTAATGATGAGCTATTTAAAACAACCTTCTAATCAACTAAAACAAATATGGAGGAGAACCTTAGAACAGATAGAGAAGAGCAACAAATTAGTTATTATTGGCTGTTCCTTACGTGAAGAGGACGAGTTTTTAAAATTTGCTCTTTATCATTTTGGGATGAAAGCTTCTGATACCCATCTTAGAATAGAAATAGTAGATAAAGATGAAGAGGAGGGGAAAAAGATAAAGTTAAAACTTGAAAAAATGTGTCTTTTTCCCTACCCCGAGAAACAGGAATTTAAAGTTTATAAGAATCTAAAAAGTTACATAAAAGAAGATTGATCTATTTACGAAATAAAAAAGAGTTTAAAATACTGATTGCCTAATAGATTAGGGAAAAATTTTCAATGGAGGATTATTTTAATATATCACCGAAATGTCTAAAATTTCTAAGAGGATTTTGGGAAAAGGAGGAAATTAGAGGAGGTTTAAATGATCCTATAAAATTTGCAAGAAAAGTGGTTAATCCTTTTCTAAAAGAACTTAGTAGAGAAGGGGAAGAAGTTCTTTTGGTTTATTTAGATAGGAAGGGAAACAAGTCTTATCTTAAATTAAAGTGCAGAGAATATGGACTGTGTAAATATTGTAGAGGGATCAAACCAATAAGATTTCTTTAGATCACTCCGGCTCCCTAAGATTTTAGTTATTAAATTCCATCTCCTCCCACACTTCCTCAAATTCTCTACATGCTTCTTTATCCACTTCCTTATTCTTGTTGTATTCAAAACGCATTCTTTTTAATTCATCATAAGATGGATCTATTTTTGGGCGGGTTAATGTTCAAAAATAGGACTTATTTTTAAAAAGAGAGTAAAAAATGATAATAATAAAAATCCCGTCATCTTTTCTAAAGTATGGTATAATTAATTTCCAAATGAGTAAAAACTATTTATCTAAAATAATCGGCAACACAGAATCAGTTGTCATTGAATGGAAACCTTCCTTATCTCAAATTGATAGCATTATCCAAACAATTTGTGCTTTTGCTAATACTGAAGGAGGAAGGATAATAATAGGTGTATCAAAGCAAGGAAAGTTAGTAGGTATAAATATAGGAAAGTCTACTATTGAAGATTTAACCAACAAAATCCATCAGAATTTAGACCCCAAGATTCATCCCAAAATTACTACTAAAAGGATAGAGAATAAAGAAATAATAATTATTGATGTGAAAGAATCGTTAGATAAAACAATACTAGCCTATGGTCGTCCCTATAAAAGAGTAGGTAAATCTACAGTAAGAATGAGTAAAGAAGAATATGAAAGAAGAATTTTAGAAAAACACAAGGAAAAATTATATTTTGATTCTCAAGTTTGCAAAAAGGCAAAACTTAAAGATATTGATGAAAATAAAGTGCGTTCTTTCTTAAAAGAGGCTAAGTCACAAAGAGGTTTAGATATTGAAGAAGATTCTTCTTTAGAAGACATACTAATGAGATTGAAATTAATGATAAATGGTAAATTGACCAAAGCTGCTATTCTTTTGTTTGGGAAAGATCCTCAAGATTTTTTTGAACAATCAGAAATAAAATGTGTAAGATTTAAAGGAAAAGATGTAACAGGTGAAATAATAGACTTAAAACCTATAAGAGAAGATTTAATAACGCAAGTAAAAGAAGCAGAAAAATTTATTTATAATCATATATCTTTACACTCTTGGATTGAACCAGGAAAAATTCAAAGACAAGAAAGATGGGAATATCCTCCAAAAGCGATAAGAGAAGCGTTAGTAAATGCAATTGCTCATCGTGATTATAATTCCTCTTCTAAAGTTCAAATAAGAATTTTCGACGATAGAATTGAATTTTGGAATCCGGGAAGATTACCTAAAGGCTGGACAGTTGAGACTCTAAAAAAGAAACACGAATCAAGACCGTTTAATCCTTTAATTGCTAAAATATTCTTTTGGATAAAATACATAGAAGAAGTGGGAACAGGAACAAATAAAATAATTCAATGGTGTAAAGAATGGGGTTTGCCGGAAGCAGAGTTTGAATATACAGGTACAAGTCTTATTGTTACTTTTAGGAAATCTAAATTTACTGAGGAATATATTTCTTCTTTAAATTTGAATGAAAGACAAAGAAAAGCCATAGAATATCTTAAAATAAATAAAAGCATCACCAATAGAGACTACAGAGCGATTAATAAAATTGGAAAAGTGGTTGCTGCCAAAGAATTAAATGAAATGGTGTCAAAAAATATATTAAGAATTGTGGGTAAAGGAAGGTCTTTAAGATACGAATTGAACGATTAGTGAACGATTAGTGAACGATTAGCCAATGAAACAACGTGCTCATGCTTGGTGTGCTCTAAGAGCCTTAAAATTACTTGATGACAGCAAAAAAGCCCCAAAATTAGTAGAACTTATCTCTTTTTATCTTTCCGATATCTGGGAAGGTTGTTGGCTTCCTGACACTCTCATTGTAGATATGCAATATGGACATACCTACAAGATGGACAGCGATCCTAAAATAATGGGTTCTGATATAGTAAAACAGGATTGGCTTAAAACTCCTTATAAACAACTTAAATCTAAACTTAAAGGAAATCGTCTCTTATTAAAATACATCAAAGACAGCCCTGAACTCAACAAACCTTATAGATCCCATCCAGAAAAAGGAGGACATTTACCTAACAGAGTTATTGCTTTATCTCATACAGTAGGAGATATGCTTAAGATGAGTGACTATCCTTTAGCATTCTATGCAAAAAGGAAAAAACCTTCAGTTTATCAAAAAGATTTATCTGCACAATCTATAAAAGATTTAAGCTTATCCCCTAACTTCTCAGCAAGACAAATTGCTTTAACTTTATTTATGCTCAGTCACTACATTGTAGATGCTCATATGCCTTTACATTGTGACTTAAGAGATTATGGAAATAGAAGAAGTAAAATAAGACGCCTGCCTTCAAAGCTTCATTCCAGCATAGAAGAGGAGTGGGAAAAACATTTTCCTAAAAAAGAGATATTAACCTTCCATAAATATAAAAGAAAATCTTTAGATGAAGTAATTGCCTCTTTACCCAAAAAATCCATAATCAAAATTGATACAAAAAAAGAATACTCCCTCAACAACAAAATCCCTAACATCACCCAGGATGAATGGCAGGAAATGGTCTATATCTGCAGAGTTTCTTATGCCGTATCTCGAAAATGGATAGATAAACCATACAAAGATGTCAAAGATTTAATTAAACATAAAGGCAAACAAGAATTTGAAAAAGTTACCAACTATATCTTTCACGATGCAGTTTTATCCATTGCCTCAATTTGGTATAAAGCCTGGAGAAGATTTATAACTTAAAATTTCCTCCCATACCTCTTTAAACTCTTTATAAGCACTTTCATCAACTCTTTTATTTTTATTGTATTCAAAAACCAATTCTCCTGTATAATGCTCATAAATCAAAAACTCATCCCCTTCTTTCACAATATCCACAACCACACTATTGGGCTTTCTAATCGGTCTTTCTCTCCCAATAGAATACCCCAACCATACCCCAGCCACCAAATACATCCCCAAAATTAAATACCCTTCAATCCTCTTTTTCATAGTTCACCTCCGGCTTAAAAAATATGCTTGCAAAAATCAAATCAGTAAGGTATTATTTATTACAAGAAATAAAACTTTTTAAAGTTTTTTTGACAGTTTTAGGGAACTCAAAAACAAGTTCTCTTACAATTTTGTTCTGGTAATATAACTGTTCGGGGAGCCATTCCCTTTCCATAGTATGAACATCTTCTTTTAAACTCCCCTCAATATCTTTATAAACCCCTATTCCATAAGGATTTGGTGCATAATAAAAAATCTTTATATAATCATCATCTACAACGATCTTTTCTATAAACTTTTTTAAAAACTCTCTTTTCTCATAAATATTCTCACCAACAAAGATTCTTTCTAATTCTTTTCTTAAATCTTTCAATACACTCTCATCTATCTTTAAATACTTAGTCTTTCTTTCAAGTTCTTTGTAATAGTCTAATTTTGCTTTCAGTTTGTTTTTCTCTTCATTTAATTCTCTTAATCTTTCTGCTACAAGTTGATAGTCAATTCCTCCATTTTCTATAGCTTCATAATACCTTCTGATTCTGGTCTCAATTCCTGCAAGCTCTTTTTTAATTTTGGTTATCTCTTTTGCATTACCACCAATTAAGTTATTTAAGATATTGTTAACATCTTTTACCAGTTCTTTTATATTCTCATCAGAAAAAATCTTATTCTTTACTTTCTCCAAAACCTGCTTATCTAAAATATCTGCCCTTATTCTTCTTCCTCTGCAGGCTTCTTTTCCTTTCTTAATGTAATTTGAGCAGTTGTAATAAGCATATTTTTTGTCCCTTCCATAATCAGAGACAGTGTAGTTACCTCCACATTTGGCACACTTTAGGAGTCCTGATAAAAGATATTTACTTGCCACAATACGGGGATGTATTTCTTTGGGATTCCTTTTCTCCATTATTTTTTGAACCTGAAAGAAAGTTTCCTCGTCAATTATTTTAGGATGGGTGTTTTTGATTATTATCCATTCAGATTTTGGTTTAAGTCTTTTACTGTTTCGTTTATCTCTCTTATTAAATACAGTCCAGCCAATATAAACCTCATTCTTTAAAATCTCACCTATTCTTGTAGTTATCCAGTATTTTACTTTTCTGGGTTTAAGTCCTTTCTCATTAAGATATTTGGCAATATTTTTTGTTCCATATCCTTGAAGATATAATCTAAAAATAGTCTTTACAATCTCTGCCTCCTGAGGATTTATCTTCAGCTTTGTTTTGGGATTACCTTTCTCATCAAATACTCTCTTACTTCTGTATCCGAAAGGAGCAAATCCACCATTTCTGTAACCACGCCGTGCATTCTCAATCATTCCTCGCAGTGTCTCCTGGGATAAATTGTTAGAATAAAACTCATCTATCACCTCAATCATTCCCTCAAGAAGTTTACCGGATGGAGAATCATCTATTGGTTCAGAAATAGAGATTACCTGTATCCCTTTTTTCTTAAGAAGAGCTTTATAAAGGATTGAATCTTCTCTATTTCTTGCAAATCTTGATAACTTCCATACCAAAATTGCTTTTATTCCATCTTCATTTCGTTTTGCGTCAGCAATCATCTTTAAAAAATTAGGTCTGTTAGCAGATAAAGCAGACTCGCCCTCATCAGCATACTCTTTTACTATCTCGATATTATGTTTTTGAGCATATTCTCTTATGAGTTTCAGTTGAGAGGGGATACTTAAATCTTTTTTGGCTTGAGAGTCTGAAGATACTCTTACATAAGCATAGGCTTTCATCTTTTTCTTTTATACTTGGGTTTCTTTAAAGCATTTTCTTTCATCCATTTAATTAATTCTTCTTTGTTAAATCTCCAGCAACTTCCTGCCTTATAAGCAGGTATTCTTCTTGACTGTGCCATTTTGTAGAGGGTATGAATTGAGAGTTTTAAGAATTTTGCTGCTTCCGGAAGGGTTAAAAACTCCTCATTCATCAGTATTAGTATATATTGGCATATTTTTGTCTGTCAAGCTTTTTTCTTCTTTTAAGTATTTCTTTAAAAATAGATAGGCAAGACTGGTAATTTTAGCTCTATACCACTCACAAAACTCAGCATTTTCTTTATTTAAAAATATTTCTTCTATTTTGTAGCTTTCCTGA
>Ga0190363_1001911_pt1 | contig 12213 bp, 11 predicted proteins | sample 48721867_MG_FD_161272 | JGI IMG/M metagenome (GOLD analysis project Ga0190363, IMG submission 161272) | Hydrothermal vent microbial mat bacterial communities from Southern Trench, Guaymas Basin, Mexico - 4872-18-6-7_MG | ecosystem: Environmental > Aquatic > Marine > Hydrothermal vents >...
TTCCCCTCAGTTTTATATTCAATGCATAGCTGCATTACATATTTTATTGCTTCCCTAATTCTACATCCATTTCTAAGCTGGGTTAACAGGATAATTGTATATAGTTTTCTAAGCCTAGCCTTATATCCAGGTTTTACACGATATTTTTTCAAATCCTTTACCAATCTTCTATAAGTTTTCTCGTAATCTATTCCCTTATCCCATTTAAACCTTGTATCTATTCTACGGTACATTTAACTTACCTGTAAAAATTCTATGTAAGTTAAACATAGAGACATAGATAAATTTAACTTAGAATTGTAAGTTAAAATTATAGTTGTTGTTCAACCATTATTTTTTCCAAAAGTTTTTTGAATAATGGTAGCGCTGTATATTGTTGTAGCCGGCTTATCTTATTCTCCATCTCCATCAACTTTATCCTCAATTCATTCAACTCTATTTTTAAATGAAGGTTTTCAGACTCATATTTCTCCAATATTTCCCGCATCTCAGCATCTTTTTCCTCTAGCTTTTTCTCCAACCTTATTTTTTCCTCTAGATCTTCAAATATGGTGAGCAGTGGCTCACATTTCTCTCTAAAATATTTCTCCAGCTCCATGTCGCTATATTTTCGATAACTTTTTGTCAGATAGCCTTCATGCCCCATTAATGCCTCGACGATATCTATAGGTATATGGGGGCCTAGACGCGTCCTAAACCATTTCCTAATATTATGCAATGTAAATTCATGTCTACTAGCCTTATATCCAAGCCTCTTCAACAACCTGTTCCAGCTATACATCACCACGTTATAGTGTACAGGGAATACTCGGCCACCATCTATGGCGCCATATTTTTTACAGAATTTTTTGTTAGACTTTTTCTCCAAATATCTCTCTCGCATTTTCAGCCATATCTTCAATGTGTTTGCAGCCTCTTCGGTTAAAAACAGGGTCCGCTTCCGCCTATTCTTCGTATATTCCGGCAATAAAATTATTTTTTTATGCTCTAGATCTAGGTCTTTCAATTTAATTTTCAATATTTCTCCAACCCTAGCACCCGTGCTGATTAAAACCAGGACAATTGTTTTTAATAGAGGCGGGGCGTTTAAAACAATTTTCCTCAAATCCTCTATCGACGGTATATAGTCTTCAACCAGCTGGGTTCTAGGACCCAGTCTTTTCCTCAAAATCTTCCAAAACCTTTCAGGCAGATCTATATTTTGATATAGAAATGTTGTTTTCAAAACAGTATATGCCTGTACCCTGAATCCAGGGCTTCTATCCATAATTGTAGCGAAGAAATGGTCTAGATCTTCCATCCAATTTCTTTTCACTCCAAAATATTTATTTACCATCTCCTCTAGACTGTTGCCATCAACATATAGGTTTAAAAACTTTTTCAGAAAACATCTATATGTCCGCTGGACATCTGGGCTAAGCGTCTCAAACATATCTATCAGGTAAAATTGATATATAGGGTACTAAAAAAACTATTGTATACTGTTTGGTCCCGGATACAAAACAACATTTTTTAAAATAATGATTTTTTCGATTTTATGGGGTTAAATTATAAATCAGTATTATTTCTTAATACAAAAAGCTAGATAGAGCTGGTTAATGAAATTAATGTAAAGAAAATGCTTTGGATAAAATATGTGGAAAATATAACTATTTAATCCTAATAATATTTCACTAATTTTTCTAGTTCATAATATTTTTTAGGAAGTCTTTATAATTAATTTGATTCATGGGGAGAGGAATAGAATCATTCATATTTTTTAGAGACTGGGATTTTGAGAAAATTGAAAAAGCTTTAAAGGAACTTAATAAATATGGTATAGGCTATATTGTTATGGCAGGTTCTAAATACACTTTACCCGATATATATGAGAACGATGAAATAGCTGAGGAAGTCAGAGAGTTTATTGAGATGGCCTATAGGAAATATGGTATTAAATGTATCATTTATGGTTGGCGTGGTAGAAAGCATAAACTATTTATTGATAAAGAGGTTGCGGAGAAACATGTATATATAATTATTAATGCACTTAAAAAAATTAATGATATAGAAGGAATATATGGAATTTATATTGATGATGAACCATACTATACATGGGAGTTCTCGATTGATCGTATTAGAGATGAATATAATGATTTATTTGAAGAGGAAACCGGATATAGGCTTCCTGAAAGGGGTAGAGTGAAAGGTCGATGGAATTATGAAACAGCTAAAAAGTTTTGTGAATGGATTGAAGAAAAATATATAGATTATTTGAAAACTGTTATCTCTAAGTATAAAAAATTTTATCCAGACATAAAGTCTATTATAGTTTTACATATACCAGCTATCTTCCCCTCAATAGACAATCCAGTTGATATATATGGTGTAATTAATGCAGTTGATATAGTTGCTCATGACGTTTATCCAGGATGGCATCAATATCCCAGAGTACTAGATAATATTGTAGCATTTGAAACAAGTTTTCTACGGTGTTTAACAAATAAGCCTATATGGACTATTCTTCAAGGACATAAAATTATGCTTGGGTATGCTCCAACATTAGAGCAAATAGAGTCGTGGACGATGGATGCGGTAAACTGTGGTTCTGATTCTATAGGTTGGTATGCAGCTGAACATGATTTCATGATGGGTCTCTGGGTTAAAATAGATACAAAATATACTAAATATGGATGTCCTGAACGATGGAGGAAAATGCTTGAAATGTGTAAAAGGGTTAATGAAATAAGGGGAGAAAAATATAGTAGTGGTAAAGCAATACTTGTGTCCTATAATTCCATCCTTTCCTATGGTTATCTTCCATTAATCTATACATATATTACCTTAAGTAGAGATGCTGGAATAAGAATAGATTTTATTACAGAGAAAAATGTTGAGAGAAATCCTGAAATACTGGAAAAATATAGTCATATATTTCTCGGCTATACACCTATTTTAAAAATCTCCACATTAAATATTTTAAAGAAATATGTTGAGAAAGGTGGTCTACTTATAGCCTGTTGTAATGATCTATGGTTCAATGAAAAGCTTGAAGATCTAGATATATGGAGAAAAAAGATCTTTGGGGTTATTGAAGAAAAAGTCTTTTGGAGAGATGATTCAATATCTTTTGAAATATTTAGGCTAAAAAATGTTAAGGGATTTTGGGAGCGACGAATGATACTTAAAATAGATAATTCAATTAAAATACTCGGCTTATGGTCGAACAACACACCGGCAGTTATTTTAAAGAATATAGGTAGTGGGAAAGCAATATATATAGGGACTCAACCATATCTTGCAAACTGTATTAAAGGAGAAGGAAGTTGGATCAAATTTTTTAAAATGATTATCAAGCTAGATGAATTCATCTAAATGTAATGCTTTTTATTCCAGGGGACCATTTAAAATGTTAGAGTAGGTTCGCCTATATCAATTCATGCCTCTAAAATTTAGAAGAAGGAAAACTTAGATTGCTGTAAGAATATGGCACATACTATACAATGATGAGAAGTATATGGCTTAATCATCCTGCTCGCTAAACTCAAATAAGAGTGAAACATATTAGTAGAGTAATTGCTATTTCATAAAACTTATTACCTCTTTTGCATTAAAATAATGGTGAGTGCCAATTTATAAAGCCTTATTCTCATAGAGGAAATTATATACCATACAAGAGTACTATTGAAGCATTATTAAGGAGGATGGATGAGGAGTTAAATACTGAGTATTATAGGACTTTTGAGAGATTTACAAGTATATTCTAAGTTTAGATCATACTTTGGATACAATTTATACTGAATTGATTAGGATGAAATTTTCTTAAAATATGTGTAAGCATTAAATAATGATTTAAATGAACCTATAATTAAGGACTTTACAAACCTTATCTAACCTGTTGTTTAAACAAGTAAACTCATTTTAATAAGGAGAAAGGTCTCCTTCAAACATTTCCTCTAACACTCTTCCATCCATATATGAAGGCACTGGAATGTTCATTATATGCAGGATAGTAGGTGCAAGATCTATTATCCTCGCTCCACCTACCTTATATCTCTTCCTTATTCCAGGGCCCATAGCCATCAAAACTCCTTCCTTCCTATGCACACCCCAAGATTCTCTTCTTCCCTTACCCTCCTCATAGTGTATTATCTCACCTCCTCTTCCGAAACCGAACTTATAGCTATAGCGATAACCCTCCTTAAGCCTGAATATCACGTGGGGAATAAGATGAATATAGGGGCCGCTGAACTCCTCCTCTCTTCTTTTAACGTCTAGAAAAAGTTTTCCACCCTCTGGAGCCTTAATGCTTTCAAGCTGAGAGATTATGTAATCCTGAAGCTCCCTATATTCCTTTCCCGGCTTCACAGTTCCAAATGGCCTTTCTCCTTTAAGGTTTATGTCTATGCCTCCCTCTTCATGACATCCGGTCCCCCTGAAGTATGCCTTTGTCCTAGACCAATCTATCCATCTCGCCGACCATCTCTTCCATGTCTCCATTGTCAGCTCTTCTGCCCATTCCTTACCATATACCTCAATTCTTTCCTCGAGGGTTTTATCCTCCCCTTTCGCCTTAAGAAGCCCCATCTCGTATAGGATTTGATTTACGTTTACAGCTTTTCTAGCTGGAGGACCCATGCCATGATCGGACATAATCATCACAATCGTATCATTGTCTATCCATCTGAGTATTTTTCCAATCATTCTATCGATCTCCTCGTAACACTTCCTGATAGAATTACCGAACTTAACAGCGTCTTTAGAATAATAATATATGTGTCCAGGATCCATATATCCCCAGTAATAGTGACCTATCTCATCAGGACTTCTATAGACCATTACCATTAAGTCTGGCTTATACTTTTTCATAAGGTCTATAGCTACCTGTGTATGAATGTTCTCGGATGCAAGGAACTCCTTGAAGTAGGTCTCCCTATTAAAGGATCCTCTGGGTGGAACGTCGTAAAGATCCTTCCTGAAAAGAGGACCTATCTTATACCCATATTTCTGAATAAGTTCCTCCGAAAGCTCCTTAGGATAGGTGAAAATCTTCTCCCTAGGGGGAGTCATTAGTCCCGTTATCATGAAACCGTTAACTTCCTTGGGAGGATAAGTGCAGGGAACATTCATGACCCCAACTTTTCTTCCAGCTTCCCCCATTATCTCCCAAAAGGGCTTGCATTTTATGTTCTTCATTTCCTCTCTACTTTGCCAGAAACCGAAAACCCCATTCTTAGCGGAGGTTGTACCTGTAGCAAAACATGGCCAAGCTGGAATTGTTACAGATGGGAAGGTTGAAATCAGCTCACCGCTTGTTCCCTCATTCATTATCATCTTCATAGTGGGAAGTCTTCTCTCACCAACCCATTTTTCCACAAGTCTTGGATCAGCACCATCTAAACCTATAATCAATACCTTTTTTACCCTCATATACATACACTTTCAAATAAGTTTGTTTATGGATTATTACCATTATATTCGCTTTTTGTTAAGCTTTAGTTTGATAATTCGCTTTTTTAGGAATATTCTATGGTATCCATAGAAGACTTTTATCGCCACCACATTTTCTTATTATTTTAATAGCATTCCTTGTTTTCCCAGGCCAACTTCTATACTTTCCACGTATGCAATCCTCTAAATAATGCGTATCAGACCCTACTGTGAGCTTAACTTTTCCCTCAATCATTTTCCTTATGAAAATCTCATAACCTTTAGGTGGATTCGATGCTGTAGGTTCATTAATTTGTATAACCTTACCATAATGCACTACATTCTTCACAAATTCATCCATATATTCTTCTGGTACATTATCCATAGAATGGTGTTTACATAATCCAAAGCGAACACAATCGCCGAGACCATAATCTGTAGGATGAAGTATCATTTTAAAAAGTTTACTCTTTGCTATGTTCAAAAGCTTCTCCTGAACGTATTCTATAAATTTATCTCTACTCCTTGGAAGCTCCCTCCTTCTAATGTTGGGTAAAAACTCTCCCAGATGAGGAGCTGCAGAAAGAAAGTCTAACTTTTTGATGACATCCTTATGATCCTCCAAATTTACCGGACTATTAGCTTGCTCGTCAAGTATCTCTACTTCGGCAGATAGATATACTTTTATGCTTGAATCAATCTGCTCCAATAATTCTCTTTCCTTCAAAAATATATTAAGGTCTGTATTTTCTTTCCAATGATCTACAATACATACATACTTTAGTCCTCTTCTCTCACACTCTTTAACTAGATCGTACAGTGGTATGTTTTCATAAAGAGGATTTTCCATCGTATGTAGATGAAAATCTACTTTATCAAAATCAACATCTATAGATTTTTGATAGCTTAAGCTTTGCATAAATGCTAGATTAGATATGACTTATAAAAGCTTTGCTTTCGTTGAGAGTTTTTCATAATTTTGTATGTTCTTGAAAAGGATGGCCGGGTAAACAACCAAAAGTTTTCTTGCCTTTCTCATAACTCTATCACACTATTAAGATACCTTACAGAATAAGGGAGTATTCGGCTACAATTAACGTATGAAGATTCTTGAAACCATTCTTCTCGAAATGTTACATATATAATTTAATGCTTCGGATAGGTTGTCTATATCATTATACTCATAATAGAAAGCTGCAACAAATAATAGTTATTAAATCTATTTACAAATTTTTAGTAATTCTCTTTTCAATAATAATTCCAATTCGCAAGCTACATTTTCATTCCTACCTATCTATTATCTCTCCGGCTCTTCTTCTAAAGAAAAGTATAGAATGCTTTTCTAAAGACCACAGATATAGGCTATATGATCTTTTATAATGACCCGCTATAGCATGGTTCCTAATATCTTCAACTTCATCTACAATTAAGGATTCAAGACTAATTTTTCTTGCTTAAGAAAACGTTTCGATTCATTTTTATGGCAATCAGTTATCCCGAGAAAATCTAATATTGTATGGAAGATATCTCCAACACCTTATCCTTAAGCAACCTTTCTGAGGCTTAATCCCAAATATATGGCATGTTCAACTATTTTAATTGAGATTAACTTTTTCCCAAACTTTAGATGCATAAATTAATATAAACGAATTCTCCTAAACACTTTGGACATTCTCCCATATAACATAATGATTATAAAGTATTTAAGTCTACAATAGTGGTTAGTATTAGGGGATTTAATGAATGATGGGGTTAAGGATATATTATTGATCGGCCTTGATGGTGCCATGTACTATTTTATCGATTATTTTGTTAATGAGGGCTTATTACCCAACATAGAAAGCTTGATTAATGAAGGTGTGTTTGGCGAAGCTTTGCCATGTCCTCCAACTGATACACCGACTAATTGGACGACTATAGCCACTGGAGCTTCTACAGCGACTCATGGTGTTACAAGCTTCTATATTCATATACCCGGTGAACATTATGAGGTTGGACAGAAATTTAGGTCTAGAGGCCAGTTAACCAGATATTGTAAGGCCGAATATATTTGGACTGTTGCAGATCGACATAATATATCTTCACTAATACTAAATTATCCAGCCGGTTGGCCGAGTCATTTAAAGAAAGGCTATGTATGTCTCCATACATGGCATATGCCTGAATCTGTCCCCAGAATTGTAGCAGACCCCCATGAATATGTTATTAAGGATTTATCTAAGAAGAATGGAGAAAGCATAAAATATAATCTTATACTTCAAGGTGGTCTTATAAAGAACCCCAGTTCTATGAAAATATATGTAGTTAAAAATAATGGTTATAGACTCGGGATTCCTAGAGAGGATGGTTTAGAAATGGTTGAGGAGGGGAAATGGAGTGATTGGATAAAAGTTTCTTTAAATGTAAGATATAGATTTTCGGAAGAAACTAAGAGGGTTAAATGTATCTTTAAATTAAAGCCAGTTAAAATTTCAGAGAACGAATTAAGAGTTTTTCGAAGCGAAATATTTACAGTTGAGGGTTGGATTGATCCAAGTGGAATGGAAGAGGACGTTGTAAAAGAGACCTATCTTTTAGATGAAGTAGGATTAATGAAATCGGATAAAAAGCTCGACTACGATATGTTTGGTGAAGAAGCAGTTTTTCTAATTAAACAGAGATTAGAGGCATATAGAACTGCTAGAATGGTTAACTATTTTAGAAAAAGAGTTGGGTGGCATCTATGCTATCTACATTACCATATAATGGATGAAGTGAATCATAGATTCCTAGGCTTTCTCTATAAAAAATTCCCATTCTATAATGAGGAGAAAGCAGATTTTGCATGGAAGTTTTTCGCTGAAGCCTATAAGATAATTGACGAATTTATAGGCTTTCTAATTAATTCATGTACAACTCCGGAAACATTAATAATAGTTGTATCTGATCATGCTTGTGTACCGGGCTGGAGGACACTAAATATACGTAGAGTATTTATTAGGGAAAGATTACTCCACTACAAATTTTCTGCTGGAAAATATGTGGTTAATTGGAGTAAAACTAAGGCTTTTCCATGGGTTGAGCCATTGATGGTGTGGATTAACTTAAAAAATCGTGACCCTCAGGGAATCGTTGAAAGAAATGAGTATGAGGATATGAGGGAACAGATAATTGATATACTTCAAGATCTAAGAGATCCGGAAACCGGGGAAAGAATAATGACGATGGTTATGACTCGAGAGGAGTCTCAAAACATTGGTCTAGGAGATGAACGAACCGGTGATGTTGTCTATTTTCTAAGACCACCATATACAATATGGTGTGGTTCGATAGAAGATATATTGACATATATGGCTTCAGATAGACATATGGGTAAAGATTGGTTGGTCTTAAATCAGTCAAGGGTTACGGGGATACATGGATACTATTTACCCAATGAGAGGGTTGAGAATTTTTCTAACAGTTCAGTTTTTATCATAAAGGGTCCAAGAATTAAGAAAGGGGAAAGGCTGAAGAAGCCTATCAGATTAACTGATATTGCTCCCACTATATCATACTTAATGGGGATTCCACCTCCAAGAGACAGTGAAGGAAGAATACTATATGAAATATTAGAATAAATGTTCCTAAAATTTGCATCTAGCTAAAGATTAACATAGTCTAGGTAACTATATGGTGTAATTATATTTAAGTCCTCTATATCTATCATAATTTTATTTTCTTCAAGCAAAGATTTTATTTGACCAATATTTTCCTTAATCTTTCTCCAATTATCTACATCATTTGTAATTATATTACAAATACTATTCTCAAACATCAATGAAGCATGTATTGCATCATATCTAACATTTACACATTCATTTATATATGATGCCATTAGCAAAACTTTATTCGTAATGTCTAGATTTCTAATAGGCATTGAAAGATATGCTTTAAGAGCTCCATGTGCAATATGTGTATTAATCTTAGATAAAGATCCTAAAATTTCGATAGCTATAACTTTGATCCAAAGGCTTTAAATCTGTAATTAACTACGTCTTTAAGGATTCTTTTACATTTACCATAAGTATAGTATATTTTTTAATGCTACATAGAGATAGATATTTGTGTCAATGTATGCTTTAATCTTCATTCCAAGATTCTTCGACAAGTTTTACGGCATCAATATTTATAGGTTTACTGATTAGATTTGAAAGATATTCTACTGGATCTTTAATTATAGATTTTATTGGTTCTATTACTATATAGTTATCTACAAGTCTAATTTTTAGAAGGTCGCCAATAGAAATATTTAGTTTTATCCTAATATCTTTAGGTATAGTGATCTGGTACTTTTTGGTTACTTTTACTAGGCTCATATGTATATGTATTGTATGTTGCTATATAAAGTCATTTTATAGTTTATTTCGATCTATGTGTTATAGTGTGAATTTTAGATGGGATTATTCGATTTCAAAATTTTCTTTTAGATATTCTAATGCCTTTTTTACGCTTATTATTGAGTCCATGCTTGGCCTATCGTTTTCTACAATATAGTATTCTGTACCGGCTTTTTCACAAGCTTTTACTATATCTTTAAAATTCAGTATGCCTTGTCCAAGTTCGATCATATCTTTGCTAACCTCATCCTTCATATCTTTAAGATGTACTAGGAAACATCGGTTTTCCAGTTTTTCTATAACTTTAACTGGATCATAGCCAGCATATTTAATCCAATAGACATCTGGTTGAAAGAATACTAATGATGGATCAGTATTCTCTACAAATATATTGTAAACAGTTTTTCCATCAAATTTTTTATTAAACTCGATTGCATGGTTATGTATTCCAAACCTTAATCCATTATCACCGACCTTTTTACCAATCTTATTCATTTTTTCAGCAATTTTGAGACATTCATTTAAACTAGATATTTCTCTCACATCGGGTTCAGATACAAGATATTTTAGTCCAAGACTTTTAGCATAACTTATTATTTCATTAAATCTATTTTCTAGATCATTAAAACCTATATGTGCAGATACTGGCTTAATACCTATTTCATTTAAAAATTTCTTTAAATCTAAGACATCTATACTCATAAAAGGATGTCCAGCGAACTCAACATATTTATATCCAACATCTGCAACAGCTCTCAAAGTGGAAATGTAGTCTACCTTCATCTTATCCCTAACAGTATAAAGTTGAAGAGCTACTTTCATACAATCCACCAAATTTATATTATACAATAAAACTTAAAAATTTATGCTGGGATTCTATAAATTTGATTATCTTGCCAGATATTTATTATTATGAAGAACTATTATAATATTTAAGGAAATGATGGATATGAATATTTCAGACAAAACTTTAGAGAAATATATGAAAGTTTGTGTATTGTATTCTGGAGGCAAGGATTCTAATCTAGCACTTTTAAAAGCTTATAATATATTTGATGTTTCATGTTTAGTCACCCTTATACCTAGATCTGAGAAATCCTATCTATTTCATTATCCTAATGTAGATTTGGTTAGATTGCAGGCTAAGGCTCTTAATATACCTATAATTATCGATGAATGTATGGATGATGAGGAGAGTAGTTTAAACGCATTATATAATGTATTGTCAAATGCTAGAGAGAAATATGATGTTAAAGGTGTTGTAACGGGTGCTATTAAATCCACATATCAGGCGTCAAGGTTTCAGAAAATATGTCTAGACTTGGATTTATGGTGTTTCAATCCTCTATGGCTTAGAGATGAAATATCCCTTCTAAGAGAGATACTTAAACATAGATTTGAAGTAATATTTACTAGAGTCGCTGGCTACCCGTTGAAGAAAAGCTTACTGGGTAGGAGGATCGATGACAGTATAATAAGATTTTTTGAGGAGATAAAATACTATGTCAATCCCTCAGGCGAAGGCGGAGAATATGAAACATTTGTACTCAATATGCCATTATTTAGGAAGAAAATTAAAGTAATTGAATACGAGATTTATGGAGATAATTATGATGCAACACTTATAATTAAAAGGGCGGAGTTGTTAAATGATTCTAATAATATCTTGCTGTAAAATATCCTTTAGTGAAGAAGAATTTGTTAGACCCATAATAGATATTATAAGAAATTTCGGCCAAAAATATTGTGTGAGAAAATATTATGAAAACATATGTTTTAATAAATATGAGAAAATAATTATTTCTGGAACAGCCTTAATGGATTCAGACTATCTAAATTATATTAAAAATTTTGAAAAGCTAAAAGATTTTGAGGGGAAGGTTTTAGGTATTTGTGCCGGATATCAGATTTTAGCAAGAATCTATGAAAATATTCTTAGTAAAATAGAGAAAATAGGTGTTTATAGGGTGAAGATTATTAGAAAAAATCCCCTGATCGAGGAAAAGGAATTCTATGCATATTTTCTTCATAGATATGCTTTAAAAAATACTAATAATAACCTAGAAATTCTAGCTAAACAAAATGGTGAGATATGTATGTTTAAAGTTGTCAGTAAAGATTTTTATGGATTATCCTTTAGCCCAGAGGTATTAAACAAACATATTTTAGAAAACTTTGCTAGACTTTAAACGATGTATAGGTTGGAGAGAACTATCTATGCTATTTTCCAGCCAACCGAGGATCTTATTACCAGAAATGGATAAGGTAATACTTGATCTTATAGATATATTTAATAAATTTCTATCAAACTCCAGAATCTCTATAGCTTCCTCCCAATCCCAATACTCCTTAATTTTAGACATAAACTTTTTAAGCCTATGTATAAGTTACATATATAATGCGGGTCTTCATAAAATCTCGCTTTAACTCCCATTTGAGAGATATG
>Ga0190363_1001912_pt1 | contig 12208 bp, 14 predicted proteins | sample 48721867_MG_FD_161272 | JGI IMG/M metagenome (GOLD analysis project Ga0190363, IMG submission 161272) | Hydrothermal vent microbial mat bacterial communities from Southern Trench, Guaymas Basin, Mexico - 4872-18-6-7_MG | ecosystem: Environmental > Aquatic > Marine > Hydrothermal vents >...
AGATATTAAATTTTATCTCTTGCAAAGAGGATGAACCAAGGGTAATCCCTAAAGATTTAGATGTGTTTGAAATCCACAAAAAGGTAAGGGAAAAAATAAAAGAGTTTTTCTCTGAAGGTTTAATAGCCACAAAGATACGCGCTGTTCATGGCCGAATGGAAAAAACACTGCGGGACATGAGGGATGAGCTAGTATTTATCCAAGACAATTACCTGGAAGAAAACGATGCATTGAAGCAAAAAGTTGATAATATAATAAATGGCTTGTCCAGCATCTCTCTCACCAAGAAAAGGATGAAGACTTTAAGAAAAATCTGGAAAGATTATAAGCAGTCCAGAAATTGGCATATTATGCTGGCAAGGCTTAGTGAATTTTTAAAGGAAAAGCCTGTAAATGAATTAGAGGAAGCAGTAGAGTTTGATGAAAGTAAATTAAAGCTTATCTGTGTGGATTTTATTTCATAGGAAAACAAAATGACAAAAATTAAAAAGGCTACATATAAAAATCTTTTAGATAAAGTTTCAAACCTTATTGAAGAGGCAAGAAGGAAAACAGTTAGACATATAAACACAGTCATTACTCAAACCTACTGGGAGATTGGAAGACTTATTGTAGAGGAAGAGCAGAGAGGCGAAAAACGGGCAGAATATGGAGAATATCTTATAAGACGTCTTGCAAAAGATTTAACCAAACAGTTTGGAAAAGGTTTTACCGAAAGAAATCTTTGGTGGATGAAACAATTTTATATTACCTACCCAAAACTGTACGCAATGCGTGCAGAATTTGAAAAAGATGAAAAACTCTACGCACTGCGTACACAATTGAGCTGGACACATTTTAGAATTTTGATGAGGATTAAGGATGAAACAGCAAGGCAGTTTTATGAAATAGAAACAATAAAGAACAATTGGTCAACCCGTGAGCTTGAGAGGCAAATAGACTCACTGTTGTTTGAAAGGCTCACCCTAAGCAAGAATAAAAATAAAGTAATGGAACTTTCCCGGAAAGGTCAAATTATTGAAAGGCCTGAGGACGCCATAAAAGACCCCTATATACTTGAATTTTTAGGCCTGCCAGAAAGAAGCTATTATACAGAATCCCAACTAGAGCAAAGACTAATTGACCACCTTCAAGAATTTCTGTTGGAGCTTGGTAAAGGTTTCACCTTTGTGGCCCGGCAGAAAAGGATTACTATTGATAATGAACATTACTATATTGACCTTGTATTTTATCATAGGATATTGAGATGTCTTATATTAATTGACCTAAAGGTTGGCAAGCTAGACCACAAAGATGTTGGCCAAATGAATTTTTACCTCAATTATATAAAGGATAGGGAAATGCTTGAGGGTGAAAACCCACCTGTAGGGATTATCCTCTGTACAGAGACTGGTAGGAGTAGGGTATTTGTAGAATATGCCCTTGGTGGATTAAGTAATAAGGTCTTTGTTTCTAAGTACAAATTGTATTTGCCCACCAAAAAGGAATTGGAGGCTGAGATCAAAAAAGAAGCGGCCCGATTCTCCCAAATTAAAAAAGCAAACAACTAACAATGATTGATATTAAACAATTTATAGAAAGCCATATCCCTCAGATGGATAGCCCTGAAAAGGTCTATCAACTCTTTCAAGGCCTAGGATACAAAACATTGGACCCATCTTATAAAGGAAAGGAAGCCTGGGGACTTAGAGAGAAAGATAAGGAATTCATAAAACGGATTTATGCTATTGCCGATTATAAAAAGAAATTTCAAATCTTTCTGGTAGAACTAAAGACCCTCTCGCCAGGCATTATAAGGGAAATCCCCCTCTATTTTGAAAGAGAAATCCAATACCCATTCTTTATCTTTACCCCCGATTATCAAAACTATACCTTTGTTCTAATAGAAAAAATCCGTGAGGATGTGGGGGTATGGAAGCGAAAAATTATCAAACTCAATCTGGATAGAGAGAATGCTTATTATACAGATAAGTTAGTTATCTCAAACATGGCTGTGGTTGAAGGCATGGATGAGCCATCATTCATTTATAAAACTCTTAAGGAAGCCCTTAGTGTAGAGAAAGTAAGTAAAATATTTTTTGAAGATTACAAAACTATATTTTTCAAAATACGAAACTTTCTCTTAAAACAAAACATCAATATTAAACAGGCCCATGAATTTTCCCAAACTTTGCTAAACAGAATAATGTTTATCTATTTTATTGATAAGAAAAGGTGGCTTAAGCATTCTCCAAAATTTATGAAATGGTTCTGGAATAGATATCTAGAGGAAAAAAAGAGAAATAATACAGAAGACCAATTTTATGAAAAATGGTTAAAAATTTTATTTCTTGAGGCATTTAATAATCGTTTTAGCCATCCTCATTACTTACCCCAAGACGTGAGAGAAGCTTTAGCCCTAGTTCCTTATCTTAATGGCGGTCTTTTTAAAAAAACTGAATTAGATGAGCTTTTCGTAAACATTTCAGATAAACTTATAGAAGATATTCTAAACTTCTTTGAGAAATACAATTTTACCATCAGGGAAGACCTCCCTCTTGATGTGGAAGTTGCCGTTGACCCCCAAATGATAGGGTATGTTTATGAATCTCTGGCAAATGTTGCAGAGGAAATCTATGAAAGGCAAGACTTGGGGATCTTTTATACCCCAAAGGTAGAAGTAGATTTTATGTGTAGAAGGAGTTTGTTGGAGTATTTAGCTAAGACCACTGATATACCCAGAGAAAAATTATACCAATTACTTTTTGATGAAGATAAAAGAAAAATAGAAAAGTTTCTGCAATTAAGCGACTATGAAAAATTGGAGGAATCTCTTGATAATCTATCTGTCTTAGACCCTGCCTGTGGAAGTGGTGCATTTCTAGTTGGCATGCTGAATGTCCTAGTTGAACTTTACAAAATCATTTTTAAACATCTTAACCGTGAAATGACGGATTATCAGCTAAAAAAGAGAATTATTGGCAACTGCCTTTATGGTGTAGATGTTATGCCCTGGGCAGTGCATTCGGCTGAATTAAGACTCTGGTTATCCCTTATGATTGAATCTGATTTGAGTTTAGGGGAGTTAAAACTCTACCCTCTTCTTCCTAATCTTAATTTAAAGCTAAGGGTAGGTGACTCTCTTATTCAGGAAATAGGTGGAATTAGCTTAAACCTAAGAGACATTTTTATATCTCCATCCCTTAAACGAAAACTCTCTGAAATAAAAAGAGAAAAGGAGAAATTTTATAACAATGACCCAACCGGAAAGTTCAAAACAGAAAAAGGTATATTACAAGAGGAATTACGTATCTTTTACGAAATTTTAGATGAAAGAATTATAAGCCTTCAAAAGAAAAAACAGTTGCTTTCCATTAAATCCCACAAGCAGGTAAGGTTATTTGAGGATAAAATATCTCAGAAAAAACTATTTGATGAAAAAAAGCTAAAAGAAATGGCAGAAAAAGAAAAAAAGAAGATAGATGAAGAAATAAACCGCTTAACTGAAATAAAAAGGAAATTAAAAGAGCAAAAGCCTTTTATCTGGGACATAGACTTTGCCGAAATATTTGGTGAAAAGGGAGGATTTGACATTGTCATTGGCAATCCACCTTATGTTCGTCAAGAAAAGATTGCTCCACCAAATAGATTGAGAAATGAGATAACCAATGAGGATAAGAAAGAATATAAAGAAAAGCTCTTAAAATCTATAAAAACTCAATTCCCCTCTGTAAACACTATAGATAAAAAGAGCGACTATTATGTGTATTTCTATTTTTACGGCCTATCTTTGTTAAACCCCAAAGGCACATTTTGCTTTATCACATCTAATTCCTGGCTTGATGTAGGCTATGGGAAAAACCTCCAAGAGTTTTTGCTCAAATATGTCCCTATCATTGCCATCTATGACAATCAGGCAAAAAGGAGCTTTGAACACGCAGATGTAAATACAATCATAGCCCTTTTTGGTGCTCCATGTAAATCAAAAAAGGCCTATCCAGCCCTACAAAATACAGCAAAATTTATTATGTTCAAAAGACCTTTTGAAGAAGTGATAAACACAGAAAATCTTTTCCAAATTGAACAGGCAACCAAAGTGATATCCACAAAGGATTTTAGAGTCTATCCTAAAAAGCAAGAGGATTTGCTAGAAGAAGGTTGGGAATACCCAAAAGAAAAGCAGCAAAGAATAACAAAAGAAAAATTTTCTTATGGCAAATACATAGGCAACAAATGGGGTGGAAAATATCTGCGGGCACCGGATATATACTTCACCATTTTGGAAAAAGGAAAGGGTAAACTAGTTAGGCTGGGTGATATTGCGGAAGTAAGATTTGGTATCAAAACAGGCGCAAATGAGTTTTTTTACTTACCAAGTAAGCACTTTGATATTAAGAAGGAAGGTAGATTTTATAGGCTTATTCCCAAACATGAAGGTTTGCCGGAGGATTTGAGGATTGAAGAAGAGTTTTTGAGGCCTGTAGTAAAATCATTAAGACAAATTAAAAAAGGATTTGTTACTTTGGATGACATAACCCATAAGGCTTTTTATTGCCAAAAAAGTAAAAAAGAGTTGAAAGATACAGATGCCTTGAAATATATTGAATGGGGAGAAAAACAAGGGTTTCAAAATAGACCAACTTGTGCTTCAAGGGGTAATTGGTATGCTCTCCATGAAAGGAAAATTTCTCAATTGGTGTATTCTTATATTCTTGGAGCAAGACATTTGATACCTATAAATAACCTATGTTTGGTAGACAATAATTTATTTGATATATACTGTGATAAAGAAAATCTAGATAATCTCTTTGTTTCATTAAATTCTTTTATCTGTCGTTTATTTCTTGAGAATTTAGGTAGAGATATGACCGGAGCTTTGGCTGTGTTAAAAATTCAAATTTATGAATTAGAAAACTTACTAGTAGTGAATGTTGCCAATAATAAGGATGTGAGGAAGCAGAATTTCTATAACCGACCTGTAAAATCAATATTTGAAGAACTCGGCATCAATCCCAACTTGCCCATCCGTAACCAAAACCCTAATCCCTTACCCGACCGTAAAGCCTTGGATGACATTATCTTTGACACCCTAGGCCTTACTGAAGATGAGAGAAAAGAAGTCTATTGGGCTGTGTGTGAACTGGTAAAAAATAGGCTAGAAAAGGCAAGGAGTGTATGAAACAAATTATTTTAACAAATCATGCGAAATTTGAAGCACACCGAAGGAATATCCCTGAAGAAATTATAAAATCTGCTATCCTCGAACCCCAACAAAAGTTAGCTGCTAAAAAAGGACGTGTTATAATCCAAAATAGATACTTTGATAAAACAGAAAATAGGGAAATGCTTTTAAGAGTTATAGGGCTAGAGGTATCTGATGAATTTTAATCTTGGATGTCTTATACAATGTTATAACCTTAAAAGTATTGGATAGGCGGAGGATAAAATGAAGGTAATATTTGACCCAGAAACCGATACTCTAAGTATCATTTTTAGAGATGATAAAATCTCTGAGAGCGATGAGATAAGGGAAGGCATTATTATTGATTACAGCAAGGACGGAAAGATTGTATCTATGGAAATCATGGATGCCTCTGAACAGGTATTAGAACCTCAAGGTATATTTTATGAGTTAAGAACTAAAGAAAAAGCTATTGCTTAAGATGAAAGTAGCCTAGCAATTAAAATTATTACAGAAAAGATATGAGAAAGATTAAATACAGTAAGGATGTGGATATCCTCCTCATAGAGCTCTCAGACAAACCGATTGATTACGCCGAAGAAGAAGGGCGAATCATCATTCATTTTAGCAAGGATGGAGAGCCAGTACTTATAGAGATTTTAGACGCAAAGGAATTTGTCTTAAGCTCTATTGCTAGTGTCATTCAAGAGAAGGAAGTTGCCTTAAGTTTATGAGGTAACAAATGTCTAATGTCCAAATTATCCTTAATTTTATTGATGAGCGTCTTAAAAAGATACACAAACCAGACCCTGAACTTGTCAAAAAACACAATGCTGATCCACTTAATAAAGACTAGCAAATTCCAGAGGGTGCCCTTTGGGAACAATCTGATGTGGTACATGATATCTACGCTTTTGCCCATAAAAGAGAAACTCCGCAGAACTGATTGGCTCATAGACCAAATTGTCTATAAACTTTATGACCTAACAAAGGAGGAAATAAAAATTGTAGGGAATAAAAATTTTGAATAAATAAAAATAAATAAAATTGAACGAGGTGAAGTATGAAGACCTATAAGTTTACTAGTCATTTGGAAGGAAAAAAAGAAGGTTATGTTTCTAAGTAATTGGGTATGGCAAGTGCTGGTGATACTGTAGAAGAGGCTTTAAAAAATTTAAAGGAGGTCATAGAGCTTTATTTAGAAAATGCAAAGGAGCTAGGGATGCTAGAGGAAATTGATGAAATAGGAACAACTAAAAGATTTACATCACTTTTAGAGGTAGCTATAGCATGAAGCTACCTATTGTCTCATCTACGGATGTAGAAAGAGTTTTGGACGCTATGACCGTTGAAGGTTGGATTGCAATTTATGCAGCCGTGATAGCAACTATTAATGCTGTATGGAGTATCTACAGTATTTTGAGAGACAAACCCAAGCTTGCATTGAAAGCCAACTTAGGTTTCCGAGGTGGTCCATCTGGCTATGGTCCTATCTGTTTGTATATCGAAGTAGTAAACAAAGGTCGGCGCCCTATCACTGTGGAGGGTATTGGATTAAAACTCGACAACGGGCAGCTAGCTTCCTATTTTCCTTACGAGGGGAAATTGCCGAAAGAACTCCAAGAGGGGAAATCATTTAGGATAGGAGTGGAACTGGAAAAGATAAGGAAAGAAATAGCTAAAACGTCTGCTAATGCTACCCATGTATATGCAAGAGATAGCACGGGCAAAATGTACTTCAAAAAATTAGACAAAAAACTTTCTAGGGAGCTTTCTTAAATGGCGGCAGTTAATCTAAGACTGAGAATGAAAAGTAGGGGATATAACAAAGAAGAAATTTCTTATGCCGTTTTTATTGTAGAGGAGATAAAGAGGAGGAACCTGGGTAATTATGATAAGTTCTGTAGCTATTTATTTAGCAAAATTTCTAAAAAAGGCGCATTTAGAGACATTTTGACTGAAGGGATGGTGGCTTTAATTTTTGCGTATAATGGCTTTGATGTAACATACCTTGGCCATCAACAAGGTCCGGATCTTTTGGTTGAAGGTTTTGGATACCGATTTTATGTAGAAGTAAAGCGTTATAGGGAAGATATAACAACTGAAAGGAAATTGTCCCAATACTCAAACAAAGGTGGATTGATTGGATACGGCCGTGGTGTTGAGGGAACCCAAAAGGACTATCAGATACTTTGCAGGGATATTTTGGAAAAAGCAAAACAACTACCTGAAGGTCAAATTGGAATAGTATTTATCTGGTCTGAAGATGACAAGATTGACAAAGATGATTTTAGGACATGTGGAAACCAGATATTAAATGATCCACCGAACCCAAAAGAAAAATTAACAGCAGAGGAAAAGAAACAATTTAAGAAGGTAAGCGGAGTGTTATTCTATACTAGAGAAAGAGAACCGTTACAACAACACGATTTTCACTTTTTTGTAAACCCCTTAGCCCAAAATCCAATTCTGCCTGATTTAGAAAAAAGACTTAAAAACCTTGGAAGACTAAGGGAAATCTTCTTGGACTCTGAAAAAAGTGAGGTAAATTGAGGTCAGGTCTTGATTTTTGAATTGTTTTAACTGTACCTTGACAGTTGTTTTTCGGAAATTCACTGTTTATGGGCATTTTTAAGCGTAAATAAGGACGTAGGCACTACATTTAGTTCTATTACTCTTTTTAACAAATTGTAAGCCCTTTAGGGGCAATCCACTGAAAGTAGGGACTCTTTCCCTCGCGACAACCAAAGTATTTCTCTATGTCATACTGTTTTAGGGGCCTTGAGGTGAGAAGAAGCTTTATATGCTTTTGCTTGGCTATAGGATTTAATTTATCAAATTCTCCAGCTAAGTGATGGATGTCTTCAATGACGATAAAGACTTTTCCCTTAACCTCTTTTATTTCGTCAAAAAGTCTATCTGGTAGCTCTTCGGGTTGACATTTAAGCCCTATCCTAGTGGTGAGATTTCCGTAATAGAGCCATTTGGTTTTCTTCACCAATTCATAGCCAAGGCGGCAGGCTATGGATGATTTTCCACTTGCTGGATAACCCTCCACAAGGGTGACATTGTGCCTCGTAAAACATTCAAGGATCTTGTCTATTTCCTTTCTTCTTAAAAGTTTCTTTATGTCTGGCCAAAAAAGAGGACCTAGTCTAAAGGGATCTGGCTCTATATCCTGTGCTGCTAAGGCCTTTTCTATCGGCATGAGGGATTTAATAAAGGAGGCTCTATTATACCCCGCTCGGCCAGACGAATCTCGATCTCATGTGGGTTTTCATCGTATCCTTCTCGCTTTTCTTTAGCTTTGGATTCCCATTCCGTTGAAATTACATGATCTGGATGTCCAGAAAAATTAACTATCCAAGGGATTCTCAGGTTATATTTCGCAAGTAAGTTATTAGACATCTGCTTTTCCCACGTATCTTCCAGTTTATTCCAGACCCGATGAGAAAAATCTTCTTTTAGCTTGTCTTTTAACTCGCCAAGATTTTCTGGAGGGCCAAGTTCTTTACCAAACTCCTCCAATACTTTTAAAAAGGCCTCTTTGCCTGTAATGGTTATTGATTTTCCTTTTTTACCTGCAGGACTTTTAACCTTAAAATTTAGGAATCCCCAGTTGACCCAGAGGACGATTCCTTTGTTCCTCTCACAATGGCATGTCTCTACGATTTTTCTTCTCATGTAATGCTCGAATTGACCTTGAAATGGTTCACAGGTGGAAACAAGGGCAAGCGAGGTGGTTATAATCTCTTCGTCAGGCAATCTCTGCTCACTAGCATCCATAGTGTCGGCAATTCTTAGAAGGGCGATAAGCAGATCCCTTCGGATTTTCTCCCCGTCAATTCTTCTTTCTTCAGCAAGTTCAGCTATATTTGGAATCTCCCCACAATGATAACTGACGATCTCTTTTATTACTCCCCGAACTGCAGCGTTCTTAATATAGGGCTTCAAAATTTTCTCTAAGATATTGCTACCAGCTACACCATGGGCCTTGCGCATAAGAGAGGTGTCCATCTTCCTACCCATTGCCTCCTCATAGGCTTTTCTTAGTGACTCATCCCAAATGGTCATACCGAGATCGTGTCCATAAGCTGCCACATAGAGGAGATAATGTTCACAAGACTTTAATTCAATCTTCCTTTCTTCCAGAATCTCACAGAGATAGCCAATGACTCGCTTGATATGATCTATGTCGTGCTTGTTGTAGTACCAGAAACCAAGATCAGGGAACTCCCTCGGTGCCACAACACTTGCCATTTTCCCGTCAATTGCTTCCTCTATGCGAGGTAGGTCCACTTTTGGGTTTCCCCATGAAGGGGGAAGGTTCAATCCCATTACCTGATCCCGGAGCTGTTTAAATTTAAAATTTCCTTCCTCCAATACTTTCCCTTCTAGTCTTTTCAATGTTATGGATTGCTTTCCAGTTAACGGAAAAATTTTTGACTTTAAACCTTCAATTGCCTTATCACATTCAGGTAGCAAAGCAGAGAGTGTCGCAAACCAATCATTAAAATCTCCATTGTTAGGTCTATTTACATATTGTAATCCTTTGTACGGATCAAATCCTAATAAACCATTTATTCGGGAATATACCTGGTTATATCGTTCCCATAATTTTTCCGCTGTTTTTACAAATAAATCTTCTTCCTCCAAACGCCTTGTTAATGGTTTCCATTTTTGCTGGCTTTGTAAAATTTTTAATATTTGTGTTCTGAGAGATTCAAAAAATCCTAATTCAGCCCTAAATTGAGTTTCGTCCATAATCCTTATACTACCGCATCGTTGAAAAATTTCAATCCACATTTATGTTGAGGTTATCTACCAATTGTGTAAATATATCTTATGAAAACTAAGTCAAAGGATAGCCCATTGCCGAAGGATTATAGGCATGAGGAGGAAAGGAGAAAAAAATAATCCCCCAGTAGGTATTGCACATACTTATGAGTCCGAGAACGTGAAATACGCAATTATTCCTACGATCCACACTTAGATCCACAACTTCAATGGGCAGGTAAGCCAGAATATACTTCCTTTGATGTAGATGTAGTTTCTCTGCATATTCTTGAGTGTATTTCAACAAGAGACATTTTAAATGCTGTAAAACGCCCTGAACCAATTCAATTAGGACTGTTTGCTGATACACCTTTGTCGCTAGATAAACACATTGAATTTTATCGTCATGAAGTAAACTGGGCCAACCGGCTCATCTTGGGAGATTCCCTTTTAGTGATGAATTCCCTTCTTGTCAAAGAAGGCATGGCAGGAAAGGTGCATAGGTCCACCTTATGGCATTAAATATGCCTCAAACTTCCAGCCAAGGATTGATAAGCGAGAAAGTGATTTGTTACATAAGACAAATAAATTACTATTGTCTTTCTTAATTTACTTAAAAGAGTCAAAAAACTTCCCTTTGGGAAGAGACATCTCTATAGGGAAGGAATTAGATTGTAAGAGATGAAAGTATCTCAAATCGGGGATTATCATGAGCTTATCTCTTTGGATATAAAGCGAGCAGAAGAAGTACTCCGTTTGGCAAATATTTTTGTTGAAAGGGTTGAGCATTATCTCCAAAAGGAGTAACAACTATGTCCTTCTTCCTTGACAACCCAATTATTAATTCTTTAAAGAGCTAGGCTGATATTGGGATTATCGGGAGGGGTAGCCGGCGCTTGTGGAAGGTAGAAGGCTATAAGCAGTTTATCTCCTGTAAATTAATCTTTCTATCCAGCTAGCGTCCGCTACACGCAGGGTTAGCCTGCTATTTAAAGATGATCGTTCGGTTTCACCGGAATCTCTTTCAGATAAGCGATATAATCTTGGGGCAAGTTGTGTTCACGAGCCCCTGAAAGAACTATCTCCTTATACCACTTATAAGGCCGAGGATCATTTGTTAAGTTGTCGGATATGTATGTCACGGCCTCAACCATATTGTTACTTGGCAGCCAAATTTGAACGTTGACACGTGCATACCCACCTTCTAATTTATCTAATTTGTCTAAACCTTCTACGTTTATCTCATAGAGAACTCCCCATGTTATGTCCCCTGGACTTTGTACCAGATTAGCCTTGCCAGAACCGTCCTTACTACGCTTGTTAAAAACCACTTTCCTGTCCTTCAGAAACGCAAGTCCTAGCGTCTTTACAAAACCAATTCGCGAGCGAAGACATTTACTTAGCATATTAGAACCATAAGCAAAATATAAAATCCGCTTCATTGGGTACCCCTTGGTTCACAATTTTTGAGTACTGCGTTCATCTTCTTTCGCAGGTTTTGCCAAATTTCAGACTCCCAATCGGATTGTTTTAGCGTTTCAACATAACGACCTAACGCCTTCTCAAGCTCATCATGAAACAAGGTGGCATTTATCGTTTTTGTAGTTGGCTCGAATAAAGAACCTTTTCTTCGAATACGCCATCCATTGGTTGTCTCAGCTTGATGCAATATACCGCAACGAACCCCATTGTAAAAGTCACCTGCAAGATTAGAAAATATACCCAATCCTAACCCTTGGTTTGAACATCGCTGAAAAAAAGACCTGAAAGCGTCCCTGCTTCGGTAGTTGGTATTAGGCCAACCCTGCCAAAAAGATTCTAAAGCTTCTATCATTAAGCAACAAATGGCCATTATGCAAAAGCCATGCTTTCTAGAGGGATCCCCGCGCAATGGACTAATATAGCGCTCCGTAAATCGCTCCCTTATAAACTCCGCTATTCTTTCTCTATTTTTCTCCGCCTGATACTGACGATATTTTGCAATAGTTACTGAGCTAGAAAGCAAGATATCTTCCACCATTTGCAAACCTCCTAGCTCTTCATCATAACTTAAGATTAAAATACCCTACAAAATGCTTCAAGTAAAGTAGATCTTGATAATTTTTTGTGGAATTTTTAATGCAGTATCTATCGTTATACATTAATCCCCAAAATCCGCGATTGATTTTTGGAAAAGGGTATTTTTGACAAGAAAATGAGTGGAAATTAGAAGAGAAAAGTAGAGACTTCCATTTAAAAAGTGAGTATCTTACGATAATTGTTAAATTAAGC
>Ga0190363_1001913_pt1 | contig 12207 bp, 12 predicted proteins | sample 48721867_MG_FD_161272 | JGI IMG/M metagenome (GOLD analysis project Ga0190363, IMG submission 161272) | Hydrothermal vent microbial mat bacterial communities from Southern Trench, Guaymas Basin, Mexico - 4872-18-6-7_MG | ecosystem: Environmental > Aquatic > Marine > Hydrothermal vents >...
GGCAAAGCGCAATGATGTCCGCTTCTCACGGCTATACCGTATTGATCAAGAAACGATGCGACTTCATGCGGATGTAATCCTTCCACGTTAAAAGTCACTATTCCTGCTCTATTTTCAGCTTCTCTCGGCCCGTAGACTTTTACTCTCTTCATCTCTCTTAGTTTTTCAAGAGCTATTTTCGTTAATTTTTCTTCATGAATTCTTATAGCCTCCATGCCTACCTTATCAAGATATTCAACTGCCGCTGCTAAGCCTATAACGCCAGCTATATTTGGGGTACCAGCTTCAAATCTTAAAGGGATAGAGGCCCATTCAACGCTACATTCATCTTCTCTACAGTTTACATCACTTATTGTTCCCCCACCGCCAAAAAAGGGTTCTACCTCTTCCTCTATTTCTTTCTTCATATATAAAACTCCAATGCCAGTAGGACCTAACATCTTATGCCCGCTAAAAGCTAGAAAATCCGCATCAATTTTCTTAACATCTACAGGCATATGCGGTACGCTTTGCGCGCCATCTACTAGAAGCTTTGCATCGACTTCACGAGCCATCTTGACTATTTTCTCTAAATCATTTATTGTCCCTAGAACATTGGATACATGAACTATTGCTATTAGCTTAGTTTTTTCTGTGATTAATTCTTGAAGATTTTCATAGTCTAAACTGCCAACAGGGGATATATTCGCTACTTTAAGCCTAGCCTTTTTGATCTTAGAAACTATTCTCCAGGGCAGTATATTGCTATGGTGTTCCATTCTGCTAATTACTATCTCCTCTCCCTCGCCTATATTTTCTAGAGCCCAAGTACAGGCTACGAAGTTTATGGCTTCCGTAGTACTTCTAACAAATATTATTTCTTCTTCTTCGGCATTGATGAATTTGGCTATCTTACTTCTGGATTCGTCGTACATATCAGAAGCTTCTTGGCTAAGAGTATGCATGCCTCTATGAATATTCGCATTATGAGTCTCGTAGAATTTCTTGATGGCTTCAATGACTTGAATCGGTTTTTGAGAAGTAGCGGCATTGTCAAAATATATTAAAGGATAACCGTTAATTTTCCTATTTAAGATAGGGAAGTCCTTCCTTAACTTATAAGGGTTTAAAGCCATATCCTCCACCTATAATGAATATATAATAGTGTAATAATAGTGTGATGTCGGGGCGAAAGTGGGGATTTCAGATAAATACGTTAGGAAAGTGAAAGTGAGCTGTGCTTCTCTTAGAAGCTATACAGTAGAGCTTAGAAGAGAAGTTATTGACGAAGCTTTTGATAAAATACTCAAAAAGATTAAAATTCTGGTTAACATAGAAGGAGTTTTAATCCGCGGAGAATATAAGGGTAGTATTCTTATGTTATCTCCTAAAGGTAGAATAGCTATAATAAAAGGACCTGAAGAAGAAAAGATAAAAGAATTCTTGGATGATCTTTTCAGCTAAATTTTAAAATAGCTTTCTTAATTTAATGTCAATTTTAAAATTAAATCCTGAGAATCAGTATATTAATAGCTAACAGCAACCTTTTATAACATTGTGATATAGTACATGTTGTGATAAATTCATGGATGGACGTGCATTAAGAAGCGTAGAAGAATTAATTAAATTCCATGGAAAGCCTAAGAGAGAAGTCTATTTTGACGGCGAAAATTCAGGGAGAGTACTCAAAGAAGTAATAGAGGCTATGCTACCCTATTTCCGAGATATTGGATACGGCCATCCATCTATAACTAATAAACCAGGATGGGAGGCATATGAGGTTTTTTCTAAAGCCTCGGAGTTAATAGCCAAAACTTTGAACGTAAGTCCTCAAGATCTAATATTTACGCACAGTGGCACCGAGGCTAACAATCTTGCCGTTCTAGGAGGGGTTCGAGCAAATAAACATCTAGGGAAGAAGATAATAGTATCCGCAATAGAACACTTAAGCGTAATATTTCCAGCAAAAGAACTAGAGAAGGCAGGTTTTAAAGTAATAGAGGTACCAGTAGATAATGAGGGTTTCGTAGACTCGGATATTCTAGAGAGTTTTGTAGATAACGATACTGTACTAGTAAGTATTGGATACGTAAACCATGAGATAGGAACGATACAAAAGCTAAGAGAGATCATAGAAAAAATTCGTGATAAAAACCCAGATACTATAATCCATAGCGATGTTGTAGACGCATATGGTAGAATACCTCTAGATTTAACAAAACTGGATCTCGATATGGCAACTCTCAGCAGTCATAAAATTAAAGGACCTAGAGGAGTAGGCGTCTTATATCTAAAAGAGGGAGTAAAGCTGGAGAAGATAATTTATGGACAACTGAGTACTCAAGAATACTGGCCTGGAGTTGAAAACGTTCCTTTAGTAGTAGGTTTTGCTAAAGCGGCCGAGATTAGGTTTGCAAACTTTGAAGAAGAAATAAATCATATGAAAAAACTGAGAGATATGCTGATTAAAGGCATAATGGATAGAGTGCCTTACGTCATACTTAACGGACCCAGCGGAGAACGCCGTGCTCCAGATAACGTTAATCTAAGTTTTCTATACTGCGAAGGAGAGGCTCTCACAATAGAATTTAGTTTTAATGGAATATATGTTTCCAGCGGGAGTGCCTGTACTACTAGAGTTTTAGAACCAAGTCATGTTCTAGTAGCTATAGGTAGGAAGTATGAAGAGGCTCATGGAAGCGTGCTATTTAAAATAGATCCGGAACATACTATTGAAGATATAAAATATACATTAGAGGTAGTGCCTAAAGCGGTTGAGAGAATTAGAATGATAAGCTCCGCTAAACCGGGGGAGGTTTAAATGGCTAGCAGAATTCCTCTACCATATAGTCCTAAAGTTCTGGAACTTTTCAGAAACCCCAAAAATCTAGGCAAGATGGAAGACGCTACGGCATCAGCTACTGCTGGAAGCCTTGCATGCGGCGATATGATAGCTATATATCTCAAAATCAATGAAAACGACATAGTTGAAAAAGCCAGTTTTGAAAGTTATGGATGTGCAGCTAATATAGCAGCAGCTAGTGTTTTAACAGAAATGGTGAAAGGAAAGCCTCTAAAGGAGGTATGGAAAATCACGTGGAAACAGATTTCTGACGAGCTTGGAGGCCTGCCAGCTATAAAGTATCACTGTGGCATATTAGCCATAGGTGCTTTAAGGCGGGCTATAAGAGCATATTATAAAAAGAAAGGTCGAAGACCGGAGTGGCTACCAGAAAATCTTACAGCTGAAGAGAGACAAGCACTCGAAGAAGAGGAGCTTATAGAGAAGCTGGCTAAAATGCGAAAAATATTAAAAAATGAAGATTAATGTTTTTTGAAATGCTTTAAAACTATCTGTATCTCTCTAAGTACCCTTCTTATAATCGCTAAAGTTTCTCTATATTTGCCTTCTTCAACTTTATCTCTCGCAGTCTCTAATAGATTCTTCCATTCCACTATTTTATTTAATATAACCTCTTTCTTTTCTTCGCTCATATTGCTATTCCTGACACGCTCAGCGGCTCTATCTAAGAAATCTTCTATCCTATCAATAGCGGTTAATATCTTATCTTTTTTACTTTCTGAAAACTTTCTTGTAGCTTCCTTCAATAGATCAGCAGCTTCTTTCGTACTAGCCCAAGCTTCATGGCAATACTCGGCAGCTTTAATGAATTTCTTATCTTTAAGAGCTTCTACAGCTTTGTCTAAGTAAAATTTGGCTTCATTAAGTTTCAGCTCCGCCTCTGTAACATTTACCCCAAGCTTTTCCAATCTATCGGCTATTCTTTCAAGTCTAGCTATTACTCTCCTACACCTCTTGATAGATGCTACTAGTTTCCTCAGCTTCTCGTCGTAATCTAGTAAATCCCAAATTTCTTTGACTATGCCTTTATACTTCTCTCCAGCTTTTCTGAGAAGATCCTTTGCAGTTTCGATATCTCCTTCTTCTAGTGCTTCTTCAGCTTTTTCTAAAAGAGCTTTGGCGGCATTTAGTTCCTCTATCAGTCGTTTATAATCATCCTCTCCTATTTTATCTTTATTTTCTTCTAGCTTTCTTCTAAGTATCTCGTTAAGTTTCTTTAACCTATCTATAAGCTTCCGTAATGACGTTACTCGACTCTCTTCTTCAGTCTCTGCCGCTATGGCACTTGCGTAAGCTAGCGACCCCAGCAGTACAATCAATATTAATATCATAGCTATTGCCTTCATTCAATCACCTAACATAACAATATCCAAGGAAGTCCATAAGGGATTCTGCGGAAAAATTATTTCATTTAGTTCCGCTTATTTTCTACCATGCATAAGATAACCCTTCTAGTAGCGTTTATGCTACTTATCTTCTTCTGCCAGTTATCTTATACGCAGGAAATCAATAACATAAAATTCCTAGTATACGAAGACGGATGGGTTGAGGTTAATTTTCTGGTAAAAAATGAGGAACTTGGCATTCTTGATCTAAGCCTGTATGGAGATCCTGAAATCATAACAGTTACTGATGAAAGTGGAGAACCGCTAGACTATGATTTAGAAAGCACTACAGAAGGTTTATTGTTAACCGTTTATGCTTTTGAAGCTAAAGAAATCAATATAACCTATTTAACTCAAAGTCTTACCAGTAAAAGCGGTAAAATATGGGTCTTTCATGTAGATGTAAACTCTACGTTTACGATTTTCATGCCATCGAATTCCTTTATTTTCAAAATATCCGAACCTCCTCTTGAAGTTGTAGAGGATGAATATTTGATTCTAGTTATGCCTCCTGGAAGCCACGAAATAGAATACCTAGTTCTTCCTCAAAAAAGCGATGAGGGAAAAGAGGATTATTGGCCTTTATTAGTCATCCTCGCGTTATCCGCCGGGATAATAGCGATTGCTGGATATTTAGGATTGAAGAAAATAAGGCATAAAATAGCAATACAGCAATTATCTGAAATTGATAGAGATATTATCAATTTCTTAAAAAAACGTGGAGGGAGAGCTTTTCAGCATGAGATAGGGAGAGAACTTGAAATACCCAAAACAACTCTCTGGCGGCATATTATAAGACTTTCCGAAAGAGGATTGATTGAGATTAGAAAAGAAGGAAAATATAACCTCATTATCTTGAAAATTTAAATTCTAACACATATATTTGAAATATCAAACCTTCTATAACATAAAATTTTATTATAATACTTATAAATATTAACTTAATTGTTAAATAATTGAAATTATGAGTATACCTCTAATTGAGGAAAAGTTCTCGGAAATTGAAGTACAGACGACTCACGGCAAGATAAGGCTACCCGACCACTTTAGAGGGAAATGGTTCGTGCCTTTTAGCCATCCAGCTGATTTTACACCTGTATGTACTACAGAATTTGTAGCATTTGCGAAATGATATGAAGATTTTAAAAAACTAGGAGTAGAACCTATAGGTCACAGCGTAGACAGTACGTTCAGTCATATCAAGTGGATAGAATGGATAAGAGAGAAACTAGAAGTAAATATTCCATTTCCCGTTATAGGAGATCCTCGCGGAACTCTAGCTGAAAGATTAGGTTTTTTCACGCGCAATCCACTACTCATACTGTTAGAGCTGTTTTCATAGTAGACCCGAATGGCATTATTAGGGCAATACTGTACTATCCTCAAGAGCTCGGGAGAAATATAAATGAAATCTTGCGAATGGTTAAAGGATTACAAATATCAGATAAATACAAAGTGGCTCTACCAGCTAACTAGCCGAATAACGAGCTTGTTGGAGGACATGCCATAATCTCGCCTCCGTCGACTGTAGAAGAGTTTGAGGGAAGATTAGAAAAATACGAATGTTTCGACTGGTGGTTCTGTCATAAGGAACTTCCTCCTGAAGAAGCCGAAGTTGCTAGAAAATTTCTAGAACGTATAGCTAAACTTCCAAAATAATTTAACCTAAAATATTTTTTACTACTTAACTTTTACTATTTATTATTTTAAAATTAGGAAATTATTCTAGGCTAACGTTTTATGTCTATAAAGATAACGTTTAAATACGACGTATAACGAATAACCCTTAAGTACCTGTCGAGGGGTCCTCTTGCGGGCAAGCGTTATAGAGGCAGAGAACGCGAGGATAGCATATTGTATAGGAACTGGAAAATATAAATATTTCCATGCTAAAGATCCATACTTACACTCTTTGGCAAATCTCTTGGTAGATAATAAGGAATCTGCGGGAACTATAGAAATAACATCTGGCAGGGTAAAACTTCTATTTCACGATGACGCGGTTATAGCTGTCACCGGAGATTGTGAAGTAAAAATAGGAAACACAGAAGCATCTCCATGGCAGGCACTCCCTGTGGCAAAAGGTTCATGCGTAGAAGTTTCATCTAATTCTATAGCATATATAGCTGTTGTAGGAGGATTTGAAACTCCATACCTAGTATTAAGTCTTGCCAAGAATAGAGTTCTAGGCTTTTTCTCTAATGGCAGGCTTTCCCAATTGATAGATGAACTCCCTGCAAGACGAATACCACAAACATTTAGAAGGAAAAGCGGAGAATTTAAAGATGGAATATATCGCGCCGCGCGTTCTCTTAAAGCGGCATTAGAAGCTTACAAGAGAGGGGCTAAGTTGGTCAGAGTTAAAGTCAATGGACGAGTTTACGAAGCCTGGGTTGAAGAAATAGCATAAATAACTCCTTCTTAGGTGTTTTTCATGGTTAAAGATCGATTTAAAAAGTTAGAAGAGTATAGACGGTTAGCCCATTTAGGAGGAGGGCTTGAAAGAATAGAAAAACAACATAGAAAGGGAAAACTTACCGCTAGGGAGAGACTTAACTTACTCGTAGATCCCGGCTCGTTTATAGAACTAGGAGATTTCATACTTCATCGAGCCACAGGTTTTGGCATGGATAAATTTTTCGCATTGGGAGATGGCGTGGTAACAGGTCTAGGCGAAATTGATGGGAGAAAAGTGGCATTATATTTGCAAGATTTCACGGTTAAAGGCGGTAGCGTAGGAGAAATGCACGCTATGAAGATAGCGAGGACTATAGAGCTGGCTATAAAGCTCGGAATACCAGTTATAGGTATAAATGACTCGGGAGGAGCTAGAATACAAGAAGGCATCGACAGTTTGAAAGGCTATGGAGAAATATTCTATAGAAACGTAATGGCGAGCGGCGTAATACCGCAGATAGTAGCTATAATGGGGCCTTGCGCTGGCGGAGCTGTCTATTCACCTGCTCTAGCCGATTTTATAATAATGACTCGTAAAACCAGTTTTATGTTCATAACAGGGCCTAAAGTAGTTAAAACCGCTATTGGAGAAGAGGTGACATTTGATGAATTAGGAGGAGCTGAAGTACATGCTTCAAAAAGCGGCGTGGCTCATTTCATCGTAGATAGTGAGAGAGAAGGAATAGAACTTATAAAGAAACTCCTATCCTACCTGCCTTCTAACAACTTAGAAGATCCACCATATCTAGACACGGGAGACGATCCCAACAGAACGAGCAGCATATTGGACACAATAGTACCCGATGATCCAATAAAACCTTACGATGTTAAAGATGTTATAGAAACCGTGTTAGATAAAGAGACATTCCTCGAGGTACAAGAACACTTTGCTAGAAATGCCGTAGTAGGTTTCGGTAGGTTAAACGGCCATGTAGTTGGAGTAGTGGCGAATCAACCAGCTATACATGCCGGTGTACTCGACATAGATTCTAGCGATAAAATCTCCAGGTTCGTCAGGTTCTGCGATGCATTCAATATTCCAGTTATAACTTTCGTAGACGTACCGGGATTTATGCCTGGTACACATCAAGAACATGGAGGAGTTATTAGACACGGAGCTAAAATAATATATGCGTATTCAGAAGCTACTGTTCCTAAAATCACAGTAATATTACGGAAAGCGTATGGAGGGGCTTACATAGCTATGGGTAGTAAACATTTGGGAGCCGATGTAGTTTTAGCCTGGCCAACTGCCGAAATAGCGGTTATGGGTCCTGAAGGAGCTATAGAAATAATCTACAGGAGAGAGTTAGCCGAAGCCGAAAATCCAGAGGAACTTGCTAAGAAATTCGTTGAAGAATATAGAGAGAAGATAGCTAACCCATATGTTGCATCTTTCAGAGGCTATGTAGATAAAGTGATAATACCTCACGAAACTAGACCTTTCCTAGCGGCAGTTCTAGATCATCTACTCTCTAAAAGAGAGAAGCCTCCGAGACCTCCTAGGAAACACGGAATACCTCCAGTATAACGAAAACTCTATTATCTACAATCTCTATATCCGGGATTAATATGGATGAAAAGATAATAGTAGCCTTAGCATCAGTCTACGGCTATATACTAAAACAGGTCAAGGACAAAAGTAGAAATAAGCCGGTTAGAAAAGCTAAAATAAATTCTTGGCGTTTAGCAGCAAAACTCGACATATGTGAAGATTATATTTAATATACTTGTTGTTTTCGTAACGGATAAATAAGAGGCTTAAGTTCATACACTTGCCTGCGTGGGAATGTGAGTAGAAAATTCAGAGTAACAATCGATGACGAAGTCTATGAAATAGAAATAGAGCTAGCTGATGCCGAGAGCGAAATCGAGCTTCTTAAAAAATTATTTACAAAATCCAAGATTAGAGAACTAAAAAAAGTAGAAACATTACCAAAAGTTTCAGATAAAGTAATAGTCGCCCCTATGACGGGTAAGGTTTTAGCCTTAAAGGTAGGATATAATAGCGAAGTTAAAGAAGATACGGTTATAGCAGTTCTCGAATCTATGAAAACTCAGGTAGAAATAACAGCTGGTAAGAGAGGCAAAGTTAAAAGAATTTTTGTAGAGGAAGGACAGGTAATAAAGCAAGGACAACCTCTACTAGAACTGGAAATCACTTAGAAGATTCTATCAATAGCTTTTCAAGAGAAAAGGAGTCTATTTCCTTTATTCCATTCTCGGTTTCAAGTACTAAAGAACCTGTTTGTCCTATTCCTTTCAAGATTCCGCTAAACTTGCCTGTTTCGCAGATAGCTACAACTTTCTGACCTTTCCCATATAACATTTCTTCTACTTTCTCTATAATGACCTGCTCTTTCCTTCTTTCTAAAATGGCGATGTATTTATCAAATTCACGCAGTATTTCATCTAGCAACTCTAATATATCTAGTTTATAGCCAAGCACTTCAAGAATTGTAACAACGCTATCCTGTAAGTCAGCTGGAAGATCTCTCAAATAAAAGTTAACATTTATCCCTACTCCTATAATGGCATGTACAACGTCGTCACTATCAATCTTGACGTCCACCAATACACCACTTATCTTCTTACCATCTACCACTATATCGTTAGGCCATTTTATCCAAGCGTTTAAACCTTTCAACCTTAAAACTTCTACGACAGAAAGAGACATTGCTAAGCTTAGAAAGGGTACAACGCTCGCAGGAATACAAGTTTTAAGCACTAGCGAAAACCATAAACCACCAGGCGGAGAAGCCCACGTCCGTCCCCGTCTACCAATACCACTCGTCTGATACCCGGCGATAATCGCTAACTTCTCACTTCTCTTCATAACACTTCTGGCTATAATCATCGTAGATCGCGTTTTTCGAACATAGAGGAAATCTGTTAAAGAATGCGTCAGAGAGGAACCTTCGCTCACATATTCGCCGCTTTTAACCTTCATCATCCAAGAGATATAGTATCGACGCAGATATATAACGTGTTTCAAGTGTATAAACGTATGCCCGAACCTCCCTTTAAAAAGATACTCATAGCTAATAGAGGAGAGATCGCTGTAAGAATAATAAGAGCAGCAAGAGAAGAAGGCATAAAAACGGTAGCGGTTTACTCCGACGCTGACAGAAATTCGCTCCATCGGCTTCTGGCAGATGAATCCGTATGGATAGGCAATCCTCATCCTCGTTATAGTTATCTTGATATAGAGAAGATAATAAATGCTGTGAAGAAAACCGATGCTGAAGCTGTACACCCAGGCTACGGTTTTCTAGCAGAAAATCCACATTTCGTGGAACGGTTAGAAGAGGAAGGCATTGTCTTTATAGGGCCTCCTAGCCACGTGCAAAGGCTTGTAGGAGATAAATTAGGGGCTAGGAAGAAAGTATCAGAAGTCGGAGTGCCTATAGCTCCAGGCACGCTTAGCTCTGTATCGATCGAGAATGCTGTCGAAGTAGCGGATAAAATAGGCTATCCTCTAATAGTTAAACCGGCAGGCGGTGGAGGAGGCATAGGGATGGCTATAGTATATAGCGAAAAAGAGCTTCTTGAAGCTGTAGAGAGGGCATCTAAGCTAGCTAAATCCACTTTTGCAAACCCGGAGGTTTATATAGAAAGATATTTTCCCAAGGCCAGACATATAGAAGTTCAAATACTAGCCGACAGTCATGGAAACGTAATTCACCTTTATGAAAGAGAATGCTCTGTCCAAAGACGTTTTCAAAAACTCATCGAGGAATCTCCTTCACCGGCCTTAGATGAAGAAGGAAGAGATAGAATAACAAGTCTAGCGGTAAAAGTCGCTAAAGCGGTAGGTTATATCAACGCTGGAACAATAGAGTTTCTATATATACCCGATCTAGATGAATTCTATTTCCTAGAGGTAAACTCTAGAATACAGGTCGAGCACCCAGTAACTGAAATGGTTACTGGAATTGATATAGTAAAAGAACAATTCCGAATAGCGGCAGGCGAGAAACTTAACATAAGCCAAAACGAGGTTGAACAGAAAGGACATGCGTTCGAAGCTAGAATATACGCTGAAGACCCCCTTCGAAATTTTATGCCTTCACCTGGTGTAATTACAAACTATTTGCCACCAAGCGGTCCTGGAGTTAGAGTTGATTCTGGAATATATCCAGGCTATGAGATACCTTCTTTTTACGATCCTTTAATACTTAAGTTAATCGTCTGGGGTAAAGATAGATTAGAAGCTATTAAGAGAATGAGAAGAGCTCTTGAAGAAACAGTAATTGAAGGAGTAGCAACCAACATAGTCTTTCACGAAGTCGTATTTAGAGATGAGGCGTTTAACAATGGAATTATAACTACGAATTTTATTAAAGAAAGAGAAATACTTAAAAAAGTTAAAGAATATAAGAGTAAGAGATTAAAACTACCCATAATGGTTGAAGAGAAGAAAATATTTAAAGAGCATGAAAGAGAAGTTCAAATAGATGCATGGAGATTCTCGGCTAAGCTTGGCTTATAATTCTAGTTACTCAAATTAAACTATAAGAAACTCTTAGCTTCTATTTTATTCAATAATTAATATATTTTTACTCATATAATGAGGTATTAAGCCTCGAAGTTTCTAAAGATAGATAAATTTTTTTACCATGACAACATAGAAATAACAGGTGGAAAATGTCATGAAAAGGGAAAAAGAAATAGCCATGAAAATATTAAGAAAAGATCCTCGCGTAAGAAGATTGCTAATGGATCTGCCTAAAGAACTTTCTGAAAAATTCACTTTCAGTTTGAGAGATTTAGCAAAAAGACATAGTATATCCTATGGCAGAATATCTAAAATCATAGAGCGATGGCATAAAAACAATATATTAAAGATAAAGGCGATACCTAATTATCATGTACTAGGATTAAGGTTACTTCTGGTTTTTGTAGAACCTAAAACAGAGGATTGGATTAAAAAAGCTACGGAAATGCTATACTTTAGATTTGGAGGATGGGCATACGGAAATGGAAAATATGCATTAATGCTACTCACTCCTCCGCTCAACAAAGTTGAGGATCATTTAACATATATAGAGGAAAACATAGGTAAAATGAAAGACTATTACATTCTTAATCGATTGCTGCCAGCAATGCCTAATCTAGATTACTTGTTTGAGGAAAAAACACCTTGGAGTAAACTGCCAATAAGGGAGGCTAGAGAAGTACTTTATAGAATAGTATTCGATAAATTAGATATACTGAGCTTATCGAAGCTAGAACATGATGGTCTAGTTAGGATAACTGATTTATCTAGGGAACTGAAAACAAATAGAAAGACTCTTGAGTACAGGCTTAGAACTAGAGTGAGAAATCTTATAGAAGGCTTTTCGCTAGAATTGAACCTATTAGAATACGATGAAGCGCCTAAACATCTATTCGTCATATGGGGAGACCACGTATATAAGCTATCCTCGACCGTAGCTTCACCATATCCTACTGAAGTATATTTAGGAGATAAAGTTGCGGCGATGCTTATAGATCTTCCGAGCAAAGAGAGGTTAGGCTTCT
>Ga0190363_1001915_pt1 | contig 12204 bp, 14 predicted proteins | sample 48721867_MG_FD_161272 | JGI IMG/M metagenome (GOLD analysis project Ga0190363, IMG submission 161272) | Hydrothermal vent microbial mat bacterial communities from Southern Trench, Guaymas Basin, Mexico - 4872-18-6-7_MG | ecosystem: Environmental > Aquatic > Marine > Hydrothermal vents >...
AATATTGGTTTGACAAGGATACTAAAACATTGTATTTTATTGGAAAAGACAATATACCGTTTCATACGCTAATTTTTCCAGCATTACTAATGGCAACCCACGAGGGTTATAACCTTCCATGGAATGTCTGCACAAATGAATGGCTAATATTTGGCGGACAAAAATCCTCTAAAAGCCGAAGAATAGGTGTTTGGATAGATGAAGCACTAGAAATGTTTCCAGTTGATTATTGGAGATACACATTAATTTCAATACGTCCAGAAACAAAGGATTCGGATTTCACATGGAAAATATTCATTGAAAAAGTAAATTCGGATCTAAATGATACATTAGGAAACTTCATTCATAGAGTATTGAAGTTCATAAATAGCTATTTTGAAAGTAGAATTCCAGAGCCAACTAAGCTGGATGATCTGGATAATAAAACACTAGATGCAATCAAGAATAAAGTTAACTCCGTTAGTGAAGCACTAAGCAAGTTTCAGTTGCAAGCGGCATTACGTGAAGCAATAGACCTAAGCCGCATTGGAAATAGATATCTAAATGAGAAGAAACCTTGGGAAAAAATCAAGACAAATCCTGAAATCGCAGCAAACACTTTATATGTTTCTGCTCAGATAGTTAAGGCTCTATCAATCATACTTGAGCCATTTATTCCCATAACCGCGAAAAGAATTCGAAAACTTCTAAATCTGCCGGAGAAATTTCTCTGGGATGATGCATACAAACTTCTACCAGCTGGCCATAAAATTGAAGAAGCAAAGCCTTTATTCAGTAAAATTGAAGCTTCCGAGGGAGAGCTTCAAAACATGCTTGACAAGATTAGAATTAGCCAAGAGAAGATATCAATCGAAGAATTTTTGAGGATAGATATGCGGGTTGGAAAAATAATTAAAGTCGAAACTATACCTAAATCACAAAATCTACTAAAATTAACAATCGATATAGGTGAAGGGGGACCTAAAACCGCTGTTGCTGGAATAGCTAAATACTATAAGCCTGAAGAGCTTGAGGGCAGATACATTGTAGTTGTAACAAATCTGAAGCCGAGAAAAATATTCGGTGTAGAGTCGGAAGTGATGATTTTAGCCGCACAAGATAAGAACAACGTGGTATTTATAGAACCTGAAAAGCCTATAAATCCGGGAAGTAAAGTAAGGTAGCGGATGGAATTCTTGCCATTAAAAATCGACTTACATATACATACCTGCTATTCTGGAGATAGCACCATAACCTTAAAAGAGTTAGTTCTTCAGCTTAAGAGAAAAAGGTTGGATGGAGCGGCAATAACCGACCATGATACCGTTGAGGGAGCCCTAAAATTAACTAAAATGGTAAATGAAATGAACAACTACAAAAAACTACTGATAATACCTGGAATAGAAGTTTCCACCAAACGCGGACACATAATTGGTATCAACATTACAACTCCAATTCCAAAGGGCTTAAGCGTTAGGGAGACTATTGAAAGGATTCATGAGGCGGGGGGCATAGCTATTGCAGCTCACCCACAAACGCTCTTCAAGAACGGCGTAGGTTTAAATCCAGAGATACTTTCTTTTGGTCTAGATGCTATTGAAGTCATTAACTCATCACTCTTTCCATTTCAACTGTTAACTCATATAACTAGGAAATTTGCTGAACAGTATGGTATACCGCAGACTGCAGGAAGCGATTCGCACATACCAGAAAGTATAGGTTTGGCTTATACACTAATAGATAGTAATGAAACAAACATAGATGATGTCATTAATGCCATCAAAAAAGGATTAACAACACCATTGGGCAAAGGGATACCATTTTCATTAAGAATAAAAAAATTTTTGGAAAAGAAGAGACGTAAACGTCGAGTTTAGCCCTCTAGATCTAATACTGGAATTTCTTGTAAATCTAAGTCGACACTTAATTGTTTTTCAGATCTTTCAGGCTGGGGATCCAAGTCGTATAGTTCAGTAGCTTTGGATCCAAATCCACTTAGCAGATAAGGCGACTTAACGCCAGTCATAACTAATGTAACCCTTAATGTTCCTTTTAGGTTCGGGTCTATCCGCGCACCCCAGATAACCAATGCATCCTCGCTCATCATTTGAGTTATGATCTCGCCTACCGTATTTGCTTCTTCTATTGTTAGGCTTTCATCTCCTGAAACATGAATTAGAGCGCCGTTTGCACCGCTATAATCTATGTCAAGCAATGGCATTCTAAGCGCCTTCTGAACAGCGTCTTCAGCTCTATTAGGGGCATCTGATTCACCTATACCTGCTATTGCAACGCCACCACGCTTCATTATTGTTCTAAAGTCTGCGAAATCCAAGTTTATTAGACTTGGCATCGAAATTACTTCAGTTATACCCTTAATCATGTTAGCTAGAACTTGATCTCCAACCCGGAAAGCTTCGTTTATTGGTAGCTGCGGCACAAGCCACATCAGCTTATTGTTGTCGATGACAATAACCGTATCACACTCTCTTCGCATTTCAGTTAATCCCTTGAGGGCATAAGCGATTCTCCCTCTCTCGATCTTGAAGGGCATTGTAACAACACCAACAACTATTGCGCCCTTTTCACGCGCTAACTTAGCAACCACTGGAGCGGCGCCTGTTCCTGTTCCACCACCCATCCCCGCGGTCACAAAGACTATGTCAACATCATTTAGAACTTTCTCAACTTGCTCAATAGATTCTTCAATTGCTGCCCTACCAATATTAGGGTCTCCGCCGGATCCAAGACCTCTCGTCAGCTTCTCGCCTATAAGAATTTTTTGATGAGCATGCACAGCGTTTAAATGTTGTAAATCAGTGTTAATTGCTATGCATTCAGCGCCAACTATGCCTGACTCCATGAGTCTGCTAACAGTGTTATTTCCAGCTCCGCCAACACCAATAACCAATATACGGCAATATCCAGGTTCCCTTAAACCCCTCTGCAAGTTCTCACTCCACATATATTGGAGTGCTTTATCGGCTAGCTTTGCCATGGCGTTTCCGTCTCCATAATTCAACTTCAATCAAATCTCGTATAGCTGCTCTAATAGCTTCAGCTCTATGCGGATAATACCGCCTATTAACTAACTCATCCAAGGCCTCTAAATACGGTTCAGGAAGATATATTGTTATGAGCTTCATAACACATCACCGGATAAAAATGCTATGAGATGACATAAATCACTGCATAATAATATTAAAATATGAATTAATCATGTTTGTTCCTTTATCTTATAAAATTAACTGTTCGATTTAACGAATTTTTATTAAAGAATATGAGTATTCGGGGGAGAATGATTTTTTAACTCTTAAAATTTTTGTCTCAAAGAGTATTAGAAGATCGAAGTTTTAGTCCGAACACTTAGGATGGATGATGGTTTTGTTAAGTAATTATTTTTTGGTTTTTATTTTAAGAGTGGAGTAAGCTTATATAGTTTGTTTCGACCATTTATTGGTTAAATTGTCTGGTATGAGTATTCAAGCGAATATAAGGCATATGGAAAATAAAGTGGATTCTTCTAGTACGAGTAGGGTTGTTTATGTTGAAAGTTATGGTTGTGCCGCGAATAAAGCTGATCTCGAGATAATGCTCGCTCACATTCTAGATTCTGGATATAGAATATCTAGTAATTTAGATGAAGCGGATATTATAGTAGTGAACACTTGCGGCGTTAAGAAACCAACTGAAGATAGAATATTGAATAGGTTACGTTTATTTAGTTGTCTAAATAAACCACTTATTGTTACAGGTTGCTTACCGAAGATAAATTTAAAGTCAATACTTAAGGCTGCCCCAAACATTTCAGTAATTCTAGATCCGTATAGTGTCGATAAGATTGTTTCGGCGTTAAAGTTGGCTGAAAGAGGCGAGAAGAAACGAATATTCTTCTCAGATAAACCTAACGTTAAGTTAAAAGAGCCAAAGATAAGGCTTAACAAAGTAATCGAGATAATTCCAATATCCGAGGGGTGTTTAGGCGCATGCTCTTTCTGCTGTGTCAGATTCGCTAGAGGCACATTATTTTCGTATCCAGCTGACTTGATTATTAAGAGACTTAGAGATGCGATTTCGGAAGGCGCTAAAGAGATCTGGTTAACATCTCAAGATAATGGAGCATACGGGTTGGATGCAAAAACAAATCTAGCTGAGCTCCTCAGAAAATGTTGTATGGTTAATGGTAAATTCTTTATTAGAGTTGGAATGATGAATCCAAATCACGTCCTAAAAATGCTACCAGATCTAATAGACACCTATAAAAATAAGCGAATATTCAAGTTTCTACATTTACCAGTTCAAAGTGGAGATGATGAAATTTTAAGATTAATGAACCGACGATATACAGTTGAAGACTTTAAAGCCATAATTAATTCATTTAGGAAGGAAATTCCGGACATAACGATAGCTACAGATGTTATTTGTGGCTTTCCTAGTGAAAGTCGAAAAGCGTTTGAAAAAACCCTGAAACTTATTGAAGAGGTTAAACCAGACATAGTTAATATATCTAAATTTTTCCCGAGACCGAACACTCCAGCCGCACGTATGAAGCAAATTGATTCCAAAGAAGTAGCATTTAGAAGTCGCATGATGACCAAACTCGCGAGTGATATCTCGCTTAAAAGAAACGAGGCTTGGATTGGCTGGGAAGGCGAAATATTAGTAGATGAAAAGGGGATAAGAGACTCATGGATTGGAAGAAACTATGCCTATAAACCTATAGTTGTGAGGAGTCAAGAAAATCTTCTCGGAAAATTCATTAATGTAAAGATTATTGAAGCTCACACAAATTACTTAGAAGCAAAGATAATATGATTCGGTTAGCTACTTTACTCATGATCAATTAATTTTTCAACATCACTAGCTAATCTTAACTTAAATTTTAAGAAAACCACATATATTGCTCCATAGCTTCAATAATCGCTTTGATGTTTCTTAGTGAAGTTGGCGGATGAACTTCAGCCTCGATCATTAAACCACCTCTTCTCATAGCGAGTTCTTCCACGATAAGTCTTATATGTTCTTTAATTTCTTCAGGTCTTCCAAAAGGTACGAGGTATTGTCTATCAACATCCACATCTACGCAAACCTTGCCTTTACACAAGAACTTTATGTTCTCTAAACCATTTACTCTATCTTGTATGTTCAATACGCTAGCACCTGTATTTATCAATTGATCCATTACCTCAACAATGTGACCATCTGAGTGAAAATATACATGGGTACCCGTTTCTCTTATCCGCTGGAAGATCTTCCGATAGCTTGGATATATAAATTCTCTGAATATTGATGGACTTATGGGCATTCTGGTCTGCGTTCCTAAATCATCTCCAAAATATATTATGTCTATTTTACCAAATTTTAGAAGGTTGTTTACTAAATCCAAAATATACTCTGTTAATTCTTCAATTAAATCGTATATTTGAGGTGGTCTCACTATAAAGTCTTTCATAAGATTTGTAAAACCTCTAAGGTAATAAAGTCTTTGAAAGAAAAAGCCATGCATTAGGGATACTTGAACTAATTTATTTTCTGCTTTTAGTTTCTCCAGATTTTCAAATACGGTGTTCCATGGCGTAAGCTTATCTGATCCTTCAGAGGGCAAACCTTCTTCAGGGTTCGGAAACTTGTAGCTCTTGAAGTCTTCCCAATTTTCAAGTGGATGTTTTACAACTTGCCCTTGATAACCCTCTATGTTAAATCTCCATATACATCCAAAGGGATCCTTAATTAAACGATTAACTCTTAAAACGCCAATTTTATCACTATACTGGATGGCCCTAGGCTCAAAATTGGGAAAAAGTAGCGGATGCTTTATGGCTATTCTCTCGAGCTTCTCCCGATAAGTATTCCAGGTAGGCCATGTAATGAGTACGCGGCAAGGTATATACTCTGGATATTCAAATTCTACGCTTCTTAAGTAATTCTCTCTATAAGATAGGGTGGGTTTCCTGCAACACATATCAGTTATTCTGGAGATGACAAATTTAAACACTTATTTTTTAATAAAGACTAGCAGAAATATTAAGATTAAAGAACAAAGAACTAATTTAAACTATATGGCGTGTATATCTGGTTTGATCTACTTATGGAAAGTGGAGAGGAATATATGTGGAAGATCGGCATTTTAACCCGTAATGAAAATTCTTGGTGCTCAATGCAATTAAAGGAGGCAGCTACCAAATACAGTTTGCAACCGCTCTGCTTTAGCTTTCCGAAGCTTATGGCTAGAGTTGGTTTTAAACCAGAGGTTTCTTTGGATGAGATTGACGTTCTTAGGAACCTTAAAGCCATAATAGTACGGCCGATTGGACGGGGATCTCTAGAGGAGATAATTTTTCGTATGGATTTGCTCCATAGGCTCGAAAGACTCGGCCTATACATTCTCAATCCTCCACATGCAATAGAACGTTCAGTTGACAAATATTATGCTTTATCACTTCTCGAGGAGGCAGGCTTACCAGTTCCACGGACAATCGTCACCGAAAGCGCCCGTGAAGCCCTGAAAGCCTTTAATGATTTGGGTGGAGATGTGGTGGTTAAGCCCATATTTGGTTCCCGCGGAATAGGCTCAACAAGGATTTCGGATCCAGACATCGCTGAGAGAATATTTAGAGCTCTTGAATTCCATCATCAAGTAATATACTTACAGGAGTTTATACCCCACGGAAATTACGATATACGGGTTTTCGTTTTAGGCGGACGGATTTTAGCGGCTATGCGCAGACTCTCAAATTTATGGAAAACCAATATAAGCTTAGGGGCTGAGCCGGTGGCATACAAGCCGACAAAAGAGATTGAACAATTGGCTGTAAAAGCCGCCGAAGTTATTGGCTGTGAAGTTGCTGGCGTCGATATACTTGAAAGCGAAAGAGGAAACTTTATTGTTGAGCTTAATAGTCAACCAGGATGGAAAGGCCTGCAAAGTGTAACAAGAATTAATATAGCGGAAGAAATCATTAACTACATTATTAACAAAGTGAAGAAAATGGAGAAAAAATGATGAGCAGAACGGCAATAATATTAGCAGGTGGAAACTCGCAGAGATTTGGAGCTGAAAAAGGCTTAGCTGATTTAGCGGGTAAACCATTAATACTACATGTAATTGGGAAAATTCGAGATCTTGTTGATGAAGTAATTGTTTGCGTAAAGACAAATGAACAATCAATCTCGTTTTCATCGATTCTTCCAGATGATTCTAAGATAGCTATTGACGCAGAAAATCTTCCGACGTGTCCACTTACTGGAGTTTTTACTGGTCTAGAGAAGGCTAAAGGAGAATATTCCATTATATTGCCTTGTGATACACCGTTTCTCTCAAGAAAACTTGCAGATTTAATGTTTGATATAGCAGCTGGTGTCAGCGCTGTTATTCCCCGATGGCCTAACGGTTATCTAGAACCACTACAGGCGGTTTATAGAACTAAATCAGCATTAGAAGCTACGAAAGAGACTCTTAAAGAGGGCAAGAAAAGATTAAGATGCATGATCTCTTTGCTTAAAAGAGTTCGTTATCTTTCAACATTGGTTATCAAGGAGATAGATCCCAAAATGCTTACATTCTTTAACATTAATATGCCCATAGATTTAAAGAAGGCTGAAGCTATAATTAAGAGAAAAAATTACCTTCAAACAGACCATAAAGACTTGATTTAATGAATTTTTCATATGTCATATAAATAGATCTTTTTCTTTAGGTCTTACAAGTTCTTTTGCAGTTACATCCTCAGCTTTTTCGTAAGTGTAGCCTCTAATTATGGCTGCTGGGATTCCCTCATCCGCCTGCCCTATAACCAGCTCAGCTGCCGAGGATAATTCGTCGGCAATCGCCGTTTGCTTAATTCTAAGAGTGTAACCAAAAAGATCCTTCTCGCCTCTTCTATCTCGAATGGGCTTTATGCCGGCAACCCCTATAGCTACATTTATTTCACCATTCCTAAGAGGCCTACCGTGAGTATCAGAAATTATAACAGCTACATCTTTACCGGAAACCTCCTTTATCCTCCGTCTGATCATGCGGGCTGAAAGGTCCGGGTCTCTAGGTAATGGTGCTACATTTCTTTCGCCCGGAACATTAGATTTGTCTATACCTGCATTAGCGCATATAAAGCCATGCTTTGTCTCAGCTATTAAGTGACCATTACCCATGCGAATAATGGATTTAGATTCCCTCAAAATAGCCTCAACCAATTTTGGATCTTTACCGAATTCTTTAGCTATAGTTTTCGCAAACTCTGACGGAATGACTTCATCAAGATTTATCACGTTTCCTTCAGCCCTCGAGACAACAACGTGAGTCACAACAATAATGTCTCCATCTTGAATCGGCGTACCTTGTTTAGTAGCTGCCTCACATATAAGAAGTCCTAGGTCATCCCCATGCTTAATTAATGGTAGTCCAGTTATTGGAATAATCTTAATCATGTGCATAACCATATATTCTCAGTTTTCAGTTATAAATGCCTTTTTTGATCGGCAAGAAAGATTTTAGATCAACATGAAAAGTGTTAAATAATTATATTTTAAACAACTAATTATTTGTCTGGAGGACATGATTTAAGATGCCATGTACAGTTGTTGTTTGCGGATTTTTCGGTGATACTGGTAAGGGGAAAATCATCTCCTACTTAGCATTAAAAGATAAGGTTAGCGTAGCTGCTAGGGCAGGTGTTGGCCCAAACGCCGGACATACAGTAATCTATAACAATAAAACTTATAAGCTACGCATGATACCAAGCGCCTTTGTATATGAGAAGAGTCGTTTGCTCATAGGACCAGGCGTACTAGTTAATCCCGAGGTTTTCTTGAATGAAGTTAGGCTTGTTAATGCTGATAATAGAGCTGGACTGGATCCGCAATGTGCTATAATAGAGCCTAAACATATCGAGATTGATAGAGCTGGACATTTGGCATCAAAGATAAAAACTACTGGAACCGGAACTGGACCATGCAATGCCGACCGTGTACTACGGAAAGCTAAGCTCGCTAAAGATGTGCCGGAGCTTCAGCCTTTCCTTACCGATGTACCCTTAGAAGTTAATACTGCAATAGATAGCGGAGAAAATGTTTTAATTGAAGGAACACAGGGGACGTTTCTATCCTTGTGGCATGGAACCTACCCATATGTTACATCGAAGGATGTAACTGCTTCAGCAGCATGCTCGGATGTTGGTGTCGGACCGAAGAAAGTTGATGAAGTAATAGTTGTATTTAAGGCGTTCGTTACTAGGGTTGGCGCTGGACCACTTCCAGGTGAAATATCATGGGAGGAAGCTGAAAAAAGAGGATGGGCTGAAATAGCATCTGTGACTGGTAGGAGGAGGAGAGCTGCGCCTTTCAATTTTGATCTGGCTAAGAGGGCAGTTATGCTTAATAGTGCAACGCAAGCAGCTATAACGAAGATCGATATATTATTTCCAGAATGCAAAAATGCGAGATCCTTTAGTGACTTGTCAGATGAGGCTAAGAAGTTCATCAAAAAGGTAGAAAATGAGATAAAAACGCCAGTAACATTGATAGGAACTGGACCTGAAGTTTGGGATGTTGTAGATAGAAGATTCGAATAAATCTCCATTTTATTGAAAGATTTTTCTTTCCAGTAAACCTAGCGCTTTTCTTAGGAATGTAACGTCAAAAAGTTTTTAAATTACTCTTATATAGCATTTATAGTTTTGTTTAGTAATTGATTATATATAAGTTGAAGGGAGTGAGCGAAACGTTTAACCTAGTAGTCGTTGAAGACACTGTTCGTATACCGCCTGAAAGATTTAATGAACCACCTGAAAAAGTGGCTTTAGAACAGCTAAAAATGAAGTATATAGGTGTCATTGACGACGAATTAGGATACCTAATCGCCGTTACAGATGTTAAAGTTTCACCAATAGGAAAAATAATCCCAGGAGACGCTGCAACCCATCATAAAGTAACATTTTCCCTTCTAACATTTCTGCCCAAGGTGCAGGAAATCGTGGAAGGCGAGGTTGTTGAAGTTGCAGATTTTGGCGTTTTTGTGCGGATTGGACCTGTCGATGCTTTACTTCATATTTCTCAGTTAATGGACGATTTTATAACCTATGATGAAAAACAGGGAATCCTAATGGGTAAAGAAACTAAGCGAAAGGTGTCAGTTGGCGATAGAATGCGTGTTAGGATAACTGCCACCTCAATAGGTAGAGGGGCTGGTTTTGGCAAAATAGGTGTGACCGCCCGTCAACCATTTCTAGGCAAACTTGAATGGATCGAAGAGGACCTAAAGAAGCTTAAATCTGAAGAAGAGACCAAAAGCGAAAAAACTTAAGCGGTGTTAAATAATGGTTGAAAAAGCATGTAGAAGATGTCACTATATAACTGAAGAAAATATCTGTCCAAACTGTAGGTCAACTGATCTAAGTGAGGACTTCAGCGGTTTAGTAATAATATTTGATCCGGAAAACTCCATAATAGCTAAAACAATGAATATTAAGAAGAAAGGACGTTATGCAATTAAAGTGAGGTGAAAAAGATAACGCATATTCTTACGCCGGAGCTTAGAAACGAATTAAAGCATCCGTTAGGATTGCTTATTAGCGGATCAAGCAAAGAAGTTATATGTAAGCTGGAGGAAATGGTGAATTCTATTAAACCTAAAAAAATTATTTCTGTGGGCGATGTAGTTTCAAGAAGTATGCTTGAGAGAAAACTTCCATTAAATGTTTTCATTATAGATAATAAATCTATGCGTAAAAACATAGAACCGCTGCCTTTTAAGGCCGATAAAACTTTAAAACTTGTTAATCCAGCTGGCACCATCATGAAGGAGGCTTGGCAAATAATTGATGAGGCAATTAATTCTGAAGGATTAGTAAAAGTTATGGTTGATGGGGAAGAGGATCTTTTAACAATTGTTGCAGTGCTTCTTGCCCCAGAAAACTCTATAGTAGTGTATGGTCAACCCGATAAAGGCGTAGTTGTAATCAATGTTACTAAAGAAATTAAAAGAAAAATGTATAAGATTGTAAGTAGAATGAGATATAAATCAGAAGACTAAAGTAGAGGATAATCACCAAGGTTAAGCCTAAGGAGATGTTCCTCATGAAAATTGAAATAATAAGCAATAAGTATAACAAATTGCTTGGAAGAAATGAAATAATATTTAACCTATCACATGAAGGATCGGCCACTCCATCACGCATAGAGGTTAGAAAAGAATTGGCAAGAATGCTTAAGATTGATGTTGAAAGAGTATACATAAGGAAAATAGAAACCATGACTGGAACAATGGTAGCTAAGGGTGAAGCCCATGTTTATGATTCACCAGAGCAAGCCAGACGGATAGAACCGGAACATATAATAATTAGGAATTCACCTCAAAAGAAAGAAAAGGAGGAGGAATAGGTTAATGTCAGGAAAAGATAAATCAAAAAAGAAATTTATATCTTCATACTATAAGATTGAAGATGGAAAACTCAAAAGATTGCTTCCAACCTGCGAAAGATGCGGCCCAGGCTATTTTATGGCAGATCATGGAAACCGCTATACATGTGGACATTGCGGCTTCACAAGATATAAAATAACGAAAAAATCTCAATGAAATCTTCTCCATCTCCAAATAAGCGGAAGAGGGTTCCCCTTAATAAAATTAAATATCAAATTTATCTTCATGAGAATAATAGTGAAGGAGAAGCGTTGTAATGTTCGTTGCTAAGAAAATAGGTATCATAGCAGACACTCATGACAGACTTCAATTTATTGATAAAGCCTTAAAAGCATTAAATAGAGAAGAAGTTGACTTAGTACTTCATGCAGGAGATTATGTTGCTCCCTTTACAGCCTTACGATTTAAACCTTTAGGAGCCAAAATGATTGGAGTCTTTGGCAATAATGACGGAGACAAAAATCTTCTAAAGGCAAGATTTGATGAAATAGGGGCGCAAATCTATGGGAAATTTGCAGAAATAAATGTGGGTAATTTAAAGATAGCATTAATTCATGGTGAAGAGGACAAATTGCTTAGGGCTTTAATAAATTCAAATTATTATGATGTTGTTATTCATGGTCACACACATAAAGCTGAAAAATATATGGTTGGGAAAACTTTAGTGATAAATCCTGGAGAGGTTTGCGGATATTTAACTGGTAAAGCCACAATAGCTATTCTAAATGTAGATAAACGTGAAGCCAAAATTATAGATATTAGCTCATTCTGAAATCTGGAGAATAAGGTAAACTTTAAATCTCCATACATTT
>Ga0190363_1001918_pt1 | contig 12193 bp, 14 predicted proteins | sample 48721867_MG_FD_161272 | JGI IMG/M metagenome (GOLD analysis project Ga0190363, IMG submission 161272) | Hydrothermal vent microbial mat bacterial communities from Southern Trench, Guaymas Basin, Mexico - 4872-18-6-7_MG | ecosystem: Environmental > Aquatic > Marine > Hydrothermal vents >...
CATCTCTTCTAGTCATGTATTGGATTTTTCTGTGAGTTCTAGTCGTATTTTTTCGAGCTGTTTTTCAATTTGTTTTTTCTTTCTGGCTTTTTCAATTAATGTGATGAATAGGTGTAGAGCTCCATGTGAGCCTTTCCATTCTTTTATGAGTTTGGATATGATTGCTTCTATGTTTGATAATTGTTGGATGTCGAGTCCAAAGTTTTCAGCGAGTTCTATTAGGGCATTATAATCATCGCCATAGTCGTTCATCTCTTTTTCCAGCTTCTTTATTTCCTGCAATAAAGCCAAATGCTTCTTTCTCAGCGTTTCATAAGCCAAATCAAGCGGTATGCCAGAACACTCAAGCTTGCCGAGTGCCTCAGCCAAGATCCGATTGACGAGCCGGCTGGCATTAGGCGCATAACCAAGCCTAACCAATCGCTGAATACGTTGCCACATCCCCTCATCCAGATAAAGCGTTCTCGCACTTCCAGCCTTAACCAAACATACTCACCAAAAGAGAAATATCACATATACAATCAATTCACCCCACCCGGGGGCCCTACACTAACTATACAATAACAGTATCGTATGCGCCGAAAAATCAAATTTTCCAGACAAAGTATATGAGAAACTCCTAAGCGAAGAGCCTTTCCAACATTATTTTTCGGTTAACCGCGATTTATTGCGATTTTTTCGCACTTTTTGCATTTTAGTTATACTTTTACCACTCTTCATCTGGTTCACCTAGTAAGCCTAAATCTTCTTCCATTTGCTCGTCTAAGTCTTCTTCTGGGTCTTCTAGCTCTTTCTCTGGTTCCTCTTCAACTACCCAGCCAAATTTTTGGAGTATTCGAACAACAATGTTAGGTTTTGGCTTCCTTTGTGGTTTAGGCATTAATGAGTCTAAATTGATTTCGTAAGGCTTACCGACTTGCTGGAATAGTGGAAATTTGACTTTAATGTCTAATGGTGTGTATAGGAATTCACCAACCTTGAAGTTCAAAATTTCTTTTTTGAATCTGCTATGTCTTAAGATTCTCCTAATTTTGAGTTCGTAGTCATCTAGGCTTGGATTTCCAAGCAAAAGCCTTGTTCTGCCTCTAATTTTCGTGTTCAAGTCTTGAAGCCTTTGGCTTGCTAGAATGAAATGGATTTCAAGGTTTCGAGCAACCGAGTAAATCTTACGCAACCGATTAAAGATTTTCTTGGAAATTGTTGAACTATCAAAAACGTTTTGGCTCTCTTCAATGAAAAACACGATTCTTTCAAGGCTATTGTAGTTTTTGAATTTTCTCAAGTAGTTTTTGCGATAAAACCATTGAATTATCGAGTAAATGAAAAATGCTTGCCTTTCAATGTCTTGAATCTCTGAAACAAATAGAATATCCTTGCATTTTTTGAGAACTGCTTTAATTTGGCTTCCCATTAGAACCGTGTAATCTCTTTCATGCCGTAGAAAATAATTTCCCACGTCAATTACGTGCTCAGTTTCTTGAACCCAGCTATCTTTAACCACTAGATATGGGATTCTGTCAAATTCTAAGCTCCATTTTGGAAAATCTTCGAAAATAATGACTCTGGTTTTTGGTAAAGCTCTGAAATGCCTTGTTAGAACCATTAAAGCGTTAGTTTTGCCTATTCCCTTGTTTGCCACTAGTAACAAGTCACCATAGCTTAGAATGTCATTGACAATTTTTTCAATATTGTTTTGTTGCATTTTTCCCATTTTCAATTTTCTCCTTTTCCAGCCATTGACTAACTTCCCTTTCGACTTGGCTGGGTTCTTGTCGAAAGGTGCACCAAGATAAATAGGGAATTGGTGATTTATAAACATGCCCATTTCAAGCTTCTTTTTTGATTTAGGCTATTTTTTAACAAGAAAATGTAAAAAAGTCCTCACATATGGCTCGATTCTGTATTCTACCTTCCTAATGTAAGTTAGCTAATGTATTCCTTATCTCCTTGAATGTTTTTTCCTCACCAAATAACATGTCAAGACATATAATTTGTTTTTTAAGTTTCTTATCTCCTTGGAGTAAGTTTTCTTCTACATTTCTTGAAGCAGTCGGAGAAACTACAATCAACTTTCGCTTAGGGTTTGCCCTTAGAAATTCAAGGAAAATTCTATTTATGTAAGGGTCTCTAAACGAGAAACCAATGATAACACACGTATCATGTGCACTTAAAACCCTTTCAAAATAATACATTAAAGTTCTGAATGGTTCTTCGGATAAGTATTCCTTTTGTGCTGGGTAAATGAGGATGTTTCTTTTGTATCTTTTTGTTGCTCTTGAAACTTGTTCTTCCGTAGGGACTCGTTCAATCCTACCATCATTTGTTTCACGCCAATCAAGTGAACCATGTAACTTATACAATTTTAATCCACGATACTCCCCAAATAGCTCTGGTTTCCAGAATTGTCTTCTAGTAAACCGTTCTAATTCAAATCCGCAAGTAAAATCAATTTGCTTTTTCGCACAATAATATTCTATAACACTGTCGTAGTTTGTTGTAAACACATGTGTCCTTTCTAATTCTTTTGCTCGCATAGATTTGGGAACAGAAAAATAAATGCTATCGAACAGCCCATCATAACATTCTATAATTTTTCCAAGTTTATTCTCGTCAAACTCATATTGCCTATGCAATTCACTAATAATTTTCTCTTTAAGCATTTTGCATATTTCAACAAAATCATGCCAACGAAAACTCATTCCCTCTATGCTAGCCGAAAATAAGGCTTGTCCTCTGAATAATTTTTTAATATACGGAACGGAATCAAAATCTATAACCGTGTCAATAATTTGTAGAACATGTTCAACATCGGAAACATCTGGAGTTTTCAAAAATGAGTTAAGAACACGCTTTTCTTTCTCAGCCAAAACTTCACGTAAATTATCAACGAACTCTCTTGTAGTTGGATAGTCGAAGGCTTTAGACGCTCCAGCACCTAAGAATAGCGTAGTTTTAGGCATATTTTGAAAAAATATGACAACGGTATATAAAAATTTTGAGATTTAAATAAATACACGTATAAAGCGTGACTATTTCGGTTTTGGGTCCTGCTTTTAATCTCTATGAAAAGTTTTGCTCAACAATAGCTGTCGGTTTCCGTATTTGAAGATTTTTCGTAGTTATCTTTCCTTTTATTCAAGATTAAATTGAAATATTCCAGAACATTTACAATTTTTTCAGTTCTTTTTGGTCAACTGAATTGAATATTAATCGGTAAAACAAACGTTTTGAGTATTTCTCTCCTTTTTGAGCCAAATCTGGATTTTTTCATTTAAAACATGCAGTAAAGTTACAGCTTCTTTCATGTTAAGGCTGAATGTTGGATATTTTACGTGTTTAAGTTGTGCATAGCTGTCTATAAGGAAAAACTCCAACAATTTTGTTTCTTTATTCAGCCTAACCATTAAAACTTTACCGTCTGCCGTATTCATTCCAATTCCCTCAACCTTTTTTCGAGTTCTCGTTTTTTCTTCCTTAATTTTTCAATTTCTTGCCAAATTGGGTCGTTTAATCGTGACTCATTAAGAAACAGAACTTCCGTTTCAACCTTAAGGCTAGCAAGCTCGTTTCGTTCGCTAAAAAGCTTTTTAATTCGCTCTAAACTCTCTTCTGTCTGTCGAGAAACAGTATTTTTGATTTTCTCCAATTTTTCAAGCTGTTTTTCCATATTTTCAAGTTCCTTTTTTAACTGTTCATACTTCTTTTGAGTTTGCCAAAATTTTTTGTGCGTTTCCTCAAGCTTGACTTGAAGCCTTCCATGCCGCTCGAAAAGTTTTTCAATTTTGCGGTCAAGCTCAGTAATTTGTTTTTCCAGTTCATTAACTTTATTTTTTGCCTTCTTTTTAACAGATTCAAAAGCTTCGTTTGTTTTTTGCAGAATTTTTTTATTCAATAAATGAATTTGGGTTCGAAGGTTTTCTTTTTCCGCTTTTTGTTTTTTCGCTTTAATTTTGAACTCTTTTTCTTTTTCCTTCAAAATTTTTTGAGCTTCAGAACACCACTTTTTCCAATAATCTATTAATGCCATGGCTTCTGGAGCAAGTTCGCATTCCGCACGCTTGAAAATCTCCGAAACAACTTCGTTTTGAACTTTTTCAAATATTTTTTCAGCCTCTTCTAAAGAAAGCTCACGAATTTTTTTTAGACTTGGAAACTCAATTCTTTTAAGCATTTTCGGAGTCTCCTAACGTGGAAATTGCCAATTCTTAGTTTTTAACTTCAACAATAGGTTTTGTTCAACAATAACTTTATCTTGTTTCAGCAATTCAATGAATTCACGAACCGTAATTGTTTTTTCATCAATAATTTCTATTCCTCGCCTTTTTTCGTTTAAAGCCAAAATATCGGTCATGTCACAAGCAAAGCAACGAGTAACAACATGATTTCCTTGTCTTCGCACATATAGATGCTTGTTTTCGTGAATTGGGCAAGGCTTAAGCTTATTTGCGTCAATTCTCCAAGTTCTGAGAATTAAAACCCTTTCAATGCGTGTTGGCAATTGCTGATTTCGATATGTAAATTCAATGACTTGGTTGACTTCTATTTGTTTATGCCAACCGTTAGCCTCTAGGTTATAGTCAAACCATTCAACCCATTTGGGTTCAAGCTTTTTCGTGACTTGTTTTTTGATTCCAGAGGCTGTTTTGATTTCTTTCACGGTTTCCGTTTCAACCAAGATATGTTTAAACTTGCGGAGATACGGTTTTCCTTCTTCGTCTATTGGCAACCTTAATCGCCTTCCTCTTTTCTTTTACGTTTAATTTCATCCTTCAATTTGCCTTTTAAACCTATTTCCCACCTAGTTTTTTCTTTAGACGTTGTTGGCTCAATGTCTTCACGAATAACCTTTTCCCAGAGATTCTTTAAGGCTTCCTTGGCTTCTGGATTTTCCCTTTCCTCTTCCCTAATTAAATAATTAATCATTTCCTCGTAAGACTCGAATTCTTGCCTTAAACTTGAAGAACTCGAAGAACTCGAACCGTAATATTGAGCATGTAAAGGAGTCACTCCAGCAGTATTTTTAGGTTCTTTCTTCTTTTTGACTTCGGATAGAACTGCTAAGGCTGATTCAAATTCATTTCTGTCTGTTTTTAACCTTTCAAGCTCAAAACCTTCAATACCATGTCGAATAAGCTCTTTATACAGTTGTTCAGCCATCATACTGCCAATTTCAGCTTGTTTCACCAGTTTAGGGTCAACTTGCACAGTAACCTTCATTCTTCTCGGTTCTTGCTCTTCTTTCTCGATTTCAACTTCATTTTCTTCACTCATTTTTCTCCATCTCCTTAAATCGTTTCTTTATTTCTTTTTCAACAATTCTATCGACTTCTTCCTCGGAAACATCCATCCTAACTGGAATAGAACCAAAAACCACATCGCTTAAAGCCTTAATTGGAAAGAGCAAACCGTTTTTAGTCAGCTTAGGAGAACCAAGCAAGATAAAGAAAGCTCCTTGCTCCTTGTAATGTTTAAGCGTAGTGTAGAATGCCTTAACTAGTTCTTCCACAAAATCTTTTTTGCTACCGAATACTCTGAGCCAATTGATTATTTCGCCTAACTGTTTGCTGGTTTCTTTCGAAATTTTAATTGTAGTTTTTTCCATGCTCGAATACCCAAGAATAATATAGTATTCGCCCTATAAATGAATTCAGTTTACAAAAATTGTTAATTTAGTGAAAGAAGGCTAAAACAAAGATATTTGATTTGTCGGAAAAATTTTTGTAACAGCTTATTCTATTTTTGAAGTATGGAAGTGGATATAAGGGGACTAATCGAAAAGGATATTGATTCGTTAATTGAGTCAGCAACTATTGATAGATTAGTTGTTTGGTTCAAAGAAATGTTCCCGATACGGTCTTTAGAGGATTCGTTATTTGGATTTATTGTTGGGGCTGTTTTTGCTCGATTCTTAGGTTTATTGGAAGAAAGAGGAAGAAAACCTACTAATGCTGAAGTGAAAGAATTTATGGAGCTTATAGAGAGGAGAGCAATGGAAATCAAAGGAAAAATCAAATTAGCGTTAAATAAGTAAATGAAGACAAAGTTTAATAATCGTAAAGGTAAATTAAAAGAAATAAGGAAGAATTTTTGGCTTATCTACAATTGTTTTCTCTCTCTTTTGCCAGACATTCGTTGCAAAGTTCACCAGAGGTGGGTCTTCCGTAAACAGTTATTTCTTCATAATCCTCAGTAGGATATTTAGAACAATTTCTACACCAATGCCAAGTATCACTACCTCTTTTTCTACGATAGGTCGGCATAATTTCACCTACATTTTTTCTTTTTAACTAGAAGAACATATAAAATTTTCATTACTCCTTGACTTGACAAGCCAAAACTCTTTTTAATTCACATGCTGAAATTTAAGCTAGCGTTTTGACAAAATGAATCCTACCACTATTGCAATAGCTAGAACAACCAAAAGGATTATGCCAACAATCGCCATGAATGGGTTGATAGGATATAGAGCAGTCATTATGATTACGCCAATCGCAATGAAAATTATAGAAAAAACAATTCCAACAACTGCCTCTACTAAACCCACTTAGTTCACCAGCCATAATTAAATATGCCTTGAAGTTTTAACTCTTTCGACTCCGAGCATATAAAAGATGATGCCAAAATAAAAAGGGAAGTTGGAGACGGTCTAAACCCGATTCTTGTTAATTTGGTCTTCTAGAGTTCGAAGTTTGGATTCTGCTAGGGTCAGTTGTTCTTGAGCTTTAATTAGGTTGCGTTTAATTTTCAGCCTTGTCATTTCTAGATATTCTTTGGCTTGGCTTTTGTATGGCAAATATTGAATTATTCGCTTTTCATTGTTTAGGTATGCTTGGCTGTCTAGTTGTGAAATTAAAGCATTAATTATTTTGTTCATTGCGTCAATGTGTTGCATCAATATCCGTAAATTTTCATTGAATTCGTGAAAAACAAACTCTTTAATCATGGTTGTGCACCTTGATATGTTGTTAACGTTTGTTTTTGTATGGTGTTGATTTTTTCACGGTATTTTTGGAGAATTACGTCTTTATCTGGTATTTTTTCTTTATAGAGCCATCCGTCAAAGTTAAGTTCTGCAACTGTGAATTTGTCTCCATAATCAATGAATATTTCTGCGTCTGTTAAAACTTGGAAATATTCGGTTGCAACCCGTCTTCTAACTCCTTGTTCAACAATGTAAAGAGCGAAAAATTTGTTTTTGTCAATTAGAATTGAGTTGCCTTGTCGAATCCGTGTAAGAAGTATTGCACAAGCTTTTTCATACATTCTTGCTATACGGTCTTTTCTTTCTTGAACCAGTCGGTTGCTCATTGGCTCACTCTCCTAGTCGTAGTTTCCAGTTGGAGACGCAAGTTTAACGTTCATTTTGGCTTTCACTTGGTTCGTCGAGTTAAGCTCTATTTTTCCAGTTTTTTCTAGAATGGCAATGTATTCTTGGGCTTTTTGTATTCTTATACCAGTTTGTAGGCTGAATTCTGCAAGTATTTGGTCTAGGTCAACCCACTTTTTAAAGTTGCTTTTTGTCCGTATCATTGAAAATAGCAGTTCAATGTTGCGTTTTCTTATGTCTTGCATTCTAGGCATTGAATTTTCTCTCCTTACACTTTTGTATGCATGTATATATATGTCGCACATCTTAATAAACGTTACGCTTTTTTGAGTAATTACTCATTTTTGAGTCCAGACTATTGAATTTCTTGTTCGCACGTGAATGAAATGCACAGCCATACATAACGCTATTTTATTCAAGTTTTAAACGCATATAAAGAACAAAACTCAACAATTAAATGAAAAACTCACAAAAATTTTCAATATCTATACACGCACACGCAAGCTAACAAGCAAGTAAACAAGCCATATTCGTGAGCACAAAGCAAGCTCAAACCAGCTTCATGCACACACATATGGTATGTATGACAAAAAATAAAAACAAAAAATAAAAACTTTAATTCCTTTCTCTATCTCTTTTTTTCTCTCTTTCTCTTTCTTTCTCTATACATATACATATTCAATAACGCTTTCTCTCTTTCTTTTTCTTTATTTACGGATATACACATACACCAAGAAGCCCCAAAAACAAGCCTCTTTCAAAATTTTTACAACATTGAATTTTCAAGCTCTGCATGTGTGCGTATATATAATGCACCTTAAAGGAGCCATAACTACTTTACTAATTATGCCGCAACTAACAAACCCTATGCCATTGCCTAGCGAAAAACAACATTAAGTGAAAAGCTAGTGGAGTGGTTCAAGTTGAAAAAAGCCAAAAATAAGCGTTTTTCGTTAAAAAAAAAGCTGTTTTTTAGGTTAACTAACAACTACGAAAAAACCGCATTTAACTAACGTTAAGTGCGAAATTTTTCTTTAAAGTAGGTTTTGACTTCGACTTAAAGGCAATTGGCTATGTCTTGGTTTATACAAAAAAAGATAGGGTTTATGGTTGTTGTTCGTGTTGGTCGGTTGGTTGGGTTGGCTGTTGTTTCTCTGCTTTTAAGTTGAGAAATTTTTTCTCTAACGTCTCTATGCGTGTAAAGGCTTGCGTTAGTCTTTTGCTTGTGTCTTCTTGGGCTTGCTGGAGCCTAGCAATGATTTTTTTGAGTTCTTCGTTTTCCGCTACTAATTTCGCAACCATTTCTTGAAGCCTTGCTATTTGTGCAACCTTTTCGTGATTCTGGAAAACTATTGACTTCATTGCACGTTTGAAGTCTTCTCTAAGCGTGTTTGGCGAAACATAAGCCGATTCTTCAATTTTCTTGCCTACTATTTGCTTCCACTTGCTTTCACTCATGTAACGGCTTAGCTGGTTTATTAAGAATTTTCTCAAGCAATGAAAGCGTATTTTTGCGTTTCCCGTTTGAATTCCAGCTTTTTTGGCTAAACGTCTAAGAATAACTGAAAGCTCTTTTTTGCGAATGCTTAAGATTCTCTCAGAGTCTTTCTTATCTTTATTGGCTTCCAAGACTAGCTTAACAACTTCCACAGCATCTGAATCTAGAAACGGAAACGCACTTATTCCCTCTTTTGTTGTTGCGATTTCACCCAGAAATATTGGCGGCTCTTGCGTTAAATCTAGCTTGCGGAAGTCACCATAAGTCAATTTAATAAAGTCTGAAGCTCTTAATCCTAGGCTTTTGCCAACCACTAACACGTATTTTTCCTTTAGGTTGCCAACCGAAGCCATTTTTCGCAAGTCTTCAATGCTAAACCAATAGTCTTGATTTTTTCGCCTAACACGCTTAATTCTGTCGCTCTCTCCACGAGTAAACCTTACTGGAAGCTCGTAGAAGCTAAAGAAGCCCAAAACAGCCATAACGCAAGTTTTTGCCGAGTTTTCGCTTTTGCCTTTCTTGTTGATTAGCCAATTCCTAAAGTCAAGGATTAAACGCTTGATTTCACCATTGCTTGATTTTTTGCGAAGCTCCAGCAATTCCGAGCCAGTTTTACCAGTAAATTCTTGAAACAGCTTAAAAGCATACTTGTAAGTTTTCAATGTTGTATCGTTTTGGCTCTTTAACCACTCAATGGTGACAGTATCGTTTTTGAATAGTTGCTCAATTGGTATTTTTCGCCTTGGCAATTTTCTTTCACTAACTCCTAATACTTACTACACTATAAACTTTTGGTTAACTAACGATTTTTTCAGACTAAACCGCGATTAAACGAAAAACTAATTAAAAATATGTGACAAAAATTTGAAAAACTATGAACGAGAATCATTAAAAATTTTGAATGTTTCCTTCGATATTTTCCTATCAGTCCAAAACTTCTTGCCACACTTAAGGTTTGCACCTTGGATTTTATTGCTTAGCCCTTTCGCTTGTAAGCTGCCGCATATCTAGAAGATTTATCTAAATCTGGATTTGGCTCTTCTGGCTTTCTTATTTCTCGATTTTTGTTCAAGTTTTAGATATAACCATGTAGATTACTAGTTCTTAAAAATTTAAACATAAAGTTATTAATTATCATTAAATGAGTAAAATATGGAGGTTTACAGTTGGCGAGAGTTGTTCTCAAAGACTTGACTAAGTGTTTCGGAGAGGTCGTGGCAGTTAATAGGTTAAGCTTAGATATAAGGGATAAGGAGTTTGTTGTGCTTTTAGGGCCTTCGGGCAGCGGTAAAACTACCGCTCTTAGATGTATCGCTGGTCTTGAAACTCCTGATGAAGGAGAAATTTATATTGGTGACAGACTTGTGAACGATCTAGAACCGAAAGATAGAGACGTAGCTATGGTTTTTCAGAGTTATGCTCTTTATCCCCATATGACTGTTTTTGAAAATTTGGCTTTTCCTTTGGAGTGTGCAAAGGTTCCAAGGGAGGAAATAAAGGAAAGGGTGCAGCGGGTTGCAGAATTGCTTCAAATAAGAGATCTTCTTGATAGGAAACCTAGGCAGTTGAGCGGTGGACAGCAGCAAAGGGTTGCTTTAGGTAGAGCTATAATCCGAGAACCCAAAGTTTTCCTTATGGATGAGCCTCTAAGCAATTTAGATGCTAAACTTAGAGTTTACATGAGAGCTGAACTTAAAAGACTCCAAAAGGAACTTGGAGTTACAACCATTTATGTTACTCATGATCAAGTTGAAGCCATGACCATGGCGGATAGAGTAGCCATTCTGGATAGGGGAATACTGCAGCAATTCGACTCGCCAGACCGTGTCTATGCAAAACCCTCTAACATTTTCGTGGCTGGTTTTATCGGCAGTCCCCCTACAAACTTCTTTGACTGTACCCTTACTGATGAGGGTGTACTTGACGCTGGAGAGTTCAAATACTCACTGCCTAGGAATTTAGTAAAGATCATCAAAGAAAAATCCACTTCAAACGAAGTAGTGCTGGGCATAAGGCCTCAACATATCAAGGTTTATAGACGAAAAGAAAAGGAGAACTTGATAAAAGCACGTCATTACACTACTGAACCTCTAGGAGAAATGGTGATTCTAGACCTCAAGGTTGGAGAAACCCTTGTAAAAGCCATAGTCGACCCGGAATTTAAAGTCGAAAAAGAACACTGGATAGAATTCCCGATAGAAAAAATATATTTATTTGACAAGAAGACAGGGACTTCTTTGCTCTAACACAAATTGCGAAGGATGATTATGTGAATATAGATGAAATAAAACAAAGATTACTTCTTGAAGTTGATAAATTAAAGACTTCAGCTGGCTATCTTAATGCTGGCTATCCAAAATATAACACGCTCTTCGGTCGCGATTCTCTAATTTCTGCGTGGCAAACATTAAAGATAGATTCTTCAATCGCCAAGGCTACTCTCAAAATTTTAGCAAAATATCAAGGAAAAATCATTGATCCAATGTCTGAAGAGGAACCTGGAAAGATTTTGCATGAGCATAGATTTACCATCGAGGAGCAGAAGAAACTTCCAAACTGGAAGTTTCCCTATTATGGCAGTGTCGATAGCACTCCACTTTTCATATTTTTGGCAGCTCAATATTTTAGAGAAACTGGCGATAAATCATTTGTTAAAGGGATAATGAAGAACGTTTTAGACGCTTATCTTTGGATAAGAAATTATGGAGATTTAGATAAAGACGGATACGTGGAGTATAAGAGAAAGAATCCGTATGGGCTTTTTCATCAAGGATGGAAAGATGGCACAGAAGATCATTTAAGAATTAAGCCTCCAGTAGCTATAGTTGAAGTTCAAGGATACGTCTACGCAGCCTATCAAAGCCTTGAGTTTCTAATCAAAGAAAACGACGGAAAAATTTCCCGTGATATTTCGCCTATTAAAAAGGCCTTAAAGTTAAAATTTAATAGGGATTTCTGGATGAAAAAGGAAAATTTCTTCGCCTTAGCTTTGGATGGAGATAAGAAACAGAAGAAGACTGTAACATCTAATCCTGGCCATCTTCTTTTCACTGGAATAGTTTTAGAGGATAAAGTTGAAATGTTGGTTTCAAGGCTTTTTAAAGAGGATTTATGGACTCCATATGGTATAAGAACTCATTCATCATTAGAGCCTGATTTTGATCCTTGTAGTCCTCATTTAGGTTGTATTTGGCCTCATGATAACTGGATAATCTATAAAGGCCTTCAAAAACTGGGCTTTACAAGTTATGCAGGAAGAATTAAGGAAGCCCTTCTTAGGGCGTATAAAAAACTTGGGAAGATTCCAGAGTTTTACGCTGTGAGTAGAGGCGAAGTGGTGGATATGTCAACCATTGAGAAAGAGCCTA
>Ga0190363_1001919_pt1 | contig 12190 bp, 6 predicted proteins | sample 48721867_MG_FD_161272 | JGI IMG/M metagenome (GOLD analysis project Ga0190363, IMG submission 161272) | Hydrothermal vent microbial mat bacterial communities from Southern Trench, Guaymas Basin, Mexico - 4872-18-6-7_MG | ecosystem: Environmental > Aquatic > Marine > Hydrothermal vents > Microbial...
GGGACCTGCTACAGCCCCAGGATGCGACGAGCCGACATCGAGGTGCCAAACCTCCCCGTAGCTGTGAGCGCTCGGGGGAGATAAGCCTGTTATCCCCGGGGTAACTTTTATCCGTTGAGCCACGGCCCTTCCACTCGGAACCGCAGGGTCACTAGGTCCCGCTTTCGCGCCTGCTCGACCGGTCGGTCTCGCAGTCAAGCCCCCTTATGCCCTTGCACTCAACGCGCGATTTCTGACCGCGCTGAGGGGACCTTTGAGCGCCTCCGTTACCTTTTAGGAGGCGACCGCCCCAGTCAAACTACCCACCTGATACTGTCCCGAATCCGGATAACGGATCCGGTTAGAACCCAAAACACGCTAAGAGTGGTATCTCACCGGCGGCTCCAGAGGAGCTGGCGCCCCTCCTTCACAGCCTCCCACCTATCCTGCACAGAGCGTGCCAGGATTCAATACCAGGCTGTAGTAAAGCTCCACGGGGTCTTTCCGTCCTGTCGCGGGTAGCCTGCATCTTCACAGGCACTACAATTTCGCCGAGTCCCTCGCCGAGACAGCGCCCAAGTCGTTACACCTTTCGTGCAGGTCGGTTTTTAGCCGACAAGGAATTTCGCTACCTTAGGACCGTTATAGTTACGGCCGCCATTCACCAGGGCTTCGGTTCACCGCTGCCCCCGCCGAAGCGGGTTGACGGTTCCCCTTAACCGTCTGGCATTGGGCAGGTGTCAGCCCCTATACTTCGGCTTGCGCCTTGGCAGAGACCTGTGTTTTTGGTAAACAGTCGCCCGGGCCTGTTCGCTGCGGCCCCCCGGAGCTCCGCGGGCATGGAGACCACGCCGCTTCACCCCAGGAGGCACCCCTTCTCCCGAAGTTACGGGGCCAGTTTGCCTAGTTCCTTAGCGAGGGTTCTCTCGCGCGCCTTGGGATTCACTCCCTGCCTACCTGTGGCGGTTTGCGGTACGGACTCTCTGGCACTCCCTAGAGGCTTTTCTTGGCAGCCCCGCCACCCAGCACTCCTCCCCTTTCGGTTCGGGTACTCCACCCCCTCGGGTTAGCGAGCGGACGGATTTGCCTATCCGCTCCCCTACAGGGCTTCACCCGCACGACCGATCGGCGGATTGGGCTTGAGGGCTGCGTCCCCCCATCGGTGCTAGCGCGCCAGAGAGGTGCCGGAATATGAACCGGCTGTCCATCGCCTACGCCTTTCGGCCTCGGCTTAGGCCCGACTAAACCTAGGTGGACGAGCCTTCCCTAGGAACCCTTAGGCTTTCGGCGGGGAAGATTCTCACTTCCCTTTTCGCTACTCATGCCGGCATTCTCACTTCCGCTTCGTCCAGGCGTCCTTTCGGTCGCCCTTCGCCCTACAGCGGAACGCTCCCCTACCGCCGCCGACCTCCGCAGAGGCCGACGACCCGCGGCTTCGGTACCGGGCTTAAGCCCCGTTGAATTTTCGGCGCAGAGCCGCTCGACCAGTAAGCTGTTACGCACTTTTTAAATGGTGGCTGCTTCTAAGCCAACATCCTGGCTGTCTAGGCGGCTCCACATCCTTTCCCACTTAGCCCGGTTTAGGGACCTTAGCCGGCGGTCTGGGCTGTTCCCCTCTCGACCATGAAACTTATCTCCCACAGTCCGACTCCCGGGATACAAGTGACGGCATTCGGAGTTTGGTTGGGTTCGGTAGGCTTGTCGGCCCCCTAGCCCATCCAGTGCTCTACCTCCGCCACTTATCACCCGAGGCTAGCCCTAAAGCTATTTCGGGGAGAACCAGCTATCGCCGGGCTCGATTGGCGTTTCACCGCTACCCACAGCTCATCCAATGGTTTTTCAACACCAACTGGTTCGGCCCTCCACGCGGGGTTAGCCGCGCTTCAGCCTGGCCATGGGTAGGTCGCCCGGTTTCGGGTCCACGGCGTGCAACTAAGCGCCCTGTTCAGACTCGCTTTCGCTACGGCTCCGGGGCGGAACCCCTTAACCTCGCTGCACACCGTGACTCGCCGGCTCATTTTGCAAGAGGCACGCGGTCACGCCTTCTCGCCCGCGCTCCGCAAGCGAAGCGCCGCGGCGAGCATAGCGCTCCCACTGGTTGTAGGCGCACGGTTTCAGGTTCTTTTAACTCCCCGTCAGGGGTGCTTTTCACCTTTCCCTCACGGTACTAGTTCACTATCGGTCGTCAGAGGTATTTAGCCTTAGGGGGTGGTCCCCCCGGATTCCCACAGGATTTCCCGTGTCCCGTGGTACTCGGGAGCGGTCCCCGGAAGCCCGCCGCCTTTCGCCTACGGGGCTGTTACCCTCTGCGGCCGCCCTTTCCAGAAGCGTTCGGCTAGACGACAGGTTTGTAACTTCCGCGCGCTGTTGCGGCAGCGCGATGAGACCGTCCCACGACCCCCCGTGCGCAACGCCCGCAAGCTTTGACACGCACGAGGTTTAGGCTCTTCCCCGTTCGCTCGCCGCTACTAGGGGAATCGAGGTTTCTTTCTTTTCCTCGGGCTACTAAGATGTTTCAGTTCGCCCGGTTCCCCTCCGCCGGCTATGTGTTCACCGGCGGATGCCGGGGGTCTGCCCCGGCGGGTTTCCCCATTCGGGCATCTCCGGATCAACGCTTGCTTGCAGCTCCCCGGAGCATATCGTCGCTTGCCACGCCCTTCCTCGGCCTCTGACGCCTAGGCATCCACCGTGCGCCCTTAGTAGCTTGACCGAAGCCCTTTTGCAGCACACAGCTGCAAGACCGCCTCGGCAGAACGCACCTCGGCTACCCACTTCGCTCGGTTGTCAAGGACCAAAGCGCGCTGGCTTGCAGCGGCTCTATGTCAAGCTCCTCGCGGAGCTTAACTGCTGGTGGAGGTGAGCGGATTTGAACCGCCGGCCTCCTGATTGCAAATCAGGCGCTCTCCCAGCTGAGCTACACCCCCGCGCGGGCGCTTGGTGGGCCTCTCTGGATTTGAACCAGAGACCTCGCCCTTATCAGGGGCGCGCTCTAACCAACTGAGCTAGAGGCCCACGCACACACCGCAGCGCGGGCAGTCACGAAAAAGCTGTATCGTGCCGATACAGCTTTTTCCACCCACGGCACCGTGCCAAAAACTGCCCTGCCGGTCCCTGAAAACTAAATAGCGCGGGCGGCGATCACAACCGATCGACCTCGGAGTCTACCCCGCAGCGCACGGGATGCGCCGCCGGGATCGGCGACTCCTTAGAAAGGAGGTGATCCAGCCGCACCTTCCGGTACGGCTACCTTGTTACGACTTCGTCCCAATCACCGGTTTCACCTTCGACGACTGCCTCCCCGAAGGGTTGGCCCGTCGGCTTCGGGTGCAACCGGCTTTCGTGACGTGACGGGCGGTGTGTACAAGGCCCGGGAACGTATTCACCGCAGCGTTGCTGATCTGCGGTTACTAGCGATTCCGGCTTCACGAAGTCGAGTTGCAGACTTCGATCCGAACTGAGACCGGCTTTCGGGATTGGCTCCGCCTCGCGGCGTGGCAACCCTCTGTACCGGCCATTGTAGCATGTTTGCAGCCCAGGCCTTAAGGGGCATGCCGACTTGACGTCATCCCCACCTTCCTCCGGATTGCTCCGGCAGTCCCGTGTGAGTGCCCGGCATTACCCGCTGGCAACACACGGCGGGGGTTGCGCTCGTTGCGGGACTTAACCCAACATCTCACGACACGAGCTGACGACAGCCATGCACCACCTGTTTTTCGGGCCGGGTTACCCCGGAAGCCCCCTTTCGGGGGCGGTCCCTACTTAGTCAAGGCCTGGTAAGGTTCTTCGCGTTGCGTCGGATTAAGCAACATGCTCCACCGCTTGTGCGGGCCCCCGTCAATTCCTTTGAGTTTCAGCCTTGCGGCCGTACTCCCCAGGCGGAGCGCTTAATGCGTTAGCTACGGCACTGGGAGGGTCGATGCTCCCAACACCTAGCGCTCATCGTTTACGGCCAGGACTACCGGGGTATCTAATCCCGTTCGCTCCCCTGGCTTTCGCGCTTCAGCGTCAGTTGCGGTCCAGGGAGCCGCCTTCGCCACTGGTGTTCCTCACGATATCTACGCATTTCACCGCTACACCGTGAGTTCCACTCCCCTCTCCCGCACTCAAGCCTGGCAGTTTGGAATGGCCTTCCGAGGTTGAGCCTCGGGCTTTCACATTCCACTTACCAGGCCGCCTAGACGCCCTTTACGCCCAGTAATTCCGGACAACGCTCGCCACCTACGTATTACCGCAGCTGCTGGCACGTAGTTAGCTGTGGCTTTCTTGGGTGGTACTGTCACGCCCCGGCGCTACCCGGGGCCTTCCTCCCACCCGACAGGGCTTTACGACCCGAAGGCCTTCATCGCCCACGCGGCGTCACTGCGTCAGGCTTTCGCCCATTGCGCAATATCCCCCGATGCTAACTCCCGTAGGAGTCTGGACCATGTCTCAGTCCCAGTGTGGCCGGTCACCCTCTCAGGCCGGCTACCCATCGTCGCCTTGGTGGGCCGTTACCCCACCAACTAGCTAATGGGCCGCAGCCCCATCCTGGAGCGGCCGAAGCCTTTCCCCTCCGCGTCATGCGACCCGCAGGGCGTATCCGGTATTACCCACCATTTCTGGTGGCTATCCCGGTCTCCAGGGTAGGTTAGCTACGTGTTACTCACCCGTTCGCCGCTGATGTCTGGCCGTTGGCCGAAGCCGCCGGCCAGACGATACGCACGACTCGCATTCGTTAAGTACGCCGCTAGCGTGTGTCCTGAGCCAGGATCAAACTCTCCGTGGAAAGCTTGACGACGCTGATCGCTCAGCGCCGACTTTGGCTCAGTTAGCGAGCGAAGCTCGCACAGCGGTTGCGATCTGCCACCTCGCGCTATTTAGTTTTCAAGGACCGGTCCGGCAGTCTCTGCCGGCTGCCACGCCAGGCCGCGCCCGACTGGCAATCTAGTAGTATAGGGCGTTGTTGCCGATCTGTCAACTGCTCTGCGGAATTTCTCAAAACCCGCTGCCCACCACCGGCAGCTCGCCTAAAAATATACCCGCCCCTCCCGCCCCTGTCAACTCCCCCTTTGCGTTCACGTTCCCAATCCCCCTCGCCCGCCGAAGGTTCACCAGCCCGCGCCGTCGTTGCATTCTCGGCGGCTGCGCTCTGCCCCGCTTTGCTTGTGGCCAGCGCCCTCTCCTTGCCGTTGGCTGGGGCTTCCTCATGCTTCGTCTATACGTGATATTTTTCCAACTCGGGGAGGTTTGCTCGCAACGGCTCAAGAAGAACGCGCTGCACAGGGGCGCCTGTTGGCGGGGGGCCATCGGTGATCGCCGCGTGGGACATTGAGCTTACGGCGCAGGAGACAGTTGCTCTCTGCGGACTCGGCGGCGAAGCTCTATTTGGGCTGACCTTGGCGCTGTTGCGCGAGGTTGCTCCTGACGTTGCCTCCCTGGTGCACGACCTCCGCGGGCCAAAACCCTTGAGCATAAGTCCCCTAGAGGGCAGTGTGACCCGCGCCGGTGGACAAACGGTGCTTTCCGCCGACTGCACGGCCAAGTTTCAAGTCTGCGCGCTTAGCGAAGACGTGGCACAGGCCGTGCAACGCTCGCTAGACGCCGCTCGTGACTGCATTGTTGCCTTGGGCAGGGGCAGAGCAGCGGTAACGCTAGCGGAGCCAGTTGTCCAGACATCGTATGGTGCGCTGCGCTCCCAAGCCTCCAAGGGATACCGCATTTCCCTGCGCTTTGTTTCTCCGACGTCTTTTCGCCGGCGCGGCAAGCAGGTCATCTGGCCTTTTCCAGAGTTGGTATTCGGCTCGCTGCTCCAAAGATGGAATGCCTTCTCCTCCATTCAAATACCGTCTAGCTACCTTTCCCACAACGGGGAGATCAAGGTCTCGCGCTACAGCGTCCGCACCGAGCTTGTGGAGTTTGGGCAGTACCGCGTCATCGGTTTCACGGGAGAAGTCGAGTTTACCCTGCCCTCGGCCATGCCTGCCCGCATCCGCCAAATGATCAACGCGCTAGCCGATTATGCATACTTCGCCGGCGTAGGCTACAAGACGTCCATGGGCCTGGGGCAGTGCCGCCGGCTTTAGGGAGAGAGACGCGCCATGCAAGCAGCTAGGGTTTACGCCACCCTGTTTGGTCTGGAGAGACCCTACGAATATCAAGCGCGCTGCTTTGAAGCAATAGCCGACTGGCAAGGGCCCCTGTTCGTGCGCGCACCGTGCGGAGCAGGGAAGACGGAGGCCGTTGCCGCTCCGTTTTTCGCGCAGTTTCTGGAAAATAGCTTTCCACTCGCTGCGCGCCTAATCTACGTCCTCCCAACACAGGCTCTGTGCAATCAGCTTGCGAGCCGCCTTGGCGCCGCAGCGAGCAAGCTAGCGCACCCGCTCGTCGTCGATGTTCATCATGGCGCCCATCCCGAGGATGCCTTTTTCCTCGCGGACGTTGTCGTTACTACCTTGGACCAATTTGTCTACGGATACGTTCGGCAAAGCGCTCACCTTGGCCGTCACCTGGACCTTCCCGCGGGCAGCATAGCGACTGCATTTGTCGTCTTCGACGAAGCGCATCTCTACCAGAGCGCATATACGTTCAGCATTCTCCGCGCTGTGCTGGAGTTGTTATTTGCCGCACGAGTGCCTTTCGCTGTCGTTACCGCGACGATGCCCTGCAGCTTGCTCTCAGACTTTTGCCAAACGGTGAAGTTGCGCGAGATAGAATGCCTCGAGGATGTTGGCCCAGAGCGCGCCGTGCAATTGCAACTCGAGGAGCGTCCGCTGCTCGGCAGCGGGGGCCTAAACGACGTCGCTCTCACGGCCCTGCGCGAAGCGCAGCGCACGCTAATCGTGACCAACCGCGTGCGCGACGCGCAGACCATTTACGAGGCGCTGTGCGGTTTGGGCTTCGCCCCGACGCTCGTGCATTCAAGGTTCACAGTTGCCGATCGCAAGCGCAAGGAGGAGGAGATCGAGGAAAAGCTTGGCCGCAATGGCCAGGGGGGTATTGTCGTCTCCACCCAGGTTTGCGAAGCAGGTTTAAACATCTCGTGCGACCTACTGCTTACGGACCTCGCCCCGGCAGACTCTTTGATCCAGCGCCTAGGCCGTTGCGCTCGCTTCGGCGGGCAGGGAAGAGCTATTGTCTTTAGTGCCAGCCCAGGCCCATACGAAGAAGAGCACCTTGCAGCAACACAGCGCTGGCTCGCGGAACACCCCGAGTTTAATCCTGCCGAGTATGCGCAGACTCTGCCGCTTGCTGACGCCATGTCCTATCGCGCAGACGACGTTGCCGCGCGCGACAGCCTCATCGACCTCTATGAGGCTACTCTTTATGCCGAGGAGCGCGCGCGCAATCTATCGGTCCGCGAGGGCAAGTACCTCTTTGGCCTGGTAGCTACTCCCGAGCAGGCTAGGGAGCTGCTTGAGAGAGGGGACGAAGAGGAATTTCGCCAGCGGCTCGTCAGCCTGGACTATGCCACCGCCCAGTCCCTCGCGCGAGCCGGCGTGTTTGGCCCGGTTCAGCAAGGTAAGAGCGGTGTCCGCCCCAAGAAGCTTCTTGCCATTTCTTGGAATAAGAAGCAACGCAGGCGCGAAGTCGACGAGGCAAGGGCCGGGCTCCTTCCCTTGGGCACGTACCTCATCGACCCGGAGCACTACGACTCTGAGAAGGGAGTCATCGGCGATGACCACGCAGGAGCTTAAATCTGCACCCGACGAGGGTTTTCTTGCTCATGTGGAGAGCGTCGTCAAACACTGGCAAGCACTCCGCGCACGCATCCTTCCTACGTTGGCCAGGCTGCTCCGCAGCGACGAGGAGAGTGTGGACGAGACCGTTGAGCTCATGCTCCGTTGTCACGATGTGGGAAAGCTTACCGCGTTGTGGCAAGCGCGGGTTAGCAACGGCCAGAGTAGTCTTCCCCCTCACGCTGCAATTGGCGCGGCGTTTTTGTTTACCCTTCCCACCCCTGATGAGCAAATGCGCAACGCCGCGGCATTCGCGATAGCCATTCACCACACAGATACAGGGCTCGTTGCGGCAAACATCGAGTCCCCAGACGCCTTGGCTATTGCACGAGGGCTCGTCGACGAAACGGGCGCCCTGCGTTGGCACGACCTTGCCCGAGATTGTGCGCAGAATGCAGGCCTTGATGGCGAGCGCTTGGCCGGGCTGACCGTCGATGACCTGAGGCGCATGGCGCGCGAGCTGCGCAAGTGGTTCCGCGGAGCAAGCCTTGTTGAGCAGCACGTGCGCCGTCTTCAAGCGGGAGGGATGCATCATGTGCTGAAGATTTGCGACGTGCGCGCCGCGGCAGAACGCGGCGAGCTAAAGTACGAGGCGCAGTTCGTCACCCGCCTCTGCGAAGGGGGGCTTATCGCGTGATTCTCTACACCCCCTGCACGGGGTTCGTCGACCTTGAGGCGAAGATTGCCTACGGCCTAGCGCGCCTTGGCATTGAGGCAACGGGCGAGGCGCAGATCGTCCCCCGGCAGGGCTTTTTCGAAGTACACGTTCCCTGCGATACGGACGAGCCTCTCCGGAGAGCGCTATACACTCTCGCCAGCAGAATGCTTGCCGCAGAGCACGTCTTCTTCCTCCCCGGCATTCAGCCGCGCTACCGAAAGCAGTTCCCTGCCGCAGACGGGCACGGGGTCAAGCCGGTCTACCAAGAAGCGCAGCTTGCTCAACTTTATCACCCCGCGGCGATGACAGGAAAAGTAGCTTTCAGGAGCATGATGTGTGGCCATGAGCAAGTAGAACCATATGGAGGAAAGACCGGGCTTATCCTAGCGACTTCGCCTCACGCGGGGATGCCTACGAAAAGGGACAGTGTGCACAGTGGGACGAATCTAAAGCTTTGCACCGTTTGCGGTGCGCTTGCTGTGCTTGCCTTGCATTCGGTGTGCTTCCAGCTTGCCCTAGGCCCCCGCACAGAGCGGCGCACCGCCGTCCTCACGCCTCTGCCTCTGGACGAGGTAGACGGTCACCTGTTGCTTGCTCTCCACGCCGCGCAGGGGTCCGCTTCCGGAACCTGGCTTTCCGGCCACCTTCCCGCAACATCTATTCCCTTGGCGTTCCTGGCCAGGTTTCCGCACGTTGCCGATCTGATGGCTGAGGCCGAGTTTGCCCTTCACTGCGTGATTTTCGACCCCAGTGCGCGCGACCGTATCTGCGGCACACAGTATGCCGGCGCGCGGCCGTTTGCTCGTTTCATTAGCGCAAGCTCGTTTAACGTCGCCTGTATGCAAAGGTTGCTCGGAACAAATCCCAAAATCGAGACGCTGGTCCAGGCCGAGCGCATGCTTACCAGCGCTGCGCTTCACGCTCGCCGGGGGCATGCCTCATCGTTCGCCCGGGCCTATGCAAAGGAGGTGCAAACCCCCGACAAAAAGCCGATTCTACTCTACGCTCGCACCGCCGAGCACATATTGGAGGAGGTTTGCATGATACCCAAAGAGATCGTGCACAACCCCAGCGTGCGCAGCGTTGCCTCGACAATCCGCTACTTCGTGCGCAACGGAAACTACGGCTACGTGGACAGCATTCGCAACGCGCGCAAGGAGACACATCGCCTCGAAGAGACCCTCGCCGCGATGCTGCGCGAAGCGCAAACACGCAGCCGCGCGGAGTCCGAGGCGATGGTGTGGATCCCTACCGAAGACGAGGTCTCAGAAGTAATTTCCCTTGCCAACGAGCAGTTCGACGAGGTCAAGCTCGCCCTGGCTCTGCTTGGCCTGTCGCGCTTCGCCGGCCGCGCAGAGCCGGAAGCCGAAGCCGCGCCCGAGGAAATACTTGAGGAAGAAATCGCCAGCGAAGAGGAGGGGGAATGATGGACGCCTTTGCCATTGCTGCTCGGCTGCAGCTTAACGTGCACGACCTCAATAACGAGGCCACCGCCGGCAACGTTACCGACATTCGCATCATGGAGTACATCGACCTCAACGGTCAGCGCTGCGAGGCCCCTGCTGTCAGCGGCCGCATGGTTAAGCACTGGCACCAGGCCGCTCTAACGGAGCTTGCGCGAGTAGAGGGCGTCCCTCTGTGCACGCAGTGCGCGCAGAGCGAGCCGCTCCGTCCTCCTTCCGGATTCGGCACGCAAGCGGACGCCATCAGGCAGTGCATAGTCTGCGATGTGCACGGGTTCTTAATCGCTGAAAAGGGCATCGAAGCTGTCGAAGGCCGCCGCACCTCTCGCGCTAACTTCTCGTGGCTAATGCCTGTGCTCGACGAAGGTGTGGAGACCGCTGCACGGCAGGTAATTCACAATCGGGTTTCCGCCGACCCTGAGGCGATGATGCCTTACTACAAGTCCTACGCTTCAGGCATCTACGGCTTCGTCAGCTCGTTGGAAATTGACCGTATCGGCGTCACTGACGCCGAGCATCGCGAGGTAGAGGGAGTCGACCGCGTCCAGCGCGCCCGCCTGTGCATCCAGGCCTATCGGCACCTGCTCAGCGGCCAGCTTGGCGCGAGCCAGTCCCACGCCGTGCCCCATACCGACTGCCCCGAGTTACTCGTCGCATTTACTGACTCCGGCCCGCTCCCCAATCCCATCTCGCCCATCTACCCGGGCTACGCAGAAAAGTACGTGGGAATGGCCCCTCCCGGTGCTCAGCTCCACGCCTTTGGCATCGAGCCCACAGAGGGGATTACCGTGCACGAGACCATTGGAGAGGTGTTCGACGTGGTGCTAAACGCCTTGAAGTAGCAACCCGCTTGAGGGGGAAATTCCCATGGTTGCCCTGCGCGTCAGTCTGCTCCCCTGCGCGCTATATTCTATGCGCATGCCGTTTACTTTTCAAAGCGCGCTCACCTATCCTCTCCCGCCCCCATCAACAATAAAAGGCATGTTTGCTAACGCTCTGTTTCTCGCCGAGCGCGGCTCCCCATTGGATCACCTAGACTGCATAGAGCAGGCCCTCGTTTTCGCCTCAGCTTTTGCCTCCGCTCCCATCGCTGTGAAGAGCCACATTGTTCGCCTGGTGAGGTTAGACAAGAAAGGTCAAACCGACGCCCTTCCGCGCGAATTCGCCCAAACTCCTCAACCAATTACCGCCGTCGCTGCTACCGAGGATCGCGACCTCGCTCAGCGCCTCGTGAACGCCCTGCGTCGTGCGCCGATCTCGTTGGGCGACAGCGAGAGCCTCTGCTCCGTTGTCCACGCTGAGCTTTGTGATGTTCAGGATGTAACCGAAGCTGCGCCCGTCGACGTCGCCGGCTACTTCCCCGAGGACGCTGCCGCCAAACAGCTCTCCCAGGGAACGCTATACTGGGTTCACGAAGTGTGCCACAAAGCTAGCGAGCTTGTGCCCTACGTCTTCCCCCTCCTCCAGCAAAAGCAGGTACTCCAACCGACCGCTGTGCGCGTTGTTCCCGCTTCAGGTGTGCGGGTGCTTCGCATCGCCCAAGAATGCTTTCTCGTGGCAGAGGGTAGCGAGCATGGGTGAGCACGACTACTTGCCTGTCTCTGCTGTGGCTGAGATCGCCTACTGCCCACGCAACTTCTACTACCGCATGGTCGAGCAGCTCGACGATGCCAATGTGCACACTTTGCGCGGAAGACTGGAAGAGGAAAAGCGCAAGGCGCGCAAGCTTGTCCACCGCGAGCACGGGCGGCAAATCCGCAGCGTTTTTGCCTCTAGCGACCGTTTAGGGATCATCGCCGTCGTTGACGCTATAGAGGAGGGCGACGAGCTCGTCCCGTACGAGTACAAGTCGGGCCCGCTGCGCCATAACGAATGGGATGACATTCAGCTCTGTGCCGAGGCAATGATTCTCGAGGAGGTTACCGCCCGGCGCATCTCCCGCGGTTGGATCTATTACACCGGCTCCCGCCGGCGCCGACAGGTAACATTTACGCCCCAGCTCCGCCGGCGAGTCATGCAATGCCTCCGTCGTGCTTGGGAGATCCTCGATTCCGGTGAGATTCCCCCTCCCTTAGCCAGCGAACGCTGCCGCGGGTGTGCCCTCGAACCCTCCTGCCTGCCTGTCGAAGTTCGCGCGCTTAAAAGAAAAGGGCCGCCGCCCAAGCGCCCACTTCCTGGAATAAACCTCGGACGAGTAGTATATGTCGATGAGCCGGGTGCTTATGTCCGCAAATCCAAAGGGCGAATCATCGTCACAGTCAAGGGCAAGACTCTCGCCGAAGTCCCCGCTGCTTCCGTCGACCAAATCGTTCTTGTCGCTGGCGCTAACCTGTCTGCTCCGGCAGCGCGTTTTGCTCTCCGCGCGAACATCGATG